>JAAUYB010226622.1_pt1 | contig 25276 bp, 31 predicted proteins | sample 7278071 | NCBI WGS metagenome assembly JAAUYB01 (sample SAMN14350121, study PRJNA611818) | marine sediment metagenome | isolation source: surface marine sediment (1.8m) | place: French Polynesia: Moorea | collected 2018-08 | reverse complement strand
TAACACAATCAGATGATAGAAATTATTTTGTCGAGTTAGATGATAGAAATTATTTTGTACTTCCGTGCAGTGAAAAGGTTTAGAAATGGCTATACAATGGCAACCAAATATTGTTAGGCGGCAAGACTCTAACGCTAGGCTAGACTATCTGCTAGACATTACAGAGTGGCTAAATGGCCAAACCGTAGACACTGTAACTGTTACAGCAGATAATGGAGCAATTATAGAAATAATTCCTTCCCCAGAAGGTGAGGTTTATTTCTGGGTTTCTGGGTTGTCTTGTAAAAATACTGTAACGGTTAGAGTCTCTACACTCTTAGGGGTTGAGCAAGATTTTTCATTTTTATTTATCCCTTTTGAGAGTTAAACATGCTTACCAATATTTATCAAAAAGAACAAACAATAAATCCAAAGATTCGCAAGGAATTTACTGAAAAACCAAATTGTCTCTCCCCAGTTTCAATAGTTGATCTGGAAGACAACGCTAATTTAGACCCTGGGGAAGAGTCTTCCACATACCTTCAATTGTTACTAGATAGCGCAACCGAAGTAATACAGGAAGTAACTAACAGGGTCTTCTTACAGCACACAGTAAATCAATACATTGATTTTGAAGGGAGCAGTTTTTGCAATTACTTTTTTGGTAGTACAATTTACCAACACCTAAGCAGGAATAACGGGACCCCAAGACGCTATGAATTAAGTCCCTCCCCAGTAATTGCAGTTACTTCAATTTCTATTTTTGATCGAAACAATCAAGAAACTGCTTTAGATTTAAACGATTTTTTGATTGATGTTGTAGACAAAGACAGAACCCCTAGAGTCGCTTTAAATTTTGATGCACAATTTCCTGTAGAGTATAGAGAGATTTTAAGCCTTAAAACAACGTTTACATGCGGCTACGGCACTACACCTAAAGAAATACCCGCTGCAATCCGTTTGGCAATCATTCAGCTTGCAACTTACAATTACTATCATCGTGGCGACTGTGGTTGCGGTTCTGCAAACATGAAACAGCTTCTCCCAGGTACTCACGCAATGATTTCGCCTTATATTATGTATAGGATATAATCATGGCTTGTAACAAGAAAATGTGTGCGGTAGATTTTAGAAAACGTGCGCAAATTCAAGTCGGTACTGAAACAGACGACTTGCACGGTGGCAGAGTTATTACTTGGGCCAATGCATTTATTATTCGTTGTAAGATCAAAGAAAATCCTGGGGGAGAGAAGGTTGCTAGTGACGTACTTTGGTCGAAAGCACCAGTGGTGTTTACTTGCAAATTTAACTCTCAAAATCAAGTAATAAATTCAAAAGATTACAGAATACTTTACAAAAACAAGCTGCACGAAATTAGGTACGTGCGCAACCTAGACGAAGCAAACAAGTACCTAGAAATAGGCACTGAATTTGGAGTAGCAATATAATGCCACAGTGCGGTTATGAATTCTTATTCCAGGTTGACTTAGACGATTCTGGAACTTGGATCAACTTCCCTAATCAATTAGGAACGACTTGGAGCAATGCAAATGAACAAGTCGATACAACCACAAAAGGGAGTATGGCCAGTAAAAACAAGGCAAGACAATTAAAAAACTGCGGCATTAACTCTGTATCTATTTCTTGCAACGGTTTTAAGACAAACAACGTCTTGCACAGTGCATTGATCATGAACTCTTTAATGTCCGTGTTTTTCAAAGGTAGAATTATAGACGCATCTTCCACCGTTATTTGGGAAGGTGTTTTGATGGTTGAGAATTACGAATCAGACGGTGATTACAACGATGCAGAAAAATATAGTGTAAGTTTTGTTGGTGATGTAGTCCCTTCAGTTTCACAAGCAATACCTGTTCTTCCTTCTGATGTATTAGTTACTGACGGATTTTTTCATGGTTGGTCTGTTCGTCGTCGTCTAAATAGTAATTACACCGGACCAATTATTCAGGTTCAGAATCAAGCAACCTATGACAATCCAACAGACATCTACCCCGACGAGAATGGTCTACTAGATGTACCGGCCATACAAGCGGTTGCAGCAGGGTCCAGCAACGGCGTCGTGGCTGTGCGCCGTATATACGATCAAGTAGATGATGCACAGTCTGTATGGGCGCACGACGTTATCGCTAGAGATGATAATAGGGCGATACCCCTCTATTCGGCTAACATGTCACCACCGCAGTTCTATGGCCCTACCTACCGACCTGTAGGAGAAGAACTGAACCCGCTATGGGCGTGCGCAGTCAGTGGTAATGCGGTCATTCTACAGGAGACTGACCCAAACATTGATAGGTCTACAATTTCACTTGAATTATTTAATTTTAATGGGTCGCGCATTTTGGCTAGTCCTGGGACGCCGGCGACGATGGTCGCTGGTTCTGACCCCGTTGTACTCTCAATGGGGCAACCTATTTGGGCTTCTAGGCCAGGAGGCGGTGCCACAATGTACCCAATAACCGCTAAAGGCCTGTCAAGAACAGGGTTTACTCGTATGGAGGCAACGAATGCCGACGTAGACCCACCTTACAACGACTACACGTCTACGATCGAAGGAACCAGCGGCCAGGGTATCGTCCCTAACTTCGATTGTCCATACTGGGCGGAGCAGTGCTGTGTTCGAGGTGTGGCCCTCGGCAGTCCTGGCAACGATGTTCAGAAAGTCATCGACTACGACGGCAGCATTATCCGCCCCTACGTCACAGCTACGCCTAACTTCCCATCTTGGTTCTTACCTGTAGAGTTGGGTGTGGGCGTGGGCGGTTTCGGTGGCCAGGGTATGTCTTTCACTGAATTGATGTGGGTATTAGATGAAACGGGCCCGCTCTCCGCCGTAAACATAGCCAGTAGCGAGGCTACAGCAGACACGGCTTTGTCACTTATCCGCCGCCCAGCAATATAGGCAACCACTTGACGAAAAATTTTATTCATGGCACTTCAGAAAAAACAATCTTTTTCAGCTAAAAAAGGTGGACCAGTAAAGGTGAATGTTATTGGTATTAAGTCTTTACGCAAAAAGTTGGACTCAATACCAGACGATTACAAATTAAAATTGCAGTCAATTATTTCTAGGAATGCTGATAATATTCAAGCAGAAGCTAGACGATTGATTAGGGAACCGCCAAAGACCGGAATTAAACACCCAAGCTTGCCGAATCAATCCTCCGCACCAGGAGAGGCACCGGCAAACCAAACAGGTAAATTAATGCGCGGAATCGTTAAACAAAAGTTTAAAAGCCGTGGTATTGAATTTGTTCGTGTGGTTTCAAATGCTGCTTATTCTGCTTGGTTAGAGTTCGGCACTAGAAACATGCTAGCCAGACCTTTTCTGCAACCTGCGTTCAAGCGATGGAAAAAGAACGTAAGGCTAAGAATTAAACGAGAAATTAAGGGGAAAATTAAATGATTAAAGAAACCCCTATCATGGCGGAGATTGTACGCATTGTAAAAGCAGACGTACCTTCGCTACAAGGTAGGATTTATTCAATCCCTCCCCAGAATATTATAGATAGAAGCTATGCAACATTTAGAGTAGACTCTGACGAGTGGGATACAAAGAACAACGAAGGTTGTGAACTACGTTTAATTTTTAACATTTATTCTAGCAATACTGGGGGAGATTCAGCCAATGGTGCGAAAATAGTTACAGAAATATTTGACGAATTAAAAGAGGCTTTACACCGTCAACCTCAAAAATTCGTCTTTCCCTCCCAGAAAATGGTTTGCGTTTATTACCTAAACAAAGGATCATTTAAAGAACCAGACGGTAAAACAAGTTATATTGTTGCGCAATTCCGCGCATTAATTAGTGACTCTCTGTAAGCCATGAAAGGAAATAAAGATGGCAAACGCATGTGGACATTTATTTTTAATTGAACGAGAAGACCCTGCCACTCCAGGCACTTTTGTTGCTGTTGCTGGCCTTCGTTCTAACTCAATCAGCATCAACAAAGAGCAAGTTGATGTTACCGATAAGGCTAGTATGGCGGCAAAAAACAAAGCTCGCCAGCTTATTAATTGTGGCGTAACTACTGTAAGTCTTAGCGGTTCTGGTGTCGCAGAAGATGAAGCAGCATTTACCTACCTAAATCAAGTTTCTTTGGATGGTACTATTGAAAATTACCGTATCACTTCTGAACTTGGCGATAGCTATGAGGGCGCGTTTCAAGTTTCTAATTTTGAACGTTCTGCCGATCATAACGACAGCGAACAATTCTCTGCAAGTTGGGAAAGTGCAGACGAAATTACTTACACGCCTGCACCTTAATTAATCTAACCACAAAGGAAAAACCATGTCTATTGAACAACTCTCCCATGCTGAAGCAGAAGATCGGCAAATTGATAACGCTAAAAAAGAAGAAATTGTATTATCCGTCAACCCTAAAAAAGGCACTATTACAATTCTTTTAGACTCTAAAGAATATATACTGACACCGTGCGGAGCATCAATGGAAGAGATTGATGGTAAGTGTGAACGGTGCTCTACTAAGATGTTCCATGAACTACAAGTAGGGAATCTGTTAAAGACTCAAGAAATTAATACAATTATTTGGGCAGGTATTAGAGGTGGTTTCACTTCCGGTGCTGAGGCAAATGCGCCAACATATGCAGAAGTAAGGGACGCCGTATTCAAAAAAGGCGTTATCAAATATGCCGGTGTTGCTTCGTTGTTCTTGGCGTTTGGTTTAACAGGTAATATGCGTGACGAAAATTTTACCGAACAGCAACAGGAAAACCTAAAAAGCTAATTCAAGAAGACGACGGTAGTTTTTTTAATGATGGGAAGATTAACTGGAGCAGGTTGGTTGCTTTTGTAGTTAAGCACCACAATCACACATTTGCACAGGCTTGGAAATGTACTTTGCGCGAAATACTGTCTCTAGTTGTTGAAGAAAATTTGCAGCAACAAAGCAGAACAGTTAGCAGAAGTGCATTTGATAAGTTAAAACAGCAAGTTAAAGCAAGAATGGCTAAAAAAGATGGCAACGGAAATTGACGCATTAGTTGTAAGCCTGGGGTTGGATACTACAGACTTTGAAAAAGAGTTTGTAAATGCCAAGAACACTGTAGGTAAAGAGGTTGCTAGAATCTCCGGCAATATGGAAAAGATTGGTGCAGCAATAAAGGACCAAGAAAAACAAGTAAAACAATCCTTTGCTGCGATGAAGGCCCAGGCACTTGTTGTTGCAAATTCTGTCAAGTCACTAGACAAAAACTTTTCCGGTCTTGACGATTCTATTTCTTCAATAAAAGGCGCAAAAACTTTTGAGGATTTAGACGGTGCATTAGCTGAATTAAGTTCCACCTCCCAGAGATTGGGGGGTAATTTTGCAAAAGCTGCCAAAGGAATGTCGTCTTTTAATAAAGAAACAAAAGCAACAAAAGCACTGGAAGCTGAACTAAATAAAGTATCTAGGAGAGCAAAAGGACTTCGCGGCGACTTAGCAGATGTTGAAATTGATCGTAAGCTTTTAAAAGATACTAAAACACTTCAGCAACGCATGCGTGCGGTTAACAAGGAAACAGGCAAAACTAAGTCGCTATTTCAAAAATTACCGCTTAGACGGGTTGGTTTTGCCGCTGTAGCTTTAGGTGCATTCAGTCTTACAAAGGAGTTGTCCAAGCAAAACAAAGAATTAGAAATCAATGCAATGCGGTTAGGGCTTACCGCAGATGAAATGCAACGGTTGAATTTCTTTGCAGAACATGCGGCAATTTCGCATGACCAATTTGCAGACGCTGTAGCAGACTTACAAGAAAAAATTGTCAAAGCAGACGAAAGCAACAACGAATACACAAGGGCCCTAGAAAAACTTGGTTTAACTACTGAGCATTTAGTGTCGCTTCGTGCGGATAAAATGTTTGAGGAAGTAGTTAAAGCGATTGGCAAACTCCCCACCCCAGCCGAACGTTCTGCTGCTGCTATGCAACTTATGTCGGATACTGGACACCGTGTTGTTATATTGGCAGGGCAAGGTGCAAAAAGTATTGAAAACCTATCAAAGGAATTTGAATCTCTTGGAATAAGTATAGACGATACTGTGTCTAAGAATTTCAATGATTTTGACAGAGAATTAACCAACCTTACATTTACAATAAAGAATTTTGGCAACAGCATTGTATCTGACTGGGCTGGGGGGATTGCTGGGGGAATGCAAATCCTTCGTCAAGCAATGACTGATTCTAGGGAAATAATTAGCGGACTATTAAAAAGCCATTTAGAGTTTAATAAGCGACCTAAAATAGAAACCGCAGACGTTCAAGGACTTGCAGATGCGCTAGCTGTTGCGTCAGACGAAGCGCAAAACTTTGAGAAAGTATGGGCTGGTGTTGGCGATGCTGTTAATGATCTACAACTTGCACCTTCAACTGCTGACAACCAAATACCAATAAACCCTGAAACCTACTCACAATTACAACAAGAGGTTTTAAAACGGCAAAAACAATTTTATGATATTATGGCAACTTTGCAGACTGATTTTCACACTACAGAAAAATCAGAACAAGAGGCAGCACTTCAAGAACTTCACCAAAGTTTAAAAACAAACCTAGAACTTCGTGAAATGGAGCTGTCAACATACGTTGACACTTACGGCAAACAATTAGAGCAATTATTGCAACAAGACACTATTTTTGCTGCAAGAAGTCAAGCAATTTGGGATAGTGGGTTCAAGGGCAAGCTTCAATCTGTTCAAAGTATTCTAGGCGATATGTCAACCTTGATGCAGGCAGAGCATAGGGATTTATTTAATATCGGCAAAGCATTTGCACTTGCTGATACGGCAGTCAATACAGCACTATCGGCACAAAGGGCTTACACTGCATTTTCATGGAGCCCACCACTAGCAATTGCCGCAGCCTCTGCTGCAACTGCTGCCGGGCTTTTGAGAGCGCAACAAATCGCAACAACACAGTACAATGGCAGAACCGCATCAACGCCTTCTGGTGGTTCGTCTGCTGCCTCTACGCCCGCTGTTTCTGGGGGAGCTAACTCTACCGCTCAACCGGAAGTGACAAACTTAAATCTGACAATCCAAGGTGAATTTGCCAACAGTAGGGATGCACTAGCAGCACTAGCAGGTGGCATCAATGAACTAACCAATGACGGGTTTAGAATAAATCTTCAAAACCAATAGAGAACTAAAATGGCAGAAATAAACCCGAACGAAACAAGACCAATTTTTCTAACGAATTACTTACGAAATCCCGATTTCTCTCCCCCAGCTTATGAAAGCGGGCCAGCTCCGGTTGCAGGCTTTGAAATTGATTACATTTATGATTCTGTTTTGTGGCAAGCATTTAGGGTAGAGACCGGCACCACTTCTAAGTATAGAACAACCTATTCTGGTGCAGGCCCTTTAGATGTAGATTCTTTAGCAGTAATTATAAACCAAAACCCGTTGCAAAATGGAGGTGGTATTTTTACTGTCTACCTTCGAGTAATTGACGGCGGCAGTAACCCTTTAATTGCTTCTATCGATATTTTAGAGAGTGACAGAAGCTTGACACGTTGTGAAGTAATTAGTTCTGCAACGACAATAACAAACGGTACTGTGCTGGAATTAGAGTTTAGAAACCTTGGAACTACAAACGACATCGACGTTTTGCAACTTTCGTTCGGTAAGGCGTTACAAGCACCTAGAGGGCAGCATGTAGGTTTGCCTTATACGACTTTCCAAGGTAACTTTTCAAGGACAAACACCAGAAGCGTCAATGGTGCTGTAATTGGCGGGTTGATTCGCAATCAAATAACAGAAACGACCTTAGAGTTTGATTGGCTAGATCGTTCGTTTGTTCGCAACGAATGGGCAAAGTTTATCAACTTAATCAAAGACGAATCATTCTTTTATGTGCAAAACCCAGATGAATTACCAAACGAAGTAACATTTGCAACGCCCACATCCTTCCCCCAGCCTGAAATAAACGACCCAAAATTTAGCAAGGTAATGTTACCTTGCTCGCACGAATTTTCATACAATTACGATAATATTTAGCTATGGCTTACGACGACTTAAAAACCAATTTTGTAAGAGAACCGGCGACAATTGTCGAACTTGACGTTGACTTTTGTTCTAACACTTACGGTGCGGGTTTTTGCCAAGCAGCGTTAGGCGTTACTGGTGAAACACAGTGCTATAACGGGTTCGGTGCTTGCCAAGACAGAGCGAATTATGATAGGAGTGGGTGGGACCCTGCACCAGAACCACCTGTCGGTTACAAAATAACCACAAGAAAGTACTACTTTTCAAACATGCGGATTAATAACTTCCAACAACCTGGAGAGTTGCCGCTAATCCCTATTGTTACGGGCGTGTCTACTGCCCCTGCTGTACTTGATCCTGGCAACGGGCTAGGTTTGCGCGCATCAATTTCTGTCAGTTTTTCAGATTTAAAGTTCAACGACAAAGCAACGGACCCTTACTATTCGATACGCTCCCCCCAGTATCAAGCAGATGAAAACCTTGGCACTTTCTGGGGGAGGTTCTTTGCCAGAAACCGTTACATGCTTGGCAGAGCAATAACTGTTAGGCAAGGCTTTCTTGTTAATGGCAAGTATGATGCTGCTAATTTTGTTACAAGAAAGTACGCTATATCAAAAGTAACAGGGCCAGGAACAAACGGCAAGGTTACAATTGATGGTAGAGATTTTCTAAGGTTTGCCGATAATTCAAAAAGACAAATCCCCTCCCAGTCGAGAGCAACACTTGTAAATGCCATTACTTCTGGAGAGACAGCAAGTATTAGAATTAACGACCCACAAGAACAAATAAAAAACGCTATCGACTCTGGCCAAACTTATTTGCGTATAGGCGATGAAATACTAAACGCAACAGGTTATAGCGTCGCTGGGGTGGATATAATTTTAACTGGTGTCACTAGGGGTGCGGCTGTTGGTTCTGCTCCAAGCTACTATGAAAGAGGTACTGGTGCAGAAGACCACGATTCTGAGGCAGAAGTACAAAGTTGTTTTAACTTCCAAGATACCCCAGTAAATGATTTACTTCAGTATTTGTTGGAAACTGTTGTAGGGATTGATCCTCAATTTTTAGATTTAACAGGTTGGCAAGAAGTCTATGATACAAAATTATTTGGTTACGATTTCTCAAGGTTATTATTTGAACCGACTGGCGTTAATAAACTGTTGGAAGAACTCACGCAATTAGGGATTCTTATTTGGTGGGATGAACGCGATGCTAAAATTAAGATTGATTCCATCTTAATTTTGCAGAAACCTGAAAGCAATTTCACACAAGCTAAAAACTTCTTGATCAACACGTTAAAAACAACCACCCTCCCAGAGAAAAGAGTAACACAAACTTGGTTGCACTACGGCATTAAGCAGCCTTTGCTAGACAACGACAAAATTCAAAGTTACTCAAACGTGTCTGCTATACAAGATGTAGAAGCTGAATCAGCGGCAGAATTAAATGAGCCTAAAGTTGTGCGTATTTATTCAGAATGGTTGCCAAGAAATAAAGGTTCAATTGCGCAAGAAATTGCACAGAGATTAGTTGATGAGTACAACCAAGTAAAGAACATGATTCAATTCTCATTAGATGCAAAAGATGATGATAATTGGACGGGCGACATTGTTACATGCCAAGTCGATACAATCCAAGACGAAGTAGGTAATGCCAAAACATTGCCGTACAGAATCTTGGAGGTAGGGGAAACAATCTCTCCAGGAGTAGTTGTCTACAAGTACACTTGTATTGAAACACTGTTTAACGTACTAACTAATGCAACAATCACTTTAGACTCACAAGTTGAGTATGATTTAGCGTCAGAAGACGAGAAAAACAACAACGCATTCATCGCTCCAAACCTCGGTAATTTTTCAGACGGTAGAGCACCTTACACAATTGTATAACAAAAACAGGAGAAAAATATGGCTTGGACAAGACCGACTGGTTATGAAGAAATTGATGACTCAGAATTGAATGCTGGCCAACCAATTAGACAAACGCTTGCGTATCGTTGGCGCGATTCTTGGTATTCAAGTCTGTGCATTGAAGATTCTGGCAACCAACCTACGGACGTAAAAGTTCGTTGCCCAGAACGTATAAAGCATAGCGGCAGCGGTGCGAACACTGGCAAATTTCTTCAAGCTCAGGCTGGGGGAGATTTTGCTTTAGCTGACACGCCAGCATTTGAAAACTTTACATTAAGTTCGACTACGGTTGTATCCAATTCAATATCAATCAATGTCGGTGATTCGAACTTTGAGTATTTATTGAGAGTTGTTGCAGGTAACCCTGTTGATGAAAGAACTTTTATTGGCGAGGCTAGATGGACTGGCTCAAGTTTTGCACACCAATTCTCAACTTTAACTACAAACACAAGCGTAAGCACATCCACAACCTCCTTTACACATTCTGGTAATACATTTACTTGTTCGTTTTTTGGATTAGGGGTTCCAGCAGATGTAGAAGCAATTATGACAACTTTGCGTACAAGGGCTTAAAATGTCAAAAGATGAATTAACTAGCGAAGAATTACGGGCGGTTCGTAAGATTACAGATCAAGACAAACAAAGCTCTGCACGTCATAGAGCAACCGAACCCCCCACACAAGCACTGAACCACCCACCTAAATTTTCCCTCCCAGTTGTCATAACTATTTGCGGAATTGTATTTGCTGCTGGAACGACTGTTGGACTTTTGCAGACTCAAATCAACGAAAACTCTGAATGGCGAAAGCGTGCAATTGTTTTGTGGGAAAAACAACAGTTATTCAATCAAAAAATAGAGCTTACAAAAAGGGATAAATAGTGCAATACCTTCTTTTGTTATTTTCTTTTGTATTTGTTGCTTGTACCAACGCCAGGGATTCAGCGAAAGACCTAGCACCTCCCCCAGCCAATGAAGGCGAGGGGGAGAAGGTATTTTTTGAAGCAATAGATTATATTGTTTTCTGGGGAACAATTGTCTCCAGCAGTAGTATTCTAGTCTGGTTAATTATTGGTTTTGCAGCAGCAAAAATTGCAAGTTTCATGCCGAGATCAACGCCATTTATTCTAGGCAGTTGGTGGAACATCTTTACTGGTTTGTGGGCTTGCGTTGTGTGCCTTGGAGCAATGTCTTACATGCGTAGTTTCCTGCCTATTGTAGGTGTAATACTATTGGTGCCGTTCCTGCTGTGGAGAGTGTGGTTGAGGGTCGAGGCCATTCGTGATAACAAGTAAACAGACGTTTACTAAATCAACCTAAAAGAACCCCGTTCTAAGCGAGCGGGGTTCTTCTATGTGCTTACTCAAGCATCCAGAGAAAGTCCGTCAGGCGGTAGATATGGTCTACTGCTGTCGATTTCCAGGCAGTCGATACAAGGTAGTTGCGCGCTTGCTCCGCTCCCAGTTGAAGGCTTTGTAAACAAGTGTTTTGTTTACCAATCGGGGAGCAGTTTCGCCTTGTACCAATGACCTAATAACGCTGCCACGGTTGTTCACCCAATAATCAACAAGCGCCTTGCTGCAATCCCCTACAACGTACCCGTTTTTCTCGCAATACTTGGGAATAATTAGCATCATTCCCTCCCCAGTTAAGCCCTCTGGGTGTTTCAGCAACAATTGCTCGACTTTTTCAAGCGGAAATGTTGTGAACTTTACGGGCAAATTTTGTTTCCAACTATCGCCCGTTACTCGCTTCTTACTGGGATCTTTTCTAGGTATGAGTTTAAAATTTCGTTTTTTGATTTTGTATCGCACCATTCCAGCCTCATTTTTCTGTAGATTTCTATAAAGTTATCAATGGCAAACCCTCTAGTCGAGTCCTTGTCTATAAGCTTCGCCCATTCCTTAAAAAACCTTTTTTCTGGGGGAGCGTTTATTATCAGCTTGGCACACTCTGTTTGTACCACGCCTGCCATCAACACTTGTGAAAAGCTAGAATATTTCTCGCTCAGTGCGAAATAACTAAGCACCAAACTCTTGCCCAGTAATGGGGAGGCTACCCAAAGCCATACGAGCGATAGCCGCAAGAACAAATCAGAGTTTTCAATGTCGTCTTCTGAAAGTAATATATGGACCTCATTTAGTTTTGACTGCGACTTTAAAACGTCTAGGTTTTGCAAACTTGGTAGCAACCCTTTTAAACTTATTTCGTGCGTTGTTTTTTCTATCTTCAAGCGTAGCTTGTTCTTTGTCTTTTTTCGCATTGGTTTTCCTTTTAGGTTTGATGATAAATTTTTGCTTTCGGTACATTGGGTCTGACTTAGGCAGCTCTTCAAAAAGCTTTAGAACCTCAAGGTCTTCTTTGGTCTGTTGTTCAAGCCCCCACAATCCGGTTGTTTCTTCGCTTTCGATACGAAAAACTAAACCAGTGTAGGACATGCCGATTAGTACGGAACGTACTGTGTCGAATGAGTATACCTTCCCCAGCTTATTCACGATTTGCTTAACTGTCAAACCGTCTTGCGTTTTATCTTCGTATAAAGCTTGAATAACACGCATATTAATAATGCTCGGAGTGTGCAAACCTACCCGACACACAAGCCTAAATATTTTAGGATCTAATAGATCAGTTAATTCAAAGTGCAAAGCGAGCCCTTGAGCAAGCTTAATGAATTGCGTTGCAAGTCTTGCCGCTACCTCTTTGACTGGAGTTGACTCTTGTGTTCCTGTGAAGCGGTTTACTGGGGCAGCAGAACGACAAGCAGAGATAACGGCACCAAGCTTAGCATATGCTTTTGCATCTTTAATTGTAGGCTTCGGCACGTTTTCTTTTTTGAACGGTCGAATCAAAGAACGAACGCAAGCATCCGACAACTCTTCGCGCATTTCTGTCTCGTTTCCGCAATTTAATATGGCGCGCAAAGCTCTATCTTCATCGTTGCTTCTCCCCAGTTCTTTATCTGCTCTAAACTTGAGAAAACGCTCACCCATTGCAACACCTCCATAACCATCAATGGCAGGAGTGACACCAGCAATTAGGTTGAATTTCAAACCAGTATACTCGCGCTTGATACCGTTACCGAAAACCTTTGAGCTGGAGCCGTCGTAAGCGTCCCGCATTAGACCAAATACTTCCTCCCGTTCTGTCTCGTTACCTTCTAATAAGGGTGTAAAATCTTTAATAATTATTGTGGCAACTTCGTTTTCCAATTCTGCAAACAAGCTAGGGTCTGCTCCCCCAGACAATGAGAATCCACTAATCAAACCCTTGCTGGAAATGTTTGACAAAGCTCTGCATTTATGGTATTCGCTCACAGGTATTAGCGTTTCGGACTTGCTACCACTGGGGGGAGAAACGACGAAAAGCCAAAGCGGGTTGCCTGGGAGATTCATTGCCCAAGTACAACCCATGACAATATCCAACAAGTCACAGTTTTCTAGCTCTAAATGCTTATGAAATGTTTCGTGCAATTTTTCTACAGAAATCGGATCTAACTTTTTCTGTGCTTCTTCTTTTTCGTCGTAAGTTTGCTTTCCGTCTTCCCCTACAAAATCTTCCTCCCCAGGGGCACGATTAACAAACCACTCATAGAACTTTGCAAACTTATCTTTCCAGTAATTCTCTACACCTTCTTCGGGTTCTTCTTTCACTGCTTCTTTTACATGATCATGTACGTCATAATTATCTGGGAGGGATTCATCCCAAGCCAGGAACTTGGTTAAGTGCGTGTGTTTGCGGATAATTTTAGCAGTTCTACTAGCTCCCTCTTCCCCAGGTTTTACACCTTGATCATTTACTTCGTCCTTGTCAAAAACAAGGTATACTTTTCGGCTAGTGAATACTTTTGCCCATTCTCGCTTGAACGCTGAGGCTCCAGGTTGTGCAATTACAACCCCTGGTTTATTCGCTAAAAGTAAAAAGTATTTTAAGGCTATACGGTCCCATTCACCCTCAACAATATAAACAGGTTCTTTTGTGTTGCTTTTCAGTTCTTCCACCCCCAGCAAACCGATTGGCAAACCTTTTGTGGTAGAGATAATTAACTTGCCATCATTTAGCTTTTTTGTCTTGCGAATGGTTTGGGCAACACCGTCTTTGTTTCTTACAATCCACCAATAGGTTTTTTCTTCTGGGTTGTATGCTAAATTGTCATCTAGTTTGAAGGCGGATAAAGGCAACCCTCTGTATTTAGCAAGCCTGATCAGTGCTTTCTTATGTGGTTTTTCTCGCCATTTTTTCCATGTTTCCTCAATTGCTTTTGCGACATTGCCAGAAGCAGAACAAACCTTGCAGTGATAGAAGCACCTCTCTTGACTGACGTACATCTTGTGCTTGCCGCAGAACGGGCAAGTTCCTTGTGCTTCTCCACCTTCTGGTTCATTTAATTTCCATCCTAGTCTGTGATATATGTCAAGGCTTGGTTTTCTTTTCGTTGTCGGCATTAATTAGATTTCCTGGTAATGACTCCAACGCTCCTCAGCAATCTTCATCCCTACGGGAAAAGGGACCGGACTGTTTAGGAACTTGTAGCCGCTGCTCATTGCTTTGCATACATCGTCCATCGTTTGTTGGCAATGTATTTTTTTATCTACATCTAGCATTAATTCATCGTGAATGTTAAGCATTAGATGCATGTCACCTCTGTACTTTGTCTCTTGCAGTTCGTAAACATTTATCATTGCGTCTTTGAGTAAATCAGCAGACGAACCTTGCACAAGGTAGTTAGTTGCAACGTATGATTTTTCTTTAGGTATCGGGTACTCTCTACCGTAAGGTGAAACAACATAGCCTTGTTTGTATCCCAAGCTTTTCATTTTATCCATGAAAGCAGGGATTTCTGGGAAACGTTTAGAGTAAAGGGCTTTGATTTTCTGTGCTTCGTTAAGCGAAATGCCTAACATACTTGCAACCTTGGCGTCGCCTCCGCCGTAGATCATGCAGAATTGCAAACACTTTATTTTCTTTCTTATCCCAGACGCTAATCGCATTTGCTCAGCTTCGTAGGCAGTTCGCGCTTCTGGTGCTTTTTCTTTGCCTTGGTCTGCTGCCTTTTTGTTGTAGCTGTCAGGGTAAACCATGTCCGCAACAATTTGGTGCGCATCTCCCCCAGCTGCCAACTCTGCAACAATTTTATCCGCCCCAGCAAGAAGAACCAAAACCCATACTTCGATTTGTGAGTAGTCCGGTATATAGAGCACATGATTTTTTCTCGGTATGAAGCACTCTCTTAGTCGGTAATCAATGCTTGCCGCTCGCTCTTTTTCATCACTACTTACGTTTTGCGTGTTGGGCCTTTCACTACCTAGCCTTGCTGTAATTGGCCCGCATTGTTTAAAATTAGGGTGGAGTATTCGTTGCCCGTTTTCTGGAGTGGAGAACTTGATATACTGCTCCAGATAATTGAGCATCGTAGTTGCTGCCGAACCATTCAACAAAGTTTGTGCCAGTTCCTTTTGTGATTTGGTGGCTTTTTTGTGCTTACCTTTAACAACGCTTTGCAAGAACGTACTGTCGCATTTAGGGTTTCTCCCTGTTTGTTGGCAAATAATGCAACCATTCCCGCCACAATGCACACAATCAACGTAAACTTTTGTTTTGTCTTGTGTAGAGTATTCAAGAGGCTTTAAACCGCAAACCTTGAACCAAAAATTTTGCATTTGAGGGGGCGAGCGTTGATTTATCAAGCCAAGCTTTTTCTTTGCTTCTTTAGCTGCTTTTGTTTTCTCTGTTTTGTAGTATTGCCGTAAGGTTTTCATTCTAGCTGTGTCAACACGAACCCCCGTGTCTTCGCAAGACGCTAAGACGCGCATAAGCTTTTGCTCTCTCGCATATACTTTGCGCAAGCTAGGTCTTTGTTTAAACCACTCTTCTTGCAACAAATACAGCATCATTGTTCGCCGTGTGTCTTTTATCGCATACTCTTCGCAAATACTGGGGGAGGCTAGCCAGTAATCCTGTTCTAAAGCCTCGCCAATATTCCACACTAATTTTTTAGCTTTCGCCCTACCTTTTTTAGTCGATTCTTTAAGGTTTTTCTCGTCGTCTTTGCTTATTTCTAGGTATCTCTCCCCCAGCCACTTCAACCCCTTTTGATCGGTAGGGAATAGCGTATGCTGTCTCACTAACGTATCGTGAATTTCCACCTTCGGAGAAAAGAAAAAACCAGACTCAACAAGCATGTGTCTGTCAAATGCGAAGTTGTGAAACACTAACGTTTTAGCATTTTTTAAAAGCTTTTGAACAAAGCGCCTCACTTTGTTAGTCAGTATTACTTGCCTTGTGTACGGGTTTACTTTGCACGATGCATAACCGTTTCGCCCTTTGCTGTCGGTAAAGCTAAATGCAAACGGTCTGCACTTTTCGCCCCACATGTCTAGCCCAGTTGTTTCAGTATCTACTGCAAAAAATGACGTATCGAAGCCCTTATCTATGTGTGTTTTCTCTTTGCCGACTGCAATAAAATAACGCTGCATTTCAATTCCTTAGTTGCTGCCTTACAGAATCGAACTGTAATTATTTCCAAAGCAACATGAAAAACCCCCAGCCACTTAAAGTTGTAACCTGGGGGAGAGACTTATTTAAGGTCTTTTAAAATAGCTCATCAACATCGACTGTATAAAGCTTCTTGTCGGTTGCAGACTTGACTTTGACTTGATTTTTTGATTCGACGATTTTAGTAACTTTGCCTTTATGCTTTTTTCCGCGAACCTTAAAGCTGACTTCCATGCCAACCTCTAAAGCTTCGGCTTCATCGGCTTCATCGGCTTCATCGTCTTCGTCTTCGTCTTCGTCTTCGTCTTCTTCATCGTTTGCGATAAGTAATTCACGCAAATCATCGTCAGATTTTGCCTTGGTCAGTTTCTTGATTAGACCGCGCTCTTTGCATTCATCGCCTAATTGTTTACGACTCCAACCGGCGTATCCATCTTCGTCGTCTTCATCTTCTTCATCTTCTTCATCTTCTTCATCTTCTTCATCTTCTTCGTCTTCATCTTCATCTTCATCTTCATCTTCATCTTCATCTTCATCTTCATCTTCATCTTCATCTTCATCTTCATCTTCATCAAGACCTAACATTTCCCGCAATTTTTCGACGGTTAATGTTTTGCTTCGACGCTTTACAAGGCATTTTTCCTTGGCCATTGCAAATAAAGTCTCTAGGTCAAAAAGACCTTCTCCCCCAGCACCGTCTTCGTTTTCAGCTTCTTCTGCTGAATTATCTACAGCCTTTGCTGGTACATCTTCAAGCAGTGCTTGCACTTTTTTGAAGTTGGGGTGATTTGATGGTACAACTACAGAGTAGTTCATAATTTCTCCTAAAATGGGATTGAATAAAGTGTATGGTTTTCCCTGCAATACTTGCAGTAAATGGTTTTCCCTGGTTCTTGTGTTAAATACTTACCCTTCGGCCTTACTGGGCAATAGTATATTTTTCAGTCTTCATCTTCTTCGTCTTCTTCGTCTTCATCTTCTTCATCTTCTTCCTCGTCAAGTGCTTCTTCAATTAACTCTCGCAATTTATCATCAGTTAATTTTCTGGTGATTTTAATGTCTAAACCTTCAGCTTTTACCAAAGCTTTCAGCTCCTTACGATCCATTTCGTCAAGGTTCGGTCCGTCTTCGTCTTCGTCTTCGCCTTCATAGTTAAGCTCTGACGGGTCAATGTCTGGTGTTGCACGGTCGATATAAACGTTTTGCTGGTCTTCCTCTTTGCCTTGTTTAACGGTCAGAATGTTTGCTACAGGCAATTCGCCTTCTAGTTCTTCCAGAGCTTCGATAAGTGCTTCGGGCGAGTCGTCTTTGACATCAACGCCGTATTTTTTCAGTGCTTGGTAAAGGAATTTAGCGCGAGTGTCTTCAAAGCTAAACCACTGGGAGAGGACGCCCCCTCTGTAGCTTTCGTCTTCTAAGTCTTCGCCCCCGATTTTGTTTTCAAAAACTACGAACGATTTTTTGCCTGATTTCACAGACTTCATGTTGACAAGTGCGCATTCGTACTTCCCAGGTTCCACCTTAATGTCAGAACCTCCACCGGTGCTGTTGCGCTCTTTGTAAGCTTGCTTCAAGCTTGACTTAGGAATGTTTAAATCTGAAAAACCCATGATTAATTGCTCCTACGGGTTGTTGTGCGGGTTTTCTTCCGCGTTGTGGTTTTATTTTTTGTTACAGTCAATAACTTAACTGGGTCTGTTATTTCTTGTTCATTGTTGAATGCTTTTAGCAAATTGTCGTAAGCTTGCTTACTTGTTTTCCCCATTGGGATTGTCTCTATCCTATCACCTTCTGTTCTAGGCTTTCCCCCCAGTCTGATGAAGTTTTCTTCTAGCCTGCACCCTGCAAGCATGTTATTTGTTCCTTCGATTCGCAAAAATCTTTGACTCTTAACAAAGTGATAGAATCCAATTACGTCGGCCATTGGTTCAAACAATTCTAAAGCTTGTTTACTTGCGCTAGGTTGTTGTCGTTCATAACTTTCGCCATCTATAGGGCTTTCGAACTCTTTTTCCGTAGTGTGGCTAATAAAAACTACACCAATATTTTGGTTTGTTAGCCTGAGAATCTGTGTGCGCAGTTCTTTTTTCACCTTGCGCCACGTTACGCCGTAGTCTTTTATTTCGCCGATGTCTTGTATTTTTTCTTTTCTACACCAATAATCAGCAAGTGCTTGATAACATAAATCACAAGTGTCTATGCAAACCGTTTTGAAGCTGTGCTCTCCATCTTCTAAAAGGTCTACATATTTTGTGAATTCTTCCCAGGTATTAACTGGGCGGGAGTACACGCCTTTTAGTGCTTTTGTTCCAGGCTCAAAAGACATATAGAAAACTTTTTCAAAGTGTGAAACAATTGACGTCTTCCCAATCTTCGGCAGTCCGTAAATAAGAAAGATGTAAGCGCCGATACTTGTAGGTGGCTCGTTCGGTTCTGTCGGCAAGGTCAAATCTAGGGCTTTTGCTGCCGCACTCTTCCGCTTACTGGGAGGTGGTTTCTTTGTCCTGTTTATTGAGACTTTTTTGGTACGCATATACGATCCTATGGTTGAAAGGGGTTCACAAAGTATGCGTTGTCTGATGTTGTCAAGTCAACGTCTTGAAGCTTGTTCTGTCGTTGTGTGTGCATATTGGAATATAGCTGCAAGTTCCATATTTACCGAAGCAGTTTGTTGTATTTTTCATGCTCTTTTGACGATAAAACCAATCAATAAACATTTCGCAATAATACTCAAGTTCTTGCAAAATATTTTTCATGTCTTGTAGTTGATAAATAACCTTCCACCTTTGGAAAAACTTGTCTTGGTCTTCTTGTACTCTCTCTGCCATTCGTTCGCCAAATTGTGTGAAAGTCTCATCTTTCTTTATTCGCCACCCTGGTTTGCGTACTAGGTCAAAATATGCTGGAGAGGGAACCTTGCCGGTTTCTTTCCAGATTGCCAACGCATAGGTCTTAGCTTGTAGGTCAAGCTCTAAACCGTCTAGATAGTTTGCATCCCATGATTGTTTATATTTCCCGTCATAAAAACCAACTCGACCAGACTTGGCTTTGTAGACTCTATCATAAGTGCCAATAAAATCATACGCTCCCCCCAGTACAGGGAATCTAAAATCTTTTTCAGTACCTAACCAATTAACAACCTTGTCTTTTTTGAACCAATACTTTTTATGGCTTGGCATAATTTGGTGCGCAGTAAGTAAGAGCTTGTTTGTTTTTTCCGTTACCAGCGCGCCTTGTTTTATTGCTGCCTTTTCCATTTTAATTAGCAAGCTTCTGCACAGTTGGTAGGCTTCGTCTTCGCTCTTTGGCTTTTTCTTGATCAATTGATCGTAATATTTTTCATCTACAGAGTGCAGAAAAGTGCCTTCTTGAAAGTAAAACTTTTCCTCTCTAGGTGTAAGGTTTTCTCTGTATCTGTAGTCGGCAGCTTGCTGACAAGACAAAAAAGCCTCAATAATGCTTCTGCTTATTCCGTGCTTTTTAGGGTCGTATGCTTCGCTATATCGTTGCTCTCTGGTGTTCTTTTTAATCTTGTAACGCGGCATTAAAACAACCCTAGTTGGTAAAGTCCGATTCCAATTGCATCAGCTTCATGGAATGATTTTATTTCTTCGTGTTTTATTTTGTTAATTCTTAGACAACGCTCAACCCGCTGTTTTGTTTGTTCGTCTGACATGTTGCCCTTCCATTTTGGAATCGGTACAGGTACAACCAAATCCCCTCCCCTGTAAATCGAACCGACAAGTTGGCCAGCAGCAATTGAGAGCTTAACAAGATTGCCAGATGCTGCGCAAACATTGCTTAAAGCCTGGGGGAGTTCATAGGCAATTGTAATGCTCCTTTTTATTTGCTCTGCCATACAAGAGAGGTTGTGCGCTGCATGGTTTAGCTTCTCCACCCAATCGTTACCCTGCCCGTACATAGTACCTTGTAATTGCAACTCCAAATCGAACCAAAGAGCGTACCCAACATTTTCAACACTTGGATCAATGCTTATCATTATCTCTGGTAATTTTTTTCTTTTCGATTTTAGAGAGTATTTCTTTGGCATTGATCTTCTTCCTCTTTAATTGTCGGTGAATATCTTCGTCTATTGTATCTTCGGTAACAAGGTCGATTATTAGCTTAGCATCTTTTCTTCCTGGAGATATTATTCGGTCTTCGCTTTGTGCTCTCGCCTCCAGGCTGTGCTCATTGCTATAGTAGATTGCTGTGTCTGCTGCATCTAGTTTGATTCCATACTTACCAACCTGTTCCATAATACACAGCACACGAAACTTTCTCTTTTGAAATCGGTTGATAATTTTTACACGTTCTGCCTTGTCAGTTTCTCCGTTAATCAATGGACAATTTAAATAGGGCTTGCTTGCTGCGGTGTTCGCCTCTTCTTTGAATGCGAACCAAACTACAATTTGTTCGCTTTTTAATTCTTTATTGCAAAGGTCTAATAGTTTTTCTAGTTTCCAAGGCATAAATAAGCGAAACCCGCAAGCTAAGGCATTCCCCCCAGTAAACATTCTTGCCCACATTAAGGGGACAATCGAATGTTTTGCGAAGCATTCTTCTGGTGATGAGTCGTTGGCGTTTGGAGTCTCCCAGGTTTCCAACATTTTATCGTAAACATCTTTAGTGGTTCCTTGCAGTTTTCCGCTAAAAACCTTGTAAATCTTTTTCTCTTTCAACCCTGCTTGTTTTCTGGTCATTACTGATGCTTCGCGTTGAAACGTTTCCTTAATGACTTTTCTACCGCGTAAACTAGGAACCCAATTAAACCCTCTGGCGTCAGGATTTGTGAAGTAGGTTTTTCTAAACTCCCAGTAGTTAGCACAACCTAGCCAATCGCCGCCGTTAACAAACGCCATTTGGCAATAAAGGTCTGCGATACCTTCTGGGGCAGGTAAACCGGCAAGTGCTAGTCGGTAAGGAATAAACCTGCTCAGCCATATTGCTCGCTTAGTTACTTGCGCCTTTGGACTTTTTATCCGTGTTGCTTCGTCTAAGACTATAGCGTCGAACTTGGCTTTTTGTATTTCCTTGAACAGTACATAAATTGATTCGTAATTTACAAGGAAAAATAAAGCTTTGTTTTTCTTGGCTGGGAGGGTTAAGACGTTTTTTCGTTCTTCGTAGGTCATTGGGACCATGTTGTAAAATATTTGATCTTCTTCCAACAATTCATTACGCCAAGCAAGTGAAACAATCCCAGGGGAAACAATCAAAATCTTTCTCCCCCCAGCAAGCAAATCCTTATTTTCCAACCAAAGAAGTGTAGAGAAAGACTTGCCTAGACGCATTTCAAAAGCGATGTAAATATTACCTTTTTTCGATACTTGCTTCTGATATTTCCTTGGCGTCTTTTTCATCTAATTCTTCTCGCAAATTGAAACATAATAAACCAAAGTTTTTAAAATTATTCTCTGCATTTAGGGTCTTCTGTTGGCAGTCTTGCTCTGGGTCCTCTACGTTTTGGTTTTGGTTTTCCTGCATGATCGTACCTAATTGCTGGAATCTGGGGAGGAGAAGATTGACAAGACCACTCTCCGCGATTGAATTTGTTTCTGTATTGTTCCAAGTATTTTTCAAAATTTGTTGTACTGCTTGGAAACTCAAGAAGCAGAAACCTAACAAGCTCTGTGTCTGGCAACTTCGCTACTTTTTGGTTTTCCATAAGTAAGCAGAAAAAAGTGCCAGGGGATAATCCCGTCTTTAGACCGCTTTGCCTTCCATCGCCTATTGTTTCGCCCATTACACTCTCCTGTTTTGGTGGGGGCTAGATTAGAGTTATTCCACCCCCAGAAAATAACCTTACTTTTCTTTTGCTGGCCGCCCGCGCTTTGCAGGTGGTTTTTCAGCTTTTAAAGCGTCTTTTAGTTCGACCTTCAATTCTCGAATTGTAAGCGTAGCTTCCTTGTATTGCATTTGAAGTTCCTCGATCTTTGACTTGAGCTTTTGCTTCTTCGCAATTTGTGAATCAACCTTACGTTGGATTTGCTTACTAGTGGCCATGGTTTTTCCTTTCGTTAACCAGTTGTTCGACCGATTGAGTATTCCGCCCCAGTGGTGAAATTTCCTCTGTAATCTTGAAACAATTAAAACGCTCTTTGCATTGCGCTGAACATTCCCCGCTTGCTTCTTGCGGTGTATTTAATTCCATGTAATGACCAAAACACTCTGGTTTGCCATCGTCTGCCATTACTTACCACCTCCCCAGAATAAAGGCGGCGCTTCGACTTTTAGCAGCTCTGCCAAGCTGGGGGAGATTGGCCAGACATCATTGCCTTTGCTTCGCTCTTTGTTGGCTTGTTCTTTGTTTTTTGCTGCTGTGTTTGATAAAACATTTACAACCTGTCGTTGATTATTTACTACAACTGCCGCATGCATTTTATTGTTCCTTATTTACTGTGTACTTGCGAGTCTTTTTGAGTTCTACTTTTTCCCATTTTTGCCCAGGATTTAAAATCGCTTTTTCATCAACGACCTCTAACGATTCAATTTCTGATTCTTCCACCTTCATGCCGTTGCTGAAAAATGCTGCAAGGTCTTGTGCGTCTTGCGGGTTGTCCACCATCGCTTTTTGCACTGCTGCGACAATTCGCCGTGTTCCTTTTTCTTCATCCTCTGCTTCAATCGCAAAGGTGTATTTTTCATTAATGGTTGAAGAATAAAGTTTTTTGTCCGTTTTGTCTGCAATTTTAGCGTTTCGGAATACTTGGCTTTGTGGATCGTAAGCTAATTGGCTCCCCCCAGATTGACGGGCGATAGCAACAAGATCGTAAGGGCATTCGATGTTTGGCCCGTGCTCTTTAGCTAGGTAGCGTACAATTGATGCACAAGAGAGTGAAAAGCTGGAGGCTGTAATGCTTTCATAGCGCCAAGGCTTTATTGATTTTGAGCGAGTGAATGTGACAGTTACTCCGCTGAGTATTTCGTGCTTCTCGTTAACGAACGTTACACGTAGTTGCTTTTCGCTGTCCATTTCAATGCAATAGTGGATTTTCATGGTTGTTCCTTTGTGTTGGTAGGTGGTAAATGGTGTGTATGTGTGAAGCGTCACCCATCTTGAAATGGGTTTTCATTTCAGCGACTCCTTGATGATGTCGACCATTTTTGCACGAGCATTGGCAGCAGCAGAAGCAGCAGTTGCAGCAGATGCAGCAAGACAGGCAGCAGAAGCAGCATCGCGGCAAGCAGCAGCAGAAGCAGCAGTTGCAGCAGATGCGGCAGAAGCAGCAGCACGAGCAGATGCAGCAAGACAGGCAGCAAGACAGGCAGCAGAAGCAGCAGATGCAGCAAGACAGGCAGTAGCCATTACGCTATCGTCCGCGACTCCGCGTGCGTACTTCTCGCCTACTGAAAGGGCGTTCTTTGAACGTTCATCCGTCAGTAAATCCCAGCAAGTAGCGCGCACAAATGCGCACGACAGTCCAACTCTCTCACGCTTTGATTCAATGAGTCGAGTGATTGCCCAAAGCTTATCGGCGTCTGGGATGTCCAGATCGCAGAGTTCAAGCAGGGTCGTTGGTCTTGGAACCAAAGCCTTTACCTGTTCGTCTTCATAGCACGAGTCCAGGTCAATTACGTCCTGTGCGGTTATGGTTCGGTTCGTTACTTTCATGGTTTTTCCTTTGTAGTGGTAGGCGGTAGGTGGTGCTGACTTTTGACGGTACGGGACAGGTTTAGAAGTCCAAAGGTGGTTTGGGCGGCCTTGGCCGATGAGACGCTAGCGTATCAATCAAGATGTAGCTTTGCCTTTGATAATTTTTCCTTTTTTTCCTATGATAAACAGGTTCTCAATGCTGTTATTTTTCTTGCCGTTTTTGACGTAAATTGAAGATTGTGGGTTGTACCCCATGTGGTAGATCCAAACCAAACGGCGAAGCATTAGTTGTCTCTCTCCCCATCGTACATAGACCGTTTCGTTTTGTCTCCTGAAATTGCCGGCCCTACCCAATGCCTTTGTTTTGCCCCAAGGGTTGCGATAAATCAACGGCTTTAGCTTTTCTAGTTTTCCATCGCTGTTTGGGTCTAAAGGAAACGGCTCGTAGACAAATTTGGCCAACACCTCCGATTGGCTAGGGTAAGCATCACTCTTCAACATCTTCATTTTTTGGCCACGGTTTGCAAGAAATTGACAAGATCTTTAGTTGTGGATTTGCTATTTGATGTTGAGCGTAAAACCTACAAGCTATCATCGTTGAGGAAACCTTGCCTTTGGTGTTTACACGTTTCAACACTTGCTTCAGTTTCTTGCCTTCTTTATTTATTGTCGTAAATGTTAGCTTAAATATTTGCATCAGTTTCTTTTCTCCAACATTTCAGCCATTCTAGCTTTGTTAAATTCAAGCGCGATTAACCTTGATTCTTTTAAGTCTTCTTCTCCGTTATTTATGTAGTCTAGCAAGTCTTCTTGCAACCCTATAAAGCAACCGCAATAGTAGACGGTTATTTCTGTTTTTTCATGGTAGACCGACAATAACTGTCTGCCATTTTCTCCATGGTCTGACCAAGTGCAGCTGGAATAAATGACACCTCTTGCTGATATTAATATACAGTTTGACAGATTGGCATTGGACAGATCTGCACAGCACAGATCTGCACTGTAGAGATTGGCACAGCGCAGATTGGCATTGTAGAGATTGGCACAGCGCAGATTGGCACCGCGCAGATTGGCATTGTAGAGATTGGCACAGCGCAGATTGGCACCGCGCAGATCTGCACTGTAGAGATTGGCACAGCGCAGATTGGCACCGCGCAGATCTGCACTGTAGAGATTGGCACAGCGCAGATTGGCACCGCGCAGATTGTCATTGGAGAGATCAGCTTGGCGAAGATCAGCGTCGGAGAGAAGCCGGTTTAACCGGTTTACTCGATCTGGCGTTGATGCAGTGACCTTTTTAATC
>JAAUYB010072180.1_pt1 | contig 25441 bp, 20 predicted proteins | sample 7278071 | NCBI WGS metagenome assembly JAAUYB01 (sample SAMN14350121, study PRJNA611818) | marine sediment metagenome | isolation source: surface marine sediment (1.8m) | place: French Polynesia: Moorea | collected 2018-08 | reverse complement strand
GGTCTGCCGCACATTTCAGCCAATTTCCACGAATGTGTTTGCACGCCGCCGCTCCTTCCAATGAGTGCGGGCCAGAACAACCATCTCTGTCGCCGCCGCCGCCGCCGCCGCCGCTCCCTTCTCTCACGGCCTCCCCTGAGGGAGGGACGGAGGGAGAGAAAAAAGAAACTCTTGCGTGCTCCTAATGAAAGGGCGCACTTGGAAAGAAAAGGAGAAGGAAGAAAGATCGGACGGGGAGGGGGAAAGAAAATGGCACGGATATCCTCTTGATTTCTTCGTCTTTTTCCCCCCTTCTGCGGAAGAGAGGGGGGAAGCCACTTAGCAGCGACCATGGGAAAAAGGAAAGGCCTCTCAGAAAAGGCCGTCGTGCATTATCCCCGCCTTCCCCTTTTCCCATGGTTCTACCTAACCACTTACCACCACGCTTTTACCGATATCTGGTTTTCCCCATGATCTAACAGCAGCAGCAAAGAAGAATACTAATAATAGACGTTAATGAAAGGTGCCCACCGATTCTCCCCATGATCAGCAGCAGCAAAGAATGAGATTACTATAGACGTTAATGAAAGGTGCCCACCGATTGGTAGGCCTCAGAGAAAAAAATAAGCCAAACCCATTCTTGGCCGAGGAGGCTTCATCGAATGGGGTTGCGCTCATTTTAAGTTTAGAGTTCGAGACGACACAGTCGAACTAGCCCCCTGGCTACGAGGCAACGATTCCGTTTCTCATTCTGCATTTTAGCTGCGAGGAAGATGAAAACTCCGTTGAGGATTTTCGTTTCGTGCGAGCAGGCGCCATCCTGTGATGGAAAAGATCAACACATGTAAAGAGGGCGCGGCATCCGTATCTAATAACTCAGTACGCCTCTGTCTCGATAAATGGCACTACAAACGTTGTGCAGTACAAATATCTTTGTTTCTTCAGACGAACGTATTTTTACAAGAAAATTCTTTAGATTTACAAAAACCATTTTCTACTGAATTTGACGCCAATGAGTCATTCTGTCTCCCAACGACCGTTCCTTTTTGTTTTTTCCCACACCCACGTCTTCCTTTAGGAAGAGAATTTTCCCGTTTTTCTCCTCCTATTCGGAGGGAGATGTCTCCGAACGAACGTTATTTTTGTTTTTTTGTTTTTTGCCAAGTCTTCCTTTAGGAAGAGGAGAGCAATATGTTTTCCCGCTTTTTCCCTCTTGTTCCACCAAGGGAGACGGTTAGTAACATATCGTCGTTTCATGCGAAAACAGCCAAAAAAACACATCATGCCTTCTTCTACTTCAGTCGACAGAAAGCTCATAGCTATCATCTTTAGCCTGTCTCTGTTGCTTCTAGCAACCATCACATACTCAGTGTACATAACCCTGAACAAAGGTTCTTTCATATCGTCTACAGTTACACCGCCACCAACCGCAAGAGACTGTCCTACTCCAACCCCTCCGTCACCACCTTCTACACGCATCTCAACGCTTGATAAGCTCGAGGCTATTGACAAACAATTTGGAGGCTGTGATTGCTGTCAATGCAAGCATACTGCAATACGGTTCAACGCCTGTCTCACAGATGCTCTCGACCTAGAGGACGCTGATGACGTCGCCTTTCTGCTTTTCTTCGAGGTATGTTAGCTTTAGATAGATTGTCGTAAAAATCATGTAATATTAATGTTTTTTTAACTTTTTTTGCAGGGTTATTTCTACGAACGTGACAGGACCAACTTTGGCGAATATCTTCTAAAGCGGACAACGATATTCTTCTCTGCAAGCAACAATAACGTTTAGAAAAAAGATATTAGCAAACGACCGCCAGATGGCGCTTGCGAAGCATTGAAGAAACACTACATAGAGTTGTGGTATGAGCCAAAAAATAACGAAGAAATAAAATTACATATTCTTTTGTCTTTAGAAATACATGTTTTTGTTACGCTGCCCATAAAGCTGTACTATATATTTATTCATCCACATTGAATAACACGCCAACTCATTTTTATCCTATGAGTAAAATATGTGCAGAACAAAAAAATTACATCGTCACAGCGACAAAAATAGAGCACATGCTCGCCTAGTCTTTACCAAATTTGGTATTGGCTAGGAGGACCTGAAAGGCCTTTTACACCTTTCGGGATTTCTGGAGGCCTGTTCTTTTATAAAGAATAGGCTAATATCTATGAGAAAGGAACTCGTGAGAGAGAGCGTCTGCATCCTCGTACGATTCACGACATTCTTTTTTCGTCTCGTCGTTTTCGTTTCTAAATTGAATTAAATCAGAAAACCGGTTTCAAGACAAATTTCTTCTTGATGCTGTAGCTGAATATGCACACCATTTAAAATGGAAAAAGCAACAAAAGAGGTCTCTCTCTTTCTGCACAAGTTTATGTCAAACTCAATTTCTCATATTTGTTCTACTACACATATTTTATTGTAGTTAATAGCCTAGAAAACTTAAGACGTTTTTGTTTTAGTACGCCTTCATCTACTTTAATTAATTTTTTATATACTTTTGACGCTAACCTATTTTTTCTAACAACTATTTAAAACGTACTTTTCATAAAAGACGGTCCATTTTGCCTTAAGGCAAGGGCTACTAGCGTGAGCATCGAGTTTTCAGGCTCGTAATAAAGCTGTGCCGTAAGTCACAGTAAGTTTATTAAGGTGCAGAAATGGTTCTGCACTAATATAAAGTAACACGTAGCTGAAGAATTTTTAGAAAAGAGGCAGATTTTTCCGGAAAGCCGTCTTTCCAAGAGTATAGAAACTTTGCTGGGAAGTAGGTACTACTAGCATTATTGGCTTTCTCAAAAAGTAGAGGGTTCGGTCGCCCAAACTTTCTCACATCCTATTGGCGCAAAAAAAAGAGCTAGCAGCTGAGAAAGTTCCAAAAACACAATTTTCAGGAGTATTGCAGTTTTCTCGGGACATTTTTTTGTATCGGACAAATTTGCTGTGTGTGTCTGCTATACAACGCCCAACGGGGCCAGCGCCTCTGTTTCACCAGCTGCAGATTTATAGGACTGGTAAACCGTGTCCACAGAAAAGAGTGCGAACAATGTCTTCTTTTTCCGTATTATTAGAAGGACCTATTAACACTGAATTGACGTACCATGTTGGTCTCCTTGACAACATCACTGAAGGTCTGTGGGAACTCGCAATAGCATCCGTCGCCTTTTCTTATTTTGAAGTTACACAGCCATACATTCTGAAAATACAGTGTAATAGTGTGCTTGGACCTTTTGTGGATTCTAATCTGCAAGTATATACAAGTCAGCGTGTCCTGCAACTGGTAATATTTGGAGGAAAATCAGTTGGTCACAAAGTCGTAATTGGTATGAAGCAGAGAGATTTTGTAACTATCAATAGACCAGAGCAAGTTTTGTCGGTTACACTCAAAAATGTAGAAACAGACGGCTTTGTGACAGGAGCGCATGTATATATGACAATAGTGTTTCGGAGAATTGCTTAGAGCACTATGCCAAAAAACAATTCGCATGTGCGTTTACAAAAACATATGCGGAAGCATCACTTGTTCTTATACAGACTTTTCCAAGAGAAGCGGGGCTGGAAGAACAGAACAATTCTTAAAAAAACGAGCAATGCATGCGTCTTCCTTGTTCTCCGTCTTCTTTTTTGCATTTCTGTTGGTCATATTCCAATGCGATATAAAACTTTACAGAAACTAATAAAAAGCAAAAAAAGGCACCTGCTCGCCAACCTTAAGTACACGTTTAGAAGACTTTTGGAAGGAAGCTCACAGGAAAAAAGAAAGTTTGTTTTAAAGTTTGCATCAATTTATCATATTCTTTTCGAGCCATTGTTCGAGAAACCAAAAAAATGAGTGTCCACAAGATTTTGCTTGACTACAACGAATATGTTCGTCTATGCAATATTGAAGAAAAGTATGAAAAACTAGTAAAAAGTGGACAAAGTGGGTCTGGGATTAATATTGCAGAAGACATTCAAGCGACCGAAGAAAAAAATAAACTTATGACACCGCTTGTTAAAAGGTTACCTCCTATTACATTGCCAGCAAGTGCAACTATGACTTCTTACCAAGCAGACCCAAAAACTGCAGAAGATGGTGGAAATACTACAAGTACGCAAGAAGAACCATGGTACTTTCTTGGAAAACCGAAAGTTCCGGAAACATGAAAAGTTCGGAGATATCAAGCTTACTTGAAGAAGTGCCGCAAGTGCTTCCATTTTTTCGTGGAATTTGTGCTATAGATGAACTTGCAACTGTTCAGCTGAAGGAGGATGATTTTCTCATCGTAAATACCGAGTAATAATTTTTTTTTGATTAAAAAGCAAATACTAATTTCTTTTCTTTGCAGTGTAGCTAGTGGCGCTGGAGTACACTGGTTTGTTGTTCATCGTCGAAGTGCAGAAGCCTATGAAGTATTTGACAGTCTTGGGGCAAGTGGTGACTTTATAAAAACAGCTTTACCAAGAAAAGGTCATTGTTATTACAATGAAACCCAAGTGCAGGCGAAAGAGAGTGATAATTGCGGACAATTTTGTGTCTATTTCATAATCGAACGCTTTTTTAACTATGATCTTCCGTATTCCGAAGTACTCTCCTCTTGTTTTAGTGCTGACCCCTTAAAAAATGAGGAAGAAGTTGCAAAATTCATAGAAAATTTAGTTCAGTCTAAACATGGCAGATCGTAACGTAGTCATCGATCCGAAAAAAAAAGTGCAAGATCTTTTTGTCACATCAGAGTTTGCAAAAATTGTGTGCCCTAGTAGATTAGTCATAGCAGGACCAACTATGTCCGGCAAGTCAACTTTTGCTTTAAACTTAATCAAACATCGGAATATTGTCTATTCTCATCCCTTTTCTCGAATTCTATATGCCTTCCCTGAAGGTAGTCTCCATTTACATCAAGAGTTTTTGAAAGAATTACGCGAAAGTAGCCCAAGTATTGAAATTGTCGAAGGAATTCCGGACATGGAAGAATTTCATCTAGCAGCGGACAAAAGTTCTCACAAACTACTTATACTAGACGACCTGATGTTGAAAGCATTTGTCAGTGCCCACCTCCTTGAACTTATTACAAGAACATCTCATCATAGCAATATATCTGTAGTACTAATTACCCAAAGTATGTTTCTCCCTGCAAAACATCGCCTTACTTTAATCCGAAATTGCTCCGAAAAAGTTATTTTTCATGATAAAATAGATCAAATGCAGTTGTCTATTATTAGTCGCCAAATTTTTCCCTCAAAACCATCCTTTCTGCGCGAATGTTTTGATTTTATATACAAACACACACAAAAAAGCGACCTTAAATATGTTTTATTAGATGCTTCTCCTCTCTCAGACGTCCCTTATAACGCAATTGCCCGTACTTTTATTTTTCCGGGAAAGGATGGGAAAGTGAAACCAATATTTTTTTTTCCTGAGTAAAGCTTTTCTTAAAATATTACATCTTTTTCTTTGTGCCTCTCTTCTTCCCTTCCTCCTCATCTTCGCTGCAGCAATCAAATGTTTTCTGCCTCCGCTGTCGGTCTGTAAATAAATATGTAAAAAATATGTAAAAAATTATGAGAAATCTTACTTTCTGTATTGTCAGTCTCGTTGTCGCTGCCGGAAAAATTCAGAAATTCGGGCTCCTCAAAATTTGCCAAAGGCGACACCGTTTGCGTCGAGGCTGCTACCCCCTCTGCTGCCGATGAGCTAGTTGTTCGAGACTAAAAAAGAGAAGTTGCAAGGTAGTGTTGAAAAATAAAAACAAAATAAACTACCGATCCATTCTTTGCCGCCGCATATCCTTTCGAGGCCAATCGAGCAATTTTTGCGCTGGCAGCAATAGCTGCACTTCGAGCCGAGTTAAGTCCAGGGGGGGTAATTGATTTTTTGCGTTTATCGGCCTTTCCACTCTTTTTACCACCCTTTTCCTTCATCTCTTCCTGTTCAGCAAGCTGCTGTTGGCGCTCTTCCTCTTCTCGAATCATTTTAAGTTCCTGGTTTCGCTTTTTTTGGCGCAAGGCATTTGCAAGTGCCTCAGCCTTTTTCTCCCTCTCCATTCTTTTCTTCTCCTCATCAGCCTTAATAGACTCAATACGTTTTTCCGCGTCAAGCCTTAGGGAAATAGAGTGAATGGTGTCCATCTCATCTTGCTTTTCCTTCCAAACATTTGTTGTGGATTTTGAACGGTTTTTCTCTTTTTCTGTCGTGGCGATCAGTGTGTCCTCGTTCAACCTTTCTCTTTCACTTTTTGATCTACTTCTTAAGACACGGCTTGTTGGTGGGAATTGAGAAGTAGAAGGGCGCTGAACAGAAGGCAGAGAACCGGCGGCGGTCGGAGAGGAGGTGGTCTGGGTATTTGCACCAGGATGCTTGCCAGCGCCATGGAGCAAAGAGCAAGAAGTAGAAGGATGCAAAGTAGAAGCGCTCGATGCTGCTGCTGAAATCGGAGCTGTTGCTGAAGAAGGAGGAGCTGTCTCTCGTGACGTTGCCAAAGAAAGAGAAGTTGTTGTTGGTGCCGTTGCTGAAGAAGCGGGCGACGCTGCTGTTGCTGGCATTGCTGAAGTTCCTCCTTGACCAGAGCTAGAAGTTGTTGTTGTTGCCGTTGCTGAAGAAGCGGGCGACGCTGCTGTTGCTGGCGTTGCTGAAGTTCCTCCTTGACCAGAGCTTTGGCTTGCTGCTGTTGTACGAGTCTGCAATATAGTTGTAGTCCTAGTAATCGTAGCTATTCCCCGTACAGAAATAATTGCTACTACCGTTGTTGTTGTTGTTGTTGTTCCTGCTGCTGCTGCTGCTGCTGCTGTTGCTCCTCGTCGTGGAGCTAGAGAGGATGCCGTAGAAGCGATGTCTAAATCACCTCTGGGATGAACAGGAGCTGGCGAGGTTGCTATCGGATTTGGACCGGAAGAAGCAGGTGCGGCAGGTGGAGGAGGTGGAGGAGCGGGAGGACCAGGTGGACCTTGACGTGGGCGAACCAGTGTTTTTTGACGAACAGGAGCTGCACTACTTGTTGTTGTTGTTGTGGGTAGAGAAGGAGCTGTCGTAGTCGATCCGCTGTTCGGAGGAGAATCGTCGTCGTCATCATCGCTGATGAAACTATAAATAAGTTAAAAATAGTAAGAAAAAGGAAGAAAAAATTCCATAAAATATTTAGGGTATTTACACGAGTGGTGACACACGATAGGGCTTCCTTCGTTGGCTAAAAAGAGTTGTCAAGCCCATTGCCGCTCGCAAATTTTCCCTATTTTTAAAAAGCAAAAGTATTCTTTTTTTTAAAAAAATATGGGAATGTCAATTCAGTTTTCAAAATTTACCTGGAATTACTAGCGGACGCATCTTGCTCCACCATGGTGTTTGAAAAAGAATCGGACATGTCGGGTAGCACAACCCGTCTTGCTTCCCCAGGACGACTTGGAATTGCCATCTCAATGTCTGGATTACGGAAATGAAATCCCGAGTCCAAATTTTGCATCTGTGCCCGGCCACGAAAGAGTCTCTGAAGACGTCTCTGAATCCATCTCCAAGTATTGCTTATCCCATCTGAAGTCCATGTCCACGTGCCTCTCAGCCCATTCCACGCCAATTGGATTCCTCGAATACAAAATCCAGCGCCACGACAAAAATTGGAGAACAGGCAGCACTGCGGATCCTTCCGGTGTAGGAGATAGAAGACCTGAGCAAAAAGAAGAAAACAAATATATTATGAGGAGAAAGTTAAATAAGAAAGAATCTCAACTCACAAGAACCACGAGACCAATTAAAAAAATGGCCCCAACGGTGGACAGTACGACGGTCAAAGTGGAGCACTTAGTAAAAGTGTCATTCAGCTCGCCCTCTTCATTTTCCATGGCCGATTCTTTCGCCTTCGCCTTCTTCGATGCCTCCTGCTCCTGAGTTTCGTCTGCCTCGTCTGGTTGAATTTTGATGCAACTATTTCAGAAAGTAAGAGAAAAATATTGAAAATGGACAGAGTTTCAAGACGAAAGTATAGTACCTAATTATGCGGCAAGGCATCCTCCTTGCATATCCTATGACGACCGGTGGGTATACTCTGTAGTCATACGAAGGACAAGCCGCAGCCTCTCGCATACGCGACGATACTCTGGTTGAACACTAAGAAAAATAAATTTAAAATTTACCATTGTGCATCCTAAAGAAACCATCATACGGAGTAGGTGGGATCAGCCGAACAAGCCATTGGCAGGGATGACAGGACAGTTTCGGAAGCTATAAACCACAGGAAAATGACTTCACACGCAGAGATCTGTTTCGACTTCCACTTTCGCAGGACAGTAAAGGCCAGTAGGAAGGTGAGAACGAGGAGGTTGGGCGTCGATGCGCTAACACTGGTGGTCGCAAGATAGCGGCTAATGGATGCCACCATCTGGAGGTTCTCAATCGCCACGGTCAACACGGTCATCACAATGAGAATCTCGACAAAGGAGGCCATGCGGCGCTTCAGAGCGGCGTCCATTTTCGGACTGTGGGCCCGTTCTAAAACTAATATGTCGGTATTAAAATCAGCTCTCTTTCTTTTTCATTTCATTACTTATACCTGTGTAAAATATGGAACAGTAATTAAAACACTATGACGATACAAAATGTACGAAGAAGAAGTCCACAACCAATTTGTTTGGAAGACACGTCGAAAAGAGAAGAAATCAGCGGATGACATGGAATAGAATAAAGATTTCGGGCTATGACCCTTGCAAGCTATTTTGAAAGGTTCGGAGTCGGATTTTACCACCGAATAGACCAAAGCTGGGCATTCGTGCAGCGGTGCGAAAAAAAACCAGTGGGTAAAGTAGGAGTCCCCAAAGCTTTATTTATTTTTTGACCATATTAGCTTCGGGTATCCACTCATTGAATTTTGCGGGGTAATGTAGATATTTTACATAGATATACGGTTCTCCATTAATTTCTTTTTCTGCTAAAATATCTTCGACATGGAAGGTCTTTGCGTTATCGGGAGGTTTTGTTTTTGTTAATTGTTCTTTGTAAAAAAACCCTTGAATGGGCTCTTCTTTCAGATCTTCCAACTTATAGAGGACGGGTGACTTGCCGGCATCAACTTCTTTAATACAAAATATTTGATAATTTGGTGAGTCATATCCCTTTTCAAAGGCCGTAGGCCCAAAATCCACATGAACAAAGTCACCTTTTTGAAGAACATTTTTCGTTTTCTCGTATTGTTTTTGGTTTGTTTCTTGATCTTGAAAAGACACATCTTCTTTCAATCCCACGGCTCTGTCAACTTTTGGATCATCTTCTGGTGTTTTTATATCATTGGGGCGTAGATTTCCTATGGCAATATTTGGAGAATTATTTATGGCCTCTACTACTAAAGAAATATATTTTGGCCAATCTTGAGTTAGCTTTGTACGCAAGAGCCGGTAAAGTCGTCGTTTTACTAACTGGATACCCTTTTCAGCAAAAGATGCCTTTTGACGCCCAATTTTTACTTTGAAATAGATGTTGTTTTTTTGAAAAAACAATTTATTTCCAAGAAACTCCCCACCCTGGTCTGTAGCCAAAATATCGGGCTTTAAACCAGCTTTGGCAAAAATTTTTTTAAAAGCAGCTCGTATTGTTTGTGCATCTTTTGATTTAATTTTTTCGCAAAAGATTTTTCGTGAAAAAACATCAACACAAATCAAAAATCCAATATAGCTTTCGTAGTCATACATTATAGCAATATCACTTTCCCACAGGCGGCCGACACCGTGCACCATGGTTTTTCTTCGAGGAAATGTTTTTCGAACACGTTTCATTTCTAGCACAAACTGAGGATCTTCTCGAAGAATACGAAATAAATCGTTTTTGCTCTTATGTACACCTTTTTCGAGGCCAAGTACAGCCTGAAAATTGCGAATACCACTGTAAGAGCCACTAAAGGCCGGGTTTCTCCACAGTTTTCTTATTTCCTCGTCGGATAATGGTGCTTTTTCTTTTCTGTTTGACATGATTGCGGCGCTGGAACGTCTTTCTTTGGCTAGCCTGTTTTTGTTTGTTTTCAGAAGTCTTTTTTGTAATTTAGTGAGCAAAATGGCTAAATGATGAAAAATCAATAATCACGAGACATTCCTGGATGGTTCTTTCCTGCTAGCTGAGTATACGAACGTGCCGAGCCAACTTTCTCTTTAGCCAACCCTGCGCTACCCAGCTTTCCTCGCCACCCTCTCTATCTAGGTTCTCTCCTCTCACCACAACTTTCTTTTTTAAAGGTAACTGGTCCTTTTGGGCCTTTCTTTTGTTATTCTATCTGGTCTCCGTGCCTGGGCCGCTGGGTCGTCCCTTTGGAGGTTACATACCTCTATAAGGCCTCTTAGGTTTTGATCCATCCTCTCTTCCATAAAGACACAAAAAAGCTAAAATGTCACTTTCATATAGAAGATCAAGGTCTGCACTTCGGCAGCATCTTAGCAATGTTTTAAACGAACCAGAAAATCTAGAAGATTCGTCTGAAGATGAAGAGCCTTCTGCGGACGACACGAACGACCAGGAAGGAAGAGGAAACAATTCTATTCAAGACGACGACGACCAGAGACCTCCTAGCCGATCCCGCAATCCTTATGAGCAAGGTACAATTGTCCTAGCAACACCTCATTATTACTTAAAAGTTAAATCTGTATCTCATAGTCGTCAAACCCGCTATAAACTTTCCGACCATTTGTATAGCATATGGATAGAGCAAAGAAAAAGAGGTGATCCAGCACCATTGCTGCTTGACTTAGAAGAAGCTTTAGAAAAAGCAATTATTCATGTATTAAATGAGCTAAAAAGTGTCTATACTCAGACTCATTATCAAATTTATGTAACTGTTATCGATCGCCATATTCGGTCTGGTTTAAACTCTGGCAACTATTCTTTGCAAACACCATCAGACAAAATAGCTCGCTGGATGATGGGCATGTTGTATAACTATCTGAAATCAAATCAAAGTCTTCGCTTAAACAGTTCTTTTCAAGTTCAAATAAAAGTTCTTTCTGTGGCCCACACAAATGCATTAGAGCAAAATCGAACCCGTTTTCGCCGACATATATATCACTAGATTCAATAAATTTTTTCAGACTCAACACAACGAGAACTACTCTTCAACTCCGCTTCATTTTGGCCCGTTACGTTAAAAAGAGCACAAAAGAAGAGTGAAAGTACGGTACGAACCATACATGTGCAAGCGGAGGGAAAGATGGGGGGATCCTACCCGTAGCCTCCTGAAAAACCATTGCACCCAAGGGGAAATTTATATATTACGGGCCCATCTCGAATTAAAAAAATTGGATCCCCCAGATCGCTGTCCTCCGCACTCTTGTGCATGTATGGCATAAACCATAGGTAGACAAGGCAAATATTATTTATTGTCCAGTGTGAGGAGGTGGCAGATAGGAAAATGTACCTTATGGGAGGGCAAAGGGACGCAAGAAGCGCTAAAGCAGCCAAGTTTTTTTGCGAGAATTAGAAAAATTAGAGTATTGGGTCCAAAAAAGTGCTCCCCTCTCCTACAGAATTTTTGTTCACTTGGTTTTGTTTTTGCCGTCGATGGCGGCCGAAAGAAAAATTTTGTCCTCGTTGCTCCCCTTGAGCTAAAACCTTTTTCTCTCCCCGCCTTGACCCCGCAAGAATAATTTCCCAGATCCCCGGCTACGGCCAACCCTTTGCCCACACGTATAGGAAGGATATTGACCTTACCACACCAAAATTGTCACCGTGAGCTTGTTTGCTTACCTAAACCACATGTCTACCTATGGTATTTTCTCTTAAAGTTGGCCCTCGGCTTCAAAAGCGAAAAAGAGATGACAGTGACACTAGCGGTAGCAGTGCGGACACTAGCTCTAGCCAAAAAAAGCAAAAGAAAAATACGATTATTAATTTAGAAGAGGAGGAACAAACAGAAGCACTGGTAGAAGAAAAGAGCACCACTACCGTGGCGCTGGAGTTGCCTAAAGAAGAGAATGTGACAGAATTAACCGAAATGCAAGAAGAGAAGAAAATTTCGTGGAATTTTATTTTGCTGCTAAGTATAAAAAGAAAACGTCTAGTTTATATTGTAATGGTTGCATACTATCTAGCATTGTTTAATGAGGGAACTGACTTAGCTACTTGGCGCATATTATCCTCACTCAACAGTGGCGTAGAAGATACACAGAAGGAAGCACTTGATTTTGCAGAATATTATGTCAAACCTTTTACCCAACTTGTTCCCTCCCACTTACCAGATTCAGACATTAAACAACTTCATACTTATTTACATAACCAACACATCTCATACTGCGACAATAGCGGAACGTATGAGTTTTCTTGCCAGTTCTATGTTTTCCATCTTTACACAGGTACTCTTTTATATAAGGTTCCTGACCAGTTCGATTCCTCACTCCGCCAGTTATATTTTTCAGCTGAATCAGATGATACTGGAGATCTAAAGAATATTTCAATCATTCAAAATTTGTTAGCGTTTTTTCGAATGTTTGGAGTCTTTTGCTTTTTTTGTGAAAAATTTTTCCGAGGGCATGGCACACAGCATAAGTGTCCGAAAACGGCTTCATGTTTTGCATGTAGACGGCCGCTTCTTACATCCCGAACATACATTACAAAAAAAACAAAGTCCCTTTTCTGTGACGGAGGAATAGCAGCAAATACGGCAAACGAGTGTCCTAAATGTAATATGAGACTTTTAACGTCCGATTGTGCCAGACACCATAATCAAAGAGTTTGTCGCTGGGGTGTTTTGTGTCAAAAATGTGATACATATATATATGTCAGTAAATTTGTAGCGAAAAATAAGGTACTCGAGTCTCATGTCTGTGGTTTGCATCAATGTTATTTTTGTGGGCTTGCCGAGAAGAAAAGTGAACATGTGTGTAAGATAAATCTCCCAAAGATAGACAATAACTTTACTAATCTAGGATTTTTAAACTTTGAATTTTCTGGTCAATCACCCTTAAAATGTATTGATTGTTTTAAGGACAACTCTGTTTGTGGTTTTTGCTCTGACAATATCAATAAGAATATTGTTGTTTGTGACGCCCTTATAGAAACAACAGAAAGAGGTCAGTTTGAGAGCTTCACATTTGCACCATTTAAAAACGTGCCAAAAAATAATTCCCTTAAGAAAGCATACTTTCCAGCCAATTTTCCCCTATCCTTAGGAAAACGAAGTAAAACAAAGTTTGGGAAAAGCACAAAAAAAGTAATAGTGTCCGCTTTGTTTGAAACAAGCGGGTCACCAATTGAGAAGCTGTTTGCCACAATTTGTTCAAAAAAAATTACAAATACCACTTTTATTTTACTGGATGACACTCGTAATTGTTTTGAAGAAATTATAAAATGTCTTTATGACCATGGCATACGCCCCGTAGTTCTTGGCAGCCCTCGAATATTTCTTGTTGAAGTACCCTGTTTAGATGTGCGATTTATTAATTTTGAAAACTATGTTGACGATACTTTTACAGATATACTGAACCGATTTTGTACGAAAGGAGATATAAAATATTTCCCGAGACATTGGATCAAAGAAACTTTTTTTGAATTTATTGGAAAAGCGCCAGTTCTCTCTGATCTGCAAGAATATTATGATACGGAAGAAATCATTCAAGACAAAAAAAGATCAATGACTCTTTTTAACACTCCCTGGAACTTTTCTGTCAATCTTTTAAAGTACTCTTTTTCAAAATGCTCAAGCTTGGCGCAGGCTGCACTTGAATTTGTAGAGGAGTCATTCCAATGTCAAGAACAACTTAAAAAAAACTTCTCGCATACAACTCCTGATTGTTTAGTGCATCCTTTTAACAAACCCCTTTTTACAAAAGCTTCATATTCGTATAAACTCATGTGTCTTTTTTGTGAGGATATGCAGAGAGTTCGCATAGTAAAACCAGCAATAGCAATGCAAAGTTCAAGAGGCGAACTAGAATTTTGTTCGTATACAAAATGGCTTAACCCTAGTTTGCATATTCAAACAGCTTGGTCTCCTCGAGGGCAGAAACATTTTCCTGAAAGTTTTCCTGACTACTATATTCCTGAAACAAAAACTTGTGGATATTGGAATGGATGTCTAGTTCATGGTCACCCATCTGACCTATGTACTTTTAAAAAACATGCTCTTACAAAAAAAAATATGTTTAAAGTAAATCTTACCGACGCATTTTTGAGCTATGAGAAGAAAAAGAAAAAATTGTTGGAAAATCGTCCAGAAGAAGTGCAAGTAATTCAAGAGATGTGGCATTGTGAGTGGATTCGGAAAAAAGCAACAGACTCAAAGCTACAGAACTTCTTAAAACATATCTATCGCAACCCACCACTGTATAGACTAGAGGCCAGGGCTGCGGGTGAGTTTTAAATATTTCTACAGACTTTGCTTCTGTGTGTGTTACTACCTTTATTTCAGTTCGTGGGGGTTTCAACGAACTTTACCATTCTTATTTCAATACTGCAGAGAAAGGCTTTAGCAATCAGAAAATGCACTATTTTGATTTAATTAGTGCCTACACATTTGCTGCATTTGGACTATTTCCTATTGGAAACTATGAAGTGAGTAAACTTCTTACACAAAAGTTTTCAACTTAACAACTTAACTGAGAAGAGCAAAGTAGCACTATGCCTACGTGGGTGAGGGGGAAGGGGGGTCATGACGGGGGAAATCTCGCAATTTTTGTGGGAGGGGAGTGATTCATTCGCCCTCTCGGGCCAGACGAGAGGGTCGGGCAAGATTTGAGCTCAAGGGGGCTAAAGGGGGAATTTTTTCTTTAGCAAAATTTCTCCTTTTTTTCTTGAGTTGGAAAAATTTTGGACAGCGGGCGGGAACGAAGTAAAAAAAATATTGTGGAGGAGGAAGAGCAGTTTTTTGGGCGTCTACGGGACTTATTGCCCCTCCTTCCTTCCCTTGCCTACGTAGACATATGCTGAGCTAACAGAACTTATTTATTTTAGATTCTCACCGAAACTTTTTTGGAATATGATAGAAAAACTGGTAACCTGTATATACCAGGTAAAGCAGAGCCGTTTATTGGCATAGCATTGGTACGTGTTCTTTGTCCACAAGACTTCGAGCACCCTTTTCTAATGTTCCGGAATAAGAAAGGACAAAATTGCATTCCATGCTGTGCAATATGCGCTGAAGAACAGCAAACAAATCTATGCCACCATGAAGTTATGTAAGTAAAAAATGCTAGTTTTTAATTGATATAAACTCTATTTATTTTTTTAGGGAAAGAGCGTGGATTGCAGCATATACGTCAGAAGAACTTGCGTATGCATGTGAATTGAACTATAAAATCCTAGATGCCTTCGAACTCTATGTATATAAAAAGCAAAGTCCTCTTTTTGAAGCTTATTTGAAGGTCCTTGCTTACTACAAACTAAAGGTAACTTTATGGCAATCCGTGCTAAACATAAAACCTTCCTATATTTGGTTAAAACAGCCGCACTTTTTTCTTGATTTTTGCAAAAATTTTGGCGCGGCAACAGGACTTTTTTAGGTCCGGGGTGGGCACACATGGGCAAGGAATGGCTATTTTTGAACCGCCCATGTGTGGGGGTAGGGTAGAATATTTTTTTCCGCCCCTTTCGTCGCCCTCCCTCTCCGCATGTATAGCAGAGGTTTAGAGAGTCATTCAATCGTCTTATTTTCCGCAAACCTCTTGTGTACTTCACCAAAACAATTTGTTTTTTAGGTGTCGCAATGTCCAGCTACCTCTGAGGATTTACAAGAGTTGAACAAAAAAATGGGCTTTACAAATACGGAACTAGAATTGAAGAGCTCAGATTTTCTGGAAAACAAAAGATTACGGCAACACTATAAACTAATGCTAAATGCCGGGCTTGGAAAACTAGCTCAACGGCAAAAAAAATCGCGAAGTTTTTTTGCTAAGTCAGAAGAAGAAATTTCTACACTGACAAAGGAGAAAGGGAAAGGGGTAATTACCAATATATATGGTATAAGTGACAATATTTGTCAAGTATACACAGAAGACGGAAGCTCGGACTCAAACCTTGGAACTTTAAAATCGTCGTCAAACGCAAATCCTGTTTTGTATGCGTTTATTACAGCTCGCACACGTATTACTATTCACAAAAATATTATGTTACTCCAAAGAAATAGCTTTAATGTTTACTACTGTGATTGTGACAGTATTTTGTTTGCTGGAAACAAGGCATCTCCTGTGCCTCTCGACGTAGGCTTTGCCTTTGGCCAATTTCGATCAGAACTCAAGAAAGACACAAACATACAATCCTTTGTTGCGCACGGTCGCAAAAATTACAAGCTTACATACAAAGACGGATTAGAAACGAAATCTTTATTTAAATTAAGTGGCATCTGTCTTAAATCTCCTTTATTGTCAGCAAATAAAATATTTACTGAGGAAGTTCCCCAAAAAGCTGATACCGGCACAAAAAAAATAGCTCAAATCCGACATGTACATAAACAAAAATTATCCACGACAGCAGAAATTCAACATATATCGGTTCGCCAAGACATTATTTGCCAGCGAAAAGTAGACTACTCTAAAATATCTCGGCCAACATTTCCGTGGGGATTTCGCAGTATTGAATAAACTTGACATTTTTTACTAATCTCGGTGTATCATAGCGCGAATTCTTGAGTTGAACTGAGGAAGAGAAGCTCGCACAGAAGTGAGTCCCTGTGCCAGTTGTTGCTGGCGTTGAATGGCCTCTTCACGAATACGACTTCTGTTGAAGTTTTGGTGGAGCTGGTCTCGACGCATTCGTGCCTCATTTCGAACCCTTTCTCGAAATGTTCGTGGTGTGGCTGCAGCCGCATCTTCAGCAGCTTGTCTTTCTCGCTCTTCAGCGCGACGATCGTCTTCAGCGTCTTCTCTTGCTACGCATTCTTCAATAGTCTCAACATGGTCAGGTGCATTAAAATTTTCATTTGAAATTCCGAAACGATCTCTGATGTCTTGCATATCTCTTTCGAGCCTATCAGCTTCTTCACGTGCTTGCCGAAACTGATCGATCCGAAAGACTCGCATGTAACGATTCCTTCTCCTTCTCTGTCGCTCTGCGTGAGATTGGTACAAAAAATAAGCTGAGAAAACAGCAACACCAGAAAGTATTGCAAGGGAAATGCTCGATACTACAAGTTTCCAGATATTTTTTGACGGCATTGGAGACGGCGGCGATGGCGACGGGGGAGGGGTTGGCGGTGTTGGCGTTGGAGTAGGAGGGATGTCAGTACACACCACAGTAGGGCACATCGGGCTAGGCGGCAAATAGTCAAAGGGACATGACGAATTATACCAGTAGCAGATCGAGCATCGATATACCAAACAATTCTGTGTGGGATTGACGACCATCTCCTTGTGACAATAACGGTTTGTGCAATTCACCACAGGTCCATCCCACTTGTTCATAGGAAATTCTTCAGCACTGCTGTTCGCATACGGAATCTTTTGCGTGGCATTCGCCAAGATGTCAGTCTCCAAAGTAGAGTTCGAACCGATTACGTGAAAGATATTCCACGTGCAGATGATCATGAGGCCGAGAAGCAGGACGAACCACAGTAGAAAAAGCACACACCTATTTAAAAAAAACATACTTTATCTTCATACTTTTTTTCTCCAATAAATTATACCTCATGACCGCGGTAAACACACTGTCATCTTCCTCAGTTGCTCTCCTTTCGGAAGAAGTTCGTGCAGAAGTAGTTCGAGTCCCCTGGGCGCTTTGCGAAGCCTCAGTCTCTCTTTGCGGTGCTCTTGTGATGTTTGTCGTGGCCAAAATCGCTGCAGATTCCTCTTCTTCCACTCTCCTCAGATCCAGATTCTGAGGAGCTGGCTCTGGATCCGCTAGATTGATGTCGTCGAAGCTCGAGCTTTTCCCGCCTGCCACTTCTCTGCCGTGCAAAGTCTTCATGTTGTTCTGCTCGTTCTCCTCGTCGCCGCCTGGCTCCGCCTCTTCTGTCTTCAACTTCATGTATGAAGGAGTACTCGGTGACCGAAGAGCCCAGAGCGGTGTGAGTGGCTTTGTAATACTTTCTGGTCTCTGCCATCCCTTCGGTCGGAGTTCTTCCATCAAAAGTCGCTTTTCCTCCGCTGTAAGCTTTTGAGCTTCCCTCTTCTGCTTCTCGTAATCTCGTGCAAGAATTTTTGCTTTCCGCGACATTATCTGAGTGCTCGTCGTAGGTTTTGTCGTCCTTAACCCACTTGGAAGCGGTTCCATAGCTTGACTGCCATGGTAGATAGGTTCGCAGCTCATGGGTCTCCGAGGAGACATCTGTTTCGGTTTTGTCGACGGAACCTCTGCTGGACTGTTGTTGCTCTCCACAGCGCTTGACATTGACGGTGATTCGTGCAGTAGTCGTAAATCGCTGATTGAATGTTCCGCCGACGGCAATGTTGGTGTAGATGGGGTCTCTCGTTCTGCCATGTTGTTCTGGTAGATTTCTTTTTACTGTTGTTGCTGAGGGTGCCACGTCAGATGTATGTATATCCACTTCGTTATGAAGTTGAGGCCCCAGAGGACGACGATCGCAAACCTCCCAGATTTTGAGAAGAATTCCGAAGAGACCGATAAGTACGAAAGCGTAGAGGTGGAAATTTGGCTCTGTGAAGAAGCTGTGAGGAAAAAACAGAGATTTTGGTTAAAAATTGTTTACTCCTAACCATAGTGGGCGTTGGCAACTGGGAGGGGGATCAGCAAAATTTTGGCCGCGGCCGCAGTGCTTTTTGGTTTTTCGACCCCCAGGGGAGGAAAGAAGTTCCTGACGGGGCAAAGGGGGGCCAACATTCGTAGGCAAGGGGGAAGAACGGGGGGAGAATATCCCTCCAGAACGCCCAAAAAAGTGCTCCCACCTCTCCCAACCGGGCGCCGCAGGCGGCAAAATTTTTTGCAAAAATCGAGAAAAAAGGAGAAACTTTGGAGTTTTTTTTAACAAAATCCGATTTTTTTGGCGGCCGAAGGTGGCCAAAAGAAAAATTTCTCCCCTTGTTCCCCCCCCCCCCTTCAAGTGAAACCTTTTCCGATCCCCACCCCAGAGGGCCAAAAACCACTCCGGCCCCAAGAAAAATTTGGCCGTTCAGGAAAATGTTCCCTCCGCTTCGCCCTTAGAGAGAAAAACTTTCTTTCGACGCACAATTTCACTTTTATTTCTATATACCTGAGAACTGGTGGCTTTTGTGACGGTGTCGTATCTCTTGCGGATGGCAGACTCGTAGTAGTTAAAAGAGTTTCACTCTTTCTTGGTGCCGGTGAAGTACTTGGATGCTGTGTAGCTGGTTGGGAAGGTATTGGCGTAGAGAGAGGACTTGATGTTGGAAGAGCTGTTGATGATCTTGGTAGAGAAGTCAATGTTGGAACAGCTGTTGATGTGGATCTTGGCAGAGGAATCGATGTTGGAACAGCTCTTGATGTTGATGTTGCTGTGGTACTCGATGACAATGAAGTACTGGGTCTGGCTCTCTGCGTAGGTGGCGTCACACGTGGCTGGAAATGCAGAGTAGTCAATGTTGGAAGAGTTGTCGGTCTTGACCTTGGCCGTGAATCTCGTAGATCTGCAATTATATATAAGAATAAATAGGTTAGAACTTTTTACCAGACAGAGACGGATAATATGGGGTGGTACGACAGGGATGAGCTCGTCTGAAGGCTTTGCTGAGAAACGGATGGGGAAAAGCACGGAGAATAACCCTAAAAAAGTGCGCCCCTTCCCAGAGCTAGACGTCTCCGCCCTATATTACCCGCTTTCCGCCTCCCTCCATGACTAGGGTAGGGGGAAGGGCGGAGATCTCTCCAGGTGCTAGCCGAAAAATTATTTCTCCCGGAAAATTTATGTACTTCCCCCGCCGAAACGCCGACCCAGAATTTACCGCCAAAGGCTGCAAAAGCCAGATTTTGCGGCTGCTAAAGGCGGCAAAAAAAATTTGGGCTTGCTCCTTCCCTACCCCGTCTAGCTTGCCGTTTAGGAATACCTAAGGGCGATGTTGTTGCTGTCGGTGGATGCGATTTAGAAAGCCCCAATCGATCGGCTGCTGCTGCTGAAGAGGAAGTTGTGGTTGCTGTGGTAGGACCCGACTGGCGTGTTCGGCTTTCTTCTGGTGGAGAAGAGGGAGATGGAGCTAACGGGGATACTGTTGTGTGATCGATCGGTAGCGGGGGAGACGGAGTTGCCACTTTGACGTCTGATTCCTAAAAATAGGAGAACAACCTTAATTTAGTTTAAATTCTTAAAACCTCAATGTGCCGCCATTTATACTTTGGTGCATTCGTAGAAAGGGCACTTTTTTACTCGATGTCTTATGGTTGGCTGTGGACACTGTGACACATCCCACCTAAAGCACTGCGGCGCACTATAGTCATAATAATAGCACGTATTTTGAAGGCGATATTTTAAAATGCACGTAATATTCTGCGAACTTGTCGGCACAAAAAGTAGAGGGAAAAAATACCATAGAGCAGCCATATTTTATATAGTTTTTGAAAAATGGAATGTTAATGTTCACGGAGGTCACGCAGGTCTCACCCGGACGAATAAACTCTGGCCAGTCGTGAAGTCAAAATGCAGAAGAGTGCAACTATGCACTTTCAATTGGACCACAATGAGAAGTGACGAGTCTAGGGAGAGGAAGCTCAAATATTCTACCTATATAGCGCAAGCTGGGCGGCAAAACAGGGTGTAGCAACGCAGCTACGAGAGAAACACACTAAGATTTTTCTAAAAGGATGGTGAAACGAGCAGGAAAGAACTTAAGTAAGTCGGCCAGGGATAAAAGTAGTGACAAAATGACAAAAAATTTGATTTGTAAAACAAGTTTTTTTCGGTTTATGTAAGCCCTGTAGGGAGAGTAACCCCGCCCTGCCGCCCTCCTTCTCTATGTCTCGCTATAAAGCGAGTGCGATAGAGAAGAAGGGCAAATGTAACAAGGCCGAGTTCAGACATGTGCGATGGCAACCCTATACGAAAATGACTTTTAACCCAAAATACATCTTTTCGGTGTCATACGATCACGAATTCTGCATTAGTGTATCAGTGGGCAATTTTACCATTGGAGAAGTTTCACTTTTACATGGTGAATATAATTACACAGCCAAGTCGTTTGAATTGCATAATTCGCAATTATACGACTTTATTTTACTTTTAAAAAAAATAGGTGCAGCCCTTTCAGAAAAAGGACATGAAGAAAAGGTATATTTTGTGCACAAAATAAATGATCAATGTCATACATGCGCATGGAGTCCTGGCGCACCGCGCAGTCCCAGAATTTTGAATTTTGAACCGGGGGACAGAGGGGAGAGGAGGGCTCGCCGAGCGCTAGGATTTCGGGCGGCCCAACCGAGCCAATATTGCTCAAAGTTCTCCCCTGTTACACTCACAGGGGAGTTTGATTGGTTTTTTTTTGCTAGAAAAGTGAAAAAAAGTAGGTTATTTACATTTTTAGGGTTGTGGGAAAGACAAAATTTTTAAACGTTTTTAAACGTTGGGTCTCGGTTGAAGGGTGGAATTGGGATTTTGGCCCGAAACTGGGAGATACTCATAGGTTATGAGAGGAGGATGAGCATGTATGATCAATGCTCATTTATGAATCTCTTATCACAGGAAATTGGCCCTTCTCCACCAACTCAAAGTGACTCCAGAAAAACTGCGCAGCAAGCTCCATCACAAAGCCCTGCCGTCGAAACTCCCCTTCCTAGAGGAGAAGGCAGTGCTAGAAAAAGTGCAAGAGAAGCAAAAGAGAAGACACAAAGTGCGCCGGATGAAACGAACGAAAAATCAACGCACGAAAAACCGCATTCACATGATTTAAACGAATTGCCCGACTTTTTAGAAATTTCAGAATGTGAATCTCTTCAAGTCTGTGGTACAAACCTCCATTTGTATAAGACAGATAAAACTGAACCCAGAAATGAAAAACAATTTAAGTTTGACGCGTATAGCTACCTCCAACTTATACGCTGCTTGCGCGACTTATGTTTTTTTTCTGCTGGCCCAAGTAAATCTCAATTTGAAGCTATGACTCAATTTGAGAAACGTGCAATTGAATTAAAATTATGCCAACAAGACTTTGAAACAAAGTCTCGTCCATTCCTTACTGTACTGAATTTTGCTGCTACAGGGCTAGAATTTAAAGATCATGAATCTTTTTTAATTCAACAATACCTAATTTTAAACTTACCTCTCCTGTACGCGTATATGGAACTTGACAGATTACTTCCGTGAAAGGTGAAAAATAAAAGACAAGAGATGTACAGCGAGTTTACAACTTTATTTATTTTCATGTTTGAATATTCATGTCGTCAATAGCTCATACTAACTTGGCGGGCCTCATTAATTTTTATCAGTGTAGGATATTCTGCGTAAATAAGGAGTGTCAGATCTTTGGTGGTTGTCTTTGAAAAGTTAATTTGAAGTTGTAAATTTCCTTGACGCACGGTGGGAACAACAAAATCTAAATTAGATTGAGCCGAGGTTGATAAATCATAGTAAACAAAAAAAAAACCGTCTAGAAATTCTTCGTATGTGAAAGAGTTTCCAGTTCGAGATTGCATGAATCCCATGTAGTAATGAAGGCGTATAAAATTAACCATGTCCTCTCGACTAGAAGCCAAATCAGTATTGAACCCGTCTACGCTCTCTCCGTTGAGAGTCAAAGTAAATTTTTCAAAAAAGCAGTAGTTTTCTCCTTGAGCTACTTCATCATCTACATGTTGCACTTCAGCCCTCTCTCGATCTGATAGTACCGTCGGAGGAGGATTGGGTCGTCCGGTGCCAGTACTAGTACTTGCTCCAGTGCCACTTACGCCAGGATTTTCCATGCTGACAAAGCTAGAGTCACTGCTATTGCTTGCATTATCAGATTGGTCGATATCTCCCGGACCAGAAGATATTTTATATTTACGCGCAAAATAAAAGGGATTGCTTTTTTGTGTGCCAATATAATTTTCTGTCGGAATGATAGTAAGGATAAGTTTTGAAGGAAGTGTAGCCCCAGCAAATAGACGGTCGGTAAAAATGCTACCTTTTGGAATGCTTTTGTTTGTTACCTCTGTTCGTGTGATATAGAGACTTGCCTCCTCTTTTTTTAGTTTTAGTTCTAAGCTCCGAAACAAAGGAGCGGAAAGATGGGCAACGGGGCACTGCAAAACAGCATTTTCAATAGTCAACGTGTAGCGATTCCTATCTCCTACTGGAACTTGAATTAGAAAATCCGCGGATGAAAATGTCAATTCAATCCTAAGACCAAGCCCAGGGATGAGAGGAGCATCAGTAGAGTTTAGATCAGTATGAAGGCGCCCCATTGTCGTGACTGTGCTCTGATGATAAGCTGTCTGGGCTTCGTTTTTAAACAGATTCATGCGAGTAGCAAACCCAGAATTTCCTACTGCTGTTTGCGCGGCAAGAGTTTTGCCAAAATTATCTTGGTAAAACATTTGTCCCTCAAGCCAACTAAACTTAGCTGGGCCGTCGTATGAAAAAAGGTCAATCATATAACTTTTGTATGCGTAATTATCAGAGTTTTTGGAAATAAGAGTCTCACCTAAATAAACTCGGCTACTTTTAAACAGAGAATGAAACGTATTATTTATGGGGGCGACGATTTTTGCGGCAGGGATGTTTACTCTTTGTCCAGTAGCAGAAAGCATTGCTAATTTAATGTTAAGTTTTAAAAGGAGGCCACTGGGAACATAAGCCATAGGTCCCAAAAATCGCGGAAGAAGGAAGGTAACTTGAGTAGCATTTGTTAGACTCTCTACCGGATAAAATGTGTGCAGCTTAATGGACTCATAGCGACGATCGCTCGGCCGGCGCTGGAAGAAGCCCTCTAAATAATTTTCCGCAAGGATGCTGTCTGCTTCAAGGAGGAGGCTGAAGAGAAAATAAAAAGAAAATATTTATTGACAAATATATATTTTTTTGCTTTTGGTTTTTTCTCACCTCGACATAGCTCTTCTCTTAGTAGTGAACTATTTTGAAGAATTCTGGCCGACGTTTTTTTTTCGGTTGTTTTGGCCCTTTTTTTTTTGCTTTTTTTCGGAAGGTTCGAAGTGTTTTCTGGTTGATCTACGCTGGTTCTCTTTGGCATCCCTTTTTCTGGTCCCTCCTTTAACCTTGTTAGCTCAACTCGGGACACCTGGATAGAGATAATAAGAAATGAATAAATAAAACAAAGACATGTACCTTAATGGGATGTTGAAATGCGGAGGAGATACCATGGCCTTGTAAATCTTGAGGAATGAGTAAGCCCCTATCCATTCCAAATGCAGACTTTTCTGAATTTTGCTTTTTGAGGTCACTTGTAAATGGATATCTCTTTAACAGGGGAACAAAAAGTGCCATACTTTTACTCGAATGACCCAACGAATAATTTCGTACATTTAAGAGAGGAAATGGGTTATTCGGTATGGGAAGATTGTGTGCCCACAAAATTTTTCGTGGAGGTCCTAACATTTTACCTTTCTTGTCTTTCCTGTGTGGGGCGGTGGGAAAGACTGAGCACTGCCAACGTAAGCGCCGCACGCTTTCCATAGGTTTTTTTTCAAACTAGAATTTGAAACAAAATATCCCATGAAGAAAGTCAACAGCAGGAAAGAAAAGGAAGATTTCCGCTATAGGCGTTGCTCAGACTCTCCTGCTTTCTCATTTGGGGTATGTTCGGTTCTGTCTGCTGCGTCTAGTCCTAAACACGTGACTATACGTAAGAGGTGACTTTCCTTTCTCCCTTTTGACGACCAGCTTACACATCTCTATTCGTTGGCAACAGATGGCGCTTGAGCGGGAAAAGATATTTGAAATTGCTTTCCTTCCTATCATGGGAAATAATAGAAATCCAAAATACATGAACTCCGCTAACGTGCGATGCATTAAAATAGAAACGTTACTATTTAATTGGTAAGAGAACCTACGTAAAAATGTAACGTACTAAATGTCGTTTCGACTCAATAATAGTTGGAGACAACCGTAGATAGCTATTTGGAATCATTTTTTGGAATCGTTGCTGGGCCGGGGCAAAGTTCTATTTCCAATGAATTGAACTCTAAACCGATTCTATAATGAATTGCCTGTTGGCAGCGTACAGGCGTGACCGCGCAGTGATCCCTACTCGGGTGAGCGTGGGACTGGCGCACTTTTTTGCCGCTCGTTTTAACGAGCAACTATTTACTTGACTTGATCATGGGGAAATCCATGAATGAATCATGATAGACAGATAAGGGAGAACCATGGGAAATGGGGCAGGCAGGATCCAGAGCCGACGCCGAATTCCACAGGTTTTTGCCCATGGTCGCTGCTCACTTCCCTCTTCTCTCTTCCTCCTCGGTTGATTGCGGCTGTGACTTTTTTTGGTCCGCTAACGACATATGGGAAAGAAGAAGAAGAAGAAGAAGCAATCATCATCAGCGATGACGGGGGAGGGAAGGAAAAGGAGCAAGAAGAGACGAGGATGATTATTTTCCTCCATCGTTGCGTTTCCTCCCTCCTCCCCGGTTTCCCTCCTTGCCCCCCCTCCTCCTCCTCCTCCGTTTGTTGCTTAGGC
>JAAUYB010099039.1_pt1 | contig 25468 bp, 22 predicted proteins | sample 7278071 | NCBI WGS metagenome assembly JAAUYB01 (sample SAMN14350121, study PRJNA611818) | marine sediment metagenome | isolation source: surface marine sediment (1.8m) | place: French Polynesia: Moorea | collected 2018-08 | reverse complement strand
CTTTCACCCACACGCGGCGATTGCCGCCCGATCTACCGCGTCGCCGGCGACACGCTCGAGGTCGACGGTGTCGCATATGAATTTGCGCCCTTGCCCGTCGGCGGGGTGCTGCCAAAAGGCGCCACGGGGTGCTTTTGGATTGGCGCGGTGCAACGCACCGCCAACGGCTTGATCGTCGACCTGGTGCTTACACATGCGTCCGACGCCCCGGATGAGACGGTGTCGCCGGCGCCCCTGGACGTTGCCTCGGGCGAGGTGCCGCAGCCGCCATGGGGCAACCCACCCGACAACGTCGACGACCTTGCAGAGCCTGACGGGCCGACCGACGCGAGCCTTTCAGGGCCACATGCCGCGACCGCTGAAAGCCTTGGGCCGGGGTAATTGATTGGACGCAGATGATCGCCCCAGAGGACCAGCGGGCGATCGACAGCGTCACGCGCGCCGAGCGGATCAAGGGCGAAACCCGAGCGCGGATTTACGCCGTGGCCGACCCCAATAAGCAAGCCAGCCTGCTGGCGGCCGTGCTGACCGGGCGGCTGGGCGAAGTCGACCTTGCAACCTTTGCCCGTGGTCAGGAATGGATTGAGCACACCAAAGCCGCCGGACGCAAAGCTATCGCAAGCGGAAATGACCCGGCCTGGCCGACCGTCCCGCCCGGCGTGGAGGAACTCGCCACCCGCTTCTGACCAGGCCCCGTGACGTCGTTTTCTCGTTGCTGAAAAACTTAGTGTCAAACACTGCAAAACTTAATGTCACGCTGCACGTCCAAAGCGACGCATCCGTGTCGGGGGCGACTTTTGTGTCTCATGGGAATGCATGGGACGCGTTCATGGGATCAGATGGGACGGGTGGCGTAGTCGGTGGCCAAAAACGAATCAGTTTGTGGGAAAAGGCTTTGAATCTGGGGTGTTTTGCGGCTAAACGCGCTGTGAAAACGCTTTAGATGGGCCGAAGTCACGCGAAAACGGAAAGATTTTCGGGAAATCATGGCACTTTTTTTCATGTGTTTTTGACTAACTATATATTGTGTCAGCTTTCAGTTCTAACACCACAAGTGCTGCAAAACTGGTGATTTGACCCCCTAAATCTTGTTTTCCAAGGGGTCTAAAAACAACATCCTGTGTCCGTAGCCCATAAAAAACTGTTGAAAACCATGAATTCCCATGGCATCCATAGTTCACACGATGCAGGACGGGATAGGGGTAACAAGACCCCAGCACAAAATCCCAGAACAATAACAAGCAGGTTCATACAGGCACCCGCCTTCATCGTGACAAAGGATCCGGCGCGCGGGCGAGCAGACATCCCCCCAGGTGGCGCGCGCAGTCGGAGATACCCGCCAATGCGGGTCAGCGGCGGGTTGATCAGTGGCAGCAGATCAACCCGCCGCATTTCGTTTCAAGGGGGCGTTAGGAAAGGCCGAAGGGACAGTGGGCCGAAGGCTGAGGTTCAGAGGTGAAAGTCGACACAAGGTCGACGGTAAGGGGCGGGTGTCTATCCCGGCCTCGTTTCGCCGTGTGCTGGAAGCTGGTGACCCGGACTGGACCGACGGGCTGAACCCGAATTTCGTGATTGTCTACGGCGATCACCGCCGCAAGTTCCTGGAATGCTACACCATCGACGAGATGGAGCGCGTCGAAGACAAGATCAGCGCCATGCCGCGCGCCTCGCAAAAACGCCGGCTGCTGGAACGGCTCTATTCCACACAATCGGTGACCACCAGCGTCGACGACACCGGCCGCATCGTGTTGCCGGCCAAGCTGCGCGACAAGATCGGCATCGGGGCTGAGGCGTATTTCGCGTCTAATGTCGACACTTTCCAGATCTGGGAGCCCGAGACCTACGAGGCCGATGAGCTTTCGAAAATGGAAGCAGAACTGGACGGGCTGCCGGACGATTTCGACCCGGCGCAATTCCTCGACGAAGAGGAGGGCTGACATGTCCGCTGCGGCGCGCGCCCCTGAGGAGGCTCCGCATGTTCCGGTCCTGTTGCAGCCTTTGCTCAAGGCTGTTGCCCCCGTTTCCGGCACCTGGATTGACGGCACCCTGGGTGCGGGTGGATATGCGCGCGGGCTTTTGGATGCAGGCGCGGATCATGTCATCGGTATTGACCAGGACCCCGAGGCGCATGAGCTGGCTTTGGACTGGATCGGCCCCTACGCGCCGCGCATGACGCTGATCGAGGGCAATTTCGCGCAGATGGATGAGGTTGCCGAGGGTGTCGATGGCGTGGTGCTGGATCTGGGTGTGTCGTCGATGCAGCTCGATCAGGCCGAGCGTGGCTTTTCGTTTATGAAAGACGGGCCGCTCGACATGCGCATGGCGCAAGAGGGCGAGAGCGCCGCCGATTTGGTCAATGACCTGCCCGAGGCCGCGTTGGCCGATCTCCTGTATATCTATGGCGAGGAACGCGCGAGCCGCCGGATCGCCAAAGCGATTGTCAAAGCCCGGGCCGAGGCGTCGATCGCCAGCACTTTACAGCTGGCCGAGATCATCGAAGCCTGCCTGCCACGCGCCAAACCCGGGCAAAGCCACCCGGCGACGCGCAGCTTTCAGGCGCTGCGGATTGCGGTGAACGACGAATACGGCGCGCTGTGGCAGGGGCTGATGGCTGCCGAACGGGTGTTGAAGCCCGGCGGTATGCTCGCCGTGGTGACGTTCCATTCGGTCGAGGACCGGATGGTCAAACGCTTTTTGCAGGCCCGCGGTGGCAAGCAGGCCCGCGCCAACCGCTATGCACCGGAGACCGAAGCACCCGCGGTGCAGTTCGAATTGATCAGCCGCAAGGCCATCGCCCCGGACGCGACCGAGCTGGCCGCCAATCCGCGCGCACGGTCGGCCAAGCTGCGGGTGGCGCGGCGCACCGAGGTTCCGGCGGGTGAGATCGACGCACGGGACATTGCCATGCCCGACTGGAAGGGGGGACGCTGATGCGCAGCTTTCTGTTTGTTCTGACGGCCTTGGCGGTGATTGCCAGCGGCTATTGGGCCTATCACGAAAACTACAAAACCCAGGCCGCTTTGGACGACGTCGCCCAACTGCAGCGCGACATCGCAGATGCCCGCGAACGTCTGGCGGTGCTGCGCGCCGAATGGGCCTATCTCAACCGGCCCGATCGGCTGCGTGACCTCGCAGACCTGAATTTCGACCGGCTGGGCCTGTTGCCGCTTCGCCCCGATCAGTTTGGGCGGGTCGATCAGGTGGCCTATCCGATGCCCGAGACGCTGTTGCAGATCTCGGAGCCCATCGACGTGATCAATTCGGGGGTCACACAATGATCCGCACACCGCTGCGCCCGCTGGCGCGCATCCTCGAGGCCCGTCAGAACGGCGAAAACCCCGACGCGATCGAACGCGAAAACCTGCGTATCCGGCATGAACAGATGCGCGACCGCGCGCGGCTGCGGGCCGAAGGGCGGCTCTTGGTGCTGGGGGTGATGTTCTTCTGCGCGTTTTCCGTGATCGGGCTGCGTATGGGGCATCTCGCCGCCTCCGAGCCGACCGAACCGCGCGCCCAGGCCACCGGGGCGTCGATCATCGCGCAGCGCGCCGATATCGTCGACCGGCAGGGGCGGATCCTGGCGACCAACATTGAAACCCACAGCCTCTACGCCCATCCCCAGCAGATGATCGAACCACTGCGCACCGCCGAGGCGCTGGTTGAGATCTTCCCAGAGCTTGATCACGACCGTCTGGTCAAGGACTTCACCGGGGAACGTAAGTTCCTGTGGGTACGTAAGAAAATCAGCCCCGAACAGATGCAGGCGGTGCATGATATCGGTGAGCCGGGCCTGCTCTTTGGCCCGCGGGAGATGCGGCTTTACCCCAACGGCCCGATTGCCGCGCATGTGCTGGGTGGTACCAGTTTTGGCCGCGAAGGCGTGCATTCGGCCGAGGTGATCGGCACCGCGGGGATCGAGAAATACCTCGACACCGCCCTGCGCGACCCCGGCCGCAACGGCGCGCCGTTGGAGCTGGCGCTGGACCTGACGGTGCAGGCGGCCTCCGAACGGGTGCTGGACGCGGGTATGAAGCTGATGAACGCCAAGGGTGCGGCCAGCGTTTTGATGGACGTGCAGACCGGCGAGGTGATCAGCCTGGTCAGCCTGCCGGATTTCGACCCCAACGACCGCCCACGTGCGCCGACCTCGGGTGAGCCGGGAGACAGCCCGCTCTTCAACCGCGCGGTGCAGGGCGTCTATGAGCTTGGCTCGACCTTCAAGATCTTCACTGCCGCCCAGGCGATGGATCTGGGGCTGGTGAACGCGGAAACCATGCTTGACACCCGCGGGCCCTTGCGCTGGGGCAAACACAAGATTCGTGATTTTCGCAATTACGGCAATAGCTTGTCGGTCACCAAGGTGATCGTGAAATCCTCAAACATTGGCACCGCGCGGATGGCGCAGATGATCGGCAGCGAACGCCAGCGCGCTTTTCTGGGGCAGATGGGCATGCTGGAGGCGACGCCGCTGGAGATTGTAGAGGCCAAGGGCGGCAAGCCGCTTTTGCCGCCGAAATGGTCCGAGCTTTCGACCATGACGATCAGCTATGGCCACGGCCTTTCGACCTCGCCGCTGCATCTTGCGGCGGGATATGCGGCGATTGCCAATGGCGGCTATGCCGTGCGCCCGACGCTGCTGCGCCAGACCGCGCCACAAACCGGCCCGCGGATCATGAGCGCCGAGGCTGCCCAGGCATCCCGCACCATGCTGCGTCAGGTCGTCACCGAAGGCACCGCCAGCATGGGCGAGGTGCCGGGATATTTCGTTGGCGGCAAGACCGGGACGGCGGACAAACCCAAGGCCCGTGGCGGCGGCTATTACGACGACAAGGTGATTGCCACCTTTGCCACGCTGTTCCCCGCACATGATCCAAAATACGTGTTGATCGTCACGCTGGACGAGCCGGTGGAAACCTCTGGTCCTGAACCGCGCCGTACCGCTGGGTGGACCGCCGTGCCGGTCGCGGCCGAGATGATCACCCGCATCGCGCCGCTTCTGGGCCTGCGCCCTGAGCGCAAACCGCTCAACATGGCCGGTGTGACGCTGATTTCCGACTGATCCGCTTGAGGCCCCCCTTGGTTCATGCCTATTTGGGACAAAAGACAAAGGGGGCGCGCATGGCTGACACCGTCAAGACATTGACCGAGCTGGGACTGACCGCGCGCGGTGGGCGCGAGGCGCAGGTCACCGGCCTGTCGGTTGACAGTCGTGAGGTGAAAGACGGCCATCTCTTTGCGGCCCTGCCCGGCACAAGGGTGCATGGTGGCGAGTTCATCCAATATGCGTTGCGGATGGGGGCAGGCGCCATCCTGACCGATGTGGAGGGCGCAAAGATCGCCGAGGCCGAACTGGCCGCGTCTGACGCCGCGCTGATCATCGCCGCTGATCCGCGCCAGACCTTGGCCTATACATCCGCGCTTTGGTTTGGTCAGCAGCCCGAGGTGGTCGCGGCGGTGACCGGGACCAACGGCAAAACCTCGGTCAGCAGCTTTCTGCGCCAGATCTGGCAAGAGCTTGGGGTGCGCGCGATCAATCTGGGCACCACCGGGGTCGAAGGCGACTGGCAGGCGCCGCTGCGCCACACCACGCCCGAACCAATCACCCTGCACCGGATGCTGGCGGGCGCGGCCGCGGCCGGGGTCAGCCACGCGGCGATGGAGGCGTCGTCGCACGGGCTCGAACAGCGCCGTCTTGATGGCGTGCAAGTCCGCGCCGCGGGGTTCACCAATTTCAGCCAGGATCACCTGGATTACCACGCCACGTTTGAGGATTACTTTGCCGCCAAGGCGGGGCTCTTTGCCCGCGTGCTGCCCGAGGATGGCACCGCGGTCATCAATATCGACGATCCGCGCGGTGTGGACATGCTGGCCATCGCCAAGGCCCGCGGGCAGGAAGTGATCACCGTGGGGCGCGAGGCGGCGGATCTCTGTCTGGAGGCGCAACGCTTTGATGCCACGGGCCAGGACATCCGCCTGCGCTGGAACGGCAAGGCGCGGCAGGAACGGCTGGCGCTGATTGGTGGCTTTCAGGCGGAAAATGTGCTGCTGGCGGCGGGGTTGGCGATTGCCTGTGGGTCCGACGCCGACGACGTCTTCGACATGCTGCCGCTCTTGGGCACGGTGCGCGGGCGGATGCAGCTGGCGGCGACGCGCGACAATGGCGCGACGGTGTTTGTCGATTACGCCCACACACCCGACGCGGTCAGCACCGCGTTGCAGGCCTTGCGGCCGCATGTGATGGGCAAGCTGGTGGCCATCATCGGCGCTGGCGGGGACCGCGACAGCGCAAAACGGCCGTTGATGGGGCAGGCGGCGGCAGAGCATGCCGATGTGGTGATCGTGACCGATGACAACCCGCGCAGCGAGGACCCCGCCGCCATTCGCGCCGCGGTGCTGACGGGCGCGCCCGAGGCGACCGAAGTGGGTGACCGGGCCGAGGCGATCCTGCGCGGCGTCGATGCGTTGGAACCCGGCGATGCGCTGCTGATCTGCGGCAAGGGGCATGAGACCGGCCAGACCGTGGGCGACACGGTCTATCCCTTTGACGATGCCGAACAGGCCAGCGTGGCCGTGGCCGCATTGGAAGGGCGCGGGCTATGAGCGTGCTCTGGACCTCGGACGCGGCGGCAGAGGCCACGGGTGGGCGGGTGACCGCGCCCTGGCAGGCCACGGGTGTGTCGATCGACACGCGGACCCTGCAGCCCGGCGATCTCTTTGTGGCCCTGAAGGCCGTGCGTGACGGGCATGATTTTGTCGCGCAAGCTTTGGAACAGGGGGCGGCGGCGGCTCTAGTCAGCCGTGTGCCCGAAGGTGTGGCGGACGATGCGCCGTTGCTACTGGTTGACGATGTGCAAAGCGGTTTGGAGGCGTTGGGGCGTGCCGCGCGGGCTCGGTTTCAGGGCCGCGTGGTGGCGGTGACTGGCTCAGTTGGAAAGACCTCGACCAAAGAGATGTTGCGCACCGTGCTGGGCGGGCAGGGCGCGGTGCACGCGGCGGAGAAGAGCTACAACAACCACTGGGGTGTGCCGCTGACCCTGGCGCGGATGCCGGCCGAGGCCGATTTTGCTGTGATCGAGATCGGCATGAACAAGCAAGGTGAGATCGCGCCGCTGTCGCGCATGGCCCGACCCGATGTGGCGATGGTCACCATTGTGGCGCCGGCACATTTGGCGGCGTTTGAGAGCCTGGAGGGGATTGCGCATGAAAAAGCGTCGATCTTTGAAGGGCTTGAACCGGGCGGTGTGGCGATCTGGAATGGCGATCTGGAGGTCAGCCCGATCCTGGCGGACACTGCGGCGCGCTTTGCTGCGCGCGGGATTTCCTTTGGCGAACGCGATGGCACCGATCATCACCTGGACCGGGTGACGGTGGGCGATGCGACCACCGTGGCCGAGGGCCGGATCGGTGAGGCGCCGGTGCTGTATAAGGTGCTGGTGCCGGGGCGGCATTTCGCGGTGAACGCCATGGGGGTATTGGCGGTGGTGACGGCGCTTGATCTCGACCGGGCGCTGGCAGTGACCTCCCTCGGGCATTGGGCACCCGGCGCCGGGCGTGGCGCGCGTGAGGTGATCACGCTCGACGCGGTGGACCCGCATCTGTCGGTGCAATTGATCGATGACAGCTATAACGCCAATCCGGCCTCACTGGGGGCTGCGCTTGAGGTGCTGGCGGCGGCGGAAGTGCAGAACGATATCGGCCGGGTGTCGCGGGGCCGCCGGATCGCCTATCTGGGCGACATGAAAGAGCTGGGCCGGACCGAAGGTGATCTGCACCGCGCCCTGGCCGATCTGCCGGCGATGCAGGCCATTGACAAGGTGCATTGCGTCGGCCCGCTGATGCGCAGCCTGTGGGAGGCGCTGCCCGACGAACAGCGTGGGCGCTGGACGCAGGACAGTACCGATATGGCCGCACATGTGGCGCGCGATCTCGATGCCGGTGACGTGGTGCTGGCCAAGGGATCGCTGTCGATGGGGCTGGCAGGTGTGGTTGACGCGATACGCAAAATGGGCCAAGGCCCCCTCGAAAGTGACGGGTAGAAGGACGGGTACATGCTCTACTGGCTGACGGCATTGTCGGACGGGGGGGATTTCTTCAACCTCTTTCGCTACATCACCTTTCGGGCGGGTGGGGCGTTTATGACCGCGCTGGTCTTTGGGTTCATCTTTGGCCGTCCGCTGATCGACGTACTACGCAAGCGCCAGGGCAAGGGCCAGCCGATCCGCGATGACGGGCCCGAGGGGCATTTCGTCAAGGCGGGTACGCCCACGATGGGCGGGCTCTTGATCATCGGAGCGCTGGTGACCTCGACGCTTTTGTGGGCCCGTCTGGACAACGCGTTTGTCTGGCTGGTGCTGTTTGTGACCATCTCTTATGCGGCGATTGGCTTTGCCGATGATTATGCCAAGGTGAAAAAGCAGAACGTGGCCGGTGTGTCGGGCAAGCTACGGTTATTGTTGGGGTTTTTGATCGCGGGGATCGCCGGGTATTGGGCGGCGCAGTATCATCCGGCGGATCTGTCGAACCAGCTGGCGTTCCCGATCTTCAAGGATACGCTACTGAACCTGGGTGTGCTGTTTGTTCCCTTTGCGATCATCGTCATTGTCGGGGCCGCGAATGCGGTGAACCTGACCGACGGGTTGGATGGCTTGGCGATTATGCCGGTGATGATTGCGACCTCGACTTTGGGGATAATCGCCTACGCGGTGGGGCGGGTCGACTTTACCGAGTATCTCGACGTGCATTACGTGCCCGGGACTGGGGAGATCCTGATCTTTGCCGCCGGCGTGGTCGGCGGCGGGCTGGGGTTTTTGTGGTACAATGCGCCGCCGGCGGCGGTGTTCATGGGCGATACCGGGTCATTGGCGTTGGGCGGGGCTTTGGGCGCCATCGCCGTGGCGACCAAGCATGAGCTGGTTTTGGCCATTGTTGGCGGGCTCTTTGTGGTCGAGGCGCTGAGCGTGATCATCCAGGTGCTCTATTTCAAGCGCACCGGCAAGCGGGTGTTTCTGATGGCGCCGATCCATCACCACTATGAGAAGAAGGGCTGGGCCGAGCCGCAGATCGTGATCCGGTTCTGGATCATCTCGCTGATCCTGGCGATCATTGGCCTGGCGACCCTGAAAGTCCGCTGATCCGGGGCATCCCTCTGATCCAAAGGAGCGCGCCTGCGGCGCGCGCTTGATATCTCGTCACCGGCCTCTGGCCGGTTCCTCGGGCCGCGCAGTGGCTGCCGTTGGGCTTATCTTGTGATGTGCCGCTTTGGGCCAGTGTCAGAGGTCGCAGGTAGCGCCGGTATGCGGTGCGCTGCACGTTTGCTGCGTATCGGATGCCGCATAGGCGCCGGCGACGGCCAGCACCACAAGGGCGGCGGCTTGGATCAGTGTTAGGAGTTTCATGCTCTGCCTCGGGTTCTTTTGTTGCGTCCGCTGTAGATGGGGCGCTTGGGCAGAACTATACAGGTAAAAGCCTGTAAAATCGCGCTTTTCCTGCGGAATCGGCGGGGGTTTGCCTAAGAAACGCGCCGATTGCCGGCTGGGCGGGCTGTTTTTGCGCGGTTGGCGCGTCGTGTCGCCAAAGTATTGATCGGCCTGACACAAAAAAAGCCCCGGACGAAGATCCGGGGCCTCTTGGAATTTCCCTTCAGCAGAAGGCGATCACTCAGCGGCGATCGGCGCCTGGGCGAGGTTGCGCAGCACGTAGTGCAGCACGCCGCCATGTTCGATGTATTCGATCTCGATCGCGGTATCGATCCGGCATTTCAGCTGGATCTCTTTGCTGGTCCCGTCCGCATAGGTGATCGTGCAGGGCACGACCTCTTGCGGTTTGATCGTATCGAGACCAGAGATCGACACGGTTTCATCCCCGGTCAGGCCCAGCGATTTGCGGGTGTCGCCGCCGGTGAATTCGAACGGGATCACACCCATGCCCACCAGGTTCGAGCGGTGGATGCGCTCAAAGCTTTCGGCGATCACTGCCTTGACGCCCAAGAGCGCCGTGCCCTTCGCCGCCCAGTCACGGGAGGAACCAGCGCCGTATTGCTCACCACCGAAGATCACCAGCGGGGTGCCGGCCTCCTGATAGGCCATCGCGGCGTCGTAGATCGAGGTCTGCGTGCCATCGGGGCCTTTGGTGTAGCCGCCTTCGACGCCATCCAGCATCTCGTTCTTGATGCGGATATTGGCGAAGGTGCCGCGCATCATGATCTCGTGATTGCCGCGGCGGCTGCCATACGAGTTGAACTCACGCGGTGACACCTGCCGGTCGGTCAGGTACTTGCCGGCGGGCGTTTCCGCCTTGAAGGATCCGGCGGGCGAGATGTGGTCGGTGGTGATCATGTCGCCCAGCAAAGCCAGCACGCGCGCGCCATCGATATTGCTGATGGTGCCCGGTTCCTGGCCCATACCCTGGAAATAGGGCGGGTTCTGCACGTAAGTCGAGGTCGCCGGCCAGTCATAGGTCTCGGCATCGGTGGTCTCGACGCTCTGCCACTTGTCGTCGCCCTTGAAGACGTCGGCGTATTTCGACTGGAACGCTTCGCGCGTGACGGTCTGTTCGACCTGTTCGGCCACTTCGCGTGATCTGGGCCAGATGTCTTTCAGATTGACGTCCTGGCCGTCCGGCGTCTGGGCATTCGGGTCAGTTGCGAGGTTGATGTCCATCGTGCCCGCCAGCGCGTAGGCCACCACCAGTGGCGGCGAGGCGAGGTAGTTGGCGCGCACATCCGGGCTGATGCGGCCTTCGAAGTTGCGGTTGCCCGACAGCACCGAGGTCGCCACCAGATCCCCTTCGGCAATCGCCTCGGAGATCTCTTTCTGCAGCGGGCCGGAGTTGCCGATGCAGGTGGTGCAGCCATAGCCCACGAGGTTAAAGCCGATCTTATCGAGATCGTCCTGCAGGCCTGCGGCCTCGAGATAGGCGGAGACAACCTGGCTGCCGGGGGCGAGCGAGGTCTTGACCCAGGGCTTGCGATCCAGGCCCAGCGCTGCGGCCTTGCGGGCGACAAGGCCCGCGCCGATCATCACATAAGGGTTCGAGGTGTTGGTGCAGGAAGTGATCGAGGCGATCACCACCTTGCCCGATTCCATCGTGTAATCCTCACCTGCGACGGCCACTTCCTTGCCCATCGGGCGCTGGAAGGTGTCAGCCATTTCCTTGGTGAACGCGGCCTTGGCGTCGGTGAGGGCGACATAGTCCTGTGGGCGCTTGGGGCCCGAGATGGCGGGCACGATGCTGCCCATGTCAAGCTCGAGCGTGTCGGTATAGATCGGATCGTAATCCGCCCCGCGCCAAAAGCCGTTTTCCTTGGCGTAGGCTTCGACCAGTTGCACCCGGGCCTCTTCGCGGCCGGTGTTGCGCAGGTAACGCAGGGTTTCGTCGTCGATGGGGAAGAAGCCACAGGTGGCGCCGTATTCCGGTGCCATGTTGGCGATGGTTGCCCGGTCGGCCAGCGGCAGGTGATCCAGGCCGGGGCCGTAGAATTCGACGAATTTGCCGACCACACCCTTTTCGCGCAGCATCTCGACGACCTTGAGCACCAGGTCGGTGCCGGTGGTGCCTTCGACCATCTCACCGGTCAGCTTGAAGCCGACAACCTCGGGGATCAGCATCGAGATCGGCTGACCCAGCATGGCGGCCTCAGCCTCGATCCCGCCGACACCCCAGCCCAGGACGGCCGCGCCGTTGACCATGGTGGTGTGGCTGTCGGTGCCCACCAGTGTGTCGGGGTAGGCGACAGTGTCGCCGTTCTGATCGGTATCGGTCCAAACGGTCTGGGCGAGGTATTCCAAGTTCACCTGGTGGCAGATGCCAGTGCCCGGCGGTACAACGCGGAAATTGTTGAACGCGGTCTGGCCCCATTTCAGGAACTGGTAGCGCTCCATATTGCGCTCATACTCGCGGTCGACATTCATCTGGAAGGCGCGCGGGTTGCCAAACTCGTCGATCATCACCGAGTGGTCGATCACCAGGTCGACCGGGTTCAGCGGGTTGATCTTTTGCGCATCGCCACCCAGCGCCTTGATCCCGTCGCGCATCGCGGCGAGGTCGACCACCGCGGGCACACCGGTGAAGTCCTGCATCAGCACGCGGGCCGGGCGGTAGGCCAGTTCGCGGTTGGCCTTGCCGCCATTGGCGCCCCAGTCCGAGAACGCCTTGATATCATCGACCGACACGGTCTTGCCGTCCTCAAAGCGCAGCATGTTCTCCAGCACCACCTTGAGCGCGGCGGGCAATTGCGAGAAATCCCCCAGCCCGGCAGCTTCGGCGGCGGGGATGGAGTAATAGGCAACGCTCTGGTCGCCCACTTGCAGGGTTTTGCGGGTTTGGGCCGTGTCCTGACCGACGACGATGGGCATGCTGGCTCCTCCTGTGCTTGCAGTACGGGATTGTTGCTCGCTATCTGCCCCATGCGTCGTCACCGATCAAGGGGGGTGCGGCGATTTTGTATACCATTGTGCACAGAAAATCTTCGGCAGTTTGTCACAGGCTATCGCAAAACGTTGATTGGTTATTTCACACCTGCCCCGATACATCTGTCTGAACACTGACGGAGAAGACCCTTTCCATGACACGACTGCTGCAGACGATTATGGCCCTTTGGGTGGGGCTGGCTGGGATGGCCCATGCCGAAAACAATCCTGTGGTGGTCGAGCTTTTTACCTCGCAAGGCTGTTCGTCATGCCCGCCGGCGGATGCGCTGCTGGCCGCGCTGGGGGCGCGCGACGATGTGATCGCCTTGGCGCTGCATGTGGATTACTGGGACTACATTGGCTGGAAAGACAGCTTTGCCATTCCGGGCCATACCGCGCGGCAGAAGGGTTATGCGCGTGAGGGCGGTCGGCGGTCGGTCTACACACCGCAAATGGTGATCAACGGCCAGCATGACGTGGTCGGCAGCAAGCCGATGAAAGTGGCGGACCTGGTGGCGCGGCACCGCGCCAAGCCGCGCCCGGTGGCCTTGGAGGTTAGCCGCGAAGGCGGTGAGCTGCGTATCGAGGCGCGGGCCAAGGGCAAGGTGTCCAAGGCGCAGATCTACGTGGTGCGGTTCACGCCGTCTCAGCGCGTGGACATTCACCGGGGCGAAAACGCCGGTTTGAAGGCGACCTACACAAATATCGCGCTGGGCTGGGACGATGCCGGCCGCTGGAACGGTCAAGGCACGTTCGAAACCCGCGTCCCGATGCCAAACGACCAGCCGGTGGTCGTGCTGGTGCAAGAACCGCCTTACGGCCCGATCCTCGCCGCCGCGCGCTTGCGCTGAGCGGGTTCGGGTCTGGGGCAGTAACACTCGCCTATTTGCGATGGCCAAGCGATGCGGCTCTGAATGCTCGCTCCCTCATGCACGCGCGCAATTTCGGGTGAAACCTCACTGGGGTTGGCCTGCTGTGCCTTGCACGTCTCACCGGGCGTCGCGGGTGTTTCGAGCGTGCGGGTAAGGCTGCAGTGGCCCCGCCCCGGACTTGATCCGGGGCCCCGTCGGTAAGGTCCCGGCGCGGGGGCCGGGACGGGGTTTGCTTGCTTCCGGCGTCCCGGACTTGATCCGGGACCTCCTTGTCGGACAATCAGAGCGCGGGCACTGCGCAAACGTGCAGGTAAACGCGTCGCCGTTAGTCGTCTTCGTCGGGGTTCAGCAGCTCGATCTCACCGGCTGTCACAAGATCGCGGATGGCGCCGACGACGGCGTTCATCGCGCGTTCCCCCTCTTTGGCTTTCACGCTGCCCTTGCCGTCGGCCTCTTCGCGCAGCGACGCGGCCATGCGTTTCGACAGGTTCTCCAGCAGGAAATCCGCCGCGCGGCGTTCTTCATCCGATGCAGCGGCGGCGATGGCGGTGGCGAGCACATCGGCTTGCACGTCGCGGGTGATCTTGGGCACGTCGATGGCGTTGAGGCGGGCGGGGATGTTGGCGAAGGTGAAGATCGCCTTGCGCACCGCCTCGGCAAAGGCGCTGTCGGTCTCTTCCAACCCGTTCAACAGCTCTTCGCGAACGCTCGTGTTGGAGTAATTCAGGATCGCCCCCACCCGTTCATCCGGCTTGACTTTGAAGGCCTTCATCGGTTCGGCATCGAGCTGCGCGGCGAGGCTGAGCCCGATCCGGTCCACCGCTTCGGGCGACACACCCGAAGTCATCGACACCGCATAGGTGATGCGCCGCGCCTTATCGCCGGGCAGCTTGGCCAGCACCTGTGCTGCCTTGGTGACGTCGATCTTCGACATCATAACGGCCGCTACCTGGGTGCTTTCGGAGAGCACCAGAGCCTCGATCCGCTCCGGTTCCAGCTTGTTGATCCGCTCCCACGGGTCACCGGTCTGGCGCACGCCGGCCTCTTTGCGCAGACGCTGAGCGGTGCGCGGATTGATCTTGCCATCGAGCGCGGTCAGCGCACCCGCCATGTCACCCGGAAAGGACAGACCCACCGACTCAAGCTCATCGGCGAATTCTTGCACCACGCTGTTCAGCGTGTCCCGATCCACATAGCGCATGGCGCCCAGTTGCTGCGTCAGCTGCGCCTGCAGATCGTCGGGCAGCGACGACAAAGGCACGTCGGCGCCCTCGTTCAGGATGAATTGCACGATGATGGCCGCCTTGGCCTTGCGTGATAGCGCAGCGGGCCCCTGCGTGGCGGGGCCCGGCAAGGCGGCGAGGGGGGTCATGTCGGTCATGCGTTCGCGTCACTCCGTTGATCTTGGTCAACGGGTAGCGCGTTCTGGTTTCGGACGCGTTAAGCCTAACCGATTAATACGCGTAGCCGCGCCCCGATTGCAGCGTCAGGCGCAGCGACACCTCGGCCCAGGTGCCGCGGCCGCCGCGGGCGCGAATCTCGGACAGTTGCGCACGGGCAAGTTCGATCTCACCGCTCTCAACAAGGCCCTGGCCCATATAGCTGCGCGCCGGCAGGTTGTCGGGGTTGACGTCCAAAGCGGCCTGGTACCAGCCCATGGCGGCGTCCATGTCGCCCGCCTTGCGCGCGGTAAACCCGCGATAGGTCAGCACGCCGTCGGCGCTCTGATTGGTCATTGCGTCCAGCACCTGCTGCGCCTGCGGGATCTGGTCCGCATAGGCGTATTCGCGCACCGCCTCATAGCGTTCGCCGTCATCGAGACGCGCATCGTTGGCCGACATGCATTTGCCGGTCTGGGCATCGCGCACCATGCCATCGCTGCAGGCAGGCTGGGCCGGCGGGGTGGAGGTGCTGTCGGTGCCGGCGGCAAAGGCGGTCACCGGCAGGCACAAGGCAAGGCTGGTCAAAAGGCGCATTCTGTTCTCCTGTCGTTACTCACAACCGGAGATAGCACGCGAAAAAAAGGCGGCCAGTGCGGCCGCCTCACGAGGTCTTGAGTTCTGGTGGTGTGTGTCAGCCGGTGACGGTCTTGCAGCTGTTGGTTTCGCTGTCATAGACCATCCCATCGGCGCAGGACATGGCCTGCTGGGAATGCCACGAGCACCCTTCTGCGTAGGCAAGTGCGGGGGCAACCACGAGGGCGGCGGCGGTCAGTACTGTCTTGATCGTCATGTTGCGTCCTCCTTGTAGATGCCAGACGGTAGCACGGGTGTGCCGAAGGTCAAAACCCAATCATCGGAAAACGGGCAATCCGTCCTGATTTGCCGCTTTTCCGGGCGTTTTGCTCAGCCGCCAAAGACCCGGGCAAAGATCGTGTCGACATGTTTGGTGTGATAGCCGAGGTCGAATTTCTCTTCGATCTCGTCGGCGCTGAGGGCGGCGGTGACCTCGGCATCGCCCAAAAGCTCGGTCTTGAAGTCCTTGCCTTCTTCCCAGACCTTCATCGCGTTGCGCTGCACCAGGCGGTAGGCGTCCTCGCGGCTGACCCCGGCCTGGGTCAGAGCGAGCAGCACGCGCTGCGACATGACAAGACCGCGGAACTTGTTCATGTTCTGCACCATGTTGTCCGGGTAAACCACCAGATTATCGACAACATTTGTCAATCTAGCGAGGGCAAAGTCCAGCGTCACAGTGGCGTCTGGGCCGATGTTGCGTTCGACCGAGCTGTGCGAAATGTCACGCTCATGCCAGAGCGCCACGTTCTCCATCGCCGGCAGCGCCATCGACCGCACCAGCCGCGCCAGACCGGTGAGGTTTTCGGTCAGCACCGGGTTGCGCTTATGCGGCATGGCGCTGGAGCCCTTCTGGCCTTTGGAGAAAAACTCTTCGGCCTCAAGCACCTCGGTCCGCTGCATGTGGCGAATCTCCACCGCGATGTTTTCCACCGACGAGGCGATCACCCCCAACGTGGCGAAAAACGCGGCGTGGCGATCGCGGGGGATAACCTGGGTGCTGATCGGCTCGGGCACGAGGCCCAGCTGCGCGCAGACATGTTCCTCGACCGCCGGATCGATATTGGCGAAGGTTCCCACCGCGCCGCTGATGGCGCCAGTGCCAATCTCGGCCCGCGCATCACGCATGCGCGACAGGTTGCGGTCCATCTCGGCGTAAAAGCGCGCAAAGGTCAGGCCCATGGTCGTGGGTTCGGCGTGGATGCCGTGGCTGCGCCCGATGCGGACGGTGTCTTTGTGCTCAAAAGCGCGGGATTTCAGAGCCTCCAGCAGCCCCTCAAGATCGGTGATCAGGATGTCAGCCGCGCGCACCAGCTGGATGTTGAACGTGGTGTCGAGCACGTCCGAGCTGGTCATGCCCTGATGCACAAAGCGCGCCGCGTCCTGCCCGACGATCTCGGCCAGATGGGTGAGAAACGCGATCACGTCATGTTTGGTCACGGCCTCGATCTCATCAATCCGGGCGACGTCGAACTCCACATCCTTGGCTTTCCACACCGCGTCGGCATTCTCGCGCGGGATCACGCCCAGATCGGCCTGCGCGTCGCAGGCATGCGCCTCGATCTCGAACCAGATGCGGAACTTGGTTTCCGGGCTCCAGATGGCGACCATATCGGGGCGGGAATAGCGGGGGATCATAGGCGGACCTTTTCGTGACTTGTGGCAGCGGTTGGCGCGGTCATAAACTGCGGCATCAAGACCGACAAGAGAACGCGCCGATGTTGAGACGGTTTGCCCTGATCCTTGCCCTTGCCAGCCCTGCTGCGGCGCAAGAGTGGGTGGCTTTGGATGATGCGGGGATCGCCGCGGCCTTGACCGATGCGCGCGTGGCCTATGACGGCGCTTGGCAAGAGTTCTATGCCTCGGGCCGCACGCTATATAACGCCGGGCGTGACAGCTGGGGCTATTGGGCGCCGCGCGGCGGACGCTATTGCAGCCAGTGGCCCCCGGCAGATGGCTGGGCCTGTTATGACGTGGAACGCGCCGGTGACCGCGTGCGGTTCATCGGCGACAGCGGGGAAATCACCGAGGGCCTAATCGAATGAGCCTACCAACTGCGCTGCAGGACTTCGCCGGCAGCTGGGCGCTGGCGCGCGTGATTGAGGATTATCGCAGCGGTGTGCAGGGTGAATTGACTGGTAGGGTTGAATTTACACCCGATGCCGAGGGCTTGATTTATTTGGAGACCGGGACGCTACAGATGGCGGGGCAGGCGCCGTTGCAGGCCGAACGTCGCTATCTCTGGCGCGCCACGGAGACCGGCATCACAATCCTCTTTGACGATGGCCGGTTCTTTCACACCCTGCCGCTGACAGGCGGCAGCGCAGGCCATTGGTGTGACCCCGATCAATATGACGTCGTCTATGATTTCAGCACCTGGCCGGACTGGACCAGCCGTTGGCGCGTGACCGGCCCGCGCAAGGATTATCTCATGACCTCGGTCTATCGCCGCACTGCGGCGTAAGCCCCTGATTTCGCTGGTTTTGCGCAGCCTTGCCTTCCGTATGCAATTGTATCCATGTAACACATTGAAAGTGTTGATTTTTTCGCCTTTACATCGCAGGTCGTCGCGTTAGTTTACAGGCCAGTTGTGAAAGATCGTCCCATGCCGCCCATCCAGGATCACCCGCTGCGCTACCGGCTTGCCAATGAGCTGCACGCCCGCCCGTTTCCCTCGCTCAAGCTGCCCTGCCGGGCGGTTTTCCTGGCGATCAAACAGGCCAAGGGCGCGGCCGGGCGCGACCGGTCGCTCGACCTCAAGCACCTGACCGACCTGCTGGACCGCTACGGCACCCAGCATCCGCAGCCCGGGGCGACACATTTCTTTGGGCCGATCGGGCAGCACACGCTGAAATGGGAACAACATACCGAGTTTGTGACCTACACGGTGTTCCTCTCGGGCCTCAGCGACCGCCCGTTTGACCCCACCGATTTCGACATCTTTCCCGAGGCGTGGTTGGCCGAAGCACCGGGCGTGCGCATGACCTCGGCGATGATCCGCATTTCCGAACGGCCCAAGCCGGCGCAGATCGAACAGATGCTGGACGATTGGTTTGTGCCCGAAAGCCTTGCCGTGAGTTCGGTGCTCGATGATGATGCCATTGTGGCTGGGGATTTTCGGATCGATCCGGCGGGTCATCTGCGGTTCGGTGTCTTTGCCAACTCGGGGATCGGGGAACGGCGCATCGGGCGGATTGTGCAAAGGCTGGCCGAGATCGAGACCTACAAGACCATGTCGATGCTGGGTTTTACCCGGGTGCGGGAGATCGCCCCGCGCATGGGAGAGATTGACGAAGAGCTGACCCGCCTGATGGCGGCGATGACCAATGGCACCGGCGCCGAAGAGGACACGCTGAAATCGCTGCTGACGGTGTCGGCCGAGCTCGAAAGCCTGTCGGCCCAGACCTCGTTCCGCTTTGGCGCCACCGGCGCCTATGAGGCGATTGTGGCGCAACGCATCTCGGTCCTGCGCGAATCCCGCTTCCAGGGGCGCCAGACCTTTGCCGAGTTCATGACGCGGCGCTACGATCCGGCGATGCGCACGGTGAAATCCTCGCAACAGCGGATGGAGAGCATGGCCGACCGGGCGATGAGGGCGGGCGATCTTTTGCGCACCCGGGTCGAGGTGCAACGCTCGGCCCAGAACCAGCAATTGCTGGAATCGATGAACCAGCGCGCCGATATGCAGCTGCGCCTGCAGCGCACGGTCGAAGGACTGTCGGTGGTGGCGATCAGCTATTACGCCGTGTCTTTGGCGGGCTACCTGCTTTATCCGGTGGCCGAGGCGCTGGAGATCAGCCGCGGCGTATTGTTGGCGTTGGTCACCGTGCCAGTGGTGGCGCTTGTCTGGGGCATGATCCGGCGCATCCGCAAGGAAATGGAAAGAGGCGGCCCCGATCTCTGATCCGGTCCGCCCCTTCTCTGGTTTTCAAATACCTCTGGGGTGAATGGCGGCTTGGCCGCCAGAGGGGGCAGCGCCCCTTACCCCGTTCGCGGTCACTCCGCGGGCTGAATGGCGCCTGTGGCGCCGCGCGACTGTGTCAGCAGCGCCTGTGTGGTAAGCGCGCCGGCGGCGATTGCCAGCAGCGCGAGGATCGCCGCAATCGACAGGGTGGGAATACCGGACAGACCTGCGCCCACGGTGCAGCCACCGGCCAGGGCGCCACCAACCCCCATCAGCACGGCACCTGACAGGTAGCGCCCGGTTTCGCGGGGCGAGGTGAAGCTGACCCAGTGGAACCGGCCGGCGATCAGGGAAGACAAAAGCGCACCGCCCAGCACACCGCCGATCAGCCCAACGCCGAATCCGGCGGGGATCGAGGTGGCGGCGACGGTCCAGAAGAGCGCGTCGGCAAAGGGCGCGGTGAAGCTGAGGCTCTGCATCGCAATCGGGTCAAAATCGTCATAGAGCACAAAGCCAGTACCCACCCAGCCCGCGGGCACCAAGAGGCCCAAGAGGGCGGCCAGGATCAGCATCGGCGCGCGGTTGCCCGAGCGCAGGGCGTAGGCCAGCGCACCGCTGGCGATCAAGGCGCTCCAGAGTGCCGCGCCGCCGGGTAGGGCGGCCAGACTGACTGCGGTGCCCAGATCGACGGTGATGTCGCCCAACGCGGTGCGCACGGGCGCCAAGACGCCCTTGATGGCCGCATGGGCGGCGATGGCGAAGACCGCCAGCACCATTAGCGCGCGCAAGTTGCCGGACGCGGTCAGCACCGTCAGGCGCGACACGCAGCCACGGGTCAGCACCATCCCGGCGCCGAACATCAGGCCGCCGGCCAGGATGGCGACCAGCGGCAGGTCGGACGCCAGGAAGCGGTGGTCGGCGAAACTGATCCAACCGACGGCAATCGCGGCTTGCGTGCCCAGGATCGCCGTGGCCAAAGCGGTCAGCCAGATGCCGAGGGCGGCTTGGCGATCCTCCCCCACCAGGCCACGGCGAAAGCAGAAACGGGTGATCTCGGCCAGCGCGCCAAAGGCTGCGCCAAGCGCCAAGGCAAAGAACACCGCAACCTGCGGCGCGGTGAAGGTTTCAAACCCAAGCTCTTCGAACATGACGTCTCTCCGGAACAGGAACGTTGTTCCAGATGCGCCTGTTTTTCCGGTGGGACAAGGCCGTATACATGCTGCTGCGCCCAGCTACGCGGAACAGAATTCTGATATCTCGCAACGCGTCGGCAGCATTGTTCCGGCCTAGGGGCAGATCCCTGCCACACGTTCCGCCTAGTCAAAGACAGCGACAATTCCGGTCTTTTTTGCTGCGGAAGCGGCGGCTCAGCGCCCGCGGATCCTTGGGTCCAAAGCGTCGCGCAGCCCATCACCGAGGTAGTTCACCCCCAGCACGGTCAGCGAGATCGCGATCCCGGGCAGCATCACGCGTTCGGGGAATTCCTCCATCCGCGGCACGGCATCGGCCAGCATCTTGCCCCAGGTCGGGAAGTCCGACGGAAAGCCGACACCGAGGAAGCTGAGCGCAGACTCGGTGATGATCGCCGTGGCCAGACCCAAGGTCGCCGACACCATGATGGGTGACAGCACGTTGGGCAGCAAATGCCGCCCGATGATGCGGAACGGCGTGGTACCGATCGATCGTGCCGCCAGCACAAATTCCCGCTCTTTCAGCGCCAGGATATCGCCGCGCACAATCCGCGCCGTGGGCATCCAACTGGTCACACCGATCACGGTGACAATCAGGATGAACATGCCCCCCTCTGGTCCGAAATTGGCCCTGAGAGGTTGTCGGAAGAGCGTCACCGCCACCAGCAAGAGCGGCAGGATCGGCAGTGACAGAAACAAGTCCGTTAATCGCATCAACGGCCCGTCGAGCTTTTTGAAGAACCCGGCGATCACACCAATCCCGGCGCCGATCACCAAGCTCAGCACCATCGCGGCCCAGCCCACCGCCATCGAGGCGCGCCCGCCGGCCAGCATCTGGGCGAGGTTGTCACGGCCCAACTGGTCCGAGCCCAGCGGCTTGTTCCAACCAACCTTGGCGTCGCCATCCCAGATCGCCGTGTAGATCGGGCGCATGTCCTTGTTGCGGATGTCGAGCTTTTGCGGATCCACCGTCCAGATATAGGGCCCGATCAGGACCGCCAGCGTGATGAACACCAGAAAGCCACCGCCGAACATTGCGCCTTTGTGTTTGCGGAACTGGTCCCACACGTCTTTCCACTGCGAGCGCGGTGGCTTCGAGGGTTCAAGATCCTTCAGCGCCTCGATCGGCGTGGGCGTCGCGTCAGTCATAGCGGATCCGTGGGTCGAGGATGCCGTAGAGAATGTCGGCGATCAGGTTGAAGAGCACGATGAGCACGGCAAAGATAAAGGTCAGCGTCATCACCATCGGCAGGTCATTGGCGAAGAGCGCAGTGATCAAGAGCTGGCCAATGCCGTTCACCTTGAACACGTTCTCGGTGATGATGGCGCCGCCGAAGATCGACGGCAGACCAAGCGCGATTACCGTGACCACCGGGATCATCGAGTTGCGCAGCACGTGCACCATGACGACGACGGCCTCGCTAAGGCCCTTGGCGCGGGCGGTGCGGACATAATCCTGGTTGAGGTTGTCCAGCATCGAGGCGCGCATGTAGCGGCTCAATTGCGCGGTGATCTGCAACGCCAGCACCATGACCGGCATGATCATCTGCTGCAGCTGGATTTTGAACGATGACCAGTCGTTCACCACGTGGGTGGTGTCATAAATCGATGGGAACCAGCCCAGTTGCACCGAAAAGATCACGATCAGCAGCGGGCCGGTGAAGAAGGGCGGGATCGAAAAGCCGATCATGGTCACGAAGGTGCCGGACTGATCAAAGATCGAATACTGGCGATAGGCGGAATAGATACCCACGGGCAGGGCAATCAGCACCGCGACGATATAGGCGATGCCCACCACCCAGAGCGTCTGCGGGATCCGCTGGATGACAATCTCCATCACCGGTGAGCGGGTCTGCCACGAAATCACGCGCAGCTCGTCCTGGTACAGCTGGGTGTCGGGCAACCAGCCCAGCAGCGTGCTGTCGCTGGTCAACCAGTCGATATACACCTTGGGTTCGATCCAGGCGACCTGCACCAGCCATTTCCAGTATTGCACCAGAGCTGGCTCACCCAGGCCAAGCGCTTCACGCATCTTCTGTTTGACCTCGGGTGGGACGGTCAGCGGCACCTGCGCCATCGGGTCGCCGGGCGCAAGCTGCAGAAGCATGAAGATGACAAAACTGATGAACAGAAGCGTCGGGATCGACAGGAACAAACGTCGCGTCGCGTAGGTCAGCATGGGCCAGCGCCTCGGGTCATGAGTTTTCCGCTATCCGTTGGAGGGGAGGGGTAAGGCAGGCGGGCCCGCCTTACCCAATGTTGTGTCGGGCAGCAGGGTCAGCCCTGCCGCCTTGCAGTTCTTACGAACCTTCCTTGCGGTACCAGTCCGCCACGTTCCACAGCTCGCTGTCCCAGACGTTCAGGATCACGCCGCCGAGGGTCGAGGCATGGGCCGACAGACGGCCACGGTGCACCAGCGGGATCATACCGCCGTTTTCGACCATCATGTCGTTGAGCTCACGGCCGATGCGCGACCGCTCCGCCATGTCGGCGGTCTTGGTCAGCTCGGCGTAGAGCGCGTCGTATTCTTCCATGCAGAAGCGGCTGATGTTCTCACCCTGCCACTGCGTGTCGGGACGCGGAGACTTGTCGCAGAGACCGTTGCCCAGATAGGCCTGCGGATCCGTGCCGTTAAAGGTATTGGCGTACATTTCCACGTCGGCATAGAACTTCTGGAAGGTGTCGGGCGAGCCCGGGTCGCCACCAAAGAAGACCGACGCATCGATGTTGCGCAGTTCGGTCTCAATGCCGATCTGGCTCCACCAATCCTTGATCAGCGCCTGGAAGTCCTGACGCACCGCGTTGGTCGAGGTCTGGTAGACGATCGACAGCGGCACACCGTCCTTTTCGCGTATGCCGTCGCCATCGCTGTCAACGATACCCGCGGCGTCCAGCATGGCGTTCGCGCCGTCGATGTCCTGCGTATCACAGCTCAGCTTGGTGCTGTTGAACGCATCAGGCGCCGGAACCCAGTTGCAGGTGACCTTGCCGGCCTGGCCATAACCGATTTCCACCAGCAGCGGACGGTCGATCGCCATCGACATCGCCTTGTAAACGGCGGGATCGCTGAGGAACGGATGCGGCCGGATGACCGAGCGTTCGTCTGCACCAAGGTTCGGGTCAGGGTTGGTCTGGTTCAGCATGATACGCTCAACCAGCGGACCAAAGCCCGCGACCGGAACGCCCTTGCCGCCTTCTTCCATCTTGGCGATCACGTCGGGCGCCAGCTGAAGGTTCCAGGCATAGTCAAACTCGCCGGTTTCCATCACGGCGCGGCCGGCTGCGTTGGCGTCGCCACCACCTTTGAAGGTGACCTTGGCAAAGGCGGGCTTGGCCGGGTCACGGTAGTTGGGGTTGGCCGACATGATGATCACGTCGTTGGGCTTGAACTCATCCACCACGAAGGGGCCGGTGCCGATCGGGTTAAAGTTCTGGTCGGTGCAGGTCGAGGCCGCAGCGCCCATGCAGCCGGCGAATTGTGCCGCCTGGATGATCGGGCTTTCGCCACCCACAAACGGGCCGTAGGGGTTCGGGGTCGGGCCTGCAAAGTTTACCACCACCGTCAGATCGTCCGGCGTATCCACCGACTCGACGCCGTCAAACTTGGTCAGCTGCGCGCAGCCGCCATCGGGGTCGGTGCAGTATTCATAGGTGAATTTCACGTCTGCCGAGGTGAACGGCGTGCCATCCGACCAGGTGATCCCGGGGGTGAGTTTCCAGGTGATCTGGGTCAGCTCGGCATTGACGCCGCCATTGCCGACGGTGGGTACTTCGTCCACCAGCCAAGGCACCAGTTCGCCTTTTTCGTTATAGCGCGCAAGCGGTTCGATGATCATCGAGGCCGATTCGACGTCCTTGGTGCCGCCCGACAGGAACGGGTTCAGGATCGAAGGGGCCTGCCAATAGATGATCTTGACCTCGCCGTCCGAGCCACGCTCGGCAAAGGCGGCCGGAGCAAGCGCAAAGCTGGCCACCGCCCCAAGCATAAGGGTCTTCAGTGTCATGTGTCTCTCCATGTTGGTCGCCCGCGGTTCTCGGCCGCGGCACGGTTTTGTCTGGTGGAAAAGCGCGCACCCGGAGCCGCCGATTTGACGGTATTGCAGTCGCGCGTCATCCCCACTCTGCCAATATCGAAACACAAGTTGCGGAAATTGCAAGCATTGCCTTGGTGAAATGCGGGTTGCGTTTGACTCGTCCGTCGCTGCGCCCATAGCTTGGGCAGTGACTTAATGGGAGCGCACCATGCTGGACAACGCCATCGCCCGGATCGAGAAACTTCGGGTCGAATTCCAAACCAAGGACGGTCCGGTTCTGGGGGTCGAAGACGTGTCCTTCGACATCGGCGCCGGTGAAACCGTCTGCGTGGTGGGCGAATCGGGATCGGGCAAATCGGTGTCGTCGCTGTCGCTGATGCGGCTGGTGGAATATGGCGGGGGTGAGATTGCCGGCGGCAAGCTGTTGTTCGACCGGCGCGAGGGCGGCGAGGTCGATCTGCGCCAGACCAACCAAGACGACATGCGCGACATCCGCGGCGACGAGATCGGCATGATCTTTCAGGAGCCGATGACGGCGCTCAACCCGGTCTTCACCGTCGGCCGCCAGCTGACCGAGGGATTGCGCGTGCATCGCGGCATGAACGCCAAAGAGGCCGAGGCGCGCGCTTTGGAGCTGCTCAACCAGGTGCGTATCCCCGAACCGGAACGCAGGCTGAAACAGTATCCGCATGAGCTTTCGGGTGGGATGCGTCAGCGCGTGGTGATTGCCATGGCGCTGGCCTGCAAGCCGCGGCTGTTGATTGCGGACGAACCGACAACGGCGCTCGACGTGACGATCCAGGCGGAAATCCTGGCGCTGATGGACCGGCTCAAGCGTGAAACCGGCACGGCGGTGATGTTCATCACCCATGACATGGCCGTGGTGGCGCAGATGGCCGACCGCGTGGTGGTGATGTTCCGCGGCAAAAAGGTCGAGGAGGGCACGGTCGAAGAGATCTTTGACAACCCGCAGCACCCTTACACACAGGCTTTGCTGGCCGCAGTGCCCAAGCTGGGCGAGATGACGGGCACTTCCTTGCCCGTCATCT
>JAAUYB010144240.1_pt1 | contig 25470 bp, 24 predicted proteins | sample 7278071 | NCBI WGS metagenome assembly JAAUYB01 (sample SAMN14350121, study PRJNA611818) | marine sediment metagenome | isolation source: surface marine sediment (1.8m) | place: French Polynesia: Moorea | collected 2018-08 | reverse complement strand
GGCAAGCCGTTTTAGAACGGCTTCCTGCTCGGCGGCGAGCCCCAGGGCGTCCAAGGGCAGAAGCCCGGAATGCCGATCCAAGACCCGCAGCACCACGCGCTCGCCGAAATGCCCCGGCAGGGTCGACATCCGCACGTCGATGTCGCGCCCGCCATAGCGCAGCGCGATGCGGCCGTCCTGGGGCAGGCGGGTTTCCGCCGTGTCGAGCCCCGCCATCACCTTCAGACGCGAGATCACCCGGCGCACCGGCACGTCCTTGCGGTCCATCACCGTGCGCAGCATGCCGTCGACCCGGACCCGGGCGCGCAGCCCGTCCTCGGTCGGCTCCACGTGCAGATCCGAGGCGCTGGCCCGCACCGTGCGCCGCAAAAGCTGATTGACCAGCTCGATCACCGGCGCCTCGGTTGCGTCCTCCAACAGATCGCGCAAGCCCGGGCCACCGCCGCGGGTCTCCAAGTCGAAGCTCAAGTCGCTTTCGCCGTCCTCGGCCCCGCCCTGGTGGTAATGCGCGTTCAAAAGGGTCTCGAACGCCGCCTGCTCGACCCGCTCAATCCTGAGCGGCCGGGCCGAGCGCCGCCGCGCCTCGCGCAGGCCGAAGGCGGTGGCTCCGGGGCCGCAGACCAGCGCGTCGCCCTGCAGCACCATCTGCTGGTCGCGGGCGAAGACGAAGGGCAGGTCGGGTCGGGCCATCTTGAGGGACTCGCTAGGGCTGGTCCCGGAACTCTAGCCGCGATGGCAGCGGCGGGTAAGTCTTGGATCGCGCGTAATCGTCGATGAACCCGGCATCGAAGGGCTGGTTGAGGTTGGCGCCGTCGAACGGGAACTGCGCCGGCGGGTAGGACGGGAACTGGTTGTCGGGTATGGGCGCGATGGCGCGCGAGGCGCGGCGGGCGTCGCGCGCCACCTCGCGGCTCAGCCGGGTGGCATCGGAATCGTTGCGCACGATGCGCGGCCGCAGCAACAGCAGCAGCACCCGCTGGCTGCGCGTCACCGCGCGTCCCCGAAACAGCGCCCCAAAAAGCGGCAGGTTGCGCAGGCCCGGCACGCCGGCGTTCTGCGCGCCCGATCCGTTCTCCAACAGCCCGCCCAGCATGATCACCTTGCCGTTGCCGACCAGCACGTTGGTGGTCAGCGATCGCTTCGCGGTGATCTCTCCGCCCGCCGCCGAAGAGGCGTTGGTGAGGTTCGACACCTCCTGGATCACCTCCATCCGCACCGTATTGTCGCCGGTGATCTGCGGCGTGACGCGCAAGGTCAGGCCGACGTCCTGGCGCTCGATTGTCTGGAACGGCTGGCTCGGCACCGCGCTGTCGCCGACGGTGGCGAAGCTGCCGGTGACGAAGGGCACGTTCTGGGCCACCACGATCTCGGCCTCGGTGTTGTTCAGCGTCAGGATCGACGGGGTCGACAACAGCTTGGTCGAGGTTTCCTTGGTCAGCGCGCTGAGGAAGCCGATGAAGCCCTGGTCCTGGGCGGCGTTCACGCTGAAGGCGCCGAAGGTGCCGCCATCGCCGGGGCCGATTGCCGGGCCGGTGATCGCGGCGCTAACCAGGCTGGTGAGCGTCGGTCGCCCGCCCAGGCTGAACTCGGCCCCTCCGAAGAGGGCGTTGTTGAGCAACCCGCCGAATTGCGCCGTCAGGTCGCTGAGCGTTTCGACGCTGAGTTCGAAGATCACGCCCTCGATCAGCACTTGGCTCGGGCGCAAATCGAGCCGCTTGATCGCGCCGGTGATCGAGGCGATCTGGTCGGTGGGCGCGGTGACCAGCAGCGAATTGGTCTGCGGTTCGGCCACGATGGTCACCTCGCCCGGCTGGTCGGCATTGCCTGCCAAGACCGAGCGCGCGATCACGCCTTCGAGCTGCAGCGCATCGGCATAGTTGAGCCGCACCACCCGGGTCGTGACGCTGCGCTGCGGTGTGTCAAGCTGCGACACAACCGACCGGATGCGGCTGCGGAATTCGTCGTTGCCGCTGACGACGATGGCGTTGGCGCGGAAATCCGCCGAAAGCGAGCCGCCGGGGGGTACGATGTCCAAGGACTGGATCGTTGTCAGGATGTCCTGGGCGTTGGAGAAGTTCAGCCGGATCGTCTCGATCGTCTTGCGCCGCGGCCGGTCGAGCTGGTCGATCAGCTTGCCAATCCGGTCGATGTTCTCGCGCCGGTCCGAGATGATCAAGAGGCCCGATTGCTCGACCGTGCTGAGCACCGACTCGTTGGGCAGAAGCGGCCGGATCACCTCGACGGTTTCGCCAAGCGAGATGTTGCGGACCACGAAAACCCGGGTCTCGAAGGCGCCGCCGGCGGTGCGCACCTGTTCGCCCGGCGCCAGCTCGCGCGCGAGGTCCAAGGGCACGATCCGGTCCACCTGCTCGCCCTCGATGATGGTCAGGCGGTTCAGCTCCAGCACGTTGAGGAAGATCTCGTAAAGCGCGGCCGTGTTCACTGTCGCCGGCGCGATCACCGTCACCGTGCCCTGGACCCGTGCATCGAGCGTGAAGTTGCGGCCCGTCGCCTCGGCCACGATCTCGACGAAGCTGCGCAGGTCGGCGTCGCGCAGGTCGAGCGAAATCTGCGCACGCGCGGCCTGCCCGAAGGCAAGCAAAATCGCGATCCCAATGACAAACAGGGCGCGTCTAGCTTTGATCAAGGTTGACCTTTATCAACTGCCGGGTTCCGTCCCGCATTATTTCAAGGTCCAAGGACCCACTGCTCGTCAGCGCGTTTGGCGCATTTGTTAGTAAGTCGGGATTATCCACGGTTTCACCGTTGATACGCAAGATCATATCGCCGGTTCGCAGCCCAAACTGGTCGTAAAGCTCGCCCTGTCGAATCCAGGCAACATCCAAACCGCTGCTGCCGTCCTCGAGTTCCGTCTTCACCAGCCGCCCGGCTTCGACCAGCGCGCGCTCGATAAAGCCGCGGTCGAGCCGTTCCACCGCGATGGTCACCTCCGAGGTGGTCGCGGGTGGCACGTAGGGCTCTTCGATCTCGACCTGGGCGAGGTGGCTGAGGTCTTCGCGGTAGACCGGGATCAGCTGCGGCTGGCCGTTCCAGGTCATGTGCACGCCGGCCGCGTCGATCCGGGTGACGACTTCGCCGCCCTCCAACTCGTCGCCGACGCGGACCACCTTCACGAAGCCACCAGCCGACTGCACCATCGCCCAACTGTCGCGGCCGCCGGCCACCAGTCCTGACAGGATATAGTCGAGCCGCATTTCGGGCTCCGGGTCGGCTTCGACCACCGGTTCGGGCTCGGGTTCCGGTTCTGGCTCTGGGATCACTTCGACGCCAAAGACGGCGGGCCAGGTGGCGGCCAGTTCCGGCGCGTCGAGCGCCGCCACATCCGCCGTGCCAGCGAGTTCCGGCGGCGCAAACGGCACCTCCGGCGCCGGCAGCAGGGTCAAGGCGAGCTGGCCCGCGGCGAAACCAAAGGCTCCGACGGCGGCGGTCAACAGCAGATTGGACACCAGCTTCACGGCAAACAGCACTCCTAGACCCTGAAAAAATAAAGACTTTGCCGGCGCCTTGTCTATCATTCAATCGGCCTGAAAGCCACCGCACAGAGCCGCATGCGCGCTCGATACGCGCCTTTCCGCGCGACTGCCGTGATGCGTCTCGCGCCAAGATTGCAGAACGCCTGGATCACGACCGCCGCACCGGCGTCATTCGCACGAATAAGTCGAGCATGCTCGGATCGGTCAGGGGCGTCAGTCAATTGCGGTCGCCGCTCTGGATCCCTTGGAGCGACTATGGCGCCCCATAGGTCGCCAACCCTTCCACTCCCCGCGGCGTCAACCGATATATCCCGACCGACACACGCTCGAACCACCCATAGTGGTCGTCCGCCATCACCCGTGTCGCCGTTGCGACCCCCGTCGCCGCCGCCACCACGGCGCCTTTCGACGGGCCCGACTCGGCAAGATACGCGGCGATCCGCACCGCGTCCTGCCGATAGGCCGTCACCAGGCCCGCCCGGGTCGCACCACCCCGTGCCGGGTCCCCCACTCGCCGCGCGAACTCCCGCAGAAGCCGCGCCTTTCGCACAGCCGACTTCCGCGGCCGGTACGGACCTGGATCGCAATGCACTTCGACCAGCCCATCACGCAGCCGCACCGTCATCACCCCCAGCCCCAGCCGCCGGCACAGCTTCACATTCTCGGCCAAGGCCCTCTGAAACGTCCGCCCGGCGCCCCGAGCGACGCAGACATAGACCGCATCCGTGACCGCCTGCCGCGCCACCGCCTGGTGCAGTAAAGACAGCGAAAACCCCAACTTCAGCTCGACGATCACCGGGTCCTCATTACCCCGAACCGCGACCACGTCCGCCGGCCCGACCTCGCCCTTCACTTCGTATCCCTGCCCCTCCAGGAACGCCTTCACGGGCGGATACAAATCGGTCTCGCGCGGCTTCGACATGGGCGACACTCGACCGCAAGCGGCCCCCCGTGACAACCCCGCAAGCCGCTTCTATAGAGGCGCAAATCCTCCCGCACACGGACCTCTACCATGACCATTCAAGTCTTCGGGCACAAATCCCCAGACACCGATTCCACCGGCTCCGCGATCATCTGGGCCTGGTACCTCAACGAGGTCCGCGGGCAGGACGCCGAGGCGGTTTTGCTCGGCGAACCCAATACCGAGGCCGCCTTCGTGCTGAACCGCTGGGACCTGCCGAAGCCCGCCATCATCGACGGTGTCAACGCCGGCGACCAGGTGGTCATCGTCGACACCAACAACCCCGCCGAACTGCCCGAGGGCATCAACGACGCCGACATCGTCCAGATCATCGATCACCACAAGCTCACTGGCGGGCTTGAGACCGCCGGCCCGATCGACATCACCATCAAGCCCTTGGCCTGCACGGCTACGATTATGCACAATCTGATGGGCCCGAACGAGTCGCAGATGCCCGACTGGGTCAAAGGCACCATGCTGTCGTGCATCCTCTCCGACACGCTGGAATTCCGCTCGCCGACCACAACGCATCAGGACCGCGAGCTGGCCGAACAACTGGCGAGCGACCTCGGCCTGTCGATCCCCGACTACGCCGCCGAGATGTTCGCCGCCAAATCCGACGTCTCGGCCTTCTCGGATGCAGAGCTGATCCGGATGGATTCGAAGCAATACGAGGTTGGCGGCAGGTCCTTCCGCGTCTCCGTGTTAGAGACCACCGCGCCGAAGATCGTGCTCGACCGCAAGGACAGCCTGCTCGCCGCGATGCCCGCCGTCGCCTCCGAGGATGGTGTCGACCAGGTTCTCTTGTTCATCGTCGACATCCTGAATGAGGAAGCCACGCTTCTGGTCCCCAACGACTTGGTCATGACCGTCGCCGAAAAAAGCTTCGGCGTCCCGGTTAGAGGCGACACCGTCGTCCTGCCCGGCGTGATGAGCCGCAAAAAGCAGATCATCCCGTTCCTTAAGGTCTGATCTGTCCAGAACTACGCGGGCGCTATTGGCGCCCAATTATCCGAAAATCCGCCAGATTCGCCCTAATACAAAAAACCGCCCACACGGCCCAGCGACGGCCCGCGGGTTGGCGTTTTAACGCCCATGTGACTCGATTTATGGTGCAGGATCATTGCTCCGATTGAACGAAGATCCCAGCCTCGACAAAGCGCCGACCGACCGGGGCGAGCGTTCGGAAGCTCACCTGGGCCGGGGCGCTTCGCGCTGTTAATCCAGCCCAGGGCATCGTTCGGATGCCAGCTTCAGCAACTGGGATTGCTTGAGTTGCCGACCCCTACCCCGGCTTCCGCGCTACAAAGCACGCCCAAGTGATATGCTCGCCCTCCAGCGCCGCCTGCCAGCGGCCAATGCTGGCCGCGATGCGGGCCGCCGCCGCAGGGTCCAGCCCCTCGACCGGCGCGCCAAGCATTTCCGCCAGCGTGTCGTAATGGATGCGGATATCCCCGGCCCGCTCCTCGGCGTGGACAATCTCAAACCCCGCTGCGTTGGCCATATCCCGATAGTCTTGCAGGGTCGCCCCCGCCTGGGCCCCAAGCCGTTCGAACGCCGCCGCGACCATCGACAGGTCCGCCCCGTCGCCGGTCAAAATGTCGGAAAAGGCGAACACCCCGCCCCGCCTCAAAACCCGGTACACCTCCCGGAACACCTGCGGCCGGTCATTGGAGTGAATGATCGATTCCTGGCAAACGCAGGCGTCCCAGGCCCCGTCGAGACTCTCGATGGCATGAAAGTCGCCGACATCGACTGAAACCCAGTCCGCCAGCCCCGCCTCGGCGTTGGCCCGGCCCGCTTCGTCGACGCAGACTTGCGAAATATCGATGCCCGCGGGATGGCACCCGAGCCTTGCCAGCTCCCGCAACGTGCCGCCGTAGCCGCACGCGATATCCAGCACACGATCGCCCTCACCCAACCCGGCCAGCGCCAACAAGTGCCGTGTCATCGCGGCGGAGGCTTCGGCAATGGTTTCGTCGCCCGCATCGTAGCGGCCGATATGAATATCCGACCCGCCCCAGCAAGCCCGGTAGAAGGCCGCGACGTCGGCATTGTCGTAATAGGCCGCCGCCGCCGATGTGTTTGTATCCGGTGGGACCATCCGCAAGGCTACTCGTCTGATCGACACGCCGTTCCACAATGTCTCTAGACGCGGCAGCGGCGCTACGAAAGCCCCGACCCTGCAATGGCGCGGCAACGCAACTGGCAAAGCGGACTCGCGCGGAAGCGCTCAGTTTGATAGCAGCCTGCCAGCCAGGTACGAGGCCCGGCGCGCTGCACTGCAGCACCGACGCAATACCGACGTTTTACCGACGTGATACAGACAGGCCAGAATCGCCCCCAAGGGACCCCCTGCATGACCCAAATCATCACCGAACTGGCCGAGATCTCGCACCGCTACGACGTGCTTTTATGCGATCTCTGGGGCTGCCTGCACAATGGCCGCAAGCCGTTTCCCGCCGCCGTTGCAGCCCTGCAAGCCTTCAGGGCCAAAGGCGGCTCCGTCGTGCTTTTGACCAACGCTCCGCGGCCCCGCGTGGAGGTCGCCAAGCAACTCGACACGATCGGCGTACCCCGCGACGCCTGGGACGTCATCGTGACCTCCGGCGACAGCGCACGTGCGGCAATGTTCGAGGGCGTCGTCGGCGAGAGGGTCTGGTTCATCGGCTACGAGAAGGACCTCGCGGTCTTCGAACCGCTTCATATCATTGACAATCCTGTCGATGTCCGCCGCGTACCGCTGGACCAGGCCACCGGCATCGTTTGCTGCGGGCCAGAGGATCCCTATGCCGACCCAGCGGTCTACCGGCCCCAGTTCCTCTACGCCAAACAGAAGGGGCTGAAGCTGCTCTGCTTCAACCCCGACATCGTCGTCGATTTCGGTGAGCGCCGGCAGTGGTGCGCCGGGGCGCTGGCGCAGCTCTACACCGAGATGGGCGGAGAGAGCCTCTATTTCGGTAAACCGCATCCGCCGATCTACGACCTCGCCCGCCGCCGGCTCGCCGCGTTAGGGAAACTGGCACCCGATGCGCGTATACTGGCCATCGGCGACGGCCTGAAAACCGACGTCGCCGGCGCCATCGGCGAAGACCTCGACGTGGTCTTCGTCACCGGAGGTCTCGCGGCAGAAGAAACCGGGACCAAGGCCCAACCCGACCCGGAGGCGCTAACGGCTTATCTTGAAAAGGAAGCTCTCGATCCGATGTACTCGATCGGGTTCCTTCGGTAGAAACGTAAACGCAACATTGTTGCGTCATCTTGACCAAATAGTACTAGAAATTGCTTTCTCGATTGCGCTGCCGGCCCGGCACCCCTATGCTGCACTGCAACATGAATTCGGGATTCGACCCCATGCTCGACAACCTGCCCCGCGGCACGATCTGCATCGAAGACCTCGAAATCGGCATGCGCCGGTACCTGCAGAAAGAGGTCACCGACCGCGACATCCAGCTTTTTGCCGAGGTCTCGACCGACTGCAATCCGGTGCATATGGACGACGATTACGCCTTGGACACGATCTTCGAAGGCCGCATCGCCCACGGCATGCTGACCGCCTCGCTGATCTCGGCGGTGATCGGCGAACAGCTTCCCGGCCATGGCACCGTCTACCTCGGCCAATCCCTGAAATTCATGGCCCCCGTGCGCCCAGGCGACATGGTCTATGCCGAAGTGGAAGTGCGCGAGATCGACCATTCCCGCCGCCGCGTGACCCTTGATTGTCATTGCGCCGTGGGCGATACGGTCGTCCTGAAGGGCGAGGCGCTGGTGCTCGCGCCCAGCCGGAAATTCGACTGACGCGCCGGGAGATTGCCCCCGGTTTGGGGGACGATGCGCACCTTCACCACCTGGACCGGCCTGGATGATACCGCGCGCGGCGCCTCCGTTGCGATTGGGAATTTCGACGGCGTGCATATCGGCCATCAGGCGGTCATCGACCTTGCCCGCGCCGTGGCCGACCGCAGCGGTGCGCCCTTGGGTATCGTCACTTTCGAACCACACCCGCGCGAGGTCTTCGCCCCGTCCTCGTCACCCTTCCGGCTGATGAGTGCCGAGACCAAAGCTCATCGGCTGGAAAAGTTGGGCGTCGACTGCCTTTACCAGTTGGATTTCAACGAAGATCTCTCCGGCCTGTCGCCCGAAGACTTCGCCCGCCAAGTCATCGCCGGCGGCCTCGGCCTGACCCATGTCGTTGTCGGCGACGACTTTCGCTTCGGTAAGGGACGCGCCGGCAACCCCGCGGATCTGGAGATCTTCGGCCAGACCATGGGCTTCGATGTCACGATCGCCACGCTGGTGGAGACCGACGGCGGCGAGGTCAGCTCTACCTCGATCCGTCAGGCGCTCACCGACGGCCGCCCCCGCGACGCCGCCAAGATGCTGGGCCACTGGCACCGGATCGACGGCCCGGTGCTGCACGGCGAGAAACGTGGCCGCGACCTCGGCTATCCCACCACCAACATGTCGATCGAAGGCCTGCACCCGCCGCGCTTCGGCGTCTACGCCGTCAAGGTCGACGTGCTCTCCGGCCCGCACGAGGGCAGCTACGACGGCGCCGCCAGCATCGGCGTCCGGCCGATGTTCGGCGAGAATCAGGCCAACCTAGAGACCTATCTCCTCGACTTCGACGGCGATCTCTACGACACGCACCTTTCGGTCGCCTTGGTCGATTTCCTGCGCCCCGAGGCCCGGTTCGATGGCGTAGATGCGCTCATCGCCCAGATGGAGACCGACTGCGCCCAAGCCCGCCAGATCCTGGCCGACGTGCCATGAAGGACCCGATTCAGCGCGACGGTCTACGCGAGCGCTTCTGGGAAAAGGTGCCGCTGCAAAATCTCGCGCCCAAGGAATGGGAGGCGCTCTGCGACGGTTGCGGCAAATGCTGCCTCAACAAGCTCGAGGACCCCGAGACCAACGAGATCGCCTTTACCCGCGTCGCCTGCCGGCTGCTCGACAACGAAACCTGCCGCTGCGCGCAATACGACATCCGCTTGCAATTCGTCCCCGATTGCGTCGTCCTGACGCCGCAAAACATCGGCGAGATCGCCTATTGGATGCCGGAAACCTGCGCCTACCGGCTGATCTTCGAAGGTAAGGCGCTCTACGATTGGCATCCGCTGATCTCGGGCCGGGCGGAGACGGTGCATGAGGCCGGCATTTCGGTGCTCGGCTGGACGGTGCCGGAATTCGAAGTGCCCGAAGAGGACTGGGAGGACTACGTCGTCGAGGGCCCGCTCTGACCGGCGCCCAATACCGGTCCGCTTTGGAGCCGCCTCAGTAGGCCCGGAGCCTCACCCAAACGCGCCCCCAAATTACCCGCGCCCTCGGAGGGCGGGGGCGGGCGGGTGGGAGCCCTCCGAAGGCGCGGGCCCCCGATTGCCACCTGCCCACCGATGTGATTTCTGGTCCGGACGAAACCCAGGATGTCGCCCAATGAACTTCGCCTCCGACAACGCCTCCCCGGCCCATCCCAAGGTCATGGCAGCTTTGGCGAAGGCCAACGACGGCTTCGCCGCGTCCTACGGCGCCGACCCGATCATGGACGAGGTTCGCGGCCGGATCCGAGAGATCTTCGAGGCGCCCGAGTCGGCGGTCTACCTGGTCTCCACCGGCTCCACCGCCAACGCGTTGTCGCTGGCCACCTTCTGCCCGCCTTGGGGCGCGATCTATTGCCATGAGCACGCGCATGTCGAAGTCGACGAATGCGGCGCGCCGGAATTCTACACCGGCGGCTCGAAGCTGGTGCTGCTCGACGGCGCCCATGCCAAGATCGACCCTGCGCACCTGCAAACCAAGCTCGAAGCCGCAGCACCCGTCGGCGTGCACAACGTCCAGCGCGGCATGGTCTCGATCACCAACGTCACCGAATTTGGCGCCGTCTACTCCGTCGCCGAAATCGCCGCGCTTGCCGCCATTGCCAAACTTTGGGACCTGCCGGTGCACCTCGACGGCGCCCGCTTTGCCAACGCGCTCGTCACCTCCAACGCCTCGCCAGCCGAGATGACCTGGAAGGCCGGCGTCGACGTGGTCAGCTTCGGCGGCACCAAGAACGGCCTGATGGCGGTCGAGGCCGTTGTCATCTTCGACCCCTCCAAGGCCTGGGAATTCGAGCTGCGCCGCAAGCGCGGCGGTCACCTGTTCTCCAAACACCGCTTCCTCAGCGCCCAGATGCAGGCCTATCTGCAGGACGACCTCTGGCTGACCATGGCGCGCGACGCCAACGCCGCCGCCAAACGCCTGGCCGACGGCATCGCCGCCCTGCCCGACGCGTCCCTGATGCATCCCGCCGACGCCAACATGGTCTTTCCCGTCCTGCCACGCGCCCGTCACCAAGCGGCGTTCGACGGCGGCGCGCAGTATTACCTCGCGCCGATGAACGCCACGCTCGACGGCCCGCCGGACGACCCCGTCGGCGCCCGCCTCGTCTGCAGCTGGTGCACAACGAACGACGACGTTGACGGCTTCCTGGACCTCATCCGGCGCTGAGAAATCCCGACACAACCTCTGCCACCGCCTTGGCATGGGTAATCGGCACCATATGCCCCGCGCCCGGCACCACGACGCGCTCGGTCTCCGGCATCCGTGCCTCTAACTCGTCCTGAACAGCGTGCACGATCGGCGGCGATAGGCCGCCCGCCAGCAACAGCGTCGGCGTCCCGATCGCTTCCAGCCGCCCCGGCGCCACCATCCCGGCGCTGTCCTGAAACAGCGCTGCATCCTGTGCCGCGATGATGTGGATCTGCTCGGCCAAAGACTGCTGCTTCTCCGCCCGCATCTCCTCCCAGGTCACGCCGGTCCCCCACATCGCCGTGAAATACCGCGCCGCCCGCACCGTGTCCCCGGCCTCCATCGCCGCCACGAACGGCCGGATCGAGGCCACATGGTCGTCGAACGCCGGCAACCCGCGCGCCGCCACGAACAGTACCGGCTCGATCAGCACCAGCCGCCGCACCGCTTCAGGCCGTTCCGCCGCCAGCCGCAGTGCCACCGTTGCGCCGAAGGAATGGCCGACGACATCTATCGGGGCATTGCCCAGGAAGTCCTCCGCCACCCGCAGATTCTGCACCTGATAGTCCACACCCGGGTCCACCGGCCCGCTCTGCCCATGCCCCGGCGCATCGAAGGCCACCGCCGGACGCCCAAGCGCCCGCGCGAATCCCTCCCACGCGCCGGAATGCGCCAACGAGCAGTGCAGCAGCAGAACTTCTGCCGCTCCTTCGCCCCAGCTTCGCCAAAAGGTCTCGGTCCCGCCCCGCAAGGCGACGGGCATCAGATCTTGCCCGACAGATGCAGGTCCAGATCGTCCAGCCGGTCCTGACCCCAGAACCGCTCGTCTGTGTCGGTGATGTAGAACGGCGCGCCGAACACGCCGCGATTCGCCGCCTCCTCGAGGTTCGCCGCATATTCTTCGGCGCCGGCCAGCATGCCGGTATCGGCCAGTGCGGGGTCGAACCCCGCCGCCGCCAGCACGTCGCGGATCACGTCATCCTCCGCGATGTTCCGCTCCCCGGCCCAGCAGGCGCTGGTGAAGCCATGCACCAACGCCCCCAGATCGCCGCCGCCCGCCTTCTGCGCCGCGATGATCGCATAAGACGACGGCGCCGGATTGGTCGGCCAAAATGCAGGCTGCAGATTGATCGGCAGGCCGACTTTCGCCGCCTGCCGCCTGAGCTCCTGCAACCGATATTCTTGGCGTGACGGGTGCCGATCCTTCGGCGGTGTGCCCCCGGTCCGCCCGAAAAGCCCGATGATGTCTAGCGGCTTGTAGGCCACCGTCGCCCCGTGCTTCGCCGCGACAGCCTCGAACCGAGTCCCGGCCAGGTAGGTGTAGGGTGACACGGTCGCGAAAAAATAGTCGATATGGGGCATCTGGCCGCTCCGCTGGTCCGTGGATGTTTGCAAGACCGTATCGGGGTGGTAAGCGGAGTCAACGTCACGAATCCGTCATCTGCGACGCCCGAAGGACCCTCGCTGCCCATGCCGACCCTGACCGAGCCGAAGCTGATTTCCGGCAACGCCAACCGCATGCTCGCCAACGCCGTCGCCCGCCGCATGTCGATGCACCGCGGCATCAGCGTCGACCTGGTCGACGCCCGGGTCGAACGCTTCAACGACGGCGAGATCTTTGTCGAGGTCTACGAAAACGTCCGCGGCGAGGACATGTTCATCCTGCAGCCGACCTCGAACCCGGCGAACGACAATCTGATGGAGCTGTTGATCATGTCGGATGCGCTACGCCGGTCGTCGGCGGCGCGCATCACCGCCGTGATCCCCTATTTCGGCTATGCCCGCCAGGACCGCCGCACCAAGGCCCGTACCCCGATCAGCGCCAAGATGGTCGCCAACATGATCGTCGGCTCCGGGATCGAGCGGGTGCTGACCATGGACCTACACGCCGCCCAGATCCAGGGCTTTTTCGACATCCCCGTCGACAACCTCTACGCCTCGCCGGTCTTCGCCCTCGACATCCTGCATCAGTTCAAGGGCAAGCTCGACCATGTCACCGTGGTGTCGCCCGACGTCGGCGGCGTCGCCCGCGCCCGGGAACTCGCCAAACGCATCGGCTGCGCCCTGGCCATCGTCGACAAACGTCGCGAAAAGCCAGGCGAGGTGGCCGAGATGACCGTGATCGGCGAGGTCGCAGGCAAGACCTGCATCATCGTCGATGACATCATCGACACTGCCGGCACGCTCTGCAAAGCCGCCGAGGTTCTCACTGAGAACGGCGCCAAGGAAGTGCATTCCTACATCACCCACGGCGTGCTTTCGGGCCCTGCGATCGGTCGCGTCACCGACTCGGTGATGAAAAGCCTGGTGATCACCGACACGATCGAACCGACCGAGGCGGTGCGCAACGCCAAGAACATCCGCATCGTGCCCACAGCGCCGATCTTCGCGCAGGCGATCATGAACATCTGGAACGGCACCAGCGTGTCGTCGCTGTTCGAAACCGACACGCTCGGGCCGATCTACGAAGGCACCTACGCCCGCATCTGACGCCGCTTGGGGCCCTTCTTCTCGTCACAAATACGCAGTCTCGCGCCGCAACCCGCACCGGCGCCTGTATGACGCGTCGCCCTACCGCTGGCTGAAAGAAAGCGCGCGGAAGCGCTCATTTTGGTGGCGGACGGCCCTAATAGAGGTCCCAATCGTCCTCGCTCTTCAATTCGCCGACCGCCATCCAGTCCGCCCGGATCCGCGCGACGCGACTGTCGCCCCAGGTCCGGAACACGATGTCGAACCCCGCTTCGGTCACCTTCTCTGCAGAGATGTCGGCGCGCTGATTGGTGTTATGGTCCATGTCCCACATCGAAATCGACACCTGCACTGCGGGCGGCGACCGGAACGGTTCGGCGAACTTGACCTTTTTGCGGTGCATGCGTGGCCCGTCTCCGGTCCACATCTTGCCGTCGTGCTCGTAGTCGGAAAACAAGACAGAGCTGCCCTGGTCCACCCCCACAAGATAGTTGCGCAAACGCTTCATATGGTCCTCGCCGTCGGCAGACTATCGGTGCAATACGGCGAAAATTCGACCCGGAATCGAAACAGCCCGGCTTGTGGGGCCGGGCTGTTTCCAAAAGACCTCACGCGAGATCCGGGCCGGGTCACACCATCTGATCGGCCAGATGTGCCAGATCGGCCAGCGCCTTGGCCGTGTAGTCCTGAACTTCAGGCGCCGCCTGTGCGTGGGCCGCCTCGGCTTCCTTGCGCAGCTTCTCCAGGAAGTCTGGCGTCACCTCGGACCGCGGTACGGCGTTTTCGGCCAGGACCGAGGCGCTCGTCGCCGTGATCTCGGCAAACCCGCCCGAGACCACGAATTCTTGCGTACCGTCCGAACCCGTCGCGCGCAGGATACCGGGCCGCAGCGTGGTGATCAGCGGCATGTGGTCCGGCATCGCCGTCATGTCGCCTTCGGCGCCCGGGATCTGCACCTCGCTGGCTTGCATCGAGGCCAGCATGCGTTCGGGGCTGACGAGGTCGAATTGCATCGTGTCGGCCATGGCTTAGGCCGCCTCGGCCGCCATGCGTTCGGCCTTGGCCACCACCTCGTCGATATCGCCGACCATGTAGAACGCCGCTTCCGGCAGGTGGTCGAACTCGCCGGCCACCACGCGCTTGAAGCTGTCGATGGTTTTTTCCAACGGCACCTGCACGCCGGGCGAACCGGTGAAAACCTGCGCCACGTCGAAGGGCTGGCTGAGGAAGCGTTGGATCTTCCGGGCCCGGGCCACGGTCAGCTTGTCCTCTTCGCTCAGTTCGTCCATGCCGAGAATGGCGATGATGTCCTGCAGCGACTTGTAGCGCTGAAGGATGCCCTGCACTTCGAAGGCCACGTTGTAGTGCTCTTCACCCACGACGGCCGGGTCCATCAGACGCGAGGTCGAGTCGAGCGGGTCCACCGCCGGATAGATGCCGAGCTCCGAGATCGCCCGCGACAACACCGTGGTGGCGTCGAGGTGCGCAAACGACGTCGCCGGCGCCGGGTCGGTCAGGTCGTCGGCAGGCACATAGATCGCCTGCACGCTCGTGATCGAGCCGGCCTTGGTCGAGGTGATCCGCTCCTGCAGCGCGCCCATATCGGTGGCGAGCGTCGGCTGATAGCCCACCGCCGAGGGGATCCGGCCCAAAAGCGCCGACACTTCCGACCCGGCCTGGGTGAAGCGGAAGATGTTGTCGACAAAGAACAACACGTCGGTCCCGGACTGATCGCGGAACTGCTCGGCCAGGGTCAGGCCGGTCAGCGCCACCCGCGCCCGCGCCCCCGGAGGCTCGTTCATCTGGCCGTAGACCAGAGCCACCTGGCTCTCAGACAGGTTGTCGGGCTTGATGACGTTCGATTCGATCATCTCGTGGAACAGGTCGTTGCCCTCGCGGGTCCGCTCGCCGACGCCGGCGAAGACCGAAAAGCCCGAGTGCACCTTGGCGATGTTGTTGATCAGTTCCATGATCAACACGGTCTTGCCCACCCCGGCGCCGCCGAAGAGGCCGATCTTTCCGCCCTTGGCGTAGGGGGCCAACAGGTCCACGACCTTGATGCCGGTGACCAGGATTTCCGATTCCGTCGACTGTTCGACGAATTCCGGCGCCGGCTGGTGGATCGGGCGCTTTTCCTCAGCCTCGACCGGCCCGCCTTCGTCCACCGGCTCGCCGACCACGTTGATGATCCGCCCCAGCGTCGCGTTGCCCACCGGCACGGTGATCGGCCCGTCGCTGTCGGTCACCACCTGCCCGCGCTGCAGGCCTTCGGTCGCGTCCATCGCGATGGTGCGTACGGTGTTCTCGCCCAAATGCTGCGCCACCTCCAAAACCAGCCGGTTGCCGTGGTTGTCGGTCTCCAGCGCATTCAGGATTTCGGGCAGGTGATCGTCGAACTTCACGTCGACAACGGCGCCCATCACCTGGGTCACGATGCCTTTCGCATTTGCCATGTCTTAGTCTCCGGTTTCGTGGGCACCCGGCCCGGTCGTATCTCAGGCCTCGATCAGATCGAGGCGTTTTTCTATGCGACTAACACGCTCGTCGAGGCGGTCGATGCGTGCGTTTGTAGACGCGATTTGCGTTTCAAGGTGGCCGATGTGGCTGATAACCTGCCCCATTTGCCCTTCGAGAGTTGTCATACGAACTTTCAGATCACCGATATCAAGCGCCATGGCATCCAATTTGGACTGAATCCGCTTTAGATGCTCCAGCACGAGGTTTTCGGTGCTCTCGTTCATTCTAGAGCGCCTCCGCGCCCGAGATGATCTCGATCAGTTCGTTGGTGATTACGGCCTGGCGCGAGCGGTTGAATTGGATCGTCAGCTTGTCGATCATCTCGCCTGCGTTGCGCGTCGCGTTGTCCATCGCCGACATCCGTGCGCCCTGCTCGGAGGCGCCGTTCTCCAGCAGGCCAGAGAAGATCGCCGTCGCAACGCCGCGCGGTAGCAGCGCCTCGAGGATCTCTTCCTCGCCCGGCTCGTAGTCGTAGAATGACGCCGTGGCGCCCTCCTCGGCCTCGAACGAAGCGGGGATGATCTGCACCTCGGTCGGCTCCTGCGCGATCACCGACTGGAAGGTGTTGAAGAAGACCGTGGCGACGTCGAACTCGCCGGCATCGAAGCGGTCCAGGATATCCTTGGCGATGTCCTGCGCGTTGGCATAGCCGATGCGCTTGACCTCGGTCAGGTCGATATGCCCGACGAACTGATCCTCGTAGTCGCGCTTGAGCTGCTCGCGGCCCTTCTTGCCGACGGTCAGGATCTTGATGGTTTTGCCGGCGCCAAGCAGCTCTTCGGCCTTGGCCCGTGCCATGCGCACGATCGACGAGTTGAACCCGCCGCAAAGCCCCCGCTCGGCGGTCATCACCACCAGCAGATGCGTCTGATCGCTGCCGGTCCCGGTCAACAGCTTCGGCCCCTGGCCGCTCGCCATGGCGCTGGCCGACAGCCCCGCCATCACCGCGTTGAACCGCTCGGCATAGGGTCGCGAGGCTTCCGCCGCCTCCTGCGCTCGGCGCAGCTTGGCCGCGGCGACCATCTGCATCGCCTTGGTGATCTTGCGGGTCGATTTGACCGACTCGATCCGGGTCTTCAGGTCCTTAAGGCTTGGCATCTTCCCAGTCCCTCAAGGTCTCAGGAGAAATCGGCGGCGTATTCGTCGAGCGCTGCCTTGATCTTGTCTTCCAGCTCGCCCGCGACCTTGCGATCGTTGACGGTGATGTCGTCCAGTAGGGACTGATGCTTCGACCGCAGGTGATTGAGAAAGCCCTGTTCGAACCGGCCCACGTCGCGCACCGCGATCTTGTCGAGGTAGCCCTTGATGCCGGAATAGATCACGCAGACGATCTCGGCATTGGTCAGCGGCGAATACTGCGGCTGCTTCATCAACTCGGTCAGCCGCGCGCCGCGATTGAGCAGCGCCTGGGTCGCGGCGTCGAGGTCGGAGCCGAACTGTGCGAACGCCGCCATCTCGCGATATTGCGCCAGTTCCAGCTTCACCGAGCCCGCGACCGATTTCATCGCGCTGGTTTGCGCCGACGAACCCACCCGGCTCACCGACAGACCGGTGTTCACCGCCGGGCGGATGCCCTGATAGAACAGTTCGGTTTCCAGGAAGATCTGGCCGTCGGTGATCGAGATCACGTTGGTCGGGATAAAGGCCGACACGTCGCCGCCCTGGGTTTCGATGATCGGCAGCGCGGTCAACGACCCCGCCCCATTGTCCTCGTTCAGCTTCGCCGAGCGCTCCAACAGCCGCGAGTGCAGGTAGAATACGTCGCCCGGATAAGCCTCGCGCCCCGGCGGGCGGCGCAGCAGCAGAGACATCTGACGATACGACACCGCCTGCTTCGACAGGTCATCGTAGATGATCAGAGCGTGGCGGCCGTTGTCGCGGAAGTACTCGGCCATGGCACAGGCCGAATAGGGCGCCAGGAACTGCATCGGCGCGGGGTCCGACGCGGTCGCAGCCACGACGATGGAATAATCCATCGCACCCGATTCCTCGAGCTTCTTGACCAGCTGCGCGACGGTCGACCGCTTCTGCCCGACGGCGACGTAGACGCAATAGAGCTTCTTCGACTCGTCGTCGCCCGCGGCCTCGTTGTAGGACTTCTGGTTCAGGATCGTGTCCAGCGCCACCGCCGTCTTGCCGGTCTGGCGGTCGCCGATGATCAGTTCCCGCTGGCCCCGGCCGATCGGGATCATCGCGTCGACCGATTTCAGACCCGTCGCCATCGGCTCGTGCACCGACTTGCGTGGGATGATGCCGGGCGCCTTGACGTCGGCGATGCGGCGCTCGGAGGCCTTGATCTCGCCCTTGCCGTCGATCGGATTGCCCAGCCCGTCGACCACCCGGCCCAGAAGCGCGTCGCCCGCCGGCACGTCCACGATGGCGTTGGTGCGCTTGACGGTGTCGCCTTCCTTGATGTCCCGGTCCGAGCCGAAGATCACGATGCCGACGTTGTCGGCCTCGAGGTTCAGCGCCATGCCGCGGATGCCGCCTGGGAACTCGACCATCTCGCCGGCCTGCACGTTGTCGAGGCCGTAGACCCGGGCGATCCCGTCGCCGACCGACAGCACGCGGCCGACCTCGGCAACCTCGGCCTCCTGGCCGAAGTTCTTAATCTGCTCCTTCAGGATCGCAGAAATTTCAGCAGCTTGGATCGCCATCTATCCGACCTCTTTCATTGCATTCTGGAGGTTTGCCAGGCGCGAGGCGATCGAGGTGTCGATCATCTTCGAGCCGACCTTAACGACAAGACCGCCGATGAGCGCTTCATCGACGGCCAAATTGATCTTCACGTCCTTGCCCACCGACGCCTTCAGCGTCTGCGCCAGCTTGTCGGCTTGTGCCTGGGTCAATTCCTGGGCGGCCACCACATCGGCGGTCACCTCGCCCTTTTCGTCGGCGATCAGCCCGCGCAGGCTTCGCACCAGTTGCGGCAGCACAAACAGCCGCCGCTTCGACGCCATCAGCGCCAGCGTGTTGGTCAGGACGCCCGACAGGCCCATCTTCGCGCCGATCGCGGCGATCGCCTGGCCTTGAGCATCGCGCGAATAGACCGGCGAGGCGATCAGCGAGCGTAAATCGGCGCTTTCGGTCATCGCCGTTTCCAGCGCGTCGACGTCGGATTCCAAGGCGGGCAGGGATTTGTCTTCTTTGGCCAGTTCGAAGATGGCCGTGGCGTAGCGTGCGGCGATGCCGGCAGAGATCGAAGCTGTCTCGGACACGTCCGTCCTTCCGATGTCTGAAGCCCATGACAAGGCCGGCAGGATCCGGACCTGGGCAGCATAAACGAGGTGCCGATAACGACGCCCCGTCCAAATCGGGGACCATCTAGCAGAGGTCTATGCGGCCCGCAACTGCCTTGGAGCGAGGGCACGGCAGAGGAAAGTGTTTATATTCAGGAGGTTAGACATGGTGCGACGGAATGCGCTGAAAAAACACGCTGCAGGTGCGAAAAAAGCGGCGGGACTCGCGCGGGTTTTGCCGGACGCGGGGCAGTGGCGGACATGCGGTGTTTGCGACAGTTGGTGGCAGGTCCGGACACGCGACGATCCAGGCCAAGACCCGGTGGCAATCGCGGGGGCGATCTCAGGCATTCCGGGCATCCGGTCATCTTCGGCCTTTGGTTTGCGATTACCGAGGCGGAATTTGACGATCCCCGCGCGCCATCGAGCGTTGACCCCGCTCGGCCAGAGCCGCGCCATCGCCGACCCGCGGGGTGGCGAGCTGACCTCTCTTCGGCAGCGCTTTATGGCTGTCGAGTCCGTGGGGCATCACGCGATGCGCTGGTGTAGACCAATCGCCGCCCCTGCCGGGCGGGTCGGCGATGGCGCGGCGGCGCTGCGCGCCTTGATTCCGCGCCGGAGGGCGGGTCTCCACGGCTGCTTCAGACCATCGCCCGCGTCTCGCGGAAAAACACCCCGCCTAAACCGGCTTCACCCCGGGCTGACCGATCCCTTCAAGCACGCGCAGGGGTTTGCGCACCGCCTCCGGTAGACCCTTGGGCCTAGCATAGACCTGCTTGCTAGCCTCGACCAGCAGCACCCCGCCGGCCCAGGCGGTGCTGAGCTTGCGGCCGGTCTTCTCCCAAAACGGCCCGGTCTTGACCCAAAAACGCCGGTCCGACGGCGGCTGGAACAGCGCCGCCACATGGCGCTCCGGCACAAAGGCGTGGCGCTTCAGCTGCGCCTCCAATTGCCCCAGCGAATAGGGCCGGCCGAACCCGAACGGTGTCTTGTCGCGGCGCGCCCACAGCCCGCCGCGGTTCGGCACGACGAACAGAACGCGACCATTGGCAGCCAGCACCCGTTGGCATTCCTCCAACAGCTTCGAGGGGTTCTCGCTGGTCTCGAGCCCATGCAGCAGCAAGAGCTTGTCCGCCTGCCCGGTCTGCAGCGGCCAGAGCGTCTCTTCGCACAAGACAGAGGTGTTCGGCGCCCCCGGCGGCCAGGGCATCACGCCCTGCGGGCCGGGCATCAGCCCCACGACCCGGGTCGCCTTGTCGAGATAGGGCCGCAGGATCGGCGCAGCGAACCCAAAGCCCACCACCGTCTGCCCGGCCGCAGTCGGCCAAAGCCGCACCACCTGGTCCCGGATCGCCTTTTGCGCCGCGCGCCCCAGCCGGGTGCGGTAGTAGAAGTTGCGCAGGTCCAGAACGTCCAGGTGCATTGCGGCGCGGGCCCAGATCGGCAAAGCTCTGGCCGACCATACCCAAGACGCCCACCCAAACCACGAGGAAACGCCATGCCCCTAGAGATCGTCACCGTGCCGTGCCTCAGCGACAACTACGCGTTTCTGGTCCACGATGCCGCCAGCGGCGCCACGGCACTGGTCGACGCGCCAGAGGCGGCGCCGATCCAGGCGGAACTCGACCGCCGCGGCTGGCGGCTCAGCCAGATCCTGATCACCCACCACCACGGCGACCACATCGCCGGGATCGACGCGCTGCGCTCGGGCGCCACTGTGATCGGCAACGCCGCCGACGCCGCCCGGCTGCCGCCGCTCGATCACGCCGTCGGCGACGGCGACAGCTTCGACGTCGCCGGCCACGCCGTACATGTCATGGACGTCTCGGGCCACACAATCGGCCATCTGGCCTTCCACATCCCCGACGCGGGCGCCGTCTTTACCGCCGACAGCCTGATGGCGCTCGGCTGCGGGCGGCTGTTCGAAGGCAGCGCCACGCAGATGTGGGCGAGCCTGTCGAAGCTGGCGGCGCTGCCAGACGACACACTGGTCTGCTCTGGCCACGAATACACCGCCGCCAATGCCCGCTTCGCGCTGACCATCGAGCCAGGCAATCCCGATCTGCAGGCCCGCGCGAAAGCCACCGAGGCCGCCAACGCCGCGGGCCGGCCGACGGTCCCGTCGACGCTCGCCGACGAGAAGGCCACCAATCCGTTTCTGCGCGCCGCCTTGCCCGAAGTGAAAGCCGCCATAGATATGACAGGCGCGGCTGACGTGGACGTCTTTGCCGAGATCCGACGCCGCAAGGACACGTTCTGACCCCGGGCGCCGCCCCTCGCGCCCCAGCGTTGCCAAACTGCCCATTTTCCGGTCGCCGCCCGACAATGTGACCGGGATCGCAAAGAAAAACCTTGAAGCCCGGAAAAGAAAACCGAACTTTAAGGTTAAGAGGTCACGGTTGGTACGGGGCCCGCCGCCCCCTCCGACCCAAGGTAAGGAGCACGTCACGTGCCGTCATTCTCCAATACACTCGAGCAAGCGATCCATTCCGCTTTGGCCCTGGCCAATGCGCGCCGTCACGAACTCGCCACGTTGGAACACCTGCTCTTGGCGCTGATCGACGAACCCGACGCGGCCAAGGTCATGCAGGCCTGCAGCGTCGATCTCGATGCGCTGCGCAAGACGCTCGTGGAGTTCATCGATGACGATCTGAACACGCTGGTGACCGATGTCGATGGGTCCGAAGCCGTGCCGACGGCCGCCTTCCAGCGCGTCATCCAGCGCGCCGCAATCCATGTGCAAAGCTCGGGCCGCACCGAGGTCACCGGCGCCAACGTTCTGGTCGCGATCTTCGCCGAGCGTGAATCCAACGCCGCCTATTTCCTGCAGGAACAGGACATGACCCGCTACGACGCGGTGAACTTCATCGCCCACGGCGTCGCCAAGGATCCCTCGTATGGCGAGACCCGACCGGTGCAGGGTGCCAGCGACCTGGAGGAAGAAGCGCAGAGCGCCGAAGAGGACGGCAAGGGCGAGTCGGCGCTGGCGAAGTACTGCGTCGATCTCAACGCCAAGTCACGTAAGGGCGATGTCGACCCGCTAATCGGCCGCGATCTGGAGGTCGAGCGTTGCGTTCAGGTGCTGTGCCGTCGGCGCAAGAACAACCCGCTTCTCGTCGGCGACCCCGGTGTCGGCAAGACCGCCATCGCGGAAGGCCTGGCGCATAAGATCGTCGGCGGCGAAACCCCCGACGTGCTGCAGGGCGCCACGATCTACGCGCTCGACATGGGCGCGCTGTTGGCCGGCACCCGCTATCGCGGCGATTTCGAGGAGCGGCTGAAGGCCGTTGTGGCCGAGCTCGAGGATCACCCAGACGCGATCCTCTTCATCGACGAGATTCACACCGTGATCGGCGCCGGCGCCACCTCGGGCGGCGCGATGGACGCCTCGAACCTGCTGAAGCCGGCGCTGCAGGGCGGCAAGCTGCGCTGCATGGGGTCGACCACCTACAAGGAATTCCGCCAGCATTTCGAGAAGGACCGCGCGCTTTCCCGCCGGTTCCAGAAGATCGACGTGACGGAGCCCACCGTCGATGACACGGTTAAGATCCTCAAGGGCCTCAAGCCCTATTTCGAGGAGCATCACGAGATCAAGTACACCTCGGACGCGATCAAGTCGGCGGTCGAGCTGTCGGCCCGCTACATCCACGACCGCAAGCTGCCCGACAAGGCCATCGACGTGATCGACGAGGCCGGCGCGGCCCAGCATCTGGTGGTGGAATCGAAACGCCGTAAGACCATCGGCGCGAAGGAAATCGAGGCGGTGGTAGCCAAGATTGCCCGCATCCCGCCAAAGAACGTCTCGAAAGACGACGCCGAGGTTCTGAAGGACCTAGAGGCGACGCTTAAGCGCGTCGTCTTTGGCCAGGACCCGGCGATCGAAGCGCTGGCCTCGGCGATCAAACTCGCCCGCGCCGGTTTGCGCGAGCCGGAAAAGCCCATCGGCAACTATCTCTTCGCCGGCCCGACCGGCGTCGGCAAGACCGAGGTGGCCAAACAGCTCGCCGATTCGCTGGGGGTCGAGCTGCTGCGCTTTGACATGTCGGAGTACATGGAGAAACACGCCGTCAGCCGTCTGATCGGCGCGCCCCCGGGCTATGTCGGCTTCGACCAGGGCGGCATGCTGACCGACGGCGTCGACCAGCATCCGCATTGCGTGCTGCTGCTGGACGAGATCGAGAAGGCGCATCCGGACGTCTACAACATCCTCTTGCAGGTGATGGACCACGGCAAACTGACCGACCACAACGGCCGGCAGGTGGATTTCCGCAACGTGATCCTGATCATGACCACCAATGCCGGCGCGCAGGAGCAAGCCAAGGAAGCCATCGGCTTCGGCCGCGACCGGCGCGAGGGCGAGGATATGGCGGCGATCGAAAAGATGTTCACGCCGGAATTCCGCAACCGCCTGGATGCGGTGATCAGCTTCTCGCCGCTGCCGATGGAGGTGATCCTGCAGGTCGTCGAGAAGTTCGTCCTGCAGCTCGAGGCGCAGTTGATGGATCGCAATGTCACCATCGAGCTCACGCGGCCGGCTGCGGAATGGCTCGCCGACAAGGGCTATGACGACAAAATGGGCGCGCGCCCGCTGGGCCGGGTGATCCAGGAGAACATCAAAAAGCCGCTCGCCGAAGAGCTGCTGTTCGGCAAATTGGCCAAGGGCGGCATCGTCAAGGTTGGTATCAAGGACGGCGCGCTCGATCTGCGGATCGAAGAGGCTCAGGCCCCGCGTCTGCCTTCGAAGAAGCCGCCGCTCTTGACCGCCGACTGATCGCGGGTGTGCCGCGGTCTGTTGCCGAAAACGGATTGCAACCCGGCCTGATACAGCGTTTGCGCAGCGAGCGCTTTCGGGTCGGGTCACAAGTTGCGTTGGTTGTGGCCGTCCTGCCGGTTGCCATCATGCTGGTTCTGGGCGCGTCCATGGCCGCGGCGGACGCGCCAAAACTCTCGTTCCCCGTCGACTGTGCGCTTGGTGAGACCTGTTACATCCAAAACTACGTCGACCGAGATCCCTCGCCCGGCTACGCCGATTTCGGCTGCGGCGCGCTGTCCTATGATGGCCACAAGGGCACCGACATCGCCCTGCGGAGTCGCGCAGCAATGGCCGCAGGAGTGGCGGTCTATGCCGCTGCGGCGGGCACCGTCCGCGGTACGCGAGACGGTATGGCCGACAAGGTCTACACCGCCGACGACGCCGAGGCGCTGGAGGGTCGGGACTGCGGCAATGGTCTGGTGATCGACCATGGGCAGGGCTGGCAGACCCAGTATTGCCACCTGAGGCGCGGCAGCCTCGCCGTGCAAAGCGGCGACGCCGTCGCCGCAGGGGACCTGATCGGCCAGGTCGGCCTCTCCGGCCGCACCCAATTCCCGCATTTGCACATCTCGGTCCGCAAAGACGGTGAGCCCGTCGATCCGTTCCAACCTGATGGCCGCACGGCTTGCAGCGACACGGGCGCGGCGCTCTGGGCTGACGACATCGCCTACAGCCCCGGCGGGATGATCGACGCCGGGTTTTCCCCCGCCTTGCCGGACTACGACGCCATCAAGGCGGGCACAGCAGCGTCGGCAGGCCTGCGGCGCGAAGCCGAGGCCCTGGTGATGTGGGTTTATCTCTACGGCGGCAGAGAGGGCGACCGTATCGTTTTCGACGTCGATGGTCCCGACGGGCCGTTCCTGGATCAGACCACCGAGTTGACGAGAACCCAGGCCCAGTTGTTTCGTGCCGTGGGCCGCAAACGTAGGGCGCAGGATTGGACGGACGGCATCTACACCGGTACCGCCACGCTGATCCGCGGCACGGTCGAAATCGACCGGATCTCCACCCAGGTCGTCGTGGCACGATAGCGCACAAGACCCAGATTAGACGCCGCAGACCGTGTTGCCCTGGTCGGGCTATTTTTCGGTCAGCTTGAGTTCGATCCGCCGGTTCTGCGCCCGCGCCTCCGGCGACGGCGCACGGTTGATCGGCTGAAACTCACCGAACCCCGCCGCGGCCAACCGGTTCGGCGGGAAGCCCAGCTCAGCGATCATGAACTGCACCACCGACAGTGCCCGGCCCTGGCTCAGCTCCCAATTATCGGCATATTTGCCGCCGCTGACGATCGGCACGTCGTCGGTATGCCCGTCGACCCGCAGGACCCAGTCGATCTCTGGCGGGATCTCGCCGGCCACCTCGCCGAGGATCTCCACCACCCGCGCGATTTGCGCCCGGCCCTCGGGCGCCAGCGACACGTCCCCGATCGGAAACAGCACCTCTGAGGAGAACACGAACCGGTCGCCCTCG
>JAAUYB010160330.1_pt1 | contig 25480 bp, 22 predicted proteins | sample 7278071 | NCBI WGS metagenome assembly JAAUYB01 (sample SAMN14350121, study PRJNA611818) | marine sediment metagenome | isolation source: surface marine sediment (1.8m) | place: French Polynesia: Moorea | collected 2018-08 | reverse complement strand
GTGTCGATCCTGATCGTCGCGGTGATGCTCTATTACGGCTACGACTACTGGCACTTTGCCTGGGAACGCGGCTGGCGGTCGGACACCGTCTGGGGCGTGCGGCTGTGGATCCCCTATCTCGCCCTGCCGGTCGGCTTTGGCCTGCTGCTCTTGCAGCTGATCGCCGATCTGGTGGCGATGTTGACCGGGGTCGATAAACCCTTTGGGCTGGAGGATTTCTGATGGACCCGCTGCTTCTGGGCGCAATCGTCGCCGTCGCGACCATCTTTGTGCTGTTCTCGGGCGTCAGCGTCGCCTTGGGCCTTCTGATCGTGTCGGCGGGGTTCCTTATCATCTTTGACGGCATGCGCTCGCTTGAACTGATGCCGGAAATCCTCTTTGGCAAACTCGACAATTTCGCGCTGCTGTCGATCCCGATGTTCATCATCATGGGCGCCTCGATTGCCTCGACCCGGGCGGGCGCGGATCTTTACGAGGCACTTGAGCGTTGGTTGACCCGTGTCCCTGGCGGGCTTGTGGTGTCAAACCTCGGCGCCTGTGCTTTGTTCTCGGCGATGTCGGGGTCCAGCCCGGCCACCTGTGCCGCGATCGGCAAGATGGGCATCCCCGAGATGCGCAAGCGCGGCTATCCCGACGCCGTGGCTACGGGCTCCATCGCGGCGGGCGGGACGCTGGGCATCCTGATCCCGCCCTCGGTCACCATGATCGTCTACGGCATCGCCACGGAAACCTCGATTGGCCGGCTATTCCTTGCAGGTGTGATCCCCGGGCTGTTGCTGGTCGGCCTCTTCATGGCGTGGTCGCTTTACTCCACATGGCGGTCGGGCGACGCATCGGTGCTGAGCGCCGGCAGCTACACCTGGCGCCAGAAGTTCGAGATTTTGCCGCGGGTTCTGCCCTTTCTGCTGATCATCATCGGGGTACTCTACGCCATGTATGGCGGCATCGCGACCCCGTCGGAAACCGCCGCGGTGGGTGCGCTTTTGTGCCTGGTGATCGCCACGGTGATCTACAAGCTCTGGAACCCAAAGGATCTCTGGGTCGTGCTGCGCGACAGCACTAAGGAAAGCGTGATGATCCTCTTCATAATCGCGGCCGCGGGTGTCTTCAGCTACATGCTGTCCTCGCTATTCATCACGCAAGCGATTGCCGAATGGATCGGTACGCTCGACGTGAACCGCTGGGTATTGATGGGGGCGATCAACGTCTTTCTGCTGATCGCCGGGTTCTTCCTGCCACCCGTCGCGGTGATCCTTATGGCCGCGCCGATCCTGTTGCCGATCATCACCACGGCAGGCTTTGATCCGATCTGGTTTGCGGTTGTGCTGACGATCAATATGGAGATCGGCCTGATCTCACCGCCCGTCGGTCTGAACCTCTACGTCATCAACGGCATCGCTCCGGATATCTCGCTGAAAACCATCCTGCGCGGGTCGCTGCCCTTTGTCGCCTGCATGGTGCTGGCGATCATCCTGCTGTGCATCTTCCCGGGTTTGGCGACCTGGCTGCCGGATCAGGTCATGGGATCGATGCGATGACCCTCTTGGCCGAGCTTCTGTCGACGGTGTTCGAACGGCGCGCGGTCTTTAGCGGGGCGGCGGGCGATGATGCCCGCCCGACCGCGGAACTCGCCAGCGCGTTGGTCGGCACAGCGGGCGAGACCTCGGGCCGGACTATCGCGCGGCTGATCCTCGACCGTTACGCGGCGATGGAGGATGCCGACAAGATCGCCTTCTTCCGGCACTTGGCCGAGGCGATGGATATCGACCCCGCGCAGGTGCGCACGGCGCTGCAACGATACGAGGATGAGCCGGGTCAGCAAAGCTACAGCGCGTTCATGTCGGCCGTCGAACCGCCGCGGCAAGAGCTGATCCGGCGGTTGAACATGCTGCCCGGCGGCACTGGGCGGCTGGTGCAGATGCGCGCCGATCTTCTGCGCCTGGGCAAGGGCGATCCGGCGCTTGAGGCGCTTGATCTCGACTTCCGCCACCTCTTTGCGTCGTGGTTCAATCGCGGCTTTCTGGTGCTGCGTCCGATCAGCTGGGAAAGCCCGGCGCATATCCTGGAAAAGATCATTGCCTATGAGGCCGTGCACGCCATCGACAGCTGGGATGATCTGCGCCGCCGGCTGGAGCCCGCGGACCGGCGCTGTTTTGCCTTTTTCCACCCGGCGATGCCGGATGAGCCGCTGATCTTTGTGGAAATCGCTTTGACCAAAGGGGTGGCCAGTTCGATCCAGACGCTGCTATCTGAGGAACGCGAGGTGATCGACGCGGAGGCTGCCGACACCGCGGTGTTCTATTCCATTTCGAACTGCCAAGCGGGGCTGGCCCATATCTCGTTCGGGAATTTCCTGATCAAACAAGTGGCCGCCGATCTGGCGCTGGAACTGCCGGGGCTGAAGACCTTTATGACCCTGTCCCCGATCCCGGGCCTGATGCGCTGGGTGTCGGCGCAGGACGTGGGTCTGGACGGGTCCGACGACCAGCTGCGCGCCCTCGCCGCGCGCTACCTGATCGCCGCCAAGCGCCCGGATGGCCGGCCGGTCGATCCCGTGGCACGGTTCCACCTCGGCAACGGCGCACAAGTGCACAAAGTGCACGCGCAAGCCGACCAGTCCAACAAGGGCCTGCAGCAATCGGGTGGCGTGATGGTCAACTACCTCTACGATCTCGACAAGGTCTCACAAAACCACGAACGCTATGCCGCCACGCAAAAGGTTGCGGCCTCCTCCGAAATCCGGTCCCTTGCCGCGACCGCCGAAAAAACCCTCGCGCAGGAGAGCTCGCGATGACCAACCCGCTATACGACCAGCTTTTCGGCAAACATGCAGGTGCCGCGACGCCGTTCCTGACGCTGCAGGACGGGTCGGTCATCACCCACGCGGCGTTTCTGGGCCAAACGGCACAAATCGCCAATGCGCTGAGCGCCGCGGGCCTGCAGCCGGGCGACCGGTTGGCGGCACAGGTGGAAAAATCCGCCGAGGCCTTGGCGCTTTACGCGGCCTGTGTGCAGGCGGGCATCGTGTTTCTGCCGCTCAACACCGCCTATACCGTCGATGAGTTGACCTATTTCATCGAAAACAGCGGCGCCGCCATGGTGGTCTGCGACGCGAAGGCCGAAAGCGACCTTACCCCCATCGCGAGCCGCTTGGGCGCGCAGATCGAGACGCTGAATGCCGATGGATCGGGCAGCCTGACCGACCAAGCCCAAGACCTGCCGACAACCTTCGCAACCGTCCCGCGCAGCGCGGACGATCTGGCGGCTTTCCTTTATACCTCTGGCACCACGGGCCGGTCCAAAGGCGCGATGCTGACGCAAGGCAACCTGCTGTCCAACGCGCAGGTGTTGGCCGAGCATTGGCGCTTCACCGATACGGACGTGCTGCTGCACGCCCTGCCGATTTTCCATACCCACGGGCTCTTTGTGGCGACAAACATCACGCTGATCGCGGGTGGATCGATGATCTTTCTGCCGAAATTCGACCTTGACCAGGTGATCACCTTGCTGCCCCAGGCCAGCAGCCTGATGGGCGTGCCGACCTTTTACACACGGCTGCTGGATGACCCGCGCTTCACCCGCGATCTGACCCAACACATGCGGCTTTTCGTGTCGGGTAGCGCGCCGCTTTTGGCGGAAACGCATATCCGGTTCGAGGAACGCACCGGCCACCGGATCCTTGAACGCTATGGCATGACCGAAACCAACATGAACACCTCCAACCCTTATGACGGCGACCGGCGCGCTGGTACCGTGGGCTTTCCCCTGCCCGGGGTCGAGCTGAAGATCACCGATCCCGAAACCGGCCAGACGCTGCCTCAAGGTGAGGTTGGTCAGATCGAGGTGCGGGGGGCGAATGTCTTCAAAGGCTACTGGCAGATGCCGGAAAAGACCGCGGCCGAGCTGCGCGCGGACGGGTTTTTCATCACCGGTGATCTGGGGCGGATCGATGCCGATGGCTATGTTCATATCGTCGGGCGCAACAAGGATCTGATCATTTCGGGCGGCTACAATATCTATCCCAAAGAGATCGAACTGATCCTGGATGACCAGCCCGGAGTTCTTGAAAGCGCCGTGATCGGCGTGCCGCATAAGGACTTCGGCGAGACGGTGCTGGGCCTGATCGTCCCGGAACCTGGCGCCTCCCCGGACCTTGACGCCATCGCCACCGCAACCGCGGCCTCGCTCGCGCGGTTCAAACATCCCCGCAAACTGGTGCTGGTGGACGCCCTGCCCCGCAATACCATGGGGAAAGTGCAGAAAAACGTTCTGCGCGACACCTATCGCGACACGTTTGCGCCGGCCTGAGGTGGTCAGCCGGGCGCTGGTTGACCCTGCAGCAACGCGGTGACACGCGCCATCAGCGTCAGAAACGCTTGCTCTTTGCCCGGGCTGCGGATGTCGAGCGTGCTGTGCTGCTGGGCAAAGACAGCCGGTGCGATTTCCCCTTCGGAGAAGGCCAGCAGATCGGTGTAGCTGGTGGTGAAAACCAGGTCCGGATCGGGGCAGCGGGCGTAGAGCATCTGCGCCGCGCCGCCCTGCACGGTCAGATGCATCTCTTCCCCGTCCACCACAATTGACGCCTCAAACGCCATGTCCGGGGTAACCACCCGTTTCGCCGCCGCCCCCAGGGTGGTCGCCACGGTGCGGAGGTTGCCGGGCGTCACCACCTCGCCCTCGGGCGGGAAGAGCCCACCAAAGAGCGCAAGGTCAAAGATCACGTCCGACGTGCGCGTGCCCAGATCGGTCAACGCGTAGACCGAGGCGCCATGCCCGGCCTCGCGCCGTGTGATCAGCCCGTCCTCGACCAGTTTGCCCAAGCGATCCGTCAGCAGGTTCGCCGCGATGCCGGTCAGCCCGCGCTGCAGATCGGAAAACCGCGCCGGACCGGCATGTAGATCGCGCAGGATCAGTAGGGTCCAGCGATCCCCGATCCGGTCCAGCGCGCGGGCGATCGGGCAAAGCAGTTTGTAAGACCGGGTTTTGGCCATCTGGCTACCTCACGGTTTCGTTACTTTATTTTTTAAAGTGTTCACTTTATTTCCTATAGCAGAGATTGATCAGGAGCCCCCCAATGTCAACATCCCCGAAAATCCTCGTTACCAGCGCCGCCGGCAAAACCGGCATTCCGGTGACTTTGCAGCTTTTAGAGCGGGGCTTTGACGTCCGCGCCTTTGTCCGCCGGCGCGACGCACGTGCCGACAGACTGGAGGCGGCGGGGGCCGAGCTGTTTGTCGGCAACCAGTATGCGCTGTCCGACATGCGGCGCGCCATGCAAGGGATCGACCGCGCCTATCAATGCGCCCCCACTGCGCCCAACGGGCTGCATTTCAACGCGATTTTCTCGGTCGCCGCGCATGAAAGCGGGGTGCAGCATGTGGTGACGCTTGGCCAATGGCTGTCCGCGACCGATCACCCGTCGATGTTCACCCGTGAGACCTATATCTCTGACCGGCTGGCGCGACTGGCGCCGGGAATGACGGTGACCTCGGTCGATCCGGGGTGGTTTGCCGATAACTACCTGATGGTGCTGGATATGGCGGCGCATCTGGGCGTGTTTACCATGCCGCTGGGGGATGGCGACGTGAAAAAGAACGCCCCGCCGTCAAATGAAGACATCGCGCGCGTCGCTGTCGCCGCGCTGGCAGATCCCGAAGCGCATGCCGGCAAACGCTATCGCCCGACCGGGCCGGAGTTGCTGTCGCCCAATGACATCGCAGCGGCGATGGGGCGCGTACTGGGGCGCAAGGTGCGGTATCTGAACATCTCGGAAAAGATGATGACCAAGGCCCTGCGCGCTATGCCGCCATCCAATTTCTCGAACGCGGCCGTGTCGCAACTGGCGATCTATGCCGATGAATACCGCCGCGGCAGTTTTGCGATCAACGCACCCACCTCGGACGTGCTGGAGGTGGGCGGACAGGCACCGGAGCCGTTCGAAGACATCCTGCGCCGCACCGTCGCCGCCCGACCGGAACTGCGCAGCTCGCCGGCGCGGCGGCTGCGCGCGATACTGGGTTTTGCACGTATCCTGCTGACCCCCGCGATGGACCTGCAAGAGGTGCAGCGCCTGCGCGATTTCATCCGCCTCGAACAGCCGCGCTTCAGCCAGCAAAGCGACGAATGGCGCGCAACGCATGTTGCGCCAAGCGCCGTTTGACCCTCCACAGAAAGGAACCTCTGATGTCCAGCCTCCCCACGCTTCTCGACCGCAACCAATTGTTTTCCGAGGGCTTCACCGATGGGGATCTGCCGATCCTGCCCAAGCTGCGCAGCGTCATCCTGACTTGCGTCGATGCCCGGGTGGACCCGGCGCATGTGCTGGGGCTCGAGCTGGGGGACGCGGTTGTCCTGCGCAACAATGGTGGGCGCGTCACCGACGCTGTGATCGACGAGATCGCCACCCTCGCCTTTATGGTGGCGATGATGGAGGGCGACGCGAAAGGCGGCTTTGAGGTGATCCTGATGCAGCACACCCAATGCGGCGCCGAACGCTTTGCCGATCCGGCGTTTCAGACCGCGGTCAAGGCCAAGCTGGGTGTCGATGTCAGTGCCCACGCCATTCACGATCACACACAAAGCCTGCAGGGCGACGTTGCCCGCCTGCGCGACGCGGCACGCATCCCGGGTCATGTGACGGTGTCCGCGGTGCTCTATGACGTGCAAAGCGGCCGTGTTGAGGAAATCCCGTCCCCCGCCCCGCTGCGCTAAGCGTCAGCGCACCGACCGCGGCAGGCGCGCCTCAAACGCAAAGAGCATCAGGCTGGACCAGAGCCCGCCATAGAGGAACGCCCAGAGGTATTCCTCGACCGGCAGGAAGGGCGGGATTTCCAGCACGTAGACATAAGGCGCGGCCGACCAGAAGCGCGGAAACCCCGGGTCGAGCCAGTACCAGAGCAGGGTCTGCACGCTGTAAAGTGCGGCGAAACCAACGCCGGAGAAGATGACGACCTTCAGCGACAATCGACGCTGAAGCGCCATCAACACAAACATCACGGCAAAGCCCAGATAGGCCGCGTGCATGATCATCAATGACCCGAACCCGCCCTGCCATGCGGCCAGAAAGGCCAGGAATCCCGGCAGCATAAGCGACGCGCAGCGATAGACCGGCTGCCAGATCACCTGCGGTTTTTCCGGTGCAATCTCGGGGAACCAGAGGGCGATCATGGCGGCGATCAGGCAGCCATTGCCAAAGGAAAACAGCACCCCCTCGATGCTGAACCAGGCGCCGATGATGTGCTGCGGTTGCCAGTATTCCGGCACAAAGAGCACGTCCGCCAAGCCCGCCGGCGCGGCCAGCACGCCGGCGGCGAGCACGAACCACTGCAGGCTTGGGGACAGGCGTGATGCGACAAGGCCCGCCACGGCAAGGATCAGGCCGGTGATCAGGTAGGAATAGCTCATCGCACTGTGTTTTGCTGGCGTCGATGGGGCTTTGGCAGGGACGGGCGGGTCAACAGGGCAGGCTTTCCGTGTGGAACCAGCCGAGAAAGCGGTCCTTGGCGAGGGCGAAATTGTCTTCGGCCTGCGGGCTCAGCCCGTCATGCAGCATGTCGAAATCGGTGCCGTGGATGGCCAGCAGGTAGGCGGGCGGCGTGGCGTTGAACATCAGCTTGGCGAGACTGAGGAGGGCCGCCGGATGCAGGCGGTGGCTGTCGATGGCGAAGTCTTGCGACGGCTCCAAAGGGGCCAGATCGCAGCCCACCGCACCATCGACGCTCGAGTCGACAAAGATCACCCGCGCGGCGTCGGCGACGGTCATGGCATGTTCGACCTTCAACTGGAAATCGCTGATCACCTCCAGCCCCGCCAGGTCCTGCTCCGCGGCCCAGGCCGCAAAACTGGGGCCCAGCCCATCATCGCCCCGTCCGGGATTGCCGTAGCCGATGAGCAGCGTCATGAGTCTTTGGTTCGGTGGTCGATCACCGTGCCAGCGGCATCCATGATCTCAACAATCAGCGGCATCTGGCCCAACGCATGGGTGGCGCAAGACAGGCACGGATCATAGGCGCGGATCGCCACTTCGACCTCATTCAGCATGCCTTCGGTAATCGTTGGCTGATGTGACAGCGCCCGCACCGCCACCGCCTTGACCGCGCGGTTCAGGCCTTCGTTGTTGTGGGTCGTTGACACGATCAGGTTGCAATAGGTCACCTGGTCATTCTCATCGACCTCATAGTGGTGGATGAGGTTGCCGCGCGGTGCCTCGATCACGCCGATGCCCTCTTGCCGCCGCGTCCCGGTGGCGACCAGATCGGTGCCTTGCAGGTCAGGGTCGTGCAACAGGGTGCGGATCTTTTCGACGCAATGCAGCACCTCGATCAACCGTGCCCAGTGATTGGCCAGCACCGCGTGTTGTGGCATGCCGTGGTTCTGAGCCAACAGTTTCTGCCGTGCTGCCTCGGCCAATGGTGTGTCGATGAAATCCACCGCGTTCATCCGCGCCAGGGGCCCCACGCGGTACCAGCCCTCACCCGGGCCCAGCGACCGGATGAACGGAAACTTCATGTAAGACCAAGAGCGGACATCCTCGACCAACAGCTCGTGGTATCGGGTGTAGTCGGCCTGATCAAAGATCATCCCACCCTCCGCATCAACCGCGCGCAGATTGCCGTGATAGAGATCGAGCGCGCCGTCGCCCGTGCGCACAAGCGACAGGTAACTGGAATCGAACGCCGCAAAGCCCCGGACCAGATCGAGATTTGTCAGCGTGTAATCCCGCACCAGGGCAAGCGCGTCCTGCGCCCAGGTCTCCATATCGCCAAGCTGCGCCAGTAGAGCGTCGCGGGTCTCGATCGGCAGGTTGCGGTTGATGCCGCCGGGGATCGCGCCGGTGCCGTGGATCTTTTTGCCGGCGGTGGCCTCGATGATGTCCTGGCCGAATTTGCGCATCAGGATGGCGCGGCGGCCCAGCTCGGGCTGTTCGGCGATCACCTCAAAAATGTTGCGCTTTTCCGCAGGGGCCTGAAAGCCAAAGAGCAGATCGGGCGAGGCGAGGTGGAAAAAGTGTAGCACATGGCTTTGCATCACCTGGCCGTAATGCATCAGGCGGCGCATCTTTTCGGCTGTGGGGGGCAGTTCGTCAACGCCGACAATCATGTCCATCGCCTTGGCGGCAGCCAGATGATGGCTGACCGGGCAAATGCCGCAGAGCCGCTGGACGATGACCGGAACCTCCCACAAAAGCCGCCCGCGTATGAACCGCTCAAACCCGCGAAACTCCACGATATGCAGCCGCGCCTCATCGACGGCGCCCTCGGCATCAAGGTGGATCGTCACCTTGCCATGCCCCTCGACACGGGTAACCGGTGAGATTTCGATCAGGCGCGGTTCACTCATGTCGCCCACCCGCGATTGCGGGCCTCCTAGTCAAAGCGGATCATGTCCCGCTCAAAGCCGTGGAACTTTCCGGCCAAAAGCTTGATCAGCGTATCATAAATCACGTCACCTGTGGGCGCGCAGCCGGGGATGTTGTAGTCGATCTCGACCACCTCAGAGCAGGCATAGACCTCATCCAGCAAAAGCGGCAGCGCCGGGTCGTTGGGGATGTTGTGGGTGGTGTTGCGGATATAGCGGCCGTCGATAAACGCCTCCTCCAGGCATTCGCGTAAGGGCTCATCCGAATGCATGATGGCGTTGCGCATCGCCGGCAGCCCCCCCATGATCGCGCATTGCCCCAGCGCAATCAGCACATCGCAATTGCGCCGGAAATCCCGCAGCACATGCACGTTTTCCTCGTTACAACAGCCACCTTCAATGATGCCGATATCGCAGCGGCGGGTGAATTTTTTGAAGTCGGTCAGGGGTGAGCGATCGATCTCGACCTTGCCCATCAGGTCGATCAGCCGTTCATCCATGTCGAGGATCGCCATGTGGCAGCCGAAACAACCGGCAAGCGAGGCGGTGGCGACCCGGGCTTTGCGCAGCTCAGTCATCGCGCTTGGCCTCGATATCCTGGCCGATCAGCGCCTTGTCGAATTCACGCTCACCAATCGGCGTGGCAAAGCCCTCGCGTTTGCGGATGATACAACCCACCGGGCAGACCTCGTTAGAGATGGCGAAATCGGTGATCGCGGCATCGGTATCAGCCAGATTGTCCCCGTTGACAGATACGCGCCGATGGATGCCGCGGCCGATATAGCCAAAAACCCCCTTGCCATCGACATCCAGGCTCGCACGGATGCAACGACCGCAGGCAATGCAGCGGTTGGTGTCGAGCGCGATATCGGGATGCGAGGCATCGACCGCGCGGCAGGGTTCGAGATAGGGAAATTTCGTCGGTTCCGTCATGTCGAGCCGGTAGGCCATGGCCTGAAGCTCACAATTGCCGCTGGCCTCGCAGATCGGGCAGAGGTGGTTGCCTTCGTGAAACAGCATCTCGACAAGGTCCCGGCGCAGCTTGGTAATATGCGCGCTTTCGTTTTCCACCACAAGGCCGGGGGCCGCGGGCTGGGTGCAGGCCGCCACACTGCGCCCGTCGGATTTCACCGTGCAGACCCGGCAACTGCCCTGATGGCGCAGCCCTTCATGATCGCAGAGCCGGGGGATGTAGACACCGGCCTCATCGGCGGCCTCCATGATCGTCTGGCCCTCTTCCGCGGCGATCTCGACGCCATCGATGGTGAAGCGAAACGCGCTCATTTGGTGAAATCCTTGTCGTAAATATGCGACCGGCGCTTGGCGAGTTTGCGCGCGCTGTCGATGGCGTGCTGGATGTCGAACGTCGCCCGGATGCGATCCTTTGAGGGTTTGAGCATCGCCGAATAGACCAGCGGGAAATTCTCCAGCGTCGACAGGATCGGGTTGGGCGAGGTCATGCCCAACCCGCAGCGGCTGGTTTCGATGATAGTGTCGGAAAGATCACGTAGGTAGTCGATGTCGGCCGGGTTGGCGAGGCCCTTGCGGAACTTGCCAATCGCCTTTTGCAGAAACACGTTACCGACCCGGCAGGGCGTGCAATAGCCGCAGCTTTCATGCACGAAGAACGACATGTAATACTCGACGATCTCGAGGATATTCCGTTCGCCGTTAAAGACCACGATGGCGCCGCCGGTGGCCAGATCGTCAAAGGTCAGCCGGCGGTGAAAGGTGTCGCGCGCAATCATCGTCCCGCTGGGGCCACCCACCAGGACAGCGGCGGCGTCGGTGGCCACCACCATCTGCAAAAGCTCTTCCACCGTCAGCCCATAGGGCAATTCGTAAATGCCGGGATTGAGGCAATCACCCGAGACGCTGAACAGCTTGGTGCCGTGGCTGCCCTCGGTGCCCATGCCGGAAAACCACTGCGCACCCTGATCGAGGATCCGAGCGACATGGCACAGGGTTTCGACATTGTTGACCACGGTGGGAAATCCCTTGTAACCGCGGGTCACCGGGTATGGCGGGCGGGTTTTCGGCTCGCCCGGCAGACCCTCGCAGGAGGAAATCAGCGCGCCTTCCTCGCCGCAGATATAGGCCCCGGCGCCCAGTTGCAGGCGGATGTCGAAATCGAACCCCTCGACCCCCATTATCGCCGACCCCAGCAGGCCGCGGGCGCGGCGGTCGGCCAAGACCTCTTCCAGCAGCGGGCGCAGATAGGCGTATTCGCCGCGCAGATAGATGATGCCCTCGCTGGCGCCAATGGCGCGGGCGGCGATGGTCATGCCTTCGAAAACCAGATGCGGGCGTTCGGTCAGCAATACACGGTCTTTGAAGGTGCCCGGCTCACCCTCATCCGCGTTGCAGATCACGATGCGCTTTTCCGCCTCGGTCTCGGCCGCGATGCGCCATTTGCGCCCGGTCGGGAAGCCGGCACCGCCGCAGCCGCGCAGACCGCTTGTCTCAAGCGTGCGGAGGATCTGTTTCGGCGCGGTTTCCGCCGCCGCTTCCAGGCCCGCATCCTCGGGGACAGGGCCCAACAGCACCGGCCCCGCGTGGCGGATATTGCTGTCGACCATGCGGGTCGCGCGCTCATAGGGGCTGCGCTCGTCAAACCGGTCGAGGATCACGTTCTCCAACCTCGCGCCTGCTTGCAGATCTGTAACCAAAGCCTGCACACGAGCAGGGGTCAGCCGCGTCAGGACCAGATCATTGATCATCGCCGCCGGCGCCTGATCGCAAAGGCCAATGCAAGGCGTGTATTCCAGCGAAAACGCCCCGTCAGCGGTGGTCTCGCCGACCTTGATTCCCAGCGCCTCTTCGAACGCCGCAACAACCTCCTCCAGACCGGCAAAGCGATCCACGATGTCATCACACAGCCGGATCGTCACTTGGCCCTTGGGTGTTTCCGAGAAAAACGCATAAAAGCTCGCCACGCCCTCAACCGCGATGCGCGACAGGCCCGTTGCCTCGGCGATCACCTCCATCGCGCGGGGCGAGATGCAGCGAAACCGGTCTTGGGTTTGCAACAGGATATCCATCATCCGTGCGGGATCGTTGCCCAAATCCCTGCAGATTGACCGGATGCTCTCGATATCCGCCGACGCAAGCGCGCGCTTCTCCGGCGTCTCGGTGGACATGGCTGTCATGGGAATATCGTGCATCGTCGCAGTCAACCTGTCCAGTCTGGGGGATGGCGATATCGCCGCAGGGTTGGGTGGCCTTTGTAGGGGCTGTCAGCGCGGCACAGCCTTGATCGAAATCAAGGCCCTACGGGTGTCCCGAGATAGCTTGAGGGCAGCGAGACTTGAGGGGTGCGGCCAACTGCGCCTGCCCCTTTGACCCAGCAAACCCCAGCGCAAGGAGGTGCGCATGAAGAGGTCCCTACAGGCCCTGGCGCTGTGCCTGATCACATGCCTGCCGGCCACCGCCGGTGCCGAGATCACACGGCAATACTCGGCCGGGTTCTGGGAAGGCGCGTTGGAAACCGACAACGCCGGTGCCCCCTTCAACTGCTTTATGCGCGCGCAACACCTGCGCGACGGCTATGCCATCTTCCTGCGCTGGGGGAAGGACGGGTTTCACCTGTCTTTGGTCGATGCGCGGTGGGCCCTGTCGCCCGGCACCACGTTCGACGCGCGGGTCAGGGTCGACACACGCTACGATCGGCAAATCCAGGGCGCTGTGTTGGGGCCGACGCTGCTCGACTACCCCTTTGCCAAGGATGAAGCGGCGTGGGTGGCCATCGCCTCTGGGTCGCAGATCACCCTCGACAGTCCGCTGGGCGCCAAAAGCTTTCCGCTGACAGGCACGTCGAAGGCCATCGACAAGCTGATGGAATGCGCCTCGGAGTTTTTCCCCGATAGCTGGCTGGAGGATCAAACCGCGCCCGCGCCGGCACCCCCGGTGACGTCCGAGGCCCCTGCCCCAACTGCAGACGATCCCATCGCCTATGCACTTGGCATCATGCTGGGCGAAGTGGATGGCCGACCCGAAGACGCATTCCAGGCGGTTGTGGCCCAAGCCGAAACGGGCGACCGCCGGGCGCTTTGGCTGGCGGGGCGGATGGGGCTGTCGGGTTATGGCACGGACGAGGAACACTCGGTGTCGACGGCCCGCGTGCTGGCCGCCGCCGAGGCTGGGCATCCAGAGGCGCTCACGTTCCTTGCGCTGCATTACCTTGCCAGTGACGACCCGATCAAAGAGATCGTCGGCAAGGATTATCTGCAGCGCGCGATTGCCCAGGCGCATGGCCCGGCAATTGCGGCACAGACGCTTCTGGAAGAGGACGATTGGCCGTGAGACTGCTGCACGCCCTCGTCCTTTGCACGACGCTCATCGCCCTTCCCGCAGGCGCGCAAGAGGTCATCCCCCCGGACTGGCGGTCAGGCAACACCGCGCTGGACGCCCGGGATTTTGAGGTTCTGGCGAAACAACTGGTCTACGAGGCCGGCCGCGCCCGTCCCGCCCAAGGCGTCGACGACGAGGTGGCCATCAGGGACGACACCGTCTTTGCCGACGACCTTGCGATCAACGACCTGAGGCTTGTTGACGACATCGATCTCGACAACGGCTTCCAGGCGGTCCTGATCGAAGACACCCGCACCGGCGACCGGGTCATCGTCATGCGCGGGACGGAGCTGACCAGCGGCGGCATCGTGGAGGCAGGCAAGGACGTCGCCTCGGACATGAGCGGGGTGCTCAGCAAAGAGCTCGCTGTTGGGCGCAACCAATACGCAGCGGCGCAAGAGGCGCTGCATGCTTGGGTCGATGACAATGCCCAAGCGGGCATTCGCACCCATGTGGTCGGGCATTCCCTGGGTGGCGCGCATGCGCAGCGACTGTTGCTGGACCGGGCCGGCAAGATCGAGTCCGCGCGGGTCTACAACGCGCCGGGGCTTGAGACGGGCGAAGTTGAACGGATCACCACAGAACCGGGCCTGATGGAAAACCTGCACGGCCCCGACGGACGCCGCAAATTGGCGATTTTCAACACCCGCACGGATGTTGTTGGGCGCGTCGGTGGCCCGCATGTGCTGGGCGATGTCTTTATCGCCGAGGGCGGTGACACCGACCGGTCGCTGCATAATGGGTTTATCCTCGGCACCGGCGCCTATCTGCGGCCCGTGTCTTACGCGATGTATCAGATGACCAAGGGGCGCGGGTTCCACCTTGATACTGGTAGCTCCATTACCATCGACTTCTTTGGCCAGTGGGTGAACTACCACTTTGCCGATGCGCAGCACCTCTTTGAGGTCATCCAACAGCTGCAAAAGGACGAGGTGCAGTATCGACGCGAGCTGGCCAATCCGGCGCTCAAGGAAAAGCGGTTGCAGGAGGAGGCGGCGCATTGGGCCTTGTTGGATGAGCTGAACTTCTTTCAAAGCACCGATGAAACCTCGGCGCCGACGCTGGTGGCAGAGCCTGTGGACCCTGACCTGCCAGAGGTCTCCGCCGCCCCTGCCTTACCGGCGCCGACGCCAGTCGAACCAGTGCCCGGCAAGACACCCCGCCCGAAACGCGATCCAGTGGCGGGGGGTACGCTGGAGATCAAACCGGCAGCGCCGATGGTGGCCCCGGCGGCGGAGGTTTTGGTGAGCGGGTCATTCACTGGCGACATCAGCGGCAATAACGGCAAGTCGCTGACCTTCGAAGGCGGGCAGATTTCATTTGACATCACCGACAATGCCATCACCGGCTCGGCCACCGGGACTGTTGTGAACCGCGAGGGGGATTACTACGGCACCGACGTTTTCACTGGCCGGATTACTGGCAGTTACGATCCGGCGTCGGGCAAGGTCAAAGGCACCATCGTCGGCCAGGCCGGGATCATGGATGAACTGGAATTCAGCTATGTCGGACAGGGCGATCAGAGCGGTTTCTTCGGCGATTGGGAGGGCGATTTCGGGATGCGCGGCGAGTGGAGCTCGGCCCCCGTGCGGGTGCGGACCATAACCGCGCAAGAAGCCAATTGCACCGGCCCGAACCGCGACTACTGGATTTCTCAAGGGGAAGACTGTTCGAAATGGCCGAACCCAGCCCCTGACAATCGTTGAGGCGCGTTCAGAAACTATGTTGGTGCCCGCTTTCCTTTGGCTTTTTGATTAGAACGCTTCTTTCCGCGGCCCCCTGTATTCATCAACCACCATACTATCGGAACTGAGCGACCGCGTTGACCTTGCACCGTCTCCAATTCAAGAGGTTTCGGTTTGTGACAAGCGTCATGAGACTGCCACTCTAGATCGTTCGCTTTCAACGAACCACGCTGCGCAGCGCGACATAGCCACACACTTTCCAGTTGCTTATGTGATGGCCCTACTCTACCGTTTCTTTAGGCCAATTTACGACCGCATGGCCAAAATTTCCTAGTTTTTCGGGTACCTTACTGGATTTCAATTTGGAGGTTGAACGTCGCTGCAATGAGAAGCCTTTTTGAGAAGAGACTCGAGACACTCACCGAAACCTGCAGCTGCGACGATCCTGTAAAGTGTCTGCAACACATGTTTGTCGACATGACGGCCAAGCGGCGGGTGGAAACCTTGGGGCAATGCCCGGCGCGGCGGCCGGTGTTTTTGCGCACCCACGGCATCATCAAAGGCGACATCACCTTTAACAAGGACATCCCCAAGGATCTCCAGCACGGCCTCTTTGCCAATCCCGGCGCCAAGCATCCGGTCTATGTCCGCTATTCCTCGGATCTGGCGGATGGGCGCCCCGACTGGATGAGCACCATCGGCATCGGCATCAAGATCTTCGATGTGCCGGGCAAGAAAGTCGTCTCGGATGATGGTGCGCATACCGCCGATCTGCTCTTGCAGAACGTGCCCTTCTTCTTTGTCGATAACGCCAAGCAGATGTGTGAGTTCACCAAGGCGAGCTTTGAGGGCTGGTCGGACGAGTGGATTCAGCGCAACGCGCCGGCGACCAACGAACTGCTCGACAATATGGCCAAGCCCATCCGGTCGGTGCTCGCCACGGATTTGTGGAGCGTGGTGCCCTTCCGACTTGGGCCGTCATACTGCAAGTATATCCTGGTGCCAGGCACCTCGACCTTTGCCGGTGATCCCGACATCGAGGATCCGGATTTCCTGGGCAAGGAATTGGCGGCACGCCTCGCCAAAGGGCGGGCAACGCTCGAGATCTACATCCAGAAGCGCCCCGACCCGAAAGAGCGCGGTCAGGCCTATGTCGACAAGCACTTCCCCCTCGATCATGCAACGGTGATCTGGGATCAGGAAGAGGCGGTGCCGGTGCACGTCGCCAGCATCGACCTGCCCAAGCAGATCATCACCAAGGAGGAACAAGAGATCTACGGCGATTGGCTGGCGTTCAATATCGGGCGGGTGCCCAAGGAAAACGCACCGGTCGGCAGCATCGCCGAGGCGCGTATGACCGTCTACCAGGCCAGCGCGGATTACCGGCGCAAGCAAAATGGCCAGCCCGAGAAAGAACCCAGCAAACCGGGCCAACCGAAGATCAAAAACCCGAAATGCCCGTTCCCGCATCAAAAGCCGGAAATCGAGCCGGTGCCGCTGACCGCGGATCAGATCGAACGGATCTGCGAGGTTCGCATCCATCCCGGTATTGGTGTCGCACGCGTCGGCAACAGCCAGATGAGCGGCAAAGACGGGTATTATATCGGCCCGGAGGTAACCCACCCGAAACAGACCGAATTTGGCGCCAGCCGTGATACAGGTGGCGCGCTGAAGCGCCAGGTCGCGCGGTTCCGGGTCTATGGATATGACAAATTCGGCAACGTGGTCGCCGAAATTCAGCAGTCATCGAATTCGGAAATCCTGTGGTCGGTGCATGTCGCCAATCGCAAGGCGCAGTGGTACGAGTTTGACGCCGCGATGGACCTGCCCGCGACCGAGCATATCTCGGTTCCCCTGCGCAATCCCAAGGTGACAGGCGCGGGCCGGGATGCCCTCTGCATCGATCCGGGCAAGACGCAGATTTCGGGCATTGGCATGCAGGATTCGACCTTTGCGATGACCGGCGATTTCCAGGGTACGCCAGTATATCTGGGCGAGCTGCGCACCGATGATGTCGGGCGCCTGTTGGTGTTCCCCGGGCACGGTGTTTCGGCCAGCCCGACCAACCAACCGGTTTTTGACCCCAGCCATCCGGCCAGCTTCAACAATGCCGCCGGCTGGTATGACGACATCGCCGACGGTCCGGTGCATGCGTCAGTGCGTGTTGGGGACAAGGATTTTCAGGCCGATCCGGCCTGGGTCACCTCGGCCCCGCCCAATTACGCGCCGGATCTGACCAGTTGGCGGACCATGGATGACCTTGTCCGCAGCGTCTATATCTCGGCCGGCATGATGGAGTTTCCGCGGCAGATTTCCTTCCGCCACCACATCCAGCCCATTCTCGAACGTATGAGCGCTCTGCAATGGGTCAACAAGGGGATTTCGTCGACCTTCGGCGCCGACGGCCCGATGAATTTCTACGATCCAAAGCTGATGGACAAACTTGCCTTTGCGCCGGAAAGCAGCCTGTACCCCGACCCTTACGGCGAGCTGCGGCGCAGCGTCTATAACAGCTTCCGTAGTACCGCCGGCAAGGACATGGACCCAAGCAGTTGGCCCTGGCAATACGGCGACACCTTCGGCTATTCCAACGCCGCGGACAACCAGACCGAAATCAAGGCGCAAAACTATCTGCGCCTGCCGCCCTATTACGAATACATCATGACCCATTGGGTGCAGGGCGATTTCATCAGCGACTATGTCGGCGCCAGTCGGCACTACGCAACGCTGGAAGACGTCGATCTGCAACAACAGCCCGAAATGCTCGATCGTGCCAATATGCATTTCTGCCTGGCCGATGCCTTCCATCCCGGCTGCGAACTGACTTGGCCGATGCGCCACGCCTCGATGTATCGCGCGCCCTATCGCATCCGCGAACGGGCCACCGGCGTGACCGAACCCAGCTATGGCACCAAACTGACGCAAACCGATGTCCTGAGCATGGGCGGCCCGCTCTACGATCAGGGCCCGGGTGATCTGACGCGCTGGATGGCGTTGCCCTGGCAGGGCGACACGGCCTATTGCCGGTCGGGCTATGAGATGGAGTACGACCCCTATGTGCCGACCTATTGGCCGGCTCGCGTGCCGAACCAGGTCCTGACCTTGATCGACTACCAGACGCTTTGCGACACCAAGCGCCCTATGGATGAACGCATCGCCGCGTTCCACAATCGACCGGCCTGGTTGCGGCAACTGCCGTCACAGGACCCGGCGCCTGAACAGATGATGTATATGATCCAGCACTTTGGCGATCTGGGCGTGCTGGAAGCGCGGCCCAGCCCGGAAGACATCGAGTGGTTGCCGGAGTACGTCTATGTCGAAAACCTGACTCCGGTCAAAGAAGCCGAGTTGGAGATCGCGCACAAGGAATTCACCGAGCGCTACGCCAAGCTGGGGTTCCATGACCGCCTGCTGCAAGAAGCCGGCTGGTTCAGCGAAGAGCAGCGGCAGGAATTCATGACCATCAAGCTGCGTGGCCAGTAACCCCGTCAACGCCGAGATCGCCGTGTTGGGCGTTGGAGTCGCCGGTATTGCCGCGGCTCTGGCGCTCAAACAAACTGGTCTGGATGTCTGTCTGATCGGAGAGGCCGTCGGCAACGGCCCGAAAGTGGGGGAGTATCTGCCAGCCTCGGTGCTGCGCCCCTTGCGGGCACTCGGCTTCTCGGGGCTGGACGCGATCCTGGGGGAACAGGACGTCCTGCCAAGCACGGCCAAGATGTCTGCCTGGGGCAGCGAGACCTGGGCCTATCAAGACAGCCTGCGCGATCCCGAAGGCGGTGGCTGGCACATTTTGCGGCACCGATTTGAGCAACAGCTCATGCACCACGCGCAAAGCCGCGGCGTCGAAATTCACCGTGCCAAACTGTTGGAGCTTAAGGACAATGGTGCGGAGTATCGCGTGCGTGCTGTCGGCGACGGCGGTGAAATCACTGTCCAATCCCCACGCCTGATCGACGCCACCGGGCGCAAGGCTTGGCTGGTTCGGCGACTGGCCGGGGCGCCCAAACAGACAAACATCCAAATGGCGGTAATTGCCTGGATCAAAGACCCGCGCCCCACCGTCGCACGTGTGACCAGCGTGAAATCGGTGAAAAACGGCTGGTGGTACACAGCCCCCTTGCCCGAGCAGCAACGGGTGGTCGCCTTCCACGGATTGGCGGACAGCGTCAGCCAACTCTACAAATCGCCAGACCGCTTTCTTGATCAAGCGCGCGGTGATGGCCTCAAAGACCACTTGCCAGACCGCGCAGAATTCATCGCCCCCTTGCAAAGCTGCGACGCCAGCGTCCGCCTCTCGCCCAAAATCGCCGGCAAACGATGGCTGGCCATCGGCGACGCCGCCCTGTCCTTCGATCCGCTGTCATCGCAAGGTCTGCACTTTGCTTTTTACAGCGCGCTCAAAGCCTGTGACGCCATTTGCGAAGCATCCCGCTCTGAGACGCGCAGGCTACAAGCCATGGAAGTGTATTGTCGGCAGGTGTCCGATGTCTTCAAATCAAACCAACGGACGCGTTTCATGTTTTACAATCAAGAACATCGGTTTCGCGACGAGCCCTATTGGCGAGAGCAATGCAACAGGTGCTAAGGGCAGCCTGATTGCGGTACTTAGAAGATGCCGGCAGCTGCTTTCGCAGATCGATCACCTCTTGGGGGAGAAGCCCCAAACTCGCAACGCGAGTGGGTCACCAAGGTTCGACGTCGCCTATGGCGCGTTAGCCTCAAGCGGACGAATGCACTGTTTTCAGGAGAGTTTCCAGTTCGTTAGCGGCAAAGGTGACGAGGTCGGCGTAGGGGAAGAGGCGGGTGTCGGCTTGGCCGATTGTGCCGCGTTGGATCGAGCCGACCTCGTCGAAGCTTTGGCCGACAAGCGGGAAGAGCCTGCCTTTGTCATCGGCGACGTCGGGGGTGTCGTGCCAGGCGCCGTCCTGTTTGAAGACGCGGCGTTTCGTGCGGCGCTCGGCGACCAGGGTTTCGGCTGTGTGTAAGGCCGAGCAGCGGGTCCATCCCACGCCCAGTAGCATGATCTTCATGTTTGGTCGGGCACAGAACCGGCCCATAGGCGAGTCTGGACCACAGGCCCAAGCGAGGCTGTGGTCATCCAGATAGGCCGCACTGTCGAGCCCCCGGGCGGCAACGGACACGCAAGGATGCGCGCTGCGTTCGGTACCGGGCCAAGTGCGGAAGGTCTCTGCGATCACACCCATCTCGCGGCAGGGGGTCAGCGTCGTGTCATGGCCCGGGACGGCGTCGCGGACACGCGCGACGGTGGCGGCATCCGCGCTTTCGGCGTCAAACCAGTCGGGCATATAGGCGTCGGTCGAAAACCCAGGCATCGCAATCAGTCCATCCTCACCCACTGCATCGATCAGCGCGCTCACCACCGTTCGGGGACCGCCAACAACCGGGCCGAGGCTTTTCATCGACGCATGTACAAAAACGCCATCCCCCGCGTGCAAACCCAGGCGTTTGAAGTCACGCAAGAGCGACTCACGGGTCGAAAACGAGATGTCGGGATGGCTCGTCATAGTGCGATCTCCTCTGTCCCGCGGACATAGCCTTCGCCGGGCGCAGAGCAACCGGGGCGCGCCCTACCAGAGCCGGCAGGCGACAGAACCAGCCCGAATTTCACATCGTCCGACACGGCAACGGATGTGCAGACCAGCTCGGCGCTCGAGGCGCAGCTACAAGCGCATTTCGACAGCCGGGAATGGAAAGCCTCGATCGCCGAGCGCAAGAACTGCCTAACGCGGACGGGCTATGCCTTGGTGAGTGACATCCTGCCGGCAGAGATGAAAAAGGCGCCGATGGTGGCCGAAACCTACAGCAAGCAGCGCTAGCTGGGCTCGGTCAATGTGTGCGACATTCGCGATTATGGCGATCTGGTCCCGCAGCTTTACGACTCGCCGCAGTTGCGCCGTGGGCTCGAGGTATCGCCGGCCACACCGTTCCTGACTGAGCTTGGGAATGCGAGCGGATGCCCATGACCCGCCAGACCAAGCCGGGCGACACCCATGGATGGCACTGGGGGGACTATCAAAATGCGCTGATCTTCATCGTTGATCATCCGTCGATCGACCATGGCGGGATGCTGAGAAGCGTGCCGCGCCCCAACTGGGACAAGCACAACGCCAACATCTTCCAGATCCTGACGCAGAAACAGATCGACACCTACTTCCACAAGGGGGATATCTTTTTCTTCCACAACGACACCACGCTGCGCCGGATCTATTCGCTGCAGAAGGAACGTACGAGGATCATCCTGGACACTCTCACCATGGCATCATTTAGCGATTTGAAGGACCTCTTCATCGTTTTTGACAGCGCCGATGGCGCGCCAGAAATCCTGGTGTTGCTGCACATCGACTTCCTCGATCCCAACGCCGCTGATCCGGCTGAAACCGACGCGCTTCTGGCGGCGAATGCCGATCTGCTGGCGCCGCCGATCTGGGTCGGCGCAAGATCCATTGCCTGTTTGAGACTGGCTTTTGTGGTACACGTTGTGGTTTGGACCTGCTGGCACGGCGGGGTCGCCGTTTGGTTGATTGGGCTCATTTGGGTGAAGGCGCGAATCACCGCCCCTCCGCTGGCGATAAACATCTGGATAGCGCTCTTTTCCGTGCCGCTGCTGGTCAACGCCAGCGCTCTGGTTGGGTAACAACCTGGGTTGTCGCCGAATTAATAACGCCAACCGCCGCCGCCAGCGTTGTCTATCAGGCGATCGGCAAGGTGGGGATCGGCCATGGCATATGGAACTATCTGTTCGCAAGCATGACCTCGACAACGTCGTCCAGCTGACCCTGCTGGTACCGTTCTCCGGAGTGTTCTTTGCGTGGCTGTTGCTGAGAGAGCAGCCCAGCGCGCAGGAAATGACCGGCGGGATTCTGACAATCCTCGGCGTGGCGATCCTATCGCTGACCAGCGAGCGGCTGGCGCGGCTACTCTCTGTTCGTCCGGCCCGCCTCTTGACCCCAATTGACAATGAAAAGTGATCCAGACGTGCAGGTTACCAAGTCAAATGTAACTTGTTCGACATCGGTAAGGTCCTGCGGATCTGGGACCCGCAAAGGCTCTATGGCCAGCTGATCCCCGACAATGCAGAGCGTGCGGCGTTGTCGATGGTGTGTTGGACTGGGACTGGCGTGATCGCAGCGACTGTTCCATGACCGTACAAAAGAACTGCGAGCTCGGGGCACAAGAACATCCCAAGCATGCACCGGTGATCATGGCTTGGAATGAACGGTTCATTGAGATGATGCTCGGTCGGTCCCAGACCCTTGGAACATGACGGCCGGGCTGCCGGCGCGCTGGCACCGGGTTTATTCCATCGCCAGTTTAGCAGCTGACAAATACACCGCCGCGCGGGTGCGCTTTTTGTTTCTCAACTCCCTCGATGGCATGCTGGTGTCGAGCGAGGTGAATCTGAAAGAGCCCGATCCCAAGACCTACAGGGCCTTCCTGCGCAAGTTTGAACTGAATGCGGAGGACTGCCTTGTTGTCGAAGACGATCCTGCGAACGCCGCAGGGGCAGAGAAGGTCGGCATGGCAGATTTTGTCACCAAACCGTCCCGACAACGCGCGGTTACCCTGCCGGCCTTGGTTAACTGTCGCCAGGACTATCCTGTTACCTTGCGAAGTCTCATACCCTTGCGGGCGACCGCACAAATTGGCCGCCATGGGCGTTGAATCCTAACGCAGAGGTATCGTCGCCAGACAAGAGCGTCAGCCGGTCGCCGCAGTGAGCCAAGCGCTATGTCACCCTGGAAATATTGGGCTTGCATCCTAGTGATCGACGACGCGCTCAAGCCGTGCCAGTAGCGCGACACAGGCCGGTTCAAGATCCACACCCGTGCGGTGCAGTGCATTCTAGAGCACAATTGGTGCCGAGGTTTTGTCGTGGACAGCGCAAAAACGCTCAATGATGCCGGCGCGCGTCTGACGAATGCAGTAAAGCGCCACAACCAGCAATGTTTCGGCGGCGGGCAATTGTCTGGACGGTTGCGTTGCGGCCAATGCCGGCGATCACAGGCACACGCCCGGCGCAGGCTTGCAACAAGATGTCGATCACCGGCAGGTTCTCAGCCTCTTACCAGGTGGAGCTTTCATTGGTTGTGCCCACCTTTACCAAATCGATCGGCCCCCCTAGTGATCTGCAGTCAACAATCGCCTTGGGAGCGGCCGCGTCGACTGCGCCACCGGTGATCGGTGCGAAAAGCGCACAAATGGATCCTTTTAGTTTCATCATTGTGTTCCCTAGACATCCGCAATTCATGCGAGTGCCGAGACGGCAATTCCGCACCGACCTCATCGCACCTGCTAGATCAGGTAAGTTCCGGTGTGGCGGTGATATGCCAACCTTTGGGCGACACGCAGCATGACAACCGAGGACAGGAAGGATTTGCAGCCCGATGCGAGGCAAGGCGAACCCCAATGCAGGACACGATGCTAATGTGCCGGCCACAAGGCGCGACAACTGCACGGCCTGCCCCAATCGCGCATCCTGCCTACAAGCTTTTGCCGCCATGTATTAGATCACCCAATGCCCTTTCGCGGGTCTGACGGTGTGGCGTACGAGATACGTAGGCCATGACGCTTGATTTGTGGACGAGCTTGCTGGTGTCTGAGCTGCTCGTCCTGATCCCGAGTTCCAGCGCCGTTTACCTGGAAACAACAGCCATGCTCTTTGGCCGCCAATCGGCTATTGCAACCACGCCAGGGCTGACCATCAGGGCATTGCTTGCCATGCTCGCCAGACCAGCCGTGATGCAACATGCGGCCGCCTCTTTGCAGGCCATTATGCCGGCTTTCAAAGGCCCTGATGCTCTGGCGCTTGACTGTCTCGTATGGGAGACCTAGACCGCAGCCGCCAAAGCCTGCGCGAGCCCAACGTTGACCGCCCACACGCCATACCTGTTGTTCTGGTCATCCCTAGTGATCAGCGTCATCAATCCCAATTGGTTGGCCTTCTACCTGACCATCCAACCCGACTATATGCCCGACCAATCCGCATCGATACCAAAGTGCCCTGTCGTCGCCACTTGCCTCAGCGTCGTCTCCCATGCCGCCGCAATCTGAATACTCGCCGCTGCCCAACAGAAGTCCATTGTGTCCACAACGTCCCGCACAGCCCAGGTGCACCGAACCAGCGCCATATTGATACTCTGCTTTGCCTATTCATCGGTGCCGACTTGGTTCTTTGATCGCTCCGTGCTTTGCCTCTTTGGCGACCGCCGGTCAAAACTGGCGGCCTGTGCTTGAACGTGTTTGATTAGCATAGAGCCAAACAAGCGAAACATGTGCGAAACTGCGTTTTGCGAAAAGACTACTACTGACGCGAAAGAAGCGCGGTGTTGACGGCTTCGATGAGCTGCTTGCGAGCGACGGGTTTCATTAGGCGTTGGTCCTCTTCGCGGAGGCCGTTGCCGTGCAGGCTGGCTTCGCTGGCGTAGCCTGACATGAAGACCACCGGCAGGTCCGGGGCGAGGCTGCGCAGGTGTTTGGCCAGGCCGGGTCCTTGCAACGTGCCGGGCATCACGATGTCGGTAACCAGCAGGTCAATCGGGCCGGAGGTCTGGAAAAGCTCGGCCGCCGTATCGCCATTGGTCGCGGTGATAACCTCGTGGCCCTGCGCCTCGAGCGAGCGGCGCAACAGGGTCAGCACCTCGGGCTGGTCTTCGGCCACCAGTATCCGGGCGGTATGCGCCCGCATCTCGGGCGGGCTCGTGTCTTCGGGTTTGCTTGGGTCGCCGTTATGACTTGCCGGGAAGAGCAGTTTGACCGTGGTGCCAACCCCCGGTTCGGAATAGATGCGCACGCTGCCGCCCGACTGCTTCATAAAGCCATGCACCATGGACAGGCCCAGGCCGCTGTTGTTCATTGGGCCTTTGGTGGAAAAGAACGGATCAAAGACCTTGTCGATCACCTCAGGCGGGATGCCTTGGCCCGTGTCGCTGATCGCCAGCATCACATAGCGCCCAGGCGCAAGGCCGTCGGGCTTTTCGTCCAGATGCTCTTGCCCAATCTCGAGATTCTCGGTTTCGATCACCAACACGCCGCCCTCGGGCATGGCGTCGCGGGCATTGACCACAAGG
>JAAUYB010104970.1_pt1 | contig 25483 bp, 20 predicted proteins | sample 7278071 | NCBI WGS metagenome assembly JAAUYB01 (sample SAMN14350121, study PRJNA611818) | marine sediment metagenome | isolation source: surface marine sediment (1.8m) | place: French Polynesia: Moorea | collected 2018-08 | reverse complement strand
TGCTGCTGCTGTTCTTGTTTTTGTTGCTGATGCTGCTGCTGTTGCTTGTGTTGTTGTTGTGCTGTTGTCGTGGTTGTTATTGTTGTTTTTGTTGCTGTTGCTGCTGCTGCTGTTGCTGTTGCTGCTGTTGTTTGCGGTTGTTACAGTTGCTGCTGCTGCTATTGCTCCTGCTGTTGCTGCTGCTGTTGCGGTTGTTGTTGTTGCTGCTGATGTTACAGTTGTTTCTGTTGTTTCTGTTCCTGTTGTTGCTGGTGCTGGTGCTGCTGTTGTTGTTGTTACTGTTGTTGTTGTTCATAATTATGATGTTGCTTCTGCTGCTCTTATTTCTCTTTCTTTTCCAGCAGCAGCAGCAGACATTTTAATTTTTTTTTCTGTCTAACTCATTTTCCCCACCTGGCCCTGGTCTGAGGGTATCTGAACAGATCCGCAGTGGTGGCCAGCTTCGCCTCCTCCTCCCCCTCCTTCTCCCTGGCCGTCCTCTCCAGCGAATCGAGCACCCCCTCCTCCAGGGTGACCCTGTTCACGGCCGCGGTGCGCTCAAGACCGCGGCGGGCCTCTGGGTAGCGCCCAACGGCGAGGAGCCAGCGGGAAGACTCGGGAACAAAACACCTGGCAAATCAAAAGTGTTTGAAAATATACATTTTTTTTTCTTTGTGGGGAAGGAAAGGATTTGAAATGGTTTTAATTTTAAAATTACTTGTAGGCGATAAGAGGCGCTACCGGCGCCGAGTAGGCCAGCTGGAGCCAGCGCCAGGAGGTGGCGCCTGCGCTCCTAAGCGCCAGCGCCACGGCCGGCGCCGCCGCCAGACCCGCCGTCTCGAAGAACCAGCAGAGGATGCCCGCCAGCGTCCTCTTGGACGGCCCCACCAGCTCCAGGCCCATCACGAAGGCCGAGTTCTCCACCCCGGAGATGGCGGCGCCCGTCAGGAGTCTGGTTTGGTGGGAGAGGAGGGGGGAAATGGGGGAAATGAAGTGTTGTACTTTCCAAAGAGAGACTCTCGAGCAGCCCCTATAGGCCGGCCAAACGGGCCGTGCGGGGCCGTCCTAGGCTTGCCTTTGCTTCCTTCCTTCTTTTCCATGGGGGCCTTTAGGGTGTCCCCCTCTTCCGTTCGTGCTCTGCGCGATGTTGGTTCGAGTCGGGGTGGGGGGTGAGAGTGGGAGATGCGGCGGAAGGAAGGAAGAGAGTTTGGACGCCTAAAGGCCGGTCGTAAACTAAATGAGTGTGTGTGAGTTTGTGTGTGAGTTTCTCTTTTTTTTACGATTTCAGGTTTGAGCAGAAGTACTCCGTCGAGGGCTTTTCTAAATGTGAGCAAAGGACTCTCAAGGGAGGCAGACGGAAGGGCACTGCAAGAACTAGCAACAGACACGAGTTAGCGCAATGTGAGAAATATTGCTAAATCGTGAAACATGCCAAATAAAGGTTCCTTGCATATTTATTCGGACGTTAGCTTTGCACGGAGGACACAAGATGGCGTTATTTGCTTTAGAGATCCCTTTAGGGAAAAGAAAGCCTGCCAGGATCCGGCTAGAAATAAAAGAAAGCACTCGGGTAGCTACTCTTCGATCGATACGAAAAAGGTTGCTTGCATATTTATTTGGACGGTCAGCTTTGCACGGAGGACACAAGATGGCGTTGTATGCTTTAGAGATCCCTTGAGGAAAAGAAAGCAGCATCCGGCTGGAAATAAAAGAAAGCAATCGTGTAACTGCTCTTGGTCGATACGGAAATTCAGCAATAACTCTGTGTAACGTGCAAAATGGAACGTCTCAGTTTTATTACGTGTGCTGCCTGTTTACTCTTCTTGACAGGACAATGTTCTTGCTTTTCTCAAAAAGGCGGTCCTCGCTTTACTGGGTCCTGCCAGTCGTGCAAATGCGTAGTAGTATGGTATCTAACGAATAATAAGAAACAGAGCCGCAAAACTATGTTTCATCTCCATGAAGACCGTTTGTGCGAATGTAAGTTACCATGTCTGCACGGCAAAAAGTGTATTACAACACAAGGCAAACTTGCCTTTCATCCCGATTGTCGGAATTTATGGACACCTTGTCATCACATGGAAAAAGTGGCAAGTCAATTGGACGAATACACACAGGCACTTGGAAATGGTTCAGCTATAGTTCCAGAGGGTTGCATACCCCTTATCGGATATACGAAAAAAAAATCAACTTTACTAGAAATTTCCTGTGGAGGCCGTAACTTTTTAGAAGAACGTGAGATTGCGCTTAAAACATACAAAAAAAATCATAAAATTAAATGGAAACGACAAAATCATGTTAAAACTGCTTCTGAGAGATGCAAAGATGTCAAAAAAAATGTTGTCAATCAAGAAATGAAGAACAGTTTGACAGATGTAACACTTTCACAATACTTTTCAATTTTAGAAAAAATTTCAGCACGAAAAAAGACGGAGGTAAGTCCTAAGGTATTTCATTTATGTGTTTAAGTATATGTTGAATTAGGTATTATATTCATGCGACAATTTAATGGGTGAGCCTCAGATATGCAACATCAGCCTTTTGGAGAGTTTCCTTAATCATACCGAAGGTCCTCTTGCCTTTGAAATGGTGGAGATATTTTTTTGTCTTCTTCGCAATTCAGTAAAAAATTGCAGCGCGATTTCTGCCTCGTTCTCAAAAAAAAATCTTTTTCCACTTCATACGAGACGTTTTTCTTCCTCGAGAGCAGCTCAATTATTACCGCAGTACGCAAAAGCAATTTTATCTTCTGCTGAATATATTTTTTTACCTTTTTTTGATTTTGAAACCAACTATTGGAATTTGATCGTTTTGAGGAGCATGAGGCAGCAAGCTGCTGATGTACTAGATACAACAATTATGCCACAGTTTTACTTTTTTAATGGAGCTGAGCCAGCATCCACGATAAAAACACAAATTGTTGGAGAAAATAGACGCCGCCTCAGGTAAGACAGACAAAATAAGTTCCATGAAATAACCGAAGCTAGCAACAGGCCTGTGTGAGCCCTTCCAAGGCCGCCCACACTCAGATTTACGCTAATTTTTTTAGGAATGCCCAGCGCTTTCTTTCAGCGGTTTTAAATCGTCGCTTGAAACCAATAAGATTAGAGCCAATCGTAAAAGAGCGAGAGTATCCAGCGAATAAATATGACATTTGTAATGTGGCTAAAATGTTTGCAAGGTAAAGTATATTTTTATCCAGTTCAGAAAAAAATATGATCGAGTATTGTTTCAGCAAAAAAAGAAGAAAAATTTCGGCCGAATGTCAACATGCTTCCAATATTCGCCTTTTTCTCGATTTCTACTACAAAAAAATTGACATGTAATTTTTTTGAATTTAAACATCCTAATAAAAACGACATATTGATCTTATTCATATTTTTGTCCTCCATAATCTATGCATCTTTTCACACATAGGCGCCGCCAAAAAAATTTCAGCAGGGAGAGGATTTTTTTCTCAAGGTCGAGGGGAGGGGAAATTTAGGGTATAGGAAGAAAACATGAAAAACACAGATATATCCTAATTTTTATCCCGTTTTTTTGGGGAGAGAAGGGAGCAGCCACGGAAAATATCATTTTTTTCTGTATTTGGGGAGTAAATTTTGCCTAGGAACGGGACTATTTTGGGGGGGTCCCCCCTCCGTACCCTCCCCTTGCCTATGTGTGCATCTTCCTCAATCTACTCCTGTTCCTCGTTTTCCTCGCCGCAAGTCAGAGGCAGCGGCACCGAATATGGCGGCGGGGGTGATCGAAGAAGGTAGTTCGGCGGTGGGCTTCCAGTTGGGTTGAGAGGAGTTGCTTCATAAGCAACATCAGCATCAATTGGAGCCGATGGACTTGTTGTTGGTGTCGGCGGCGGTACCAAGATGTTCATCCACTGCTGCTGCTGCTGGGGCCTTGGTCGGAACGTGCTTAACTGGAGGCCTTGAGCAGAAGCCGCACCATGCATCGTGTGATCTCTTCCCTCAAGACGCTGACTTCCAGTTCTCGCACTTGCACGATCAAGTGAAATGGTCTGGAAGAAAGTAGAGCTGGATGTGCGAGTATGGCCGCGACGGCCCCGTCCACGGGGTGTCACCCGAGCAGGCTGGAAGTTCTCGTTCTAAAAGGAAAAAAAGGGAATGACATGGAGGCAGCAAATAAGCGGATGGAGCGGGAGAAGGATTCACCCAAACAAAAACGAAAAAACGTAAAAAAATGGCTGCCGAACTTATCTAATATTTTTTCCCCTTATTTCCTACATATGTTTATACCTCAATCGTCACTCGCATCTCGGTTCCGCTACGATGAAATCTTGCACGTGGCTCTCGCTGACGAATGATGGGATTCTGTTCCTCTGTCTCAGCTTCAGGATCGTCGGATACTGCGGAGACTGGTGTAACCTCCCCGCTCTCCAAGGGAAGGTGCTCCATCTGGACTCTTTCACCTCTTGGGCGTTCAGCGAGGCGCTCTCGCAGACGAAGACGCTGAAGTAGGGGTAGCTGCTCGCCGCCACCTTCCTCGTTGCCGTCGTTGTTGTTCGTCTGCCTTCGCCGACAACAGAAGCAGTAACCAAGCACTCCTATTGAATATCAAACAGACAAATTATTAGAAAGACATACGTGGAAGAGGGAAAGGGGAAACGGTGGTTCCCGACGCCTAAAAAAGTCTGCCCCTCTGACAGAGTTTTTATTTACTACTGTTCGTTCCCTCCGAAAATTTTGCTAGATCAAGAAAAATAAAAAAAGTGTTTTTTTAACAAAATTGGAAATTTTGCCGCCGTCCCCCTCCCCGCCGGTTCCCCGGCGGATGGCTCGCGCACGTATAAATAAGTGTAGAAAATAATACTTACCTAAGACGGTGGTTCCACTAGCGGGTAGGAGAATCCACAACCACAGAAGTGAGTCTTCCTCGTCCAGTTCTTCACACTTGGCATAGGGACATTGAAAGCTCGGAGGTCCCAGTTCGAAGTCCTTGCAGTCATCTTCGTTCCACACGCAAAGGCTGGTACAAAAAAAATGTACGCAAGGATCACTGTACTGATACTTGAGCGAACATTCTTTCTTGGTGCCATTTCTGTCATAGCAGGTCTCGTCGAGCCAGGACTTGCTGCTCAGGAACTCGGAATGACGTTGCTGGACACGGGAAACTGAGGTTGAGGTATAGTTAGCTCCCACAGCTGCTGCTCGAGGAAAGATAAAGATGTTAGAGATGTTGAATCCGTTCGTTCCTTTTATGAGCTCAACATCTTCGCCAAGAGTTGTTAGGTTGAGCTCCTTAAGGAAATTGGAAATCTTGTTCCTTTCCTGGTTATCAACGTAATGGCGGAAACGCATATGCTCATCTTCCTCGTCTGCAGTTCTTTGTGACATTTCCATCTCCCGGAACGTGGCATGTTGCAGGTCTTGGAGGCGCTGCATCTCGTGAACCTCATCTCGAAGAGACAGTAGTGCGTCTTGCTGCTGGCGATGCTCTTTTGCCCGTTCTAGGTCTTCTTCTTGCTTTTTCGTCCAGAGCGTGTCTTGTGTGTCCAGCTTCTCTTTGATGCGAGTAAGAAGTTTCGCCTGGCTGTTCAGATTCTGCCGCAAAACAGCACTCTGGTTGCGCCAAGTAACTTCGGACTCACGCACCACAGCAGCAGCAACCCGACGAATGGACGCTTCAGTTGTAAAGCTGTCAGAGGACTCTTTGCGCTGGCGCTTGTGCATCTTTTTTCTCCGCTCCTTTCTGTCCCGGTGTCGAGGATGCCGATGCTGATAACCATGAGAATGAAGAGGCCGCGCTGCCTTCAAATCTGCTGATGTCCTCTCATCTGTCCAGCCGTTCATGTAGGATTGAGTTTTGGCGCTGTCTGTCCTGGTGGAGTTCGGAATAGAAGGAACGGAGTCACTGAGGTATTCCTTGCCTCCATCCTCTTCTTCAGTGTCATTGTTGTCATTTTCTGTTCTGTTCGTCGCGTCAGCGCTGCTGTTGATCGGCTTAGAGATGTTGGTCCTCGCTTGGTTCTTCTTTTTCCTTGAGGTGCTGATGTTGGACACGACATGATTCTTCTGTCTGTTTTCCTTCTTCTTCCTTTCCTTGTGGATGTTGCTGAGCTCGTCGAAGTTCTTGTTCCTCTTCCTAGCCGTCTTGTTCTCATGCGGGATGACCCGATTGTGACGGTCAGAGGTAAGGGTGTGAGACTCCGCAGAATCGTGTAGACGTTGCTCCATCTCTTCTCTTTGCTGCTGAATGTCGTCATGCGCGGTTTGAAGCAAGTCCTACGGAAAAATTGAAAGAAATCAAAGACAGGAAACAGTCAAGAAAAGAGTTTCGTACTTGCAGCGCCGTTGCTTCCCGTAACTTGATGGAGATGTCGTTCTCGATCTCCACAAGAGTGCTTGGACCAGATCCAACCAGCTCAAATCTGCGATCGAGCACAATCTTCTGCTCCTCCTGGATCTATAATATACTTTTACTAAATATTTCGTAAAGTAATTAGATTTGTTGTACGTACCTCGCAAGAAAACGACGGGCAGGGAGACAGCTGGTGCTGAACGTATGGCTCTGGACATGCCTCGAGTCGCCAGGGTCTGCAGGAGCCGAAGCTGAAGTCCCTGTACTCGCAGTACTTCTGCCACTGCGTGGACTCGAGGCACTCGTAGATCTGTGTCGAGTACTCCTCGCTGTCTTGCATGAGAATGGTGTTAGCACTCACATCCCCAAGCTTCGCCAGAAGGAGGAGCCAACCACCAAACACGAAGAAAAACATTGTTCCGTATTTTTAGTCTCAATTACATCGTCCTAATGTTCGTGGTGGTCGTGGTCTTCCCTTCCAAATTATCAATGTGGGACTGAATATTTCTCGCTCGGCGTGGATAACTTTACACTTCCGTTCAGTGGGGCTAGAGGCAGTCTCACGTTTCTTATTTTTCGTGGCCGCGCGTGCGTGTGCGTTTGTGGCAGGCTTTTTTCCATAGCCCATGCTTGCCTTTTTCTCCCAAGGGAGAGACGCGGCCCCACCCTCAATTTTTCGCTTCACATAGATTTTCAGAGTACACAAAAAAAGCTTTCTGTTAGCGAGTAAGACGCCTAGCTAGCAAAGAGACAAAAATTCAATTTCTATGCTAGCCTCAATTGCAAAATTGCAACGCACTTCTTTTCACTTGCCTCACCACTGCGCCGCGCCGCTTGATAAGCAAAACGAACGTCCCGAACGGCCGTCCTCAACTCACTAATTGGAATTTGCAAGTCTCGGTTCAAAATGTTACGGGTAGAATAAAAATATTCCTTCTCCTACAATGACTTGACTTTCTTTTTGTTATAGCGAAAGCTAAGGCAGCGGTACAGCTGGTGGTTGAGCTTCCTTCCTAGCGCTGCAGCTTGATCCCGTCTTTCTCGCCCATTTCTACAGCATTCATGTGGTTATGTAACGTTCCAGCGAGGCAGGCGGAAAATTCCATCTGTCAAAATCAAATTTGTTGTCTGCTGGTCAATGGGTGCCTCTTCTAGCGCAATATATGTTTTTGGTTGTGTTGCTACCATTTATTGGTTAGATTTTAATACTGTTGCCGTAAAGACGATACATAAACTTTAATTAATTAAGAGTAGGTCTTGGTACCTCTTGCTAAAGTATTTTGATATATGGTATGGAAGTACTGTTACATTAACAATAGTTTGCTGCCTTTTCGTCGAGAAAGAATTTGAGGCGGCAGGAGAGGTTTGCTTTCAAATTATGATTCCCCTGGGAAAACTGCGAGAGATTTAAAGCGAGAATAAAGAATCAGAAATACAAAAAATGTAAAAGAAATCGATTTTGAGCGGTGTCGTCATATTATCATGGGAGGGATCGGCGGCGGCGGCGTCATGACCTTCCTCCTTCTCTTCTGCCTTCTGTTGGGAGGAGGAGAGGCCAAAATCAAGGTTTGTCTAATAAAAAAAAAGAAAAGTGGAGAGAAAAAAGAAATATTTTTATATAGGTTCGCTGTGAGAGTTCATACTCCTACCTCCGTGAACACACCGCCGCCTGCCCGGTTTACAATATCAGCTACGTTCCTCCACTAATCATCGACTTCAGCCCGAGGAGTCCGTGTTATCTGATTGAGTAAGTTTTTATTAAAAAAATATTTTTTTTGAAAAATCCTTACCGCTTTGTTTTGTTACAGTTGCCGGCCAAAACTGGTTCTTCCCGGTGCTGGAATCCTTGTTTCCGATGAGGACGCCGGCGATGAGGAGGAGGAGGAGGATGATTCTGGAATATCAAGCGGCATTACCAACAGCAGCAGCAGCAGCAGCAGGGCCAAAAGCAGCGACAGCAGAAGCAGGGACAGCCACAGCAGCAGGACCAGAAGCCGAAGCAACAGCAACAACAGCAGCAATCGGTCCAACACCAGGAGCAACAGCAGCAGCAATGGCAACAGCAGGAGCAGCAGCAGCGGGAACAACAGCAGGAGCAGCAGCAGCGGCAGCAGCAGAGGCAACAGCAACAGCAACAGCAGCAGCAGCAGCAGCGACAGCAGCAGCGGCAATGGCAATAGAAACAGCAGGAGCAGCAGCAGCGACAAGGATGGCAAGGCCAGCAGTGGCAGCGGCAAGAGCAACAGGAGGAGCAGCAGCAGCGGCAACGACGGCAAGACCAGCAGCAGCAGCAAATCTCATGCTGAGGTGGAGGACGACGGAGAGGAGGAGGAGGAGAACGAGGACGACAACGAGGACGACGAGTATGACTATGACTATTGGCCACAATATCCGGTTGAAGAGCCTCTGGAAGAGTACGAGGACGACGATGACCAACTGTACGAAGAGGAGGAGGAGGAGGAGGAAGTGGGAAAAGACCAAGAGGAGGAGGAAAATGATAGGGCGAACCTTGTGGTCGTACATGAGGAGGCGGAGGCAGACGAAGAGGACCGACTGGAGGAGGAGCAGCCAGGCGAAGAGGAGGAAGAGGAGGAAGATGTCAACGAGGAGTACGAGACGGACGAGGACGAGAAAAAGAAGAGGAGGCGGAAGCACAAACTTCGCAACTATGCAAAAAAACGCTACTTCCGGTTTCCTCTTGTCAGCAGAAAAGGAATCAAAGCGAGGAAGAGGAAAAGGAAGAAAATTCGCCCCAGAAACAGACAAATCCGTCTTGAGGACATGGGCCAGCGCAACGAGCATAACATAAATGCTGATGAGGATGAGGATGAGGAGAACCAACAGGCTTTAAATTTTGGGGAGCATGCTGGAGGAGCCGACGAAGAGGAAGAAGCTACAACAACAACGGCGGCACCTACTACAACTACAACGGAGGAAACAACTACCACCACTTCTACAACAACAACAACAACAACATTTACTACTACTTCGACGGAGGGAACAACAATTACAACGGAGGAAACAACAACAACCACAACCACAACCACAACTACGTCTTCTGGAAAGAAAAATGTTGTCGCTGAAAGAGAGAGCGAAGACGAAGAAGAATACGATGATGAGAGTGATGAAAGTGATGATAGTGAGAGCTCAAAGTATAGGGTTGAAGAGGTCGTTCCGTCACCTAGTAGTGGATCTGTCTCTAATGAAGCATTGGTTGGTGGCTGCATTTCCAGCGTAGTGGTTTGCGGCGCAATTGTCAGTTTCATGCTGTACTGGGGTAAAAGATCGCGTCGGGGACAAAACCAACAGTGTGGGGCCTCGAGTAGGCGTGACATAGAGGCAAATAGGTATACGCAATCGAGAAACGGCGCTAATGGAGGAAATATTGGTAGAGGGGACCTCGGCACTAACAACAATGATGGCAACAGAAGAGAGCCAGTTGGGAGATTGGATGGAGAAACAGACGAAGAGTTTCAGGCCAGAGTGCGACAGATGATGCGACGTCTTATGTTTTTATTAGACAGGCAGGTAGAAATGAATAGGGTGAATGCTTTTACAGCAGCATATCGGCGACAAATCGGGATTACAGCTGAGGCATGGGCAGCACGACGACGACGGCGTGAGGAATTAGGCCAGGTACAGCCGTTGGATCTTCTCCCCGCTCTGCCAGCTCCTCCAAGACAATTGCCTTCTGCTCGGCCATCTACTGTGCAACGACCAACTCGTCCACCTCCTCCACCACCTTTAGCTTCTCCTGCGGCTCCAGCATCTTTACCAACAACGCGTGATGTGACATCTCCTTCTGTAGAGGTAATTTCCCCAGCTCCTCGCGCTTTGCCAACGCCAGCTCCTCCAGCTCCGCTTCATCTAGCTGTTCCTCCTCCTTCGACGCCACCCGAGCCAGTATCGTCTCCTGGATCCGATGCCGCACCTGCATCAGCGACTTCTTCTCCAACAACTTTAGCTCCTTCACCACCAGTTCTGCCAGTGTCTGCTCCCAGATCTGCCTCCTCTGCTTCTCCTCAGTCGTCAAGTTGCAGTTCTGGAGATGGGCAAACTTTGACAACAACAGCTATGATCCATGCTGCACCCGAATCTCCCGCTCGTGTAGAACGTCCGTCGTTGCGTACTCGTCGTTTCTTGGCTCGACGCCGAGCTGAGAATCGCCACCGCCGCCGCCATATAATTCGTGCAAATGTGCTGGAATCAATTGTTGAAGAGCGGGAACCTTCAAACAGCACTGTAACATCAGCTTCAAGTGCATCTACCACTCCGTCATTACCTCCGCGCTTTGTCCTCTCTCCCGTTCCGCCGCCGAGACCGCCACTGCTGCGAAATCGTAGTATTTCTCTCCCCGAGACGCACCTTGAATTGCCTGAAGCCGAACCTCCACGCGAACTTTCTCGTAGTGCTCCACGTCTTACTCTCACAAAGAAAAAGCGTCCAGAAGAGTCTGAACAGATTCTTGCCGTTCTGTCAACATCTGCACCTGATCTACATGATCTTGATGAAGCTGTCCGTGAAACACAGTTCGTAAGCCGCTCTGATGAAACTGGAAAGAAAAAACATAAAAGTAGGCTTGAAAGACTGAAAAGATTCATGCCGCATCAAAATGACAGGCTAAAAAAATGGTTTCGATCACTCTTTCCATCTGAGAAGCGCTTAAACGATCAGAACATTGGCAATCTTCATTCTAACACGAGTATTGTAAGTGCTCCGGACATTCTTTCTTCTCTAGCATTAGAAAATAGAAGCCCTGCCCCAGCGCCGTCGTCTCGAAATGACATGCCTCCGACTCCACCAACCGTGTCACTTATGACGCATTATCACAGAATGAGACAGCAGGAAGAGAAAGAGAAAGGGAGAAAAAAGTCTATTGTCATTGAACTTAGTACAAAGGAGCAGAAAATTCTCGCACAGGAATTTGCGCACAAAGGGGCCTTAAATGGTCGACCTCCCTCCCATACGATTTACAAAGTCGCTACCAACAATGCGAAGGGCAAAATCCAAAAGAAAAAAAGGGCAAAGGCTGCAAGCGAAGGGAGTCATAACATGACCTTAAGAGGGCGCGGTCGCTCGACTTCTTGTCAAAAGTAGTTTTCTTATTCTCTTTATTTCGATTTATGAGCATTTTATTATTTATGCATGTGATGTAATGTTCGGTTCTTTCTTTTTCTCTTTTTTATTGTTTTGTCGTCAAACAAAAGAGATTATATTGAAATTCCAGAATACAATGGTGATTGAGCAGAAAATGTAAAAAAAAAAATTTCGTTTCGTTAGAAACTTCATCATGTTCTTGTAACATTTCTCGAATATCTTCTTCTATTTCACATACTTTTGGAAATTCCACCGACTGGTATTTTTTTGCATATCTTACAAAAAAGTCCATGATTTCGTATTCTTGTTTTGTAGGCACAACAAGCCAATAGGAAACTCTTCGAATAGCAATTAAAAAAGCCAAAAATGTCGACAAATTAAAATTTAAATCAAAATTGGATTTATCTTTTACTTGGCACTGGAGTTTCGTACCTACACTTGAAATACTTATTTCACCCCAGTCGTATCTTTTAGTGTCTTGTTCTTCTTCATTTGTAACAAGGTTTTTTGATAAACACTGCAATATTTTCATAAACTCTCCAAGTTGCCTTTCAGTCACATAAATGTTTTGATTTCTTACAAAAACACAAGAATTATTTTCGACTTTGACGACTCCAAAGGCTAACGCACCTGGCAACGCAGCAACAAATTTATGTAAATCCCACGACAGAGTCATTACACATTCTGAGAGTTTTACAAATTCCATTATATTTTTTACGAGTTTGTTTTGTCTGAAGAAAGAAAGAGACTTAAGGAAAAAAGAAAGCCGCTTGCTCTAGCAGGGCGCGTAACTAGTCACGCGTCAAACAATTTAAAAAAGAAAGCTAAAGAAAAAGTGAGAACAGAAGCACGCATATTTTGGTAAGACTGCAAAAATGTCACAAAAAGTATACGTTAAGGATAAAAACAAGTCTGAAATATCACCTAGCACGAAAAAAAAAATCTTGAACTATGGCGTACTCCGTCATTTTCTGCTAGTTTTAGCGGAGTTTCAAATTTCCAATTGGCTTTAAAATTAGAGAAACACATTGATATTTCAAGAAATGAACTTTTAGATATAATGCACTCTGATCCGGATTTTCTTATTGAAACTAACAAAATTAAAAAAAAGTTCCCTCGTCGCAAAATGAACTTACACGGCTTTTGTGCGCTTTGGCAGGCCGATTTGGCATTTATGTTTCCAATAAAAAAATTTATTGGATTTTTACTTTGTATTGATGTTTTCTCGAGGAGAATATTTTGTAAAGTAATCGCATCAAAAACTGCGGAAGAAACTAGAAATGCCTTTAAAAAAATATTTGCAAAATGTAATGATAAACCTGATGTTCTTGAAACTGATCGCGGTGCTGAATTTTTAGGAAACCGCCCCTTTTTCGAAAAGGAAAATATTTATTTTAAGTACAAGACAGGTCAAAATAAGGCAAGTTTTGCTGAACATGCAATATTTTTGGTGAAAAGAAAACTGTACCGATTAATGAGAAGTCTTTTAACTAAAGATTGGCCAAAATATTTACCATATGTTGTCCGCTCTTTAAATAATACTCCAAATGAAGCGATCGGGGGATTGAAACCAAGTATTATCCAAACACGAACTGATACACCTTTAATTGATCAAAGAATCGGATTTCACTCGGACGTGAGTTTTGAAGAACAAAAAGAAAAACAAAAACAGTATAAATTAAATCCCAAAAAACTACAAGTGGGCTCTTTTGTGTACGTAAATTATCCAGCTACTTTACTTGGCAAGTCATTTGACAGTCCAAATTACCAATTATTTATTGTTAGTAAAATTGACGCAGGCAAAGAACCACCGCTTTATCAGGTGAAAGATCTCAAAGGAGCAGTCCGTCCTGGCTTTTTTTATCGAGAGCAATTATTAAAAAGTAGAAAACCAAAACCTTATCAATATTTCCAAATAGAGAAAATTTTAGATGAGAAAAAGGAACGAGGTGAAAGACTTTACTTTGTAAAATTTTTACATTACCCAAATAAATTTAATATTTGGGTTAAAAAAAAGGACATGCTACTGTAAGAAAATTATGCTTACAACAAATCACTTACAAATTGTTCGAGCCATGTCTATTGATTTTTGTTCTATTAAAAAAAGAAAGGAGAGATTTGACGCCATTACAGACAATACATACTTACTTGAAAGAGGTAATATGAAAATAATTCCAGTCTTAGTGCAAGGATCTCTGACAGAGCCAATAACTTATAATTTTGGTTCACTATATCCAATAAATAAGGGAGAATGGGAGTTGTGCTTAAAAACTCTTGCAGTTACGTACCGCAATTCTGCTGCTAAGGATCCAAAGCCGCCAAACCTTGACAAATTTATTTGCCTACGTTGCAATTATGTTGAATCCTTGTCATTGAATGCTTCGCAGACACAATCTATTTCAAGTGAAAGTGTTTTGTCTATTCTCCATTTCAAACTTCAACCGGGACAAAAAAAGTTGTATGATTTTTCCGAACGTGACTATTTTTTTGTATCGTCTCCATCACAAAAATTTCAATTTCACCTTCTAAACTCAGATGGATCTAGCTTACCAGATAACGTAAAAAAACACTTGAATGTACAAGCTCTATTTCTCTTTCGTCGCCGCAATTAACCTTTCCTATGCTTACGGCCGTTTGTGTGACGGATAAGTGCAGAAAAGAAAATGAACTGTAAAGAAGAATTACAAGAAGATATGCACACTCATCATGAATTTTTATGGCATCTTTATACTGCTAAAACCCATACAGTTCGACGAAGAATCATGAAAGCGTCTAATTTAGAATTGTGTATTTTAATCAAGGTTATATATTGTATTGAACAAGGTTATATTCCGATCCGAAAGAAAAATTTTCAAAAGTTAGTTCAAAGAAGAAGAATGAAGCCAATTCTAGACCTTAAATACAAAATTAAAAAACTTTTGCGAAGTTCGGTCGCTGAAAAAAGAAAGTGGGCCACTCAACTAACTTCACAATATAAATATTTATTGTACTTTCTCTTTGAGAATGAAAAATAAACGAAGTGTTTTATATTTTTTACAGATTCGCGGGTTTTTGGAACTATGAGCGTACTGACAAAAATAATTTTGGATACTGCAGAATATAATAGACTTCTGTCGATAGAAAAAGCTTATCAGGAATTAAAAGCTCAAAAACAAGCTGAAGAACACCAGCAATTAGGCAAAGGAAATTCCGAAAAATGTACATGCAAGAGTAAGACTACCTCATGTTCATGTACACCTCCTCTATCTCAAATTATTGCTGACAATGACAAAGCAAAAGCCGTCGATATTCCAACGCGGGGAGTGTTGCCATCTATTACGGATCCAAATGAACATGGTTATGGTTCTACTTCAAGTTCTACATCACAAGTAGTAAATAGTGAAAACGAAAAAGCGAAGGAATTTTTTGACTCTAGTAACTTTCGAAGTCTTGCCAACGAAACAGATAAATGGTACTTCTTGGGACATTTTGAAGAAAAATGACAGAAATGACATGTATGCTGACGAAATTAAGGCGCTTCTCCAACAATTTCCACAAATTTCAAGGCATTTAAAACATATTTGCGCTATTGATAAAATTCCAGAAAATTTATCTGAGCTAGACGTCATTGTGGCAAATACTGAGTAAGTATTCTTTTCTATTTCCTCTTAAAGGTTTGGGAATAGGTTATGCTACGGGAATAGGTTACTGTTCTGAAAGTTTTGGGAATAGGTTATCCTACACTACGGGAATAGGTTATCGTTCTCAAGTTTTGGGAATAGGTTATCCTACGGGGATAGGTTACCGTTCTCAATGTTTTCGGAATAGGTTATCCTACGGGAATAGGTTAGCGTTCTCAATGTTTTGGGAATAGGTTATCCTACGGGAATAGGTTTGGGAATAGGTTATCCTACGGGAATAGCTTACCGTTCTCAAAGTTTTGGGAATAGGTTATCCTACGGGAATAGCTTACCGTTCTCAAACTTGTGGGAATAGGTACGGGAATAGGTTACCATTAAATTGTTGAGAATAGATTATCCTAGGGAATAGGTTACCGTTCTCAAAGTTGTGAGAATAGATTATCCTATGGGAATAGGTTACTGTTTCCGCAAACCAAATCCCACCTAAACGAGCAAACCCGCAAACCTGATCCTACCTAAACTTCTTATGAAAGTTGTGAAATATTTATTTAGCCTTTTTATATTTCAGTATTTCTACTGGTGAAGGAATTCATTGGTTTGCTATCTGTCGCACAAGCAAATATTTAGTGGAGGTGTTTGATTCTCTTGGATCAACTGCTGAATACATCAAGAAACATATTCCCTTAAAGGGAAAGTTTGAGTATAATACTTTTCCTGTTCAATGTGAAGATAGCTACTATTGCGGTGCATTTGTTGTATACTTTTTGATTGAAAGATATTCGAATCTTGATCTAGATTTTGAAGACGTCTTAAATGACATATTTTCACCACACTGTGAGGAAAATCAAGCTACGGTAAAAGAATTTTTGGCAAAATTAAATTATAATTTAAAGTAAAAATGGCTCACGGAACCGTAAAAATAAAAGAAAGTGCAACTGTTCAAGAAGTTCAAGTTCCAAAAAATTTTGGAAAAATTATATGCCCTTCAAGAATGTTAATTTGTGGTCCTAGTATGGCCGGTAAAAGTAGTTTTGTTTTAGGTCTAGTACGTCATAGAGCTGACGTATATAATGAAATCTTTGAAAGAATTTTATACTGTTTACCAGAAGACTCACTTCATTTACATCAAGATTTTATTAAAAAAATGCAAGAAGCGTTTCCTCCTTTAGAAATTATTGAAGGTTTGCCACATTTATCTGAACTACATGTAAAAGATAACAAAAATCATAAGTTACTTATTTTAGATGACCTAATGATTTCAGTGTTTGATACTCAAACAATGGTTGATTTAATTACTAAAGATTCTCATCACTGTAACTGCAGTGTTATTATTACATCTCAAAATTTTTTTCACCCTTCAAAATATGGCCGAACTTTTGTTAGAAACTGCTCTGAAAAAGTTTTGTTTTTTGACAAAACCGATGCTAAGCAATTAGGCATTCTTTCTATGCAAATATACCCAACAAGACCTACATTTTTAAAGTCGTGCTTTGACTGGCTTTTTAAGTATTATCCAAATGAAAAACTAAAATATTTGTTAATAGATTCTTCTATCCTCAGTCACTTTCCTCACAATGCACTAGTTCGTACATTTATCTTACCAAATAGTACGGGAAAAGTAGAGCCAGTTTTGTTTTTTCCGCCCGAAGATAATAAAAGCACCATGTAAACATATAACTATCACGAAATTTATTTACGGTCGCAAAAGCCAAATGGTCTAGTTTTTAAAGATGTGTTTTGTACAATTCTTTGCACATTTAACTGATTTGACAATTTATGGTTACATATTTTATGATGTACAGTACTACTTTGTGTGTTTAAAAACCTTCTTAATTGGGGAACTTCAATACTCATTTCTTTAGTTTGTTGCCAATTTAACAACAAATTCTTAAAATCAGAGATTGAAAGTGCTTTTTTAGCCAAGAAGCTTGAAAGCGACAAGCCACTACTTTTCACAGAAACCTCATTTGTTTTTTGGTCTTTTTTGGTAAACGAAAGAGAATATGTTTTGCGAGCTAAGCAAGCAAAAGATTTTATGATTACATTATTACCCAACTCGTGTTTGTAGTCACCGGGACAAGGGCTCAAAGATAACGGGAGGGGACGGGAAAGTTTTGGATTTGGATCTATGAAAATAATTCCATCAGTGTCACAATAGAAAACTTCGTATCCTCGTGACTGTAAACTCATAATGTCTTTATGTAGTTGAATTCTTGCATGGGCAGTAACAAAAGCACCAATAATACAATTACCAGTACGGTTAGGGGTGGTTTTTTGATCGGCTAAAATTTCTAATTCACAGCTGTTTTCCGAAATTGGCATAAGATCAATAATATTATGTTCTTTAAAAGCCTTTTCCATTTGTTGTTGAGAACTTACAAAAAGTGTTTCAGAATACTGTGACCTTTGGGAGAATTTTCCTAACATTGAATTTCCTAAAAGTTTAAAGCTGCGCTTTTTTGACTTGTTTTCTTCGACATTGTTTTCACTTAATTTTAGATCTTCGCTGAGGCCGAGTTTTCGATTTACGTATGATAAGACAGCTTTTTTTTCATGTTGTGTAGAACAGTTTCCGAAGAGATTCGAATGCTAGAGCATGTTAAAAATTAAAATAGTATATATATATATATATATATATATATATATATCTTTCGTTATTCTTTCTTACCCGGAGATTATAAGATGCTAACAGTTTCATGTAATCTTCAAGAATTTTTGCTTTCTCTTTAAAATGATAGACCTCGTAGAAGGCTAGTACCTATAAAAAGAACCAATATCTCACAAAATTACAAGCATACAAAGGTTGGGCGAGCAGAGCGGTGACAATATATAAAAAGAGGCCTCGCTATGTCTGTCTGTCTATCTCTTTCTTTGTGTTCGGATTTGGAGCCGAAATCCTGAATAGATCTCAACAAATTTGGCATGGGCTACGTACCCCATAGGCCCTGAGCGTAACCTCAAATACTTTTTTTGGGTTAAACGGGGTATAATTTTAGAAAACTCAAAAAATCCAACCATACGTGGACGTAGGGGAAGGACAGGGCGGGGGAAATCCGCCCCACCCAAAAAAACCCACTCCGGAATAGCCCTATGTACTGGTGCTCCCCTCGTTGCCGCCTAAAAATGTAAGATTTTGCTTAAGAGCTGCAAAAATCAACAAATTTAGCCATTTTCCTTAGTGCCTCCTATCCCCCGCTGGAAAAATTTTCATCTTGCCCCCCTGGCCGCCGACCCTACGCCCAAGTATGAATCCAACCTTTCCCCTTTTTTTAGAAATTTTTAGTTTTTAGACCGCGAAGCGGCCCGCACCCAGCTTGCGAAGCTTTATGCCGCTAGCAAGCACTTACCTCATAGCCAAGTAACTTAGAATATTCTAGTTCTGCTGTAGTATATACGCTCACCCAACTTCTTTGTCTATAAATTAGAAATAAGATTTTGTACAAGTTATACGTTTTTACGGAAAAAAAAAATTCTTACTCTTTGGTATGGTCGCATTCCAAGTTTTCTTTATCTGCACAACATTTACAGCAGGGCAAAGAAGTTTTGCCAGTAACAGAACTCCGGTAACTTAAGAATGGCATTAATAAATTTTGAGGACAGAGAATTCGAACTAAGGCTAAACCGTAAATTTTTGTGTTATTTGGAAGCTGAAACTGAGTTCCGTTAAATTCAATATTTTTTAGGTCGTAATGCGTTAAGATCTTGTATGAGCCAATAGGAAAAAAACTAATCATTGATATGAAACAATATGCCGCATTTTTATCAAGGTAAAACATTTTTTGAGTCAAAGGTGCATCTTTTTGGTTCCAAAAAAGTGCATATACTTCATTTAAGCCCCCACGAACTGTAATAAAGTGTAAGAAAGAGATTTATTTAAAAATACTAAGCCCTCTTTGCAAACTTTTTACCTGCTTCTCGTGCGTCCAGTCTAAACATTGGTGGATTTCTAAATATATTTTTAAGAAAATATTGAACTTCTTCGTCTACTTTTTTTAACTCTCTCCAAGTGCATTCCCACATAATAGTTATTTTTGTATCCGGTCTCTCTTTCTTAAGTTTGTCAATTTTTTGAGCAAAATCAAGTTCCTTTGCTTTCCGTACTTCTTCTGCGACTTTTGACTTAAACTTACATTCTTCTTTGGAATGGCCATGGTAAAAACAGCCATTGTAATACCAGACTTCATTTCCACAAATTGCATCTGGCTTTGTGTACTTGAGATTAGTCTGGCCATATGGACTCCATGCCATATTAAAATTTAAATTTGGATATTTCCACATTAGATACATTACGTATTCAATTTCTCCTTTTGAGCTTTTGAATGGTATAGGAGGAAGTATTGTTTTTATCGTATTTGCTTGTTTTGATAACTGTAAAAACATTTGAAAGGAATATGTTGCTGCTGTAAAAATTGGAGGATTTGCTGGATGCATAAAAGTCCATTGATTTTCCAGATGTTTAAAATGTCTTACAATAACAAGTTGGCAAAAAAAGGCTTCCAAAAAAAATTCAAGCATTGCAGTTGCAATAATTTGTATTTTATGAGTTAAAAAAGTAAAATATTCTGTCATAAAATGCCATTCACTCTTCGTTTTTGACAAAAAAAAATTTTTTTCCGCTATATCTTTTTCGGTATCTTCAAAGTCAAAAAGATCATCTAGGACAGGTGGCTTTCCAATATAATCAAAAAAACTTTTTTGAATCCATTTTAAAGGGAAAAATGGCATTGGTTTCTTAATTCTTTCGCATAATTCCCTGAATGAACAATGTAAATAATTTTGAACTTCAACAAATCTTAAACTTAGCGTTTTTTCTTCAATAAGCATAATTTGGTTGTGAACCTTTACAATATTCGGAGATAGTCCATTATCTACTAAAGCTTGTAAAATAAAGAACATATCCTTGGAAAGGCCACTGTATACAAAAATAGTTGAATTTGAAAACTTATTCTTTAGTAAAAAATCGAAAAATTGGTCCATGAGAGTCATCTTAGGTTTATTAAACATATCAAGGCATTTTGTTTTCTTTTGTCGCTGTCCAAACCGTGTCTTTCGTCCCTCAGGTGCTAATTTAGGCTTTTCATCAACAAACATAGGAATATATTTATAATTTAATGTTTCTGACTTCTCAACATGTGAATTTTTTCGCATAGTTTTATCTACTAAAATGAAAGAAGTGAAAGAATCTCTATTTTCAGTTTCTTGTAAAATAATGCAGGACACAGGGGCTTCCAAATTTTCGGGACACTTAGGGCAAGGATGCCCATCATTTTTTAGATAACAGTCTCTACATTTAGCTATATTAAATCCCGAATAGCTGAAGGAAACAAATGCAAGATTTGTCAATTCATTTTGCGGTTTATGTTCTTTCAAAGAGCAGAAATGCTGAGCTTCCTTTAGCTGTCCACAGTAGTTGCAATATCGCTTTTCACAAACATGTTTTGCTTTTATTTCTTCTTGATTTTTAAAAAAACCATTTCTTCCTTGAAATATGTTGCATTTTGGACATTTCCAGCCCCATCGGCAAACTTTTTTAATATGTTCTGTAAAACACTCTTGCGAAAAATAAATTACATTACAAATATTACACTTCTGTGATGGGGAAGGAAGCAACCTACTATTGCAAAAGCTTGCTTTATTTTCCTTAGTTAAAAAAGTATTAGCTTGCTGGAAAGGTCTCTTGCAACAAAAGCACGATACTATTTTAGAACACTTGTGATTGCATCCTCGTGAAGAAAAGTGCTTTTTACAAAAAAAGCAAAAATTTCCAAACTTTTGAGAATAGGATTTTAATGATGGTACATAGTATAAAATCTTGCTTTCACAAGCGGGAACATCAGATGCTAAATAAATTTGACGCAATGTAGGGTCAAATACTTGCGGTATGCTCATTAAAAAGGTGCCTGTTTTGTAATGAAATAAATGCGCTTGAAAAGATAAGTAAACTTTTGTATTACTGTCAAGTTCTAATTCGTAGCCTGGAAGTAGCTTTATCAATTCTTCTACTGACCTTCGACAATTTTCGGGTGTGAGCTTGTTCACGAGTCTTTCTACTATTTGGCGCAAGTATGATATCTCTAGGTAGTGTGTAAAAGCAATATTTTCTTTTTCTAACGATAGTGACGCTAAAAATGCAGCCACAATTGTATAGAGATGACAAAATTGCAAATTAGTCGCTGAAATAATTTGAAACCAGGTGTGACCTGCAAAAGTATATTTCAATTATTTCCTGTATTTCTGTATATGCGTTTTCTGTATGCCGGTACGCGTTTTTGCCCTCTCGGCGTATCTAAATATCTCATATGAGGCACAGAAAGGACTTTAACTTGAATCTTGAAGCTTGGGTTTATTCTTAAAGTTTGAAAAGATTTTAAATAGTTATAAAGCATAGAAAGAACTCTATTTGCAATTATTATGCCAGGTGTATTTATATCGTAGTTACCAGAATTAAGGCCATGTAGTATTTTGTTTTCAATTATAGTCACATATACTTGGTGATGTAAGTCTTTCCCATAAACTGCCTTTAAAGAGTCTAAAACATTTTTTAGAGCCATTTTTAACGCTTTTGATATATTCATAACTAACGGTCTCTTTGCATGCTTTAAATGTTTTATTGTTAAATTATAAAGGTGGTCATTTACTGAAAACCGTGTAAATCTTTTGTGAGCTATAGATTTTGCTTTAACTTCAACAGTTGAATCTTTATAAACTGAAGTACCTTGATTTGAAAATGGTTCACCAATTTTATCAATAGAACTTGGTCGACTGGGTTTACTACGTTTTCTTCTTTTAGGTGGAGGCTCTTCTTCTGAATTAGTTTCAAAATCTCTGCCATCATTACTTGTCGCTGATGTTTGCGGCAGTTGATCTAAAGAAATGGTAATCAGCATTTGTCATCTGAAGAAAAAAAAATCTGATACCTGGCTGAAATTGACTTTGGAGTTGACGACGAAATTCATCCTCGTTTAGATCTTCCATGCTAAATTTTTCTCTTCCTAGAAAAGAAAGCAGAAGAAAGCAGGTTTCGATGAAGATCGAAGAGAGACTAAATTATAAAAAGAAAGCTACTATTGATTTTAAACGGAGGCCATATTGTGTTAGAGACGGAGACCAGGTACATTAAAAAATGCTAAGCAAACGTCGCCAAATTTTGATTTCTAAATTAAAACCGCAATTCTCAAAACAACCCGCAAAAACTTTTCGAAACTGTTCTCTTGGCGGGATTGCTCGCCCTAATCTTCTTTACGTAGGCAAATTCTCTACGTATCCAAATATTCGAGATGTAGAAAAAGTTATGAGTGAAAGTACAAATGCAATTAGTGATCGTGAAGTTCAAAATCTTAAAAATCCAAAACAACCTAAAGGAATAACGCGGAATAAGTCCCCTAAAATACCAACAATTTTGCGCGGTGGTGCAAAACACATGAAGAAGGAATTAGAAACGGAAACGCAAACCAATCCGCAAAAATCGTCACCATCAGGGAGTAAAAAATCTTCTACCAAAATTTCAAAACTTCCTAAAGTAGATTTAACTGTAAAAAAATTGCCAGACGTCCAAAAGAAGAATCAAACAGAAACCCAAAGAGGAGGAAAAGTAGTAGCCATGGCAGACGAAACAAAGATTAAGAACCAAGAAGAAATCGAGGCAACAAAGAAAAAAAAACTTAAGAACGACAAAGAAGCGCCAAAAGAGGAGGAGGAGGAAACAGAAGACGAAGAAGAAAAAAGCAACGAAGAGGATATGGAAGATAAAGGCAGTGAGAGCGATATGGAAGATGAAGAGACCGATACTGAAAGTTATAATACTGATTCGGAATCAGATGACAATACAGAACAAAGCCTTGCTAACGCTCTTATGCATCCTTTAAAGGTACTTAAAATATAAAATTTGTCCTTATTTCTGTTCTTCTTTTCTTATACAGGTGTCTTCATCTGAATTCCGACAACTGCTAAGGAAACGACGTAACGACGCTTTAAAAGGGGGCTTCAAGATTGTACCATAAGAAAACAAAATGGCATCAGGGTATGCATTTTTTATTTTTGATTTGATTAAACTTGTGATTGAAACTTAATTTCGTAAACTTGTTCCCTTGGGAGCTCATTTCGAACCTGATCCCATAATCCTATAACTTGTTTCAAAAACATGACTCATACAAAAACTTGTCGTTAAAAACCCACGACTTGTTCCCAAAACTTGTTCCCAAATCCAAAACTTGTTTCCAAAACTTGTTCCCAAAACTTGTTGCTGTTCCCATTTTCTAAACTTGTTCCAATATTGCCATTTTACGCAAACTTATTCCTCTTTTTACTTTCTTTCAGCATTCTCGTCGAATCAAACAGTCTCTTGGGCGAAAACTGGGCTGACTCTCTATTTGAGCCAAGAGTACGCGATTCTCGTTTTGACTCTGTCGAGTTTATGACATATTACCCAAAAAATAGCTTAAGTAATGCGAAGAAGATTGAGTTTGACCTGCCTAGATATACGGGCCCAAATGTTTATGTAGCAAGAGACATGTATCTTAAAGTAGATGTTGTTCTTTCAAAAGCTGATGGTGTAAGTCCCCCAGATGCCACAGCAAAGGTTAGTCCTATAAACAATGTATTACATTCACTATTTAGTGAGTGCAAAGTCTATCTTGAAGATTATTTGATAAACGATAACAATGAGAATTATCATTATAAATCCTTTATCATTGATCTCCTTTCATACGATACAAGCGCAAAATTCAGTTATCTCCAAGGACAGGGATTTTATCAAGATGCTCCTGGAAATATGGATTCATCAGGAAACGCCTCTTTTGGCATTAGAAGCAATCTGTTTAAAAATGCAACAAAATCTGCTTACAGCATAGATCCTGTAACTTTTGTAGGAAAACTCCATTCAGATCTCCTCTCTACTGATGCAACTATTATTCCTGGAATTGGGCTTAGAGTTGAATTGACCCGTGCTGATAACGAATTCACGTTAATTGTGCCAGAAGTAGGTGACACTGAGAAGTACCAATTTCAAATTAAAGATGCCTCTTTAATGTGTTCCGTAGCTACCCTCTCAACAGACAGTTACATGAAACTCCAAAAAAATTTAGAGACAAAAAGTGCTGCAATTTACTACAAAAGAGTGCAAGTCCAAAACAAAGCAATTAGTGCTAACAGTAAAACTTTTGTTTCCGAAAATCTTTTTTCAGCTACTCTCCTACCTTCACGGCTTATTCTTGCTTTTTTACCAACTACCACTTTTTTAGGTGACCGTCTCAAAAATTCTTATAATTTTGCAAGAAAATGGAGCTATACTACATCAGCCGAAGGTGTTTCCCTCCCTATTATTGGATCGGTTGGCAATGTTATGGGTACAAAAACTTTATTTCTTGAAAAGATAAACCTTACCCTCAATGGAAAGAGTTTAGACGGGTGGGAGTCTGTTGGAACTAGTGAGAAAGATCCGATGATGTTTATGAGGCTACACCACTATCTAGGGCTCTCAAATACGACAACTGGAAATAATCTAACTGTAGATGAGTTCAATAAGGGAGCATTTTTCTGTGTATATGATTTGTCAACATGCGCTGAAAGTTATATTGATTTTGTAGTGCCGTCAGTAAGACTCGGAGCTCTTAGACTAAAAGTGGAATTTTCGAGTCCAACAGTGGAGGAGCTCACTTTACTAATGTATGCCGAATTTCCCTCGCTTATTGAAATTGACAAGTATCGCCGTATTAAAATGAGTTTTCTCTAAAGAAAATAAAGCAAATTGTGTACTTGAAACAACGTGAAGTTCTATTTTCTGATTTTTCGAGCGGACAAAAAAATTAGTATTCACTACATTTGTCTATATTTCAATGCATTCGTACGCGTTGTCGTTTAGTATGGTTTTCAGTTTATTATATATGACGTAACAATACTGCTCACGGATAAAAGGCATCTTAAAACAGTGAAACCGTTAAAAGTTATAACAGTGAGACCAGTTCGTACAGATAAAACAAACTTCTCTCGCAAAGTCTTCCTACGACAGTTACGCCAGTAGCAACAGTCCGGACTGTTCTAACTCTGTCCTTTCTCCGAAAGACAATCCTTCCGTTCCCCGTCCACACTGTAGTCGCGTTGTTGGCGAACAAATCGTTGGAATCCCTATAATAAAAAAGACGACAGTAATATGTTAGAAAATATAGTTAGCGTCTAGCATTGTTACAAATTGAAGTTTTAGCCAATTTATTTCGCTTTTTTATGGCTCTAGCCAGACGAAGGAGCCAAACAGAAACTATTTAATGGTTCTAAGGCAACACTATTACATTAGAGAAAGCAACGTTAAAGCTGCCTTAAAACGTAGTCCTTCGCAAAAACATTGGTGAATATTTCTGTTTTAGACGATCGGTTATGTTATATTAGGTTTTCCCTTCTTCAACAAGTTTTTTACTCCTTTGTTATCGCCCTGCTGGTCGTCTCTCTTCTATATATATATATATATATATATATATATA
>JAAUYB010047143.1_pt1 | contig 25492 bp, 17 predicted proteins | sample 7278071 | NCBI WGS metagenome assembly JAAUYB01 (sample SAMN14350121, study PRJNA611818) | marine sediment metagenome | isolation source: surface marine sediment (1.8m) | place: French Polynesia: Moorea | collected 2018-08 | reverse complement strand
GGTCTGTTCGCTCTTGATTTGACCCAATGCGAAGACGGCCTGTTCCTGAACACGCTCCGATGGATCGTTGTCCAGGACGTGGAGGATGGTCTCGCGGGCCTCCGCGCCGAATTGCTTCACTAACCAGAACAGGGCTTTGGTGCGTACCGTCTCGTTCCGGTGACTGACGGCCAGGTCTTGGAGGCGTGCGGTTCCGGCGCCGTCAGGTATTTGCGACAGGGCGAAAACCGCCTTTTCGGCAAGGTTTTCATCGCCGCTGTTCAGGTTCTCCATGATCAGGGCTTCCACCTCGGCGCCGCCCCTACGAGCCAGCCAAAGCAGGGCCTGGCCGCGAACCTCGGCAGATTCATCTTCTTTAGCCATGGTCATCAGGGTTGCTTTCGCCTCCGGCACCGTGCTGACATCGAGAGCGAAGGTCACCCGCTCGCGGACTTTGTCATCGGGTTCGCTGAAGGCCAGTTCTTCCAGAATTTCGAAACCGAATCGGCCTCTGCTTTGACCCAACCAGAAGATGGCGGCGCCGCGCACATCGCGGTGAGCGTCGCCCCGTGCCCAACCGGCCAGCACATCGTCGGCGCTCGAATCCGCATGCATGGCAATTGCGCCCAGCAAGGACTCGCCTTGCCGAGACTCGTTCGACATGGTTTCGATCATATTGGACAGCATGGTGACGCTGACGCCGGGATCCGCGCCGTCCAGCCAGGTAACGGCGATATCACCCGTGTCCACCGGGCAATTGTCGGAGTAAAGACGTAGCTTATCCAGTTGGTTGTCTTTATAGCGCAGGAAGACCAACAGCCAATCGGATGTGCCGCGACCGCGCTTGCCGTCACGCCGGCCGGCCCATTGATCGTCGTCTTCCAGCGAACAAATATCGACATCGCCGCAGCAAAGCGTGGCGTTGCGGTTATGGATAGGAACCGCGTAGCCGACGGTACCGGCGCCGCCGGCGCCGCGAATGATCCGATTGACCTGGCGTTCCAGGTCGGCATCGGCGCGCAGCACATCGACGGCATTCCCGCTCAGGTTGGCGGGTACGTCCCAGGCGAGCAGGGGCAGACAGAAACAGAACAGACATAGAAATCTCATAGGTAACCTCCCTTAAAGGTGACTTGTTGCGTCATTCCCCCTTAGGACGGAGGTTTTGCCAAACGGTTAGCAGAGAGATCGATTTTTTTTCCGGCGCCTCCCGGTCGCCGTCAGTCGACATCTTGCAGGTAGTGCTCGTTTTGAAGCCAGGAAAGGACTTCGTGCATGGCCTCGCGGACGGAAAGCCTGGAGGTGTCCAGTCTCAATTCGGGGTTTTCCGGTTCCTCGTAGGGATCGTCGATGCCGGTCATTTGCAAGATCTTTCCGGCGCGCGCCTTGGCGTAGAGGCCCTTGGGATCGCGCTCCTCGCAGACATCGAGCGGCGTGGCCACGTGTACCTCTACAAAACCGCCGTAGGGAACAATCATCTCGCGTACCTTGCGTCGGGTTTCGCGGTAGGGGGCAATGGGAGCACAGATGGCCAGGCCGCCGCACTTGGTAATCAGCGAGGCCACGTAACCGATGCGCAGTATATTGGTATCGCGATCCTCTTTCGAGAAACCCAGGCCCTTGGAAAGGTGCAGGCGCACCACGTCGCCGTCCAGCAGGGTGATGGGGCGTCCCAACTCCTGCAACGCGCTGTAAAGCGCCTTGGCGACGGTACTTTTGCCCGCACCGCTGAGACCGGTGAAGAAGACCGTAAATCCCTGCTTGCTACGCGGCGGGAATGCCCGGCGCATTTCGCTGACATCGTCCGGGTGCATCAACCATTCGGGGATGGGCAGTCCCTGACGCAGGCGATTCCTCAGGTCGGTGCTGGAAATATGGTTGGCGGCGGTGTCCTTGTGCACATCGTCCGCGGGCAGGTAGGCCTTTTGCTTGGGAACATAGACCAGCGCCTTGGAGGGAATGACCGTCATGGCCAACTCCTCGGCATGCTTTTGGACCAATGCCTGCGCCTGGTAGGGCTCGTAGAAGCGACGCCGTTCGCTGACCGGACCCGGGCCGGCGTGGTCTCGGCCCACGATGAAATGGGTGCAGCCGTAATTCTTGCGGATGACGGCATGCCAAAGCGCCTCGCGAGGGCCCGCCAAACGCATGGCCAGGGGCAGTAGGCTCAGCGATGCATCGCCGCCGGGAAAACGATTGACCACGTTGCGGTAAGTGTGAACCCGAATCACATAGTCCAGATCGCCCGGCTGGGTCAAGCCTACCACCGGGTGCAGCAGGACGTGGGTTTCCGTCTCCCGGGCCGCGCGGATCATCAGTTCCTCGTGCACGCGGTGCAGGGGGTTGCGGGTTTGAAAGGCAACCACCCTGTCCCAGCCTTTCTCGCGGAAGAAGGCACGGACCTGTTGCGGCGTATGCCGATAGCGCGAGAAATCGAAATGATTCGGCAATTGGATGCCTTCCAGGGAGCCGCCCACGTAGAAGCGGGCCGCATCGAGCAGTTGGGTGATACCGGGGTGACGCGGGTCATCGGAGCCGAAGACCGCGCGCGCCTCCTTGCGCTTATCCGGCTCCCAGATATCGGCAATGGTCATTACGGCCAGCGGATTGCCTTCCTTATCCCGCAGGACCAACTTGTCTCGGGGCTTCAGGTTGACCACGGTCTGTTCGTCCAGGTCCAGCGTGACGGGGATCGGCCATAACTGCCCGCCGGTCAAGCGCATCTGCTCCAATACGCTTTCGTAATCGGACCGGGTGAGGAAACCCCGCAGGGGGCTGAACGCGCCGTTCAACAAAAGCTCCACATCGCAGAGTTGCTTTGTGGTCAGGGTTACGGAAGGATAGGCGACGCTTTCCTTGCGACGACGCTCGGCCTCGGCAGTGTCGTCGGGAATTAAATTGCACAGCGTCCCGCCATGGGGCTGGATGAATGTCATTGATCAACCTCATCGATGTCCAAATCACTTGCAACCTAGCATATCGGGCCGTTTTGGAAAAGCAAATGGTGTCAAAAGACAGGGACTCGTCGAAGTCGAGGAAATATGACGGCGGCCACTTATGTCTTCCCGTGAAGAAGAAATTGAATTTTTAGCGGACTTTTTACCCGATCAACCTAGCGAGGCACGCCTCAGACCATCAAGGCATGTCGAGGATGGGCTGCCGGGCGTGCCTCGCTGTTGCAAGTGTCAAGTGGCCGGCTGCAAGAACAGCAAAAACTGATGTTTTTCTTTAAACTTGTCACTGGTAACTTGCAACTGCCGCCTTGGTGGGGAAAAACTTGACGCGTTTTTCTAAGGAGTTGCTGGCCAAGGCGGCTAGGCATGTCGATCGGTGACGATGAACCCCGCGCGTCGCATCAAGGCCACCGCGCCGTCCGAGAATGTGTGCGGAAGTTCGTAGGACCATCCCTGCTTGACGACCACCGCAACGCCGGAACCCAAGGCCGCCGCACGGTATCTGGCCACGTTGAACAAACGGGCCAACCGGTCCCTGTCGCCGTGACCGCCGGGCAGGTCCAGGCCCGTCATCATGGCGGCCGGGGTCCACCAGGCGCAAAGCGCTTTCTGTTCACTTTCTTGTAAGGGCAAGGTGCGCATGAGCTTGGGCTCGCCGAAGGCTTTCACCAGGTCCGGGATGGGCGACCATTTGCGGGCCAGTTGAACCGGCGCCACCGGGCGCAAGACCTTGCGCAATTCGATCGGAATCACCGAACCGAATTGTTCGCAACTGCCCTCGAATTCGAACTGGCGGACCATGTAATCTACCAAACGGTCCAGGTCTTCCGCCTTGGATACCGAGGATGCCGTGGTCAAACAAATCCAATAGGCCAAAGTGTCCGCATCTGTATCTCCACGGAATGTATCGAAGTGAAATGCATGTGCTGCCATGTGACCTCCCTTGCCATGCAGGATCCCCATCAGGTGGAATCCCTGCCATTCATCAACTTTTCAAGGGCGCCGCTCCACATCTTTCGTAAACGCATCGGCGTCGCGCTTATGAAAGATTAGATCGGTACGTAAAAAAGCCAAAAAGTGAATTATCTAATGCGTTTAGCAAAGTAGACAAGGTTCCGCAAGGATAAACGGAGTCACGGGCCTGCCTACATCGCCTCGGAAATGATTTCCTTGCAAATATGCTACCATATTGGCTACCTTAGCGCGCAAGGTGTTTTTTGGCGGAGCCATGATTTGAAGGTTGTTGAGTTTTATAGCGGTATTGGGGGATTTAGCGCTGCCTTGGGGAATCATCCCCAGGTACTGGCCGTTGATCAAAGCCCGCCGGCTGTACGCGTCTACCGCGCCAATTTTGCGCACCCCGTGCAGGAAAAGACAGTCGAGTCGATTGACAGGGACCAACTGCGTAACTTCGGCGCGCACCTGTGGTGGGCCTCGCCGCCCTGTCAACCCTTTACCTATAAAGGGAACCGCAAACAACTCGACGACCATCGCGCCGCCGGCCTGCCCGTGTTTATGGAGCACCTGGCCGCCGTGCAGCCGCCCTTCTTTGCCATGGAGAATGTGGCCGGTTTTCTCGATTCCCAAGGTCATCGATTGGTAAGACAGGTTTTGGCCGCGCAAGGTTACCGTTATATATGGGAGCGCATTCTTTGCCCGACGCAACTTGGCATCCCCAACCTCAGGCCCCGCTACTTCCTGGTTGCCGGGAAACAGCCGCTTGTCCATACGACCGATCCCCGGCCCGTCCGGCAGGTTTTATCGGACTTCCTACAGCCGAATGTCGCCGATGAGTTCGATGTGTGCCCTGATTTAGTGGAGCGTTTCCGGCGCGCCATGGATCTCATCCCCGAGGGAGAAACGGCTAAACCCGCCGCATGTTTTACCTCGGGTTACGGCAAGTCGATTGTGCGATGCGGGTCGTATCTGATTCGTTCCGACGGCCGGATTCGCTATTTCACGCCCGATGAGGCGGCTGCTCTCTTGGGTTTTCCCGCCGACTTCCGGTTTCCCGACGACCTCACCAACCGACAGAAATGGAAACTCCTGGGTAATAGTCTCTCCATTCCGTGTGTTCGCAAGGTACTTCGTTGTGTCCCCATGGGAAATTGTCTCAACCGATGTTAGTTGATGCTCCGTGGGGCCGGGTATTAGAAATCATCTTTCAAGATTACCGCTTTCAACTCCTTGCGCAGGGCGCGTCGGAAGAATTGCGGCGCCACCCAGGTGTAGATACACAGGCCCAGCCAAACAAAACTGAGAATGGAGCCGAGGCCCGGTTTGCCGATCTGGTCCAACCAGATACTCATGACCCGGTAGACAAAAAAGGCGCCCAGCAGCACCGTGATCACGCCTTTCTCGCCCAATTCGTTCAACTTGACCATCATCCGCCACCACATGCCCAGCAAGAGACTTTCCCTGGCCTTGATCGCCGTCAGTAAATGCAGCGCTCCCTGGTCCGTGGGGTCCTGGCGAAGAGCCCATTGCAGTTGTTCGCGCGCGCCCTCCAAATCACCGCGGCGCAGCTTCAGGTAACCCATCAACACCAGGCCCTCCTGGTTCTCGGGTTCGTTCTGAAGGGCGGCGAAGGCGTAGCCGAAGGCTTGATCTAATTGTCCCCGGCTCATCAGGTGTTCGCCGAGCGCGATCATGACGGAAACATTGTCCGGTTCCAAGGCCCGGGCTTTTTCCAGAGCAGCTTCCTTCTCCGCGCGTTTGCCCTTGATGTTCATCAAACGCGCCTTCATCAGGTACAGGTCCGCGTCCTCGACGACCAGGGAAAACAGGGTGTCCAGGTGTTTCTCGGCGGTCTTCAGGTCTCGACTGAGCAAGGCAACCGAAAAAGCGGCATCGTGCGCTTGGGGTAACTCGGGCTCCAGGGTAAGCGCCATGCCGACTTCGTTGCGCGCTGCGTGCAAACGTTTCCGGGCGACCAGACAATGAGCCAGCAAGGCGTGCGCGGCCGCGTGATCGGGATCCTGGCTGAGGATTTGTCGCAGGCCCTCCACCGCACTGTCTACGTTGCCCTGCCGCAACATACGCTCCACATGTTCCATGAGGCGATGCATTTCCATCAGCGCACCACCAGGATCATGAAGGTCGGCAACTGGGCGTATAACCCCTTGGAAACGAAGTAGCCGATGATGACCATGAACAAACCGTTAACCGTGGTGCCGCCGAAGTGTTCGTAAAGGTCGAAGGTGCGCGACTGAATCAACATTATGTAATAGGCCATGCCCAGTTTCCAGACCAGTAAGATCAGGAAGGCGTAACGATAATGGTAGGGGCCCCAGTCCAATTGACTGCCCAAAAAGAGAGTGGTGAAAGCCAGGAGGGCGGAGCCGACAAAACTGAATATAGCCAGCACCAGAGTTTTCATTCTGTTGGGATCGCCGATAGCGAAGGCGTTGAAGACAAACCAGCTGAAGGCCAGCCATCCGCCGGCGAACATAATGGCAAAAAGCGGCCAGATGGGCCGCACGGCCAGTTTGGCCATGCCGCCGGGTTGCGGCTCATCGGCAATTTGATAATGCATGTCAATTCTTCCCGTGTTTTTTGAGGAAAGCCAGAACCTCGTCATACTGCCCGCCCTCATTGGCGTAGCGGGCGTAATTGCGAGCGGTGGTCAGCCATTCCAGGGTCGTGGGTTTCACATCGTCTAAAGCATCCTTCAGCATGGCCTGGGTAATCGGCGATTCGCTACCGGCGGCCAGGGATGCTTCGATGGCCAGATCGCCCGCGGTTTCGACCACTTCCAACAGATCGGCGCCGGAAAAACCTGACGTGCCTTTGGCCAGAACCCTGGTATCGATCCCCCCGGCTACGGGCCGACCGGCCAGGTGAAGGTTCAGGATGGAAGCACGCGCATCGCGGTCGGGCGGCGGTACAAACAAGACGCGATCGAAACGGCCGGGCCGACGGAAGGCGGGATCGATGGACCAGGGCACATTGGTGGCGCCTAGAATCAACACGCCCTGATTATCCTTGGCAAAACCGTCCATCTCGGCCAGGAACAGGCTGACCAATTTAGAGGCGGTACCCTCTCGCGTATACTGCCGCTTGCCGCCCAGGGCCTCGATTTCATCGAAGAACAGGACGGACGGCGTTTTGCGGCGCGCCTCATCGAAAATGGCGTGCAGCTTGCGCTCCGACTCGCCGATGTACATGTCCAGCACATCTTGAATGGCCACGTTGAAGAACTGCGCATCGCATTCACCGGCGGTCGCCCGCGCCAGCAGGGTTTTGCCGCAGCCCGGCGGGCCGTACAACAGAATGCCGCCGCCCACGCGTTTCTTGAAGCGTTGGAAGATGGACGGCTTTTGGAAGGGCAGGATAATGCGCTTTTCGATTTGTTTTTTGATGCCGTCCAAACCGCCCACATCGGCAAAGGTCACCTTTTCTTCCTCGGGGTTCAGCAGGCGTTTCAACTCGGTCTGGTCGGTGTCGTCGTTGCTGATCACGCGCAGTTTGGTGGGGTGCCCCTGACGATCGATGACATGGGCGCTGGTGCGCGCGTTGATGCGGGCTTCCAACTCCTTGTCTTCCAAGGTGGGGTTGGCGCGCACCGCTTTCCGGTAGACATCCAGGGCGTCCTTGGGGCGCTCTAAATCAGCCAGGGCCGTGGCGCGGATAATCAAGACCTCGGGTCCTTCGGCTCGGCAGATCTCGAGCGCCGTCTCGGCCTCGCCGGCTTCCAGGCAGCAAATCGCCGCGTCTACCTGGTCCTGCGCGCTTTCAAAATCAAGGTCCGGCCGGTATTGTTGCATCAATGCGAAACCCTCTTCGGCAACCCCACCCGCGATCATGCCGCGTAACAGGGTCATCAGCAGAGGATAGTTGTCGGGACTTGCTTCCAGGGCGTGTGTGAGTGATTGGATGGTTGTTGCGTCCATAACCTCTTCCATACAGTTCGGTCCAATTGCGTATTCTAGACCAAAGATCGAACGGAAGCACGAGATATACCGAAGCAATCGACGGCCGGCGGTGATTTCAATGGGCGCGGGGCCGGGGTTATGGAATAATGTGCGTGAAATGAATGCTGTTTCAGGAGGGTCTCCCCATGCTCGACCAGGCTACCGGTATCCGCAAGGGCGAAGAATTACAGGTAGAACCGCTGCAAGCCTATCTGGCCGCCAATATCCCAGGCTGCGAAGGCGAGTTGGAGGTAAAACAATTTCCGGGCGGTTTCAGTAACCTGACTTATCTGATCGCTATGGGCGGTAAGGAGATGGTGTTGCGCCGTCCGCCCTTCGGAGCAAAGATCAAGAGTGCGCATGACATGGGGCGAGAATACCGGGTGCTGTCCGGGCTGTCGAAGGTTTGGGACAAGTCGCCGCGCACTCTTGCTTATACCGAGGATGAATCGATCATCGGCGCCCCCTTTTACGTAATGGAACGCGTCAAAGGCGTTATTCTGCGCAAACCGGACCAGGCCCTGAACCTGAGTCCCGCCGTCATGAAAAGCCTGTCCGAGTCCTTTATCGGCAACCTGGCCGAACTCCACGGTTTGGACGTGGTTGCGGCCGGCTTGGATCAACTGGGCAAACCCGAGGGTTATGTAAAGCGCCAGGTGGAAGGTTGGCACAAGCGTTACCAAAACGCGCAGACTGACGATCTGCAGGGTATGGAGCGCGCCGTATCCTGGCTGTTGGAAAACATGCCGGAGGATTCGGGCTCGGCGCTCATCCACAATGACTACAAATACGATAACATGGTCTTGGACCCGACTGACTTGACCCGCATCATCGCCGTGCTGGACTGGGAGATGTGCACGCTGGGCGATCCCCTGATGGATCTGGGCACCACGCTTGCCTATTGGGTAGAACCCGACGACAACAAGGCGTTTGCCCTGGTGGGTCTGACCAACCTTCCCGGTAACCCAAGCCGCACCGAATTGCTGGCCCGCTACGCCAAACTGACCGGCCGCATGGTGGAGCACCCGGTTTTTTATTACACCTTCGGCCTGTTCAAACTAGGGGTAATCGGTCAGCAGATCTATTACCGCTATAAAAAGGGCTTCACCCAAGACAAACGCTTCGCAAGCCTGATCGAGTTGGTGCGCGGTTGCGGCGACATGGCCGTGCGCGCTATAGAAACCGACAGAATCTCCAACCTGGGCTGAGCGAAACAAACTGAATAGGCGTATCGGGTGGCGCCGTAATACGTGGCAAAAACTTTCCCTGACCGGTTGTAGCCAGGATAGAATAGGCTTAGGAGGCTTGGTATGGGCCGATTGGTTCGCCTGGATTGGGCCATAAAAAAGATATTGCGGGACAAAGCCAACTTCGAGATCCTGGAAGGGTTCTTGTCGGAACTCCTGCGTTTCGATATTCGCATTCAAGAGATCCTGGAGAGTGAGAGCAATAAGGAAGACGCTCGCGACAAGTACAATCGAGTGGATCTGCTGGTGAAAAACGAAGACGGCCGGCTCATTATCATCGAGGTTCAGAATGAATCGGAGGCCGATTATCTGCAACGCCTGATGTACGGCACCTCTAAAGCAATGGTTGAGCACCTGCACGCGGGTGCGTCCTATGCCGCCGTTAAGAAGCTTTATTCGGTGAGCATTGTCTATTTCGACTTGGGTCAGGGTAAAGACTACCTGTATCACGGCACCACCACTTTCCACGGTTTGCGCTTCAATGACGACCTGGCCTTGACGGAAAACCAGAAAAGTCTCTTCCAGGTGAACTCGCCGGCGGATTTGTTCCCGGAATACTACCTGGTCAAGGTCCCCCGCTACGACGACGCCATCCGCGACACTTTGGACGAATGGATCTACTTCCTGAAGAACGAAGAGATCAAAGACAGTTTCAAAGCCAAGGGACTGCAAAGCGCCAAAGAGAAACTGGACATCCTGAAGATGTCGGACGAAGAGAGAAAGAAATACGAAGCCTACTTGGAAGACCTGCGATTTCAAGCCAGTATGGCATTATCCACATACAGTATGGGTCAGTTGGTCGGGGAAAAGAATGCCAATACCGCAACCGCTCGGCGCTTGCTGCAGCACGGCATGAGCCCGGAAGAAGTTGCCGCCATGACGGCATTGACGCCGGACGAAGTCAAAGACATTGCAAAAGAGATGTAAGACCAGCGAATGTTTTCGTACATGCACGACCTGTAAAAAAACGTTGTCGCCGTGCGCGGTACGTCCGTTTTACGTGTCAATAGGTTTTGCCCGAGCTCGGGGAGTCCGTTTTCCAGGTCTGCAATGAATGTCTCGAGCCCGGTGATGGGTATTACCCATCAGCATGCCTGCCTTGCCCGTCTGATTGGTTCTATTTCGACCCTCAGTGATTTGAGGCGAATCGGCGCCTATCAAAATTCTCTCGCGAAGTACCCGGCGCCCGGGCCGCACCTCGAAAACCGGCGGAAAATTTGCCGTCGCCCCGGCCGCCTGTCAAAATTCTCTCGCGAAGTACTCGGCGCCCGGGCCGCGCCTTAAAAACCGGCGGAAAATTTGCCGTCGCCCCGGCCGCCTGCCAAAATTCTCTTGCGAAGTACCCGGCGCCCGGGCCGCGCCTTAAAAACCGGCGGAAAATTTGCCGTCGCCCCGGCCGCCTGGTGGGTTAATAAATGTCCGGCACTTTTCCATTACACTGCCCGAACTTGTTGAGAAGTTTCCCTTTGAACAACTCAAATAATCTGCCATATCCATACGGTTTGCGGATCTTGAATCCGCTCATCAACGAATCGACTCGCGACGACCTGATTAGTCTATGGTAGAAAACGTCTTGACTCGTGTATCCCTCATGGATGCCAGTTGTTCGCGTATGGCGTCCGTCCGGGCCGGGTCCAGGTTTTCAAGGATGTCGGCATACAGGGCCAGCGCCTCGATGGTGAGACCGTGATCGGGAGCCAGGATGCCCCGGCGCAATTGGTAGGCGGCGCCGGCGAGCTTTTCAGCTTCGTTCCAGTTTCCGTCCAGGTAGCTCAGCCTGGCCAGATGAAGTAGAGGATCGGTCACGGCCAGGGCATGACCGCCGTGCACAGCTTCCAGGCGGTCGTGGGCTCGGGCCAGGATTCGGCGGGCTTCGGTGCGGTTTCCTTTTGCGCCGGTCAGGTACCCTCTGACGGACATCAGACGGGCGGCCATTCCGCTTTGCGGCCCTAAATATTCATCGGCCAGGGCCTCGGCTCTTTCCAGAAACGCTTCCGCTTCCGTGAAGGCGCCCCGGCGACATGCTGAAAGGGTTCTTGCCCCTGCTATGCGACACTTGATTTGCATGGTGAGAGATTCTTCCTGCAAGTCCGGGCTCAGTGTCGCCAGGAATGTGTCAACCTCATCCAAAATAGCGTCGGCTTGTCGATGGTTGCCCAGGGCCAATTGTTCGTAAGCCGCATCCACCGGAGGTCCCAGGCTTTGAAGTTGCAGCGGCGTTTGTTCCGGTCCTTCGAGTGGTGTGGAAGTAACCTGTCGGCGCAACAGGGCCAAGGCCGTCGGCATATCGTTTCGGTCCAACCATATTTGGGTTTCGAGCAGGCGCTGGAGCAGGCCGGCCGCGTCTTCGAAACGGTCCTGGTGTTGTAAGAGACGCGCACCGGCCAGCAGGTGAAGGATGATTCGGCTGTCGGCGCCCGGGAAGAGATTGGGCTCCAGAAGACAGGCTTGCCGCCAGGTTTCCTCGGACTCTTCGAAACGATCCGACCGATACAGTACAGCGCTTCTAACAACCATGGCGAGCCATAGAAGATGCTCCTCTTGCTGTTTATGCGGAACGTTTCTCATCAACCTGGAATGATACATTAGGGTTTGCGGCGGCAGCTCTTTGCCGATCATCAAGGCATGAATCATTTGGAACAGGGCGGCAAAAGGCTCCGTGTTCAAGCGGTATTGGATGGAGTTGTGAAATTTGTACCGGTCCAGATGTACGGTATTGCCTGAGAGAAGGGCGTTCAATGCCAGCTTCCTGTAAATTTGTGACAGGGCATTCGCCTTTTGGCCAGGTTTCAGTTCATGGGGACGCATACCATTTTTGACTTCTTCAACACGGAGGACCAGGGATTTCAAGCCTGTCTCGGCCAGATTGCAGGCTTTCTGCAAGGTAACGTGGGCAGCGCTGAAACGGCCCGTCAGGCTTTGGGTATCGGCTAGGGCTTGCATCCAGGTCAAGCGTTGCATGACATCGGTATATTCCGGTGAGATTTCGGCCTGAGCAAGCAGGTTTTCGTAAAGCTGCTCCGCTTCACGGTAGTGCCCCAATTGCAGGTACATGGCCGCCAGTTTCCCGCTGGTCCTCATCCTGAGGCCCGGATCTTTCATTTCATCCAGGCGCAGATCCCGCCTGATTTCGTCCAAAAGTGTGCGGGTATCGGGACCTTGGGTTTGCCGAAGTCCGGTGTCGATGCCGCCCAGGAAGGAGAGCATGGCCAGGGTCTTCTGCGCCTTCAGGTCTTGCAACTCGATCTGTCGCTTTTGGTAAAGTGCGGTGGCGGTGAAGGCCAGGACCAATAATACGGCGACCAGAGCGCGCCGGTGCCTGCTCAAAAAACGGGACAGCACATAAAGACGCGTTTCGGGACGGGCGTGAATGGGGAAACCGGCGAGATATCGCGTTACATCCCCCATAAACGCTTCTACCGAATCATAGCGCTGTTGCGGGTCGCGGTGCATGGCCTTCATGACGATGGTGTCCAGGTCGCCCTTCAGTTGATTGTGTAGCTTGCGGCCGGAACCCGGCGGACCGGTCTGTACGCGGCCGGTATCGGTTCTTTTGTCCAAGACAGCGACAGAAGGTTTGTCCGGGCGGCTCTGTTCCAACGAGCGGAAAACCTCTTCCAGGCTTTCCTTGTTCAACTTGTGCGGCAGGCGTCCGGTAAGGAGAAGATAGAGGATGACTCCCAGGGAATAAATATCGTGAGCCGTGGTCAGGCGCTTGCCGGAGACCTGCTCGGGACTGGCGTACTCAGGCGTCAACATGGTCCAGCCGCTCAGGGTGACGGTGGCCTCGTCCACGTCGCTCGAAGGATCGAAAGTTCGAGCGATACCGAAATCCAGCAATTTGGGTTCACCGTCGCCGGTAATCAGAATGTTGGAGGGCTTCAAGTCGCGATGGATGACCAGGTTGGCGTGGGCGTAGCGAACTGCTTCGCAGACCTTGACGAACAGCCCGAGACGGTCGCGGATGCTTAGATTCCGCCGCCGGCAGTATTCGGTCAGGTGGGGGCCGTCGATGAACTCCATCACCAGATAGGGCAGGCCGTCCTCGCTGATGCCGCCCTGATGAAGACGGGCGATATTGGGATGGCTCAACCCGGCCAGGATCAGTTGTTCCCGTTTGAACCTGGAAACGAAGGTGGGCGTGTTCCAGCCGTGCTCCAGGAGTTTAACCGCCAACCAGCCGGGCATCGTGACCCCTTCCGTTCGTTCGGTGAGGTAGACGGTGCCCATGCCGCCGCGCCCTAACTCGCGAATGATTCGGTACGGTCCCACGGTTTCACGAGGTTTCTTCTCGATGGGCGGCGGTTTCGGGGGCCCCTCGACCAGAGGCTCTTCCATAAAATCGACCTCGGACTGATCCGCGGCCAGGAGGGAATCGACCTCCTGACGCAATGCCGCATCGGCGCCGCAGATTTCGTCGAGATACTCTGCCCTTCGGCCTGTCGGCAGCGTGAGGGCCTTATCCAGAATGGTTTTTACTTGTTGCCAGTTGGTATCGGACAAAAGACGCACCTTGCTTTTCAAACGCTGCTTTCTATTATACGTCGTCTTCACAAGACGTGTTCCCAATGCACCGATGTCGACAGGTGACTCGTCAACAGGCCGGAAGTCAGATCTCCCGTTTTTTCCACTTGCCCAGCTTGAAGAACCAGGCGCCGATGACGGCCAGGACGGATTCTGAAATGGCGATGGCGATATAAACGCCGTGCGTGCCCCAATCCAAGTAGAGGGATAACACGCCTGCCAATGGGATCTGTATGACCCAGTAGCATAAAAAGTTGATCAGGGTGGGGGTCCAGGTATCGCCGCTGCCGTTAAAGCTGTGGGTCAAAACCATGCCCCAGCCGTAGAAGACATAACCGTAAGACACCACGCGCAGGCAGTGGGCGCCGTGAACTAAAACCTCGGCCTCCGAGGTCAACAGCCCGACCAGTTCCTCCGCGTAGATCAAAAAACCCACCATAATCAGGCTGAGGAAGATCATGTTGTAAAAACCGCAGCGCCAGACCGAGGACTCGGCGCGATCGGGCCGACCGGCGCCCAGGTTCTGACCCACGAGGGTCGCGGCCGCGTTGCTCAGTCCCCACGCGGGCAGGATGGTGAAGACGATGATCCGCAGGGCCACGCCGTAACCGGCCACCGCCGCGCTGCCGAAGGAAGCGACGAAACGCACGATGATGACCCAACTGGTGGTAGCAATGGTCCACTGAATGATTCCACCCACGGATATCCGAACGATACGACGCAGCAAATCCCACCTGGGCCTGAAATGGTGTAGTTTCAGGTGAATCGCCCCCATCCCCCGCATCAACAGGACAAACTGCATGACCACGCCGATGCCGCGACCGATATTCGTGGCTACCGCGGCTCCGGTCACACCCAATTCGGGAAAGGGCCCCCAGCCGAAAATAAAACAGGGATCCAAGATGATATTCAGGCCGTTGCAAACCGCCAACACATACATCGACATGGCCGGATTACCCGCGCCGCGGAAGATCGCATTGCCCAGGAACAACAATAACAAGGTGGCATTGCCCGCCAACATGACGGTTACGTTCATGCTGCCGACGGCAATCACCTCGGGTTCAGCGCCCATGGCCCGAAAGATGGCGGCGCCGTAGAAGATGCCGAGCAGTGTGATGGGAATGGAGACCAGAGCCCCCAGAACCAGCGATTGGGCCGCTGCTATCCGTGCATCCTCAATATTACCTTCTCCCACTCTCCTGGCCACCATGGCCGTCGTGGCCATACTCAGACCCAGGCCGATGGCAAATAACATGGTCATCACGGTTTCCGTGAGGGCCACGGTCGCCACGGCTTCCTTGCCCAGGCGCGCGACGAAGTAGATATCGACAATGCCGAAAATGGCCTCCATGATCATTTCCAGGATCATGGGGATGGCAAGCAGGATAATGGCGCGGTTGACATTGCCCTTGGTGTAATCGTGTTCCCTGCCCATGACGGCGTCCCGCAAATCACCCCAAAAAGAGGAACGCACACCCGGCAGGGCGGTACTTGCGCTTTGTGAATTCTCCATGCGAGACACATCCTGTTATTTCATCAAGCGCCGAAGGCTTGCCTAAGCGCACTCATCCAAATAACGTTATTCGGCAGTATTGTGTCTCACAATCGCACTTTTTTTCCAGGGAAGATTGGGGTGATGCGGAAAACCGGGGCATATCGGCCTTGGAGGAGTTTGGAGACTCGTGGTTGATGACATGCCGGCGCCCCGGTCAACCCGTGTGACAGGTTCTTACTTGTATATGCGAAAAAAGCGGCTGGAAAGGCTCAAGAAATCATGAATTCGGAGGATTGTAGAAGAATTCTTCCCGAACGACCCTACCGTCGGTGACATCATAAAGCCCCATCTCACGCAGGTTCATGCGCACGCCGTCGGCCTTGCGAGTGATATCGAAATTGAAATAGACGGCAAATTGAAAACCACCCACGAAGGGGCCTTTGATTTCCACCTGATGGACCTCATGGTCCTTCCCCCACTGAATGCTTTTATTGCGAATGGCCTCGATGCCTTCGACCCGCTCGGGATAACCCGGCTGTTCGTCGGCTTCCACACTGACGGCATCATCGGCATATAGACTTAAGGCTTCAAGAAAGCGACCGGCACGACAAAAGTCCACCAATTGATTGGCAACATCGATCACGCTGTCCATTGCAACCTCCAGGAAGCTGGTACCGATCAGTCTACCGGCCGAAGCGATGAAACGCAAGCGGCAAGCCGGGCATTTCGTTTCGTTTATTTCGATTAAGTGTTATGCTGGATGGGTGAACCGATCACAGTCGGGAGGTTATGATGAAATGACCACCCAAGCAGCAGCGAATCTACTCAATGTTTCCAGGCCGTATCTGGTTAAATTGCTTGAATCCGGCGAGATCCCGTTTCAAAAAGTCGGGACCCACCGTAGAGTCCGTCTAGACGATCTCTTGATATATAAGAAAAAGTTGGAGGAAGAGCGGTTGAATACTCTCAATGAACTAACCACCCAGGCACAAGAGTTGGATATGGGCTATTGATGCGGACACCGGTCGCTGCTTATTCGGCAACATTCCCATAGTTACTCTCATTTGGACATCGAAAGGAATCGGCGCTATGAACTATGATGCGCCGAATATTTCTTGGAGGACGGCCAGGCTTAGGATTTCCATGAGGACTCCCTCGTATAGCCTAATGTTTCCGGTGTCAGCTTCTTCGGTGCGGCTGATTAAATTCTTGACCCCGGCTTTATCGAAAAACGGCAAGGTATTCATGGCGGTTCCGTGTAATGTATCCAACAGCAGTTGCCTCAGGGGGCCGTCTCGTTTCAGGATGGTGGGCGGTGCTTGAAAGGCGTGTTTGCTTCGGTTGAGGATTCGCGGGGGAAGGTCCTTTTCGCAAGCCCGCCGAAGAATGTATTTAGAGATGTCCCCTCTAATCTTCATGTCAGCCGGTAGTTGTACCGCGAATTCCACCAGGTGGTGGTCCAGAAAGGGCAGGCGCCCCTCCACTGACGAGGCCATTTCCATGCGGTCACCCAGTGTGGCCAATACGTAATTGGGCAGGTATGACGCGGAAAGCAGATACATGGCTCGATGCAGCGGGGCGCGGTTTTGCCATTGACCCGGATGGTTGCCGGCTTTCAGGTAGTTCCCGACGATCTCGACGCCGGAAATCGGCTTTAGATCGAGGCTGATGATCCGTTCCAGGATCCGGCATCGTTCGATTTCGGTTTTTAGCCAGGACGGTATGAAGTCGTTGGGAACCGGCTTGCCGCCGTACTGTTTTTGGTCCCTGCGGAAATGGCCGTAGCCGCCGAAGATTTCATCCGCGCCTTCACCGGTTAGTGCGACCTTGTAGCCCGCCTTTTGGACAGCTTTCGAGAGTATGTATTTGGCCGCTCCGTGTGCGTTGAAGCAAACGTTCTCACCGTGGTACAGGGCCTTTTTCAGCCCAGATGCAAGCACGTCCTGAGAGACGGGCACTCGTTGCAGATGAACGCCCGCGTGTTCGGCCATGACGCCGGCCGCCTCGGCTTCGTCGTAGTTGGTTCCGGGGAAGGACAGCGTGAATGCCGGAAGTGTCTCGCCGCCGACTCTTCGGGTAGCGGCCAGGACCGCCGATGAATCCAAACCGCCGCTCAGGTAGATGCAGACGGGCACGTCCGATCGCATGCGCAGGCGTACCGCTTCCTCGAAAATCGCGGCCAGTTCGTCGGCGGCCTGAAACTCATCTACCTCCTTTTCGCGGCCGGTTTGGGGGTAATTGAAATCCCAGTAGCGGGTGAAACGGAACCCGTTCTCATCGGCTTCCATATAGCAACCCGGCGGCACCTGGTGAATGCCTTGGAACAGCGTATCGTTGCCCATAAGAAAACGGCGATGAAGCCAGGAGTTCGTATCCCACCGCGCGGGGGCGCCCTCGGCGAAGAGGGCTTTGATTTCTGAAGCCAGGAAGAGCGTGTTCTCGTGCACCGTATAGTACAGAGGTTTGATGCCGAAACGGTCGCGGGCCGCGAACAGTTTTTCCTTGACGCCGTCGCCGAGGATGAAGGCGAACTCACCGCGAAGGTATTTCAGGCAGCCGGCGCCGTGTTGTTGATACAAGTGCAAGGCGATTTCGCTGTCCGACCTGGTTTGGAAAAGCCGGCCCCGGCTTTGAAGTTCACTCCGGATGCGTTCAAAATCGTAGAATTCGCCGTTGACGACCAGCGCGTATGGCAAGCGATCGTGCAACAGGGGTTGCCTGCCTCCCTCCCCGTCCATGATGCTCAGACGAGCCTGGCCCAATGCCGCGTGCCGGTTTGGCGTGAAGACGATGCCCCGGTCGTCCGGCCCTCGGTGCCTCAGCGCGTCGAGACCTTTTTGAAGACAGTCCGGCGCCAGGGCCCCGCTAAAACTTAGGGCCGCCAGGACACCACACATCGTTCACCCACCCGCCCTGGCTTTGGCCCTGGAACCGCGTGAGTTTCGATTGCCTCGGACACCGGACGGTGGATTGCGGAGCTTGCGACCGATGGACTTGATCATGGCGGGAACCATGGCCGGGTCCTGGATGAGCATCTCGATAATGACCTCCCGGGGGATGGTCAGCATCAGCATTTTTTCCTCGGCAACCAGGGTTACCGTGCGGGTTGAACCGGTCAGGGCGCCGATTTCGCCCACCAGGCTGCCCGGCCCCAAGTAGCGTACCCTGGCGATTTCAATCCGCAGCTTACCGCGTACGATCAGGTAGGCATCATGGCCGGGTTTCCCTACCTGCATTACTTTATCGCCAAGGTGTCTAGTGACTTCCATAAGGTCTCCGGCCATGTCGCAAAGGTGCTCCGGCGAGCAGTTTTTAAAGTGGTTACAACTAAGCAGAGCGCGGACTTTCTCCACCAAAGACATGTGATGACCCTTCGATTTGGGGCCCAGGACACGGTCCAGTTGTTTCACCACGCCCAAAGGAAGTTGTTGTAGATGATCCTCCAGAGCCGCGGGGTTCAACTGCTGTAAACCAACGGCGGCAGCCTCCCTGAGAATGGGCGTGTTACTGTGAAGCGCCGCGGCAAACTCATCGGGCGCGTTTTCAGGCCCGGCTTCCGTCAACGCCTCCAGGGCCAGAACTCTGATCCAATTGTCGACCAGGTCGAAGCCCGCGATGACGATGCGTCGTAGTCTCGCCTCGGGTTCACGCCTGATCCAGGGATGATAATCGCGTAAGCCGAAAAGAAGTGATTCGGGCGTATCGCTTTCGATCAAGGGCATAACCATTGGTTTGAGGTCGAAAGGGATGACCAGGTCAGCGATTTCCAGGGCGAAAGCCCGGGCCTCCTCGTTTTCATACATGGCGTTTTTGATCAAGCGAATAGAACCGGGATCGCATATCAGACCCAGGGTCAGGAAAATGTCCTCCATTTCTGTTTCAAGCTGCCGCGTCAGGGCGGCCGATAACTCTTCGGCCTCGGCCGACTCTTCCAGGTCCAGAAGCGCCGTTTGCAGCCAGGCGTAACGGAAAATGCGCCGGCGGATGCATTGACTCAACCGCTCCGCTTCCGCCGAATCCGCTTGAAAGCCGAGATGGTTCAGCGATAGCAAAGCCAGGTGAGCCAGATCGCGCCCGGCGGTAACAGCCGTATGAAAAAGAGCCTCGATGGATGGGGCATCGCCGGCCGCTTCCTGGAAGAAAATCAGCTTTCTCAGGTTATAGCTTTCAGGTGGGAAGCGGCGACTCTCCCGACGGATGAATTCGGTAATTTCCTCACCGGCAAGTTTCAACCCGGCCAAGGCCGCTTTGTGGTAGGTGCTCGTGAACAGGTGATCGATAAGGGGATACCAGAAACGTCGATCCCGGTAATGTCCCGCGCAAAGCAGAGCCCGGCGGCGGACAGCCGGAACATCGTCGCGCAATAATTCAGCCAGGGCCTCTTTATACGGTGTCTCGTCGTTTGTTTCCATGTAACCCAAGGCTTCAAGGCGTTTGCCGGGGTCATTGGAAAGGGCGAGGTCCATAACGAACCCCTGGTCCGGCGGACGGGCGTAGCGATCCGCGAGGTTTTTTCGAATTCGGACGATCCGCTCTCGACGGTCCATATCGGATTCCAATTCGAACGCTTTGTCCAGGGCCTCGATAAATCCGTGCGGTTGGACCTTTTCGACCCAATCGAGCACGGGGACACGCAGCTTGGGATCGCCGTCGACCAACAATCCGCGCATCATATCGGCAGCTCGTCCCGGTTCTATCTGAAAGATCAGTTTGAAGGCGAGTTCGGGATGGGTGACAACCATGGGACACAGGGCTTCACGCACGGTAACGGCGGTTTCCGTGACAAGCCCGCTGCCGCTGTGTTCACGCAATACGGCAATCAACATCTTGCGATATTGGACGAACAGCATGGAGGAGACCGCCACCCAAAGGCTCATAGCCCCGCAAAGCAAAGCCAGAATGACGGCCAACAGCGTTTCCCCCGAGAGGTTACGGGTCAACAGCACCAGGGAAAAGGCGGCGCCCACGGCTGCCCCCTGCTGGAAGACACCTTCCATTTTGGCTTGCAAGGCAAAACGTTCGGCGGCCGGCATGGGCTGATAGAGTATCTTGGAGGTGGGCTCGTAGATGGATTTGCGCAAGAGAAAAGCCAGGAACTTGGCCATGAGCACGGCCAGAAAGAAAACGGTGTCGTTCCCGCCGATGCTTCCCCAGGTCAAGGCTACGACAGCAAAAACACCCACTCCGAACGGATAACACAACAACGCCGGCAAAATGCCGAACTGTTTGACCAGCCATGAAGCCAGAAATAATTTGAGACCCAACTCCAACACCTTGGCAATACCGAAGAAGTAGGCGATGAACATGGCCAGCGATTGTGGTGAATCGAGGAACTCCCTTCGCGTACCCACCAGAAAACTGAAATCGGTGTAGTAATTACCCAAGGTATAAAGAACCCCGGCGGCTATGATCAGCAGCGCGTAGGGTGAGGAAATGACCGAGGGTTGGTCTTTCTTCCGGTCGGAAAGCTTCTTGCCCGGTACGGCCGGCGGCTCATGGTACAGCATCACCAGGGCCGTCAGGCTTGCCAGGCATAGAAGCAGGCCGACGCCCCCCAGCAGGTAAAGCCGGGACGGCGACCAATGCGCTGACAATTGACCGATCAGAGCGGCGCCGACCAGGGAGGCAATCGGGTCCCCCGCACCGATGAAGGGAAAAAGCCGCTTCCCCTGTTTCAGGTCATAGATGCGGCCCGCCAGCAGCCAGAAACCCATATTGGCCAGGCTCAACATGGGCATCGCCCAAACGAACATCAGGTAGATCACCAGGTCGCCGCCCGGTTTCATAAACAGCACAAAGACAAGCAGAGAGACGCCCTGAAAGATCAGGTTTCCCAACAGAACGGAGCGGGCGGACCGGCGACTGCCGGCCCAGGAGATCATGGAACCGCAAATATACCCCACCAGTCCCGAGAAGACATAGGCCACGGGCAGATCCGCCACCTCAAAGGTTTTGAGGAAAGCGGCATTGGCCAGCGGAAAGTAAAACGACGAAAAAAAACCCACACCGACGGAGTAGGTAAACAGCAAGAACAAGGAGCGTTCCTCTCCCTTGTTTACCTTCAACATGTTCAGCAATGGTCGGAGAGGGTTGGCTGTCAAGGTTAACCTCGGTCAAAAGATACTTGCAGGCATTGATTGGATAGGGCCAGTAGGGCGGAGCCTTCCGAGGCAATACCGGGTTTCAGGACGGCTGCGATTTGAAATCTGCCGAGGTGGAACAGATCGATCAGGGCTTCAGCATCGGTTGGATCCAAAATGCGGTAGTCCACACCCTCACGCCGGGCTTTCAGGAAGGCGGGGACCTTACTGATATCCAGGCGATTGGCGGCCATGGCTTCGATGGTCAACGGCATGGAAATCAGCAGGCGCGGAGTTTGTTCAAAATCCAGGTAGGGGTGGATGCCGTCGGCAATGGTGCCGTTGTGGTTAAGGCTGCTGACCAGAGACGGCAAATTGGTCGGAGCAATGGTAGCGCGGCGAATTTTTGCGCCGCGCGCCATGGCTTGAAGAAAGTTGTAACGTTCCAGGTAGACGGACAGTTTCCGGCCGCGATGCTCCGGCACGACGACCAGACCCTGGCAATAGGAACTGTCATAACGATCGCGGAAACTCTCCTCCAAGATGTAACCGGCAATCTTCCCCGCACCGGTTTCCAGCAAAGCGCCCGAGCCGAAACGCAGTGCCTTGTACAAGGTAAAGCCGCCGAAGTTGTTCAGCATTTGCGGTTCGTAGATTTCGGCTAAGAAGTCTTGCAGCCGCGCCCAGTCCTCGTAGGTGCAGACCTGAAGCCGATAGCCCATGTCCGCAAGTATTTCCTCTATGTCCCGCCGCGCCGACGAAAGCCGGATCGCGTCGGGAGAGAAAACGGCGGGCAGGCAAAGTTCCGGGGGCTTGCGGTAATCGATAACGCAACGCATGGCATTCTCCTGGTCAGGGCAGGCGCCCGAGTTCATAGGTGAGGTGAAGAAACAGATGGGCGCCCGGCTGCGGCAGCCTCTCCGCGTGGATGCCGGTGCTCGTACGAACTCCAGGGTGATCGTAGGATTGGTTGAAGGCATTGTCCGCGGTCAGTTGGATGAACAGGCGCCGAATCGGCGGTCGATAACGCACGGCCAGATGGGCAACGGTGTAGGCGGAGACGGGCGCCAGGGTAATCTTCTCCGTGTTCAACTCCTCGCGCGTGCGCTCGCCCACATGATTAACGCGCAGATTGAATCCCAAATCGGGTCGCGCCGTCCAGTCGATACCCACGCTCAGTTTGAACCGGGCGATATCGGCAATGCGCTCATCCTGCTGGGTATTTCGCGGCCGAATCCAAGAAGCGCCGCCGTTTAAACGGAAGTCCTCCCAATCCTTGAGCAGCGAGGTTTGCAGGCCGATAATCTCCAATGTTCCCGAAGCAACGAAACGGGTTTTATCGGGTTCCTCCTCCAGGGGCACACTGATCACGGCATTGTCATAAGTCGCAGCGTAGGCCGACAGTTCAGCGGTCAGACGACTCTCTTCGTGAAAATAGATGCCGGCCAGTTCCAGGTTTTTTACCTTCTCAGGGGGTAGCGAGGGGTTGGGCTTTGGCCGCGAGGACCCTGTCGTGTAGCGGTGGAAACTGGATGCGTCCTTGAATGCCTCGGAATAGATCAGTTTCAGCACGCTGCCGGGTCCGGGTTTATACACCGCGCCGAGTCTTGGATTGAAAACGGCGCCGTAACCTTCGACCGGAAAGCTCTCATCACCGACCTGAATATTGTCGGCTCCGGTACTCGCTCGTATGCGGCCGTTATCGATGCGCCCGCCCGCGAATACCTTCCACAAGTCGGAGATATGCCAACTGCCCTGCAGGAATGCGCCCAGTTCCTGTTGCCGGAAGAACTGACCGGTACTGCTGACGGCGTCTTCGAATTTTGTCAATTGCTCCCGGTTGAATGGCAGCCCTTCGATATCCAGGAACGTATGGGTGACCTCATTGATATAGTTACCCTGGATATCCGCCGTGCGGAAAGCCATACCTCCGACCAGATCTAGATTCCCCTTCTGATAGGAGGCGACCGCTTCCAGGCGGATTTCGTCCGAGGATTGGGAGAACAGCGTATCCCTGATCACGGGCCTGAAATTCTTTCGCAGTTCTTCCAAACTCAAGCCGCCGTTTTCATAGGTGATCAACTGTATGAAGCGGGTGCCGCGCGCCAGATGATCTCGACGGTAACGGCCGTGCATATTGAGTGACAGGTTACCGAAATTCTCGGCGAAGGAAACCTTGATGGAGGTCTGTCTGGGCACCCAGCGCTGCCCGTTCTTCCCGCCGGCGTAATAACGGTCCAGGTACCACCCCGTACTGCCCTCGTCACGGCGCATGGATTGCAAATTCACGCTGACATTTCGGAAGCGCAATGTTCCGTTCAAAGAGTAGTTATCGGTCAGGTCGTCGTAGCTAATGGGACGCCCCGAATAGCCCTGCTTCAAAAGCGCTTTGTCCATCTGCCGGGCATTTTCCCGCTCCCACTCCTCCGCATCGCTGCCGGGGAAGTAAACCGCGGTGTCGTAATCGTAATCCCAATCCGCATAACCGGAGCGGTCCGGCTCGTCGCTTCGAAAGAGGCGCAGGGCCAGGTTGAAATCGAACTGGCCGTTGGGCCGGCCGGTAGCAAGGAGGTCCAGGTAACGACTGTTCCAAGCCCCGTAGCCAAGCCGTGATTGCAGCCTGTAGTCACCGGTATTTTCTACCAGTTCGGACGCCTGTTTGGTAATCACGTTGATCACGCCCTGGAAGGCGTTGGCGCCGTACATGGTGGACGCGGGCCCGTAAATGACCTCGATCCGGTCCACGTTAAGCATGGGGTACTGGCGGCTGAGCCAGATGCTGTCGGCCCACAGGCCGTTGACCGCGGAACCGTCGATCAGCAGCATGGTCCGATCGTTGACCGTATTGCGATAGCCCCGCGTATACAGGCTCGCGTAGAAGATGCCGTTGCCCCGGATGACATCGAAGGCGGGCAGGTCTTCCAGAACCTCGGACAGGTCGTTATAACCGCGCCGTTTGATCTGTTCGGCGGTGATCACGGTGACCGCGGCCGGAGCCTCGAACAGGCTTTCCTCGGACTTGGAGACCGAGGAGACGGTTACGGGTTTAGGAGCCTGATTCAATTCGGTCAGGATCTCATGTAAGACGGGCAGATCGTATTTCCTTCCGTCGCGATAATTCGGATACAGTTTCACCAGTTTGCTCAAAGTCGCCCTGGCTTCTGCCTCGCGATCCTGCATCAGTTGCGTGCGCGCCACCAGGGCCAGGGCGCGTGCTCTTTGCTCGCGGGGAATGTTCTCCGGCAGACAATCGGCCGCCAGGGCTTCCACCAGATGGAAACGGCCCGCCTCGTATTCCCTTTCCGCATCTTCCAGAATCTTGTCGCAATCCGTAGCCGGCGGCCGCCAGGCGTAAATCGCAAGTAAGACGATGGTAAGCAGGTTTATAGACATAAGCGGCTCCATTCAGGGTCGGTAGGGTTGCGGTCCGCCGGGTTGGTTTTCAGCGGGGGATGTGGGACAGGTTTGCTCGTGACGCAGTTGGGGCGAGACATGGAGATCCCATTCCTCGCGCGTCAATTCCGGCCGCACAAGGGTGCAGACTCGCTCGGCCAATTCCTCGACGGGCACCGGCCAGGACCTGACGGTGCGGTCGTGACCCGCTGAATAGATGCGGGCCCCGTCCGGTGAGAACACCACTTGCCAAACCCATGATTGATGACCGGTATACTCCAAGGGCCTTGCCTTGGGATTGTCCAACAGCCACAGGCGAATGCTTCGATCCGCACTGCCGGAGGCCAACATCTTGCCGTCGGCTGAAAAGCTCAGCGTATGCACCGGCGAGGCGTGACCGTTAAGAAGTCGCGGCACCGTATCGCTACCTTCCCACAACAGGATCGGACCGGTGCGGGTACCGGCGGCCCGGAATTTACCCGCGAGGTCGAAGGCAACCGAGGTGATATAGTTTTTACTCCACGGCCGGGTCGGCTCCTCCGCGGTATCCCGCCAACGAACCAACTGGTCTCCACCCGCTACCAAATCACCTTCGGGGCCGAATGCGATACAGGTGAATTCCCCCAAGCCGTCCTTGGGAATAGTGGTCTTGCCGGGGTTGTCGGTTTGCCCGACACGTACTACCCCGTCGGTAGTAACCAGTCCGAATCCTCTCCCGTCGGGGGTCAGCACCAGGTCGCGAATTCCCTGCCCGTTCGGCAGGTTCAGATTGAAGTTGCCCGCCCGAACCCAACGGTTATCGCGGATTTCCATGCGCACCAGTTCGCCGTTGAATAAACCGATCCAAAAGCCCTTGTCGTCGGTAGAGGCCATGGTGCGAATAGCGGAATCGAAACCGTCCACCTGC
>JAAUYB010055365.1_pt1 | contig 25534 bp, 32 predicted proteins | sample 7278071 | NCBI WGS metagenome assembly JAAUYB01 (sample SAMN14350121, study PRJNA611818) | marine sediment metagenome | isolation source: surface marine sediment (1.8m) | place: French Polynesia: Moorea | collected 2018-08 | reverse complement strand
CTAATTTCATTTTGGGGTGTGACCCCCCCCCCTTGTATAATGAAGAGAGGGGGGGCAGGGGGGTCACACCTCATTCTGAAATCACAGGGAGAGATGAACCACTTTATATTTTGAGTCTCCCTTGGGGGATCACACCAGATCACTGATATCGAGAGAGATACCACTCTAAGTCAAGGTCTTTGGTTTTTTTGTCTTTTTGACTCTAAGTCAAGGTTTTTAATAGTTCTTTTTTGTATAGAGAAAAAACATTAAGTTAACCAGTTCTTTTGATCTTTTTGCTAATTTCCGCCGCAGGTCATTGAACAAAGTATGTTCTTGTTTCCAAAACTATCCCCCCCTGCCCACCTGGCGTATTATAGAATCTTTTAACTCGCCTTCCAGACACCTTTCTGCAATTGTAGAGGGGTACAAAATAATATTTTTTATTAATATGGACTCTAGCAAGCTGCTGGAAGGGTGCCTGATTGAACAAGAGGAGGGTATTTTCCTACTGGACACCATAAAAGGACGGCGTTGTGAAACCCTTTCAATACGTACTCCATGAGACGAGAGAATGTGGACAGTGACGTCTTCAGGCCCATCGAAGTAACGGTCCACACGAACTTCCCCTGCCGGGGCTTGTGAACGATGTGTACTGCACTCCCTGCTCTCCTCCACCAACTCCAACTGCCAGTAGGTGTTGACGACGTCCAGTGCGATGAGGTACTTGGCCCCCAAGCCTCCAAGATGCTGAAGACAACTAGAGACGTCCATAAAATAATGGAAGTCATCCCAGATAATCTCCTTTGACCTTTCTCATGTTTATGACAAACCACAACTCGTCACAATACGGCTTCTTGACAGCGAACACTAGTGAGTTGTATGGCAACACCAAGTCCTTCCTGATGGCACCCAACGACATCAACATGTCAATCTGTTAATGTTCATTGATGAAGTGCAGGTGCGCGGCTGGAATGGGAAAATGCTTGTAGTAGGCCGGCTCCTCCGACTTTGGCAGCAGGACGTGTGGCACCGCAGCCGATCGCCCGCCCCATGTCATGCTTGCCCATCATAGAAACCGCCCCATAGTGCTTGATGAGCCCTGCCCGAAGCTGGTCTTTCTGCTGCAGCGAGAGGTGAGTTTTCTTCCCTACCGTCTCCTTGATCAGATCCAGCTCCCCTGTGTCGGGTGTCGTCTCTGCTGGCTCGCCTGTCTGCACTGTCAGCAACTCTCCCAAAGTCCATCTCCACTGGAATGTGCTCTTCTAGCACAATGTCGTCTCGAATGACCACCTCTTCAACTTTCTCGTTTACCAGACAGAAAAAGGTGTCACCTTGCCTGCATGCTGACGTTTTTGAGGCCTGAAACTATGTTAGCGTGGGAACTGTCGAGTGTGAAAGCCATCCCGGATCTGTGCCTTGAAGATTTTCATGCTGTAAGCCGGAAGATGCTCCTGTTTGGCGAGGACTACTTCCGCTTTCCTCTGTGCTCCACCAGGATCCCATTTCACAGTGCTTCTCCCCGCGTCCACTTGTGCTCCGTAGATTGCCATGGCATCAGAGCCCAACAACAAGGGCCACACCAGCTATTTCACAATGACGGGATGTGTTATCCTTCCTAGTTCCTCGACTTACATCTTCACTAGGAAGGTCCCCTGACTTGCGAGAGGCTCATTCGATACCCATAAATTCCCCAAAAATCAAGCTCACTTTGATCCTCATAATAACAAGGACCAGTCGATACTCATAAGCAAATTTAGCTGACCCTTTGATGCTCATAAACAAGCATAGAGAAAAAAGAAGACTGGTAGATATTGAAGATATTGTAAGTACCATACGTATATATACGGTACTACATGGGTATGTGTGTGTGTGGAGGGCTTTCCCTTTAAAACAGCTTCCCGGTCGAGGACCTACCTCACATTGCAACCCCCCACCCCCACCCCCATACTTGGCCACAAAATAAATTTTTTTGCTGCATCATGTAAAAAATGAAGTTAGAGTTTAAATAAAAGTCCTCTGAAGATATTTTTGTTTTGTTTTTGGGATGGGCGTTTTTTTGGAAAGCAGAAAGGTAGGGGAATTATTTCAGAAAAGAAAGTGATCCTCTGCCATCGGTAAAAATTGACCTGTTAGTCTTTGCCACCCCTAACAGCTCAACCCAACCCCCACCCTAACTCAAGTGTTTTCTTCTCCTCATATTTATGGGAATCGAAGGCTCTTGTTTATGAGGATAGAAGGGTAACAGGAATTTTTATAAGTATCGAATTTATGTGGATCAACGTATGAGTATAAAAGCGGTCCCACTTGCGAGGGGTTGATTTGACACGGTATTGAGACTCACTCCGCTCCCTCCAAGTTCCTCTATGTTGTTGTGCGAGATCTTGGTGAAGGTGTCTTTCCTCAATACCGTATGTGATGCGTCGGAGTCCAAAAGGGCCATAAATTCGGGGTCTGCCACAACTATAGGGAGTCAACAGAAAAACCTTTGCTATGTCAATAAAACGTGTTATTTTTAAGATTGGCATCATTTGAAAGGTATTGGCTGAGGCTTTTTAAATCAGCAAAAGATTCCAAACTTTCCGTTGGTCTTGTGATATATTTGAGAAAAACATTTTTTTTAAATTGGGAAAGGAAATACACATTATTGTTTTTGAGCTAAGCTCAAACTGGCATTAAAGTTATTTGTGCAGGAGGTAAGACTTAAGAAAAAATGTTGTTTTAATTGATGATTTTACTTCATAGCCTGTGCAGATTTTTCAGAAAATGTGTTTTTGCCAAATTAGGCTAGGAAAAAACTTTTTGTAAGTTGTCCTAATGTGATTGACATGGGAATAGTATTTGTTGAGAAGGTGGCCTTTAAGAAAAAATCTGGCATCAGATTTGAAAAAAGACTTTCTATTGAACTCAAAAAAGCATTTGAAAATACTACCCTTGCCTGAGAGCTGGACGAAGTAGTGGTCGAGTAGCACTTGTGTCCAACAATTTATTAACAAAGTAAGTTCTTTTAACACCCAAAAAACACAGAAACACTTTTTAGCCCTTCCTTCTCCTCAGCCTTCAAAATCACAACTAGAGAGCAAAGACAACAAACTCATTCTTTTCTTTCTTTCTCTCTTTCTTCACATCATCTTTCTCTGATGCTTCTCATTTCAGATCGCTCCATCCTCCATGCCCCCACGGGGAAGCCTCAACCTCAGGTCTAGGCTCCGGACTTATACCGATCTGGTCTGCGACGAACCCTCCTAGATCCTGCTCCTGCGAAGCCCTTGCCCGTTGTCCTCCTTGCCAGTCTCCAAACCGGCCCTTTTCAGGTTGTCGTCCTTGTTCTCCTCACTGGGGAAGTACAGCCTTATGAACTTTCTGTTCCTCCAGTAGAGTCTGCCTGTCTCCGACCGCACCAGGTAGCTCCTTCCTCTCGGGTTGACCTCCATGATCGTTCCGATGAGGTCCCAGCGTTTTGTCAGGTGTTGCTGAACTCTCACCACCGTCCCCGGCCTCAGCTCCTTGAGCTTCCGCACCTTGCAGTCGTGCTGCTCCTTGGCCTTCTCCCGTAGCTTGATTGCCAGCCGGTCTTCTGCCTCCCTGATTCTGTCCCGGATGTCCTTCTTGTAGACGACCGGGTGCACCGGGAGCTTGGTCCTCGTGGGCCTCCCAAAAAGCTTCTGCGCCGGGCTGAGCCCGTCCTTCCTTGGAGTGTTTCTATACTCCAGGACCGCTTTGAAGAATCTCTCATTCTTCACCGTCTTTCCCGTGCAGATCTGCTTCACCAGGTTTTTCATGGACTTAACCGCCGCCTCCGCGTAGCCGTTGGCCTCGTGATGGTACGGGGACGACAGGTCATGCTCGATCCCCCAGCTCTTACAGAATTCCTTGAACTCCTCGCTCTTTTACTGTGGACTGTTGTCGCTCGTCAGCCTGTTTGGTGTCCCCAGTGTCCTGCTCCACAAAAGCAGTTTCTTCACTGTGTCCTCCGTTGAAACACCCCTGTTGAAGTCATTCACTTCCGCCCAGCCACTCTACTTGTCCGTTACCACGAGGTATTCTCAGCCCTTGCAGCTGAAGAAGTCCACCGTGATTGCCTCTCCTGGTCTTGTCGGTTGGGGATCTTGCACCAGTGGCTCCTGCTGCTGGCTCTGTTGATGCACCTGGCACTCCTCGCAGGTCCTTACTATGTTCTTGACGTCGTTGGTCATCCCCGGCCAGTACACACTCTGTCTGGCCCTTTGCATTGCCCACTCTTGCCCTTAGTGTGCCGCATGGAGCTCCTCCAGCACACCTTGCCGGGATGGGCACCAGCGGCTTGTGGTCCACGATGACCTCAAACTTGGTTCCTTGGAGATAAAGAGTTATTTTATGACAAGCAACTACAACAGCATTGACTTCACTTTTGGTTACAGAATATTGAGTCTCTGGGTCACTGACTGTCCTTGAGCCGCACCGCAAAAGTCTCTTCGTTCCGTCCGGTTCCTCCTGCCAGAGTGCGTAGCCAACTCCGGTCTCCAGTGTCAGTTTGGCTCCAGGCCTGTACTGCGCCAGCACTCTGGGACTCTGTAGCTCCGCGATCACTCTCCTGAAAGCCTCCTCTTGGGTGGGCAGCCACTGGAAGATTGACTTGGTCAACATTATCTCCATGATCGGTTTCATCATTGCAGTGATGTTGGGGGAGAAGGCCTCGATCGAACTGCTGCACCAGCCCACAGAAGGATCTTGCGTCCGTCCTGCTCACTGGCCTTGGGAAATGCGTCAGGGCATCGACAAGCCCCTCCCTTGGGAAGTACCCCACCTTGCTCAGCGTGTACCCGCACCACTCCACGGACGTTTGCGCAAACTGTGCCTTTTTTCTGTGCAACGTGATTCCAGCCGCCTTGCACCGCTCAAGGACCTCAGTCACCCGCTGCAGGTGCACCTCCAGGTCCTTGTCGTAGATGACAATGTCCTCCACGATTTCCTTGATGTTTTCCATCCCCTTGAGAGCTCTGCCTCCACGAAGATTGTGCTAATCTCCAGCACTGATCAGGCCCATGACGTTGCGCTTGAACTGGTACAGTCCCCATGGAGTGATGAAGAACGTGTACTTCTTGCTCTCCTCGCTCAAGGGAACCTGCCAGTATCCATGACGACTGTCCAGCATGGTTAAGTACTTCATACCCGGCGGGATGTCCACGACTTTCTCCGCTGGCACCTTAGTCGGGTATCCCAACCTCTTCACGCACCTGTTCATGGGCTTGAAATCCACGGTGATCCTTGTGTCATCGAACTTGCCCTTCTTGGCCACACAAACCATCCCCAGAACCCAGTCCGGATTCTCCCCAACCGGGACGACCTCCGCAATGTCCTTCTCAACCATTGTATCGAGCTGCTTCTTCACCGGCTCTCTCCAGTGAAGAGGGATGTTGTTTGCCTTGTACCGCTTATAGGGTTTTGATCCCTCAACCAGCTCAATCTCCATCTCCGGGCCGGTCATCCTTGCCAGCGGTTGGATCACCTCGTCGTCAGGGAACACCTCCGGGAACTCCACGAAGAACTTCTTTCTGATCTTGTCGTCCCCCTTTGCCCTTTGATGTCTGATGAACTTTATTGTTTGCATAGTCAACGGTGGGTGAAACCGAGGGACACACGTCATGAAAAGCAAGATTCTTGCGCCGCGAGGTCAATAAAGGGTTCCCCCCACCCGTCATCACGCAGAATCCGAAGACACTACGCAAGAGGACGAGCGGGGAGGGGGGGGGGGGGTTCATCCTGCGCGTCACTAACTGCACTCACGCCGACCGGGTCAGGGCCGCGGACACACTCGAGTCTCCTTGCCGTCGCAGTCGCGCGCAAAACTGCCGGCCTCGACGACGACACAGAGATAACCGGGGGGGACAGGGCCTTCTTCTAGGAGTATGCCTAGACGTTTCATAAACTTTAGCGCGGGGAAGGGGAAACTCATCAGGTATAAAAACCCCAGGTTGGAGTGCCCTGGGGAAAACTACACGTCATCTTCTCACTCCTCCACGATCGCACCGACAGTCCTTGCCGTTATTCTTCGTCACTCACTTCCATCTTCTTCGCTGACCCCAGGGCTCCGATGAAAGCTTGCTCCGATTGTTGCACAGTCCGTCGCCGAAGCCACCGTCCTGCTATGTCTGACGAGGGGCCGAAGTCCTCCTCATCGTGGGGTCCCTCCCATCCACTCCCTGGTTCCTCGACGCTGCTGCCCCAGGGTCGAGTCGTTCGCCATGTCCACTGGGCTGGACAAGTTGCTTGTGGACGTCCCGGTGCCGTCCCCGGATCCCGATGTCTCCGGTGTGTGGAAGCCATGGAGCGACAGGGGCCAAAGAACAACACCCCAGCCGACCTCGCGACCCGACCCGGTGCTGTTCGTCCGGGTCAGTCCAGTTGACCTCCGTCCACGCCCGAGTTCCCAGAGTCCTCGGAGGAGGCCTCCTCAGTCACCTGGTGCCGCCATCGACCGCTGACCTCAAGCCTCGACGGGCAGGCCTCGGACAGCCTCCGGGCAGCCTCCGAAGCCCGAAACCCCGAAAAACCCCGAGAGCCACGTGGCAGACCGTCCTCTCGGTACGACGTCAGCTGTCGCCCCCCACGGCAATCAACATGTACAGACTATATACTCACTTCGTTGGCTTGGTTTATTTGACTCTTTCAGTTGCTTCACACGGATAAACTGGCCTCCCGTTTCCTTACTCCTTTTCTCTTTTATAGACTTATTTACCCGGACTCCTCCGGCGGTGGTGAACCCTTTCCTTCCTTCTCCATGGCCGCCCGGTGGGCAAAAAGGGCATTGTTGGATGACCAATTTTTCGCAGCTTAAAAGTCCTCCTTTCCCTTATGAGTGGTGAGAGCGATTGGCGTAGGGCATGCTGTAAATCTTCTCGCGAGGAAAGGATCATTAGGGGACAGTCACATGCCTTCCTTCTCCCCTTTTTTGTTCCTCCTACGGCGGCTCTTCCCCGCTCTGTTCTTAATGGAACGGGGTTGTTATCTCTCTTCCCATGGTGGGCGGGAGTTTTCGTCGCTCAATAGTCACAATCGATGTGGGACATGGAACCTCTTGGTATCCAGTTTTTACCCTTCTTCCTCCTTCCTTTCTTCATCCAGTAATACCTCATGATCGTTCATGCAGTATGTACAATACTTTCATCCTTCTTCACATTTTCTACCATCGTTCGTTCCCGCTACCTCATCCGCCCCCACTAAGGCAAAGCTGGTTCTTCTTCGGACGATGGTTATTTCTCACTCTTACTTGAAATCCTAATTGTGGCCAATTGTTCATATCCTTGATGGGTTAGGGTGGTTAATACTTTATTTCTCTTCTCCCTTCTTTTTTGGAGGTGGTGGCGGCGGCGGGGTTTTGAATGTGCTTGTCGTGCGTGCTTCTTCTCCCTTCCGAGTGAGATTGGCTATGGTGGTGGTCAGTGTGAGGGGTCGGAGCCCAGTAGGATTGGGTAGGTTAATGGGGATTTGAGCGTTCGGTGTTTTTGCAGTATTTTCATTGTTGGACTGGGCTGGGGGATTTGGTCAGGGAGCAGCGGTGAATTGGGTCGTCGTTGTAGTTAATGTTTCCGGGGGTGGTGGAATGTAGGCTTTGGGAATGGGAGCAAGGAAGGGCGCATGGGGTTTTCCCGGCACTGGATTCTGGTTCAGTCCGGGAAGGGACGTGGGGCGCGTTGCCACCGGCGGTGGTGGTGGTGGTGGAGGAGGGGGGACTGGAAGTCCTATTCCCGGAGCAGTCGTGTCTAGATGATGTGGTGGACCGGTGGAAAACGTGGTTTCCGTTACTGTTGGTGCTGTCGGGAAAAAGACGGTGTGAGGAACGAGAGTCAAATAATCAGCTTCTTGTTCCAGCTCCTCTCAGCTACGGAGGATGAGAGGTTGATCTTCATGGGCTCCTCCTTGGTTGTTTCTTCTGGCGTCGTCTCGGCTCTGGAGAGCGGAAAGGCGCTTGGAGAGGTATTCCAGTTGGTTGAGTTGTTCTCGAATTTCGGCCCTGGACATTTCCGGCTCGATAGATTTGTAGGTATTTCGGGCTCTTGTTGGTGGGGGTGCCCGAGGTCGGGCTCCTCCTCCTCCTCGTCGTCGCTCCTCGTCATCGGAGGCCGCAGTCTGATCAGTTCCTTGGAATCCAGCAGCGGCTTCTTCTCTTTCCCTCCTTTGTCTTCGTCGAGCTTGTCGTCGTCGAACAACTCCCGGGGGAAGATTGTCATCAGGCATTCCTCTCCATCTTGGGGCTAGTCCGAGCAGGAAGTAGGCGACATTGGGCCAGAGTGTATGGATGATGCGAGCGAAGCATCTGCCTAGTTCTACGTCGGGAAAGAGGCAGTGGCGTAACACCCCGATTTTCCAGTTACAGAATTGAAAAAGTTGTTGTAGCCCTACAAAGATGCAAACCAGGTACCCGATAGTCCAGATGATGTTTTTAGCTGACTCTAGCCACGATAGCAGGGAGTGTGAGGGCAAGCCCACATAATGTGCTATTAAACTGGTGTGAATCCTGGAGTTGACGGGGGAAGTGGGTAAGTGGCCGGCGAATTTGCGCAAAGTAACATCATTCACTCGGTCAATTAATCATCAGCGAGCCATTTGTAAAAGAGTGGCTGGGCTATAGATGCCCGCTAGGGTGAAATCAGGATGTTTCCGCTGGTTATGTTTAAATTTCTCGGGGTCTAATGGTTGTAATGTACGGGGCGGGGCGACGGTTCGAATGGCGGGGTCAGCGGTGACCCATTGGCCGCGGTCATTTTGGTAGTAAGCTGCAAACTGCGGTAGGCACGGAGTGACCGCACTAATAGTAGAGATTAGATGTGAGTGGGGCTCTAGGAAAAATTGGACAGATGAGCTGTTAGTAAATTGGTCAGCATCGAGGTGAAGCTGCTGTTGTTCTGCATATTGTTGTTGTTGTTGTTCGAACTCCACCAATCGGTCGTGGTCTTGCGGGGTGAGTCGAACTGGGAGGCTATCGTAGCATTCTTCGGCGTCAATGGCTTGTACTTTGATTTGGGGGCACTGGTAAACATGCCAGGCTTCTCCGCCGATGGTGGCAAATTGCCCGTTTCCCAGCGCAACGGTGCCTCCAGCTAGTACTTTTTGTTGGGCGGCAGCAAGTATGGCATATTTATTAGCGTAAAGTTGCCGTTCCCCTAGGCAGAGCATCTCCAAAGTTTTGGCTGCGAAGTCTTCTATGGAGCGACCAGTGTAGCTATAGATCCAATAATCTTGTTGGTCGAATTTTAGGTTGAGGTCGACGTCATCGGGGTCGATGGGACGATCGGACAGAGTGCTTTTCCAGGCCGCGGGGATTAAGAAGAGTAGAAGGTAGTAAAGTAGTATACATTTCTTCTTGGCAATTATAGACTGGTTCCTTCACCTCTAATCGAACTAGGCGCTGGTTGTCAATGAAAACTGTCTTCACCTCCGTTCCTTCGAACAGGGTGATTTCCTTTCCACTAACTTCCCGAATTATGAAAAATTTACATTCGGCGATGCCTTCTGGCTCTGGCCATACCCATGTACCTTCTCTGGTGACACATTCTCCCTTTTGCGCTTGGCAGTTAAAGGGAAGACGCAGGCGTTGCCCGGCGACAGCCACTTGGTTCTCGTCATCAATTAGTATTTCTTCGAATTCGCCCAATTCCAAATGGTCGGAGCGCCATTCAACGATGTCGTTCATTTTCTTGCCTTTCGCTTGGCTCCACCATTCAACTCCGGTACATTCAATTTTGCTGTTCCCGGTGTAAATGGTTTGTCCGTGGGACTCATAGGTAATAATGTTAGTGTAATTTACTCGTAGATTGAATTCGAGGATTAGCTCCTTATCGGTCTCGCGGACGGTTTTAATGTGATATTAGAAGTATAGGTAGCATCTGGCAAGACGAAAAATTAAAGTTGCGGGAGACCCTGATTCGTGAAAAAAAGACATCAGTTTCTGGATCCGAGCCCGGGAAGGGGGTCAAAAAAAATATTTTTGAGTTTCGAAAAAAGGGCCCAGCCCAAACAGGAAAAAAGACTTAGCCGAATTTTCTCCTTCTTGCATGACTCATATTTCGACCAGTATGTCAAGTAGCAAGACAAAATTATCGATTAGACAGGTATCATTTCCGCGTCAGACGGACAGGCATCAATTTTGATTTTGGCGCCCGCCCTTCGTTCTCTTACTGGCTCGTGTCAGCTGCGCGGACAGAAAAGGAGAAAAACAAACAGCCGACGGTTCAATTAAGAAAGCGACGGACGTTTTAAAGTGGGAAAGAAACGTCTTGCGACATGTAAAATCGCGTACGTCGCAAACAGTGTGTCAACATGCCGTCAAGGAAAAAGACGCCCGCGCAAGGTAAGCCAAAATATTGCAACAGAGTTGGAAAAGGGCTGTTTTCATGTCCGAATTTAACAGAAGACGTCAATTTGGAGAGACTGCAGAAGCGCCTTCGCGCCGCAGCCCGGGCTCGACGGGCGGCACAGTCTCCCCCGCTGTCCCCGATCCACCGGCCGACGACCCCGTCTCCGCCGCCGGGATGGTTTGCTCCGGCGCGTGCCAGTACTCCTGTGCCGTCTCCGTCATTTCTGGGGCGTCCGCCGCCGCCCCGCGGCCCTCCGGCGCTGGTGGTGCGTCCTCCCGTGCCGGGCCCGAGGCCGTCTTACCCGTCCTGGAACACCAACCCGGCGCCGCCCTCTTTCATGCCAAGAGGTCCTCCCGCCGCCTCTCTGCTGCGTTTCCCTGCACAACGTCGATCAACACCATCAGGTCCAAGAGAGCCCCAGGTTCCTGTTTTCAATGTGGGAAAGTACAGAAAACAAATATTGTGTGCAGGCTGCAGAGAGGATCCAGACGGCGGGGAGGCCGGCGCTGGATCTGGACAAGCTCAAGAGGAACCTGAGGAAGAAGGTCAGGGCAAGGCAGTTTGATCTCCAGCACCAGGCCAGCGGCCGCAGTGCTGGCAACCTGGCCAGGCTCGCCAAGGCGCTGAGGAGGAAGGAGCGACCAACCGAGGGTCTGTTTCTGTACTAAAATATTTGAATTATTTTTCAAGGGAAAAAAATTTTGCGGATTTATGTCATTTTTGAAAGGAAAAAGGTTTTCGAATTTGAGCAGTAGCAAAAGAGATGTTCACCCAAGTTTGACTGTGGTTCCAGATCCGCAGCCGGGTCCTAGTGGTCTGCACAAGCCCGGTCCTCCATCGCCGCGGGGGGTCGCCGTCGACAAGAAGGCTGGCGCCCGGAGGCCAGCCAAGAAGAGGCCTCGATCTCCTCCTTCCCTGGAGCTCACCCCGCCCTCGCTGCCCAAGAAGAAGAAGGAGGAAGAGGACAAGGAGGAGGAGGAGGGGAAGCAGGAGGACAAGGGGGAGACGAGGAAGCGAAAGAGACGTGCCAGCCCCGTCCCCTCTTCTTCTCCTGTGTCCAGGAGGAACAGTCCCCGCTCCCCCATGGCCTCGCCCAACCGCAAGAAGATCAAGGGGCGCCGCCAGCGTTTTTCAGAAGGGAAGGAAGAGGCTCCTCCTTCCCCGCCTTCCAGAGCAAGTTCCCCGGAAGCTCCGACGGACACATCGGTGGCGCCAGCCCCGTCGGCGGCGCCAGCCCCGTCAGCAGCGGCAAGACCTGGTGGACAGCAGAAGGGCATCTCGGCCACCAAGAAGAAGGGGCTGATCAAGAACATGAAGGCCGCGGCCCAGCGACGCCGGCGCAGGTCGCCCTCCCCGGTGCTGCAGCGGCTCCTGAAGAGGCTGCGCGTGGAAGACGTCCCCGTGAACACCGTCATCGCCCAGGGGCACGTGGGGGGCATCAGCTACACCGTGCGCAAGGTGCGCGACCGGCGCAACAAGAATCTAGACGTCGACCAGGCCAACTTTGAAATCAAGTTCCAGCTGCTGAACAAGAAGAGGAAGAACAAGCAGCTGCTCAAGGACAGCTACCTGGCCGTGGAGAAGGCCCTGAAGCTGGTGCACAACTTCCTCATCAACGAGTACAAGGACACCCCGCACACGGGCCTGCAGCTGGCCCTCCAGCACGAGGGTCTGGAGAAGGGGGCCATCACCATGCCCGTCCTCCCCCTGAACGACCTGGGTGCCGTCGAGGACCTGATGTATGCCCTGCAGAACGTCAACCAGAGCAACGCTTCCCTGGCCCTGGATGATTCCATGAAGATCAGCGCCATCATCAACACCGTGGCCCCGCTCCGGAGCGAGGAGGAGCAGAAGAGGAAGGAGGAGCAGGAAGCCAAGAGGAGGAGCAGGAGGAGCAGAGTCGGTTTCAAGATCGGCGCCGCCAGCCCCGCCAGTCCGAACAGCCCGAGCCCGAACAAGGGGAAGAAGAGGGGGAGGCCGTGCAAGAAGGAGGACAGGGTCATGCATGGCCCCGAGTTCAGAAAGTCCTTGTACACGTCCAACAAGGCCTCCATGAAGATGGTGCCCGAGATCACGGCGGGGCCCCTTCAGGACTGCTGCCTGCTCCTGGCCATCGTCCTGGGCCTCAAGCATGCAGAGGAGATGGCGGAGCACGCGCACCAGGACACCGTGGGCAAGTTCCCCACCAGCCCAAGCTGGAGGAAGCTCTCCCAGTGCTGGCGGAAGGACAAGGCGCGGGCCAAGTCGGCCTGCCGGTTCCTGGAGGAGGAGACCCTGCGCTTCTGCGAGGAGTACGACATCGACCCCGCCAAGTTCCGCCTGGTGGACCCTGAGGATGTGAGGGCGGAGATTAGGAAGATGCCCCTCAACCTGCTCATCTACAACTACGACTGCAACCTGGAGGGGGTCTTCCAAGAACCCTATGTGTGTGACCCCGCCAGGCACACGGTCAGCGTGCTCAAGAGGACCAACCCTGTCACCCAGCTGGACCATGCCGGGGTGATCACCCGGCCCGACTGTTTCTTCAGCAGCAATGGGCGGCAGCGCTGCCTGGACTGCAAGGAGACTTTTGTCAAGAGGTGAGTGTGACTGTAGGAGGGAGAATATTTTTTGATAGTGTTGCTGGTGGAATGGTTTGTTAAAAGCTAATCTTGGCCAATATCCGTGTGTACAGGTACTTCAAATTCCATGCCTGCTCTTCCCGGCCGCGCTGCACCCTGGGCCGCCGTCAGGAGCTGCTGCCTGGAGACCGAGAGGACTACCTGTCCACACGTGACCTGTGTCTGGCCGGCGTCGGGAGCGGCAGCCGGGGAGAGTTCCAATGCGAGCACTGCCAGTGGGTGTGCTACGAGGAGCAGTGCTACAAGGAGCATGTGAAGGAGTGCAAGACCAAGAGGTACTGCGGAGAGTGTGGCATGGTCTACAAAGAGGTCAAGGGGAGAACACACATGTGAGTTTTGTTTTTGTGTGCTTCGGACCGTTGATGTGAGCCCTCCTTTGTCATTGCAGCTGCAACAGCGCCTTCTGCATCATCTGCAAGCAGCAGTACCCGCTCAACAGGACCCCCCACCTGTGCGAGCTCTCTGCGCCGAGTGAGCCCCGGTTCTGGAGCCTGCTGGCCTTTTGGGACACAGAAAGCTGGACGTCGTAGGACGGGACTCACGAAATTAACGCAATCGCTGTGTCCAAAGAGAATCCGGACAAGCCGGGATCTTATGATATGTGCACCCTGTATTCCGACGAGCTGCATCACCCGAAGCAGGATTGGTACGTGGAGGAAGACTACTACAGACGGACGCACCCTGAGCAGATGAAGACGGTGCCGTTCCGGAAGAAGCCCAAGAACTTCAAAGACAACCCCGTCTTCAGGGAGGGAGGGGACAGCACCGACACGGACGCCGAGAGGGAGGCTGTGCTGGGCGTGGGGGCGGCAGAGGAGGCGCGCGCCGAACGCGATCTGCGCGGGTCCGACTTCCTCTCCACCGAGGCCGTGGAGGCGGGAGGAAGCACCGACGAGGAGGAGGAAGAAGGAGAAGGAAGAGAGGGAGGAGAGGGAGCATGCCTGGGCGAGGTGGGGCCCACCCGGCTGCAAAAGCCGGATGAGGGGAAGCCCCTTTCCAGCTGCCTGGACAAGTTTATTGACAAGTACATCAATGCCTCCTCGTACGGGACCACCTTCATCGCCCACAACAGTGGTGAGTGATTTGAGATTTAGCTGTGTTAGGGCAAGCAGCAGTCGCTTTTTCTTGTCCACAGGCGGGTTCGACTCTATCCTCCTCCTCCAGGGACTCCTGCGCAAGCACATCCATTGCGAGCCCATTTTTGAAGGTGAGTCAAAAAACCCAGGTCAAGTAAGGCTCTTGCCAATGTGTATGTGTTTCAGGTGCCAAGCTTCTCTACCTGAAGGTGCCGAAATACCACATCGCCTTCGCGGACAGCTACCGGTGATTGTTGAAAGCTGAGTAAGGGAGAGAAGGGTGCGCAACTTTATGTTTTTTTGTGCGACAGGTATGTGGACATCGCCCTGGATCAATTTCCGGAGCGCTTTCCCACGGTGGCGGAGGGAATCAAGGGTTTTTTTCCCCACAGGATGAACAAGTAAGATTCCATGAAAGGAGTGCAGAGTGTTGTTGCATAACCCCTACTTCCTTGCATGCAGGCCCGCCAACTACGAGTACGATGGGCCGCCGCCGCCGCTGGAGATGTTTGCCGACGAGTTCACCACGGAGGAGAAGAAGGCGGACATTGAGGCCTTCCTGAACAGCTACGAGGAGTCCTCCTACAACTTTAAAAATGAGCTACACAAATATGTGGTGCAGGATGTCAGGTGAGGATTTTTTCCGGAAAAAGTCAGATGTGCATTGGGACCAACATTTAAAAATGTTTTTTGTTGGTGCAGGCTGCTGCGCAATGGCTGTCTGCAGCTCGTCAGCGACTTCATGGACCTGCAGAGCGAGATGCCCGAGCCCCCGGAGAAAAATTATTTCCATCCGTTTTCCAGGTACTTTACCTTGTCCTCCTTCTCCCACGCCCTCTTCCGGTACTTCTGCGTGAAACCTGGCGAGATCTTCCTCACGACGAACCAGTCGAATTTGAGGAAGACGTCGACCCTTGAACTGGAATGGTTGGCCTGGGAGGAGCTGAAGCTGGGCCAGCCACTCCAGACGGCCTTCAGCAGCCCGGAGGCAAAGAGTGTCAGAAGGAGAAGCATTTAGCCAGAGTGCCTGACGAAAACCAAAGCTGTGAAGACGCGAGATGACGCGACATATCGATAAGTACTATGGACACAGATTATTAATGCTCAGTAGATTTTAATTTCGTACCCGCGTGACAAAGCGGTCGAGATGACCTTGCGTTTGCCAAAGGAAGGCGCTGGTGCTCAGGACCAGTCGCAGACTTCCGGAGGATATGAAGCAGCCAGCGTTTATATTCTATGGGCGCCTCCAGAAAGGGGAGGCGCCATCGGCGGGCGGCCGAAGGGGCCGCCACCGCCCAATTACTAAAAAGTCCCTTCCTTTGGTTAATAAATCGAATCAGTTCGTCTCGAGCCACGGTGTAAGATAGAGCCCCGTTATTTAGCGGCGACTTAAGGCTAGCATAAGCCCGCCTACTTCACAGTCTTCGACAAGTGCAGCCTCCTGGTTCAAGAGTCTTATGGAGGATGATGGAGGACGCACGTTCACGAACTACGCAGACTTCAAGGCGAAGTTCGAGAAGCGCTGGATCCTCGGCACTCCGCTGGAAGAGGCATCGAACATCTTCCGGAGGCTCACTCAGAACCAGAAGGAGTCCATACGGGAGTACTCGGAGAGGATCATGCGAGAGGATGGCCGCTTGTCTCGTCTCGGGATGCAAGTATTGGCGTGCCCGGACGCGGACAAGAATGGGTGGCGCCTCGCCTTCGAGTGGGTCAACATAATCGTTCTCATGGGAGGGCTTGGCGATGAGTACCTGAATCATGTGAAGCGTGCTGTCTCACAGCTACCGGCGGGTTACGCGTGGGAAGAAGTCCGGGAGACCGCCGCCGTCCAGCAGGATCATGAGAGCAACCGTCGCACACGTGCCAACTCCTTCGGCAAGGGAGGCCAGGTCAACTACGCGGGCCAGCGTGGTCGCAGCGCCAGTCCCGCACCGCGAGGAGGGGGCGGTGGAGGCGGCAGCGGCGGAGGAAGTGGTGGCGGAGGAGCCGGGAAGAAGAAGCAGCATTGGAGGGAGAAGCCTACGATGAGACCTTCCTGGGTTGGACCTCGCCACATGACGCAAGACGCCTGTATGGTGTGCAACTACACTGGGCACAAGGCGGGAGCCTGCAAGGCAACCAAGAACAAGCAGAACTGGGGTGGTTGGCCCGCGAACGAGCCAGCAGTGTGGCCCCCCCCAGCGTCTCAAGGGGGAGCACATCCTCAGAATGCTCGTTCTCCGCCGGCACCGTCGCAGCAGCAGCAGACCCAGTCGACCGGCAATGTCTCCGCGGTCTCCGCCCATTTCCCTGGGTACCAACCGTCAAGTTGGTCGGGTTTTGTGTAGGCGCTGTCGACCTCCCCACCGACAGCGCCCCCGACCTTTGGCCCAGCCGCTGCAGTCTCCGGCAGTTGGTTGGGTACATTAATAAATTAAACGGGGAACCGGCATGGAAGTCCTACCCGACGGTCCGAGTGCGGGCAGGCACCGCGGAGTTCTTGTCGCTAGTCGACTCTGGGGCATCGCATACAGTCATGAGGCAAGACACGTTCGAGAAGATTTCTCCCGCCAATAAGGAGGAATTGAACGGCACAGGCGTGGGCTTACGCGCGGCGAACAAACAACCACTCATCTCGAAGGGGACATTTCTCATCAAGATGGAGGTGGAAGGACTTGGACGGATCACGCACCCAGTCACCGTAGTGGAGGAATTGGCTTGGCCTCTACTACTCGGGTATGATGCCATGGCCATTTACGGAGCAAAAATGGACGCAGGACGAGGCACCGTCACATGGGACTACGAGGGTGCTCGCAAGAGAGCTGAAGTAGTGCTGGCGAAGCAGGAACACCTTCCGGCATATAGCATGAAGATTGTGAAAGCGCGCATCGGTCAGAAGAGACGGGCGGGAACCGCTTTCACGCTGGACAGTTCACATCCCCATGTGGTCTCCGGTTTGTACCACGTCAGCAGGCAAGGGCATACCTACATCTGCCTCGTGAACGAAACGGCAGATGAGGCTCTTATCGGGGTGGACGAGTTGCTGGGCAGGCATGTGCCAGTGGACACCGCGGATATGGTCACCTTGGGGGAATTGCTGACAGTGCAGTCCAAGGAAGTGACCGGACAACAAGAACCGTCATCCGAGAAGATCCGGCTCATCGAGGATACGGTGAGTGCCCAAGGTCATCTGTCGTCAACACAGCAGGAGAATCTTCGGGAGGTGCTCCTCCGGCACCATGAAGCCGTGTCCCTCGGCAAGACGGATATGGGACGGTCTTCGGCGGTGCCACACGTCCTCAGACCAAAGACTTGCGAACCGGCGTACGTCAAGCAGTTCCCGATTCCGGCCGCACACTTGCACTTCATCAACGAGCAGATCGACAAGCTCCTGGCTCTCGGAGCGATCAAGGAGGACTGGGTTAGCCCGCACAACTCACCTGTGTTTGCAGTCAAGAAGCCCCACAGCGATGAACTTCGGTTCGTCATCGACATGCGGAAGGTCAACTCCATTTTATGGGATGACTACCATTCGTTCCTCGACGTCTCCAGCTGCTTGCAGAGGCTTGGTGGACTGGAAGCCAAGTACCTGTCTGCCTTGGACTTGGTCAACGCCTACTGGCAGCTGGAGCTGGACGAGAGCAGTCAAGAGTACACCGCCTTCACGGTGCCCGGCAGAGGCAAGTTCGTGTGGACAGTTACGCCCATGGGTCTAAAGACGAGTCCGTCAGCATTTTCTCGTCTCATGGAGTACGTCTTCAAAGGATTGCACAACGCGGTCATTTACCTCGACGATGTTCTGATCGGTAGTGGAACGTGGGACAGTCACATGCAGCATCTCGACCAGGCCATGGCGAGGATGAAGCGGCACAACCTCAAGATTGGCCTCCGGAAGTGTAAGTTCGCGGAGGAATCCGTGGAATACTTGGGTTACACGATCAGCGCGGGCAGCATCAAGCCTGGAGCGGAGAAGACAGCCGCTGTGAAGAATTTTGCGCCGCCACAGACAGTGCGCGAAATTTGACGATTCACGGGACTCTGCAACTACTTTCGTCAGTTCATTCACGGCTACGCGGGCATCGCAGGCAAGCTGACGGAATTGACGCAGAAGGACTCTGGATGGACAGGAGGAACGCTGCCGCCGCAAGCGATGGAAGCCTTCAGGCGCCTGCAAGAGAAGCTGACTCAGGCACCGATATTGGCGTTTCCGAAGCCGGGAGTTCCCTTCGTTTTGGTGACAGACGCGTCACTGGAGCATGGCTTCGGGGGAATTCTTCTGCACCAACAGGAAGGAGCGATGCGAGTCATTTCGTATTTCTCGAAGGCTCTCAAAGGGCATGAGAAGAATTACAGCGCGTTTCTTTTGGAAATGGCGGGAGCAGCGCAGGCGATTGAGGCATTCCATCACTACCTGTACGGGGTGCCGTTCACCCTGATGTGTGACCACAAACCGCTCGAGCGGCTGGGCACGGTGCACAAACGAACTCTTCTTCGGCTTCAGGAGCTCATGGGAGAATACAACTTTGTCATTGAGTATCTCCCGGGCAAAATGAATGAGCTCGCGGATGCCTTGAGCAGGACAGCCCATGTCTGCTCCGTCGGCGCGGTGTCGAGCGAGGAATCTACAGTCCGGGAGCAGTCCTCCAGAGGAATCATCGACGGCGTCGACGCAGCCAAGTGGGCCGAAGAACAGGCCAAAGACAATTTCTGCAAGGCGGCCTGGCAATTGTGTCGCAATTGCAAAGACAAAAAGACGGTTGCAGAACGGGCAAGGGCGGAACTCTACGCAACGGTCAGAGGAGTGTTGTTCCGAGAAGTGAACCGTGGGAACGGCATTCGCACATACGGCGTAGTGGTCCCGGCGACCATGCAATACGAGATTATCAAAGCGGCGCACGTGTCGGCTTTCACTTGTCATAAGGGTGTCCGAATTACTTTGCAGCGCCTGAAAGAAAGGTTTTACTGGCCAGGCATGAACACGGATGTGGAAGCTTTTGTGGCCGCTTGCAAAGTGTGTATCGCTAGCAAAAACCCGCCGGGGATGTCTAAAAACCGCGAACTTTTGCAGCCATTAGCGGCGCCATCGGAGCCCAACGAGAGAGTGCACGCGGACCTCTTCCTACTAGGTGCAGTAAGTGCTTCCGGACACAAGTATGTTTTGGTGATAACGGATGCCTTCTCGAAACTCGCTGAGTTAGTGCCTCTGAAAGACAAGGAAGCAGGTACGGTGGCGAAGGCTATTGTGGACACATGGATTTGCCGATATTCGACACCTAAAGTGCTCGTTACGGAAAGAGGGCGGGAGTTTTGCAGCAAGCTTGCAGATGAGCTCTTCGCGAAGTTGGGAGTGGACAGGCGGCGGACATCCGCGTACCACCCACAGACAAACTCGTCCGCGGAATCGTTCAATCGCGAGCTCATTAGCATCATGCGCACGATGCTGCAGGATCCCGATGATCCCGAATGGGAAGCTCGGCTTCCAACCGTTATGCTAGCGTACAACACGGCTGTGCGCAAGGCGACGAATTTGTCCCCATTCTTCTTGACCTACCTGCGAGACCCCGCAATGCCTTTCTTTCAATTAGGAGAAATGGGCAGGCCATTCTACGGAGAAGACTGGGCTTCCGATGCTCTCCGACGAATGCGGGAAGTCTATGAGTACACTGCGTCGCGGATCGACGAGGCGGGTGCACGAAACAAAGAACTTTATGACTCAGCATCCGGACGGCATCAGGAATTCGAGCTGGGGGAAACTGTGTATGTTCGCCTCGATCGCCAGTCCTTCGCCAAAGTCAAGAACAAGAAGTGGATAAAGTGTTGGAAAGAAGCACTAGTTACTAGCATCTTGTCAGACACTACGTACGAAGTGCAATACGTTGCGGACGACGGCGCCCTAAGGCGCAAGACCATCGTTCATCGCAACCGACTAAAAGGAGTTCGTTCAGCGGCCCAGAAAGACGCTCTTGCAGAGGTGCAACGGCGCCACGAGGCGGAATTGGCCGGGCACTTGGCTGTCAGTGATGAAACGGACGTCGACGACGTCGACGAGTCGAGGGGAAGTTCCGACAACGGAAGGCAACGCGTCGGAGACTGCCAGATGTCCGCCACCCAAGAACGTTCCGGCCAAGTCGGCCAAGAAGGGAGCTCCGACGAAGGGAGCAGCGTCTCCAGGGAGTCAGTCGAGTCAGGAGACCTGGAAGACTCCGACTTCGACGGTTTCGTCCAGGAAAAGACACGATTCTACATCGGATCCGATGCAGAGGACAACGACGGCGAGTGGATCACCGTCCGGCGATGGCGCAACGGCGGGAACAAGCGCAGCGGGAGCATGCCAGGAGTCCGACCCGCAGCCAGGGACCAGCAGCGGCTCCAGGCCACCTCCTCCAAAGAGGCGAGTAACGGAGGAGGAGGAACTGGATCACGAGTGGGGATGCGTCTCGGAGACGGAAGTCGCGCAATGGATCGGTCTTCTGCAGATTATGGAAGCCAAGATCAAGGTGCGCGAAGGGAACCTCAAGAAGTTCCGAGCGCTCATAGCGGAGGCCAAGAAGTACGCAGTGGACTTCCGCAACCCGATCGAGTGGCACGAGGAGATGCTGGCCGAGTTCCCGTGGAAGGCCAGACACGGACGGGCCATGACAGATCGTCAGATCGCGACTTCCGTGCAACCGGAGAAGCTGACGCAGCGATTGATGGCAGTCACCCGGAGAGCCGTCATCTTGGAGCAATCAGTCCGGCGCCTCGAGAGAGAAAGGAGCGCGCTTTTTGTGAGTGTGGAAGGCCGCTGCCTCGAGAAGGCGGAGAGCATCCTCGAGGAATACTCCGCTTGTCTCACACACGCCCCGACGCACTGGGCCCTCCTCAGGGAGATCATAAGGAGGGACGGCGTGACACCGGCGATAGCCAGAGTCAATCAGCGCCTCAAGTCGGTCGGACTGCGACTGGACTTCCACTTCGCCCCAACAAAACCGTCGTTTGGGCTGTCGACTTGCAGCAGACCATCAACCCGGGAACACTGGTGGAGAGTTCCGGAGGGGGGAACGATCGACATCTCCTCGGACGAGGACGAAGACGAGGAGCCTTCCCTGGCGTCGAAGAACAAGGAACTCCCAGTAATCGGGTTCAAGTGGAAGAGGAGAGAAGCGGCGGAGCTAGAGGCTGCACGGGAGGATCCAGCGACAGCGACGCAGACGGACCAGTAAGTAGCAGGACTCGCTCTCATCATGGCGCAGCGCACGGACTGCTGGCGGTGGTGGATGCAGTGCCTGTGGATCCTCGTCTGCACGTCTGGGGGTCGCGGCCGACTCGACCACAGCCCGACGCCCATCAACACCGCGCCAGTCAAGTTCGCCAGGACAGCGACGCTGTGGAGCGCACGAGGCTTCCTCAACATCGAGTCACCGGTGGATCTCAGTCACTTCAGCGTCTCCTGCCGCCGCCTCCAAGCTTTGCTGGAAAGCCGGACGACACATTCGGTTTATCAGGAGATGACCTTTCATACTACAGCTCTAGCAGCGAAGAGAGTGTGCGCTACCGTCGGGGATTGGCCGCACTTGTTCGGCGCCACGACACCGACTGGAGGCACGCGCAGCGAGTCCGGCAGGAGGCCGAAGCGGCAGCTTGTTATCGGCGCAGCCTTGGGTACGGTTTTTGGGGGCATCCTATGGAACGAGATCTCCGACTGGGTGCGCGACACCACGGCGACCGACGCGATCGAACGGCTCCAGCAGGACATGAACCTCTTGCACAACTACACGACTGTCTTCACTCGCAAGATTGTGACGAGGTTCGACAAGGAGTTTCTTATCCAGGTGGCGATCGCGGAGCTCGGTTCACATATAGCCAGCTACGACGCCGCCATCTGGAGGCTGGTCAGTGGCCACCGACTTACGCCGCCGTTGCTCACAGCCGAGGGCCGCCATCGCATCAGGCAGCGCTGGACACAGGAGTTGCCGCGAGCCCTTCCCTTCGGGGAGGAAGTTCTGTCCGAACTTCCGGCGTCGTACCGCCTTGAGGACGGCACCCTCTTCGTTCATCTTCATCTTCCTATTCTTCATCAGGCCTTTCATCTCTATCACATACAGGACTTTCCCGTATCTGGCCCCCAGGGAAAGCCTGTCTTCCTTCGATCTGACGACGCCGACACCTTGGCGGTTTCCGAGGACGCAAGGACGTACGCGCTCTTGGACCCGGAGGACCTAAGAGGCTGCCTTACCATCGGGCATGCCTACCTCTGTATGCTACCGTATGCCAGGAGAGACTTTACCACCTCGTGCGTCGCGGCTCTGTGGGCGGGTTTGGAGCGCGCCGCGGTGGAAAAGTGCACTGCTGTGCCAGTGACTGACCCCTTCGTCATCGTCTCAGGGCGGGAGGAGGACGCTGCCTGGCTGGAACTCTTCGTCCAGCAGGATACAGCATACACCAAGACGTGCCTCAACGGCACCGTAGACGTCGGAAAGTGGCACGCTGGACGCCACCGCATCTTCCATGGGCATTCTGAATGCCAGATCAGCACATCGGACTTCGAGATCCCGACGGATCTTCGGAGGACCTACATGCTCACCGTGGAGCGTTCGGTACCTCTGCTAGAGGGACTGGAGCTAGCGGTGGAGGACGACGGGGATCTACTGACCATGGTCCCGTCGAACCTCGACCACCACCATCGCATGGGCACTGCCGGGCTCGGGTTCGCCATCGCAGTCTGATTGGTGCTCGTCGGGTGCGGGGTCGGCATCGTGAGGCGTCGCTTCGGCTGCAGGAACAGCGTGCAGCCCCTTTGAAGAAAGAACGTCAGAAAATCAAAATTCGTATAAGTTCAGCTAAAACCACTAGTGTTTCTTTTATGAGTTTTACGCCTGTGCGGCGAACCCTGAACGCCGATTGTATGTCAGAGATGATATGTAGATATGTAACGAATGACCGCACATGCAATGCAGTATGAATTATGTGCCGACAGTGCTGATATGTAGATAAGTAACAAGTGACAGCTTTCGGGACGAAAGGAGTGATTCCCAGAGGTCAGTCTGACATGGGAGGAGTGTGGGGACCGTCCGCGCGTCCAAACACCGGGAAGAGTAGTTCGGAAGCGATGACGTATGAATGTGTTATTGCTGATGAAGCTTTCGCCTTCTTTCTATTTCGGTCGTAGACGTAGATTGTAAAGTCAGTCTTTGATTGGATTCTAATCGAAATACATCGTCTATTCTATAATAAGCGTTAGTGTCTTTGCGCGTATTAGTCTGGCCCCACAGAGACGATATTGGGAATCCTCCCAATTCGTCTCCACATAAGTGCCCTTTCGGAAGCAGCCCGGTTCCATACTCGACCACTTATGTGGGACAGGTGGGACAGGGTCGGGGACAGGAAGGAGAATGGTCACAAGAAGTCGCTGGACGACAGCCTGAATCAACACTGCCCCATCCAGCTTCCGACTGATGTGGGCAGCAGAAATAATAACTGGGTGCAAAATGATCGCATCCCACACCCGCGGGTGCAATTTTTCACGGATGCCTCGAAGAGGGGCAACGACACCGGCTACGCCTTCTTGGCGAGTCGGGGGGATGTTGTGATAGGAGAAGGAGGTGGTGCCCTCGGTGACGTCTCGGTCTTTCAGACAGAGGTGGTAGCCATACAGGCCACGCTGTTATGGCTGATCTCGAATCCCCACAAACTCAAAGGGACGAAGGTGAAACTGTGGACAGACTCGCAATCTGCTCTGCAGTCCGTCTTCTCCCTGAAGCCCACCAGCTCGCTGGTGGAGGAGACCGTTAAACTGCTGATGTCTGCATGGGTTCGTGGACACTCAGGTGCGACAGGTAACGAGGTGACGAGGTGGTGGATGGGATGGTGAAAGAAAACGCTGTCGCCGTCCATCTCTCGTCCCCTGCCCTCGCGCGGACTGGGAGGGAAATTAAAAAAGAAATAAAAAGAATTGCTGAATGTCAATGGCAGCAATGGTGGCAAACGATACCACAATGTGGAATCACAAAATCATTCTTTGCTGTACCCACCACACAGCATAGAAAATTTATAAAGTGGATGAGCACGAAAGAGCTCACTACTTTAATTCAGGCGGGAACAGGCCACGGCCTGTTTGCCAGTCATTTGTCAAGGTGGAGGGAATCTCTTTCGTCAACCTGCAAACTTTGCGGAGAGACGGAGGAGACGTCGCTTCACCTCTGGGGAGAGTGCAGAGCACTCGAACTGGAAAAAATGCAGTTGTCCAGGGGGAGTGGTGGGAGATCTACAACTCCCCACCGCCTCATTCTGGGCTTCTTTGAACATGAGAAAATAAGGGGGCTCATGAATACAAACTCTGAATGGCTGGAGGTGTCAGACCCCGATGACCCTCCAACCCAGTCAGAGAGCGGAGAGGGAAGGATTCCCTTCCCATCCCCGAAAAGAAAGTGCCGCTAGGAGCCTTCTAAATTTAACGGACCGCAGTCAAGGTGGAAGCCGCCTGCGATATGCTTCTAATATCAAAATGCCTAATAACTCTTGAGAGCTTCAGCGAGTAGCGATCAATCTTCTCTTATTGTTTCAGCGCACACCGGACCCTCTTCGACGGCGGCGGGAGTGGAGGGACGACCGTGATCGGGGGGGCGACGGGGCTCTGGAGGACGTGGAGAGATTGATTCGTTACTCGAAAATAACTGTACAGCTATTAGTGCGGATACTTTTATCAACGCTTGTTTGACGTATCCTTTCGGTGTTAGTTTAAACTATCCCGTCAAATCACGCACGAAATAAATACCTATAAGACCTATAACCTGCCCCACCAACAACTTTTGCCTAGAACTGCTTACTCAATGACTTTTTTGGATTGAAAATAACTGCTCCACCAATGGCTTTTGTCAAAAACGGCCCTTGCAACAACTTTTATTTGTTTGAAAATAACTAACCCACCAATGACTTTTGTCAAAAACGGCCCTTGAACAACTTTTATCGGTTGAAAAATACTAACCCACCAATGACTTTTGTCAAGAACTACTCACCCAATGACTTTATTAGGTTGAAAATAACTGTGCTACCAACAACTTTAGTAAAAAACTGCTATTGTAACAATTAAAAAATTGCAAACTTTGTGAAAAACAGTTTTTCCAAAAAATACCTTCTACAGTGTGACCGGACAAGAGTGCGACTTAGCAAGAAAACAAAAAACTAGCCCACACCTTCTACTACCCAATGGACTTGGCCAAGTTGGACATTTTTGAACTTAAGAGACTCAAAACTAAAACTTTTAGTACAAAATTTTATTTATTTTAGGCTTGACCATGGAGCAGGAGCACTACATACTCAAGCTAGGGATCCTGCAGGTGTTGCCTTTATGCCCTTTACTGTAGCAGGTGTCCTAGCAGGTGTAGAGCAGGTGTATCTGTTTGAGAAGATTCCTGCAGATCCCTCCATCATTTCTAAAAGTGTTTTTTGTCTGTTGTTGTTCTCCATGGTGCTGGTGGAGATCAACTTGGTCCTGACCACAATGAGGGTGAAGACCATGTTGGGCCTGAACACCACAAAAAAGTTTAAATGAAGATTAAAT
>JAAUYB010046174.1_pt1 | contig 25584 bp, 21 predicted proteins | sample 7278071 | NCBI WGS metagenome assembly JAAUYB01 (sample SAMN14350121, study PRJNA611818) | marine sediment metagenome | isolation source: surface marine sediment (1.8m) | place: French Polynesia: Moorea | collected 2018-08 | reverse complement strand
GTAGCATAAACAGATCCCACCTGGGATTCTTTGCGGGCTTTCCTGGTTTGTTTTGGTGTGCGGGCATGCCTTCGGTCTTAAAGTCATGACTTGTTCCTCGGAACATGATTGCCCGACGCGAGCAAACCCGGGGTGTGCCGGTAAGCACCTGTCTATAACCGCAACCGTCCTGGTTCCGTCCGTGATCGTTCCGTGTCCGGGCTTGCTCACGCTACTTCGGGATCATCGTCGTTGTATTTTGGGCCGAACCTTTGGAGGGTTTTCCGGCCTTGTCGCCTGCAAACAACCCGATTTTCGGTTTTAACAACTCAATACAGTCAAAACGTATGACTCTTGCCGGAATAGTCCTCATGATACTGCCTGATTGGTTGATCCTCGTCGCCGAGGATCGTGGTATGGGGCTTGATTCCTCGATACTTAAAGTCGGGGAGCAAAGAATCAGTCCTCATTCTCGGCGCACCGAAAGTTCAGGAGCAAAGAATCAGTTCTCATTCTTTGCTCCCGAAAAGTCCGGGTCAAGGACCCACAACTGATTTCTTTCACATTACTTTTCGGGGAGCAAAGAACCGGTTTCGATTTTTTGCTCCTGACTTTTCCGGGTCGAGGAACCAGGCTTCATTCTTTGCTCCTGACTTTTCCGGGTCGAGGAATCAGAACTGATTCTTGATCCTGGAATTACGGGAACAACCAATGACAACTGAAAACATATGTTGCAACATCTCAATGAGTTCGGGTAGGGCAACAAAAAGTGCCGACCATTGAGCCAATCGGCAAGTAAGATACTCTATATGTGAGTACATTTTGTTCTTCCCGGGAAGAATCAAGGATCTTATGCAAAATGTTCGTGTCTTCCCGGGATGAATCGAGTATCGAAGGCCGGCTCCTTATTGCCTTCCTGGGAAGATTTGAGGCAATCCGGCGTTGGTTCCCCAGCCCCCCGACGTGCTACAATGTTCCCTGTATGTGATTTTTGCCTTCACCGAGGGGTTCCCATGTTGTTTATCGGAAATATCGGCGTTCCCGAGGTCATCGTTATCCTGTTACTGGCGTTGTTGATCTTCGGTCCCAAGAAACTGCCTGAGCTGGGTCGTTCCCTGGGCAAAGGCATCCGCGAGTTCCGAAAGGGCACCAGCGGTCTGATGGAAAGTATCAACGAACCGCCCCCGGCGCAGCCGCCCGCCCAACCGCAAGCTCCGGCCGCTTCTGTCCAAACCCCCAAGCCCGCCGCCCAAACCGGGCCCTCCCCGACCAAAGACCAACCGGAAGAAATGGTCATCGACCTGGAAAAAGAAGGTAACAGCAACGGATGACCAAGGCCGATCCCAATGAAATGAGCTTCTTCGAGCACCTGGAGGAGCTTCGCGGACGCATCTTCAAAAGCCTCATTCTTTGGGTTGTGGTCTTCTGCGTCTGCTTTTTCTTTCATAAAGAGATCTTCGAGTTCCTGGCTACGCCCTACAAAAACCTGGGTGAAAACCACGGTTTCACCATGATCGATCCCAAGGAACCCTTCCTGGCCCATATCCGCGCTTGTTTCTGGGTGAGCATCATCCTGTCCAGCGGGCTCATCTTCTACCATATTTGGATGTTCGTTTCGCCGGGCCTCACCAAAAGCGAAAAGTGGTTTGCGCTGCCCTTCCTTATCTTTATGAGCCTGTTCTTTATCCTGGGATGCCTGTTCAGTTTCGTCCAAGTCTTTCCTACCGCACTGGATTATCTGATCTCCTATAACTACGGCGGCTCACAGAACCTGGTGACGCGCAGTTACTACCTGTCTATCTTGTTTGCGTTCGTCATGGGCATGGGCGCCAGTTTTGAATTGCCCCTGGTTATCTTCTTCCTGGCCAAGGTGGGCGTCGTCACGCCTCGTTTCCTCCTGCAGAAATTCAAGTATGCCGTGTTGATTGTCTTTACCATCTCCGCAATCATCACCCCTACTCCCGATCCCTATATCCAAACCTTTCTGGCTGTACCCATGTTGCTGCTCTACCTGCTTGGCGTCGGTGCGGCGGCGCTGGTGGCCAAAAAGAAAAAAGAGGAGGACGAGGAGGAGGCGCTCTCCCTGGCGAGTGAGACCGTGCCCGTGGATGAGGAGGTAAGGTGAACCTGGACGGATTCTGCTGCCCCAACTGTCACGGGCCTTTGGCTGTCGATTCCGATAAGTTGGCCTGTAAGTTGTGCGCCTTGGGTTATCCTATCGAGGACGGTATTCCCGTGTTGATCCCGGCGCGTGCCGTCCGAACGGAGATTCCTCATGATTGAGGTAGCAGTGTTGCACCGCATCATCGAGCGCTTCTCGCAATGCCGGATCCTGGTGGTCGGCGACCTGATGCTCGATCGTTTCATTTGGGGCAAGGTCAATCGAATCTCGCCCGAGGCGCCGGTCCCGGTGGTTCAGGTTACCCGCGAAACCGCCCATCTAGGCGGCTCGGCCAACGTGGTGGCCAACCTGGAGGCTTTGGGCGCGGCCGCCGTGCCGGTGGGCCTGTTGGGCGACGACGAGGCCGGCAAGACCCTGGCCGCCAATTTCACGGCTCAGGGCGTTACAACCGACGGCCTGCTCTTTGACGATGATCTGCAAACCATTCAAAAAATTCGGATCATCGCCCAACAACAGCAGGTAGTGCGGGTAGACCGCGAACAACTGGTGCCGCTGAACCAAAGCCAGGAACGACGATTGTGTGAACGTATCGATGTGATGCTGAAGGGATGCGGTGCCGCTATTGTGAGCGACTATGGGAAACTGGTCATTACTCCCGGATTGCTGCAACATATCGCGGGAAGGCCGCCCGAAATCTTGCTGGCCGTGGATCCCAAGGACAAGAACTTCGATCACTACCGCGGCGCCGATGTGGTTACGCCCAACCACGGCGAAGCCGAACGCCTGGCCGGCATGAGCATCGACCCGGAAAACGGCAGCTTACTGGAAGCGGGCGCCAAAATATTCGATCGGCTGCAATGCAGAAAGCTGCTGATTACCTTGGGCGAGCACGGTATGGCGCTGTTTCTCGGGCCGAATCAATGTATCCATATCCCCACCCAGGCCCGTGAGGTCTTCGACGTCAGCGGCGCCGGCGATACTGTCATTGCCGTCTACACACTGGCCCGTGCGGCCGGCGCCGATGATCACGAGGCTGCCGTTTTGGCCAATGCCGCCGCCGGGGTGGTGGTGGGTAAACTGGGCACCGCCTCGCTGAGCCCTGCCGAGTTGACGGAGGCCCTCGATCGTTTGCCGGGTTTACGCGGCTAGAGTTTTTTTGGATGTTTGAATTCCTCGGGAGGTTGTATGGAAGATCACAAAACCGGTCTTTCCCAAAGTTTCCGAGATAAGCTCGAGGACCGCTCTCGAAGCCTCCATGCTCAGGTAGCGCTGACTTTCGGCTTGTTCAGCACCATTGTCTTCCTGTTCCTGATGCCGGGGATTGTCTTCTTGACCGCCCCTGTCAGCATCCTTTTCGGTATCAAGGGTTTACGCTCCAGTAAGCGAACCATGGCAATGCTTGGGATTGTTTTATCCGGTATCCCGCTTCTGCTTATCTCGATAAATGTCATAATTTAGAAAACTTGAGCTGGTTCACCCGCGGCCGGCGTCTACGGAAATCCGAAACAAGTGAAACTACTCACTCAACTCAGGCGTAGATTGTTAGTGTGACCCTAACCGAATTACACACCAGATATCTATGGATGCGCCTGCATCCCCATAACTAAGGAGAATTATGATGAAAAAATTCAAGAAAGCCGCCATGCTTTTGCTCCTGTCCTCCGTTTTGGCGTTGGGCATGGGCCAGTACTCGATGGCCACTTTGATCGATCTTGGTGAATGCGACAGTCTGCAAGCCGGTACTTGCGGCGGTTGCCCCTACCTGATCGACCTGAGCTCTACCTGCACCAAAAACGGTGTTACCTACCGTGTATATTGGGCGCAGCCCGATTGCGATCCCTGGTACTGCTATAAGTAAAACCGCAACCCCCCTAGCGTTAGAATAATTGGAAAGGCCGGATCCTCGATCCGGCCTTTCTTCATAGAACAGCTTCCGTAAACCCATCGGCGGGGTCCGGTTTTTGCACCCCCCGGGCTTTTAACGGCGACTCCTTTAGCGGGTTTTCTAAACCCTCCTACCGACCGGAACTTTGAAGAATCGAGGATGCGAATGAGCGCTAGTTTGGAAGAAAAGGTCGCGGCGGCAAAAGAACGCCTCGACGCACATGTCCGCGAGATTGTTCAATGGCATTTCAACCCCGAGACCGGGTGCCCCTTCTGGCTGAACTTTGCCCAAAAACTGGATTTCGACCCACGCGAGAAGATCAATAATTACAGCGACCTCAAGATCCTGGGTCACTTCCAGGACAACTGGCTGCGCAAGGAGCCGGTGCGAAACTGGATTCCAAAGGCTTATCAAAACTCACCGGTATCCGTTTTCGAAACCGGAGGCTCCACGGGCGTTCCAAAATACCGCATCAATATCAACGACTTCCGCGCCGATTACAGCCTGTTCAGCGAAACGCTTCACGACGAGGGTTTTCCCCACGGCGCCGACTGGCTGATGTTGGGACCCACCGGCCCGCGTCGCCTGCGCCTGGCCATCGAGCACCTGGCCCAGGTTCGCGGCGGTATCGCCTTCCACTTGGACCTGGATCCGCGCTGGTTCAACAAGATGCTCAAGACCAACCGGCCCCAGGATGCCGCGCTCTATAAGAACCACGTCATCGACCAGGCGCTGGTCATCCTCAAGCAGCACCCCAACGTGCGCTGTATCTTCACCACGCCCAAGCTTCTGGAAGCGCTCTGCGAAAAGGTCGACCTGGTGCGCCACGGCATTACCGGCATCTTCTGCGGCGGTACCGAGATGAACGCCCAGTTTCACCGCTTCGCGCGGGAGGAACTGATCCCCGGCATCGATTTTGTGCCCACCTACGGCAACACCTTGATGGGCCTGGCTTGTCACAAGCCGTTCGACCCCGCGACCAACGATTATTCCATTACCTATTACCCACCTCATCCACGCGCCATGTTCGAGATTGTCAACCCGGACAACCTGGACGAGGTGGTGCCCTACAACACCCAGGGCCGTGTGCTCTTGACCACCCTCACCAAGGAGTTCTTCGTACCCCGTTTCGCCGAGCGCGATCAGGGTTATCGGGCGGAACCTATCGACCTCTATCCGTGGGACGGCGTCCGTGACCTGGGCCTGTTCACCCAGTTCGAAGAGTCGGTGGTCGTGGGGGTTTACTGATGCTGCATATTCCCGTCCTGCGTGCGGGCATTCCGTACAAGAGCCTCAACACACTCACCATCACCGATTTCCGCACGGGGCAACCCATGGCCGAAATGAGCCTGGCCAATCCCGGTCTCATCGGCCGTGATATGATGCACGCCCGCGACCATCAGGAAGAGTTGGAAAGGTACACCATCGACGAATTGATTGCCGTTTGCGAGAATGCGGCGGATATCTTCCTCAACGATCATCTTCCCTTGGGCGACACCATGCAAGGTCCCGATGATTATCTGGACAGCATCACCGCCTCTACCGGCACGCCCAAATCAAGCGCTCGCCGCAATATGGACAAGATTGCAGCCGCCATGCAGCAGTCGCGCACCGTTCTGGACGGCTTGACGCGCGGGCTTCGCCTGGACGAGCTCAGCCAGATGTTCCGTCGCGAAACTGCAAGCCTGGGCGCCATTCTGCCTAACAACTCCCCGGGTGTACACTCGCTCTGGATTCCCTCTATTCCCTTGCGTACGCCGCTGATTCTGAAACCCGGCAGCAGGGAACCCTGGTCGCCCTACCGCATCGCGGCGGCGCTGACCAAGGCCGGTATGCCGCCCGAGGGTATCAGCATCTATCCCACCGATCCCAACGGTACTCGCGAGATCCTGATGCGGGCCGGCAAGTCCATGTTCTTCGGCGATAAATCCACGGTGGAAGCCTGGAAAGGCGAGGACAAAATTCAGTTGCACGGACCCGGTTGGTCCAAGGTTCTACTCGGCTCCGACATGTCAAGCCGCTACGCGGATTACCTGGACCTGATGGTCACCTCGATCGCGGCCAACGGCGGGCGCAGTTGCATCAACGCCTCCGGCGTCTGGACCTCGGCCGACGGTCGCGAGATGGCGGAGGCCCTGGCCGAACGTCTGGCGGCCATTCCGGCGCGTGGTATGGAAGATCCCGAGGCGATTCTTTCCGCCTTTACCAATCCCAAGTTGGCCCATATGGTCTCTCGTCAGATCGACAGCTACCTGGCTCAAGGCGGCGCCGAGGACCTGACCGCCAAATATCGGGAAGGTGACCGGGTGGTGGAATTAGAAGGCTGCACCTTTTTGTTACCTACTTTGATCTGGTGCGACGAGCCCGATCATCCCCTGGCCCGGGCGGAATACCTCTTCCCCTACGCCTCGGTGGTCCAGGTGCCGCAGGATCGCATGGCTCAAGCCATTGACCTGACCCTGGTGGCTACCCTGCTGTCTCGCGACGAGCAACTGATTCGCGACTTGCAGGACAGCACTTTTGTGGATCGCCTGAACGTGGGACCCATTCCCACGGTCAAGATCCGCTGGGATCAACCGCACGAGGGCAACCTGTTCGAACTGCTTTACAAACAACGCGCGGTGCAGTTCGCCGCGTTCTAAACCAGTCGCAAGGAAATCACAACATCCGGGTGTGCTGACCAGGAAAACGGGAGGAGCCTTTCTATGACTACTGTGCCGCCTGACGCCGCGCACGCCGCTACCATTCAATTCGACTTTCAACCCACCATCCGGGTCCGTTTCGGACCCGGCACGCTTGCCGAACTGGGCAAGGCCGCGAATGAGTTGGGCGGTTCTCGCGTGCTGCTGGTGACCGATCCCGGCCTGAGGGCCGCGGGCCACGAGGCAAACGCGATCGCCCGACTGGAAGAGACCGGCTTGAAGGTTTTCACCTTCGATCAGGTCGAGGAAAACCCCACCACCCGCGTGGTCGAGGCATGCACCGCCTTCGCACGCGATGCCGGGGACATCGACCTGATCGTAGGACTGGGCGGGGGCAGTTCCATGGACTGCGCCAAAGGCGCCAACTTTCTGCTTTCCAACGGCGGGCAGATGCAGGACTACTGGGGCAAAGGCCTGGCCAAACAAGCCATGCTCCCCTCCATCGGTGTTCCCACCACGGCGGGTACCGGCAGCGAGGCCCAGTGCTTTGCGTTGATATCCGACGAGAAGACGCACCGGAAGATGGCTTGCGGCGACTTGAAGGCGCGCTTTCACACCGTCATTCTGGACCCGGAACTATTGCATAGCGTGCCTCGTGAAGTCGCGGCCACCACCGCCATGGACGCGGTTACGCACGCATTGGAGAGCTTTGTCACCAACGTTCGCAATCCCGTTTCCCAAATGTTCGCCCGCGAGGCCTGGCGCTTGTTGAATGCCAACTTCGACACCGTACTTTCCGGCAGTGGCGGAGATGAAGCCTGGGGCAATATGATGCTGGGAGCGCATTATTCCGGCTGCGCTATTGAAAATTCCATGCTGGGTGCGGCCCATGCCTGCGCCAATCCGTTGACGGCGCAATTCGATGTGACGCACGGCGTGGCGGTGGGTTTGATGCTGCCGCACGTCATCCGCTTCAACAACTGCACGGTGGACGAACTCTACGACGACCTGGCCGATTCGGCTAAAATGGACGGACCGGGCAGCGGCGCGGAGCGGCTGGCCCGGCGCGTCTCGGAAATGCAGGTCGCGGCCGGCTTGCCTACCCACTTGAATCATTTCGGTATCGAGGCAAAGCACCTGCCGGCATTGGCCGATGATGCAAAGCACCAATGGACCGGCAATTTCAATCCCAGGCCTGTCGCCGAGGAACAATTCCAGGAACTATACGAAGCCGCACTTTAAGCGTATCTCATCCATGAAGGGGCACCGATGCGACACACACCTTTCCATCTGCTGATCCTTGCGATCATCTTCACCCCGGTGACGGCGCGGGCCGACTGGCCGCTGTTTCGCGGGGACGCCGCCAACAGCGGAGTGGCCGAACCGGGTTTTCCCGAGCAACCTCAGATTTTGTGGTCCTTCCGCATGCCGGACCAGGAGATCGAGGGTTCTGCCGTAATTGCCGGCGGTACGGTTTACATTCCCAGCCTCAGCGGTAAACTTTATGCACTCGATTTCAAAACCGGCGCTCAGAAATGGACCTACCAGGCTTCCGATGAGGTCAAATCGACGCCGTCAGTCTACGAGGGCATCGTCTTTTTCGGTGACGAGCGCGGATTCCTGCACGCGCTGGACGCCGAAACCGGAACCCTGAAATGGAAATTCGAAACCGAGGGCGGTGTGGTCTCCTCACCCAAGGTCATCGACGATGCGGTTTACTTCGGCAGCTACGACGCCCTGTTCTATGCTTTGGATATGGAAACCGGCAAAAAACGTTGGTCGGTGGAAACCGAGGGGTATATTCATGCCACGCCCGCAATTTACAAGAATGAATTGATCTCGGCCGGTTGCGACGGCTTTCTGCGCGTATTCGGCGCCGAGAAGGGTAAGGAACGCTTCCAATTGGGGGTCGGCGGATATGTGGCCGGCAGCGCCCTGGTGGTCAACAACCGCGCCTACGTGGGTACCTTCGAGAATCAGGTCATCTGCGTGGACCTGGATACCGGCAAACCGGTATGGGCCTATGAGCACGAGATTCGCAAATTCCCTTACTACAGTTCACCCGCCCACGCTGACGGGAAGATCTTCATCGGCGGCCGGGACAAAATGATGCGCGCCCTGGACGCGGCCACAGGTGATGAGTTGTGGACCATTCGCTCGCGCGCCAAATTCGACAGTTCCCCGGTCGTCAGCGGCGACCTGCTGGTCTTCGGCGATGTTTCGGGCAAATTGTTCGCGGCCAAACACGCGGACGGTAAAATCGTCTGGGAATACGAAACGGGCGCGGGCCTTGTCGGCTCACCCGCAATCGCGGACGGTAAAATGGTCATCGGCATGACCGACGGCCGGGTCTTTTGCTTCGGCAAGAAATAGGAGCGATACATTTGAGTACGGTTGAAGAGAAAAAAAACAAAACGGAAGTAGGCAGTGTCTTCATCTCCAACTATCCTCCCTATTCGGTTTGGACCGATGACAAGGGCTCGGAACTGGAACAAGCCTTTGAAACACCGGGCGATCCCGAGAAGCCCATGGGACTCTACCTGCATATTCCCTTCTGCCGCAAACGCTGTAAGTTCTGCTACTTCAAGGTCTACACGGACAAGAACAGCCGCGAAATCCAGGCTTATATCGACGCCGTGGAAAAAGAGATCGGCATGATTGCCCGGCGTCCGGCCGTGGCGGGGCGCAAGCTCAAATTCCTATATGTGGGCGGGGGCACGCCGTCGTATATCAGCGGCAGGCACCTGCGGGGCATTATGGATCACATCAAGGCCGCGCTTCCCTGGGACGACATGGAAGAAGTTACCTTCGAATGCGAGCCGGGTACGCTGACCGAGAAAAAGCTGGAGATCATCAAGGAAGTGGGCGTGACGCGCCTCAGCCTCGGCGTGGAAAACTTTGACGATGATATTTTATCCGAGAACGGCCGCGCCCATATTTCGACCGAGGTCTATAAGGTTCATCCCTGGATCAAGAAACAGGGTTTCGATCAATTGAACATCGACCTGATTTCCGGCATGGTCGGCGAAACCTGGGAGAACTGGAAAGCCAACATCGAGAAGGCGATCGATTACGATCCGGACAGCATCACCATCTACCAGATGGAACTGCCCTTCAACACGGTCTACAGCGGGCGCATTCTCAACGGCGAAGAAGGCCTGCCCGATTTTGCCGATTGGAAGGTGAAGCGCGAATGGCATAATTATGCCATGGAACGCCTACAAGAAGCGGGTTACGCGATTGCCAGCGGGTACACCATGGTGAAACGCGATAAAAAGGTGAGTTTCGGCTATCGCGATCATTTGTGGCGCGGCGCCGACCTCCTGGCCTTGGGTTGCAGCGCCTTCGGTCACATCCAGGGCGTGCACTACCAAAACCAGCCTTCCATTGTTACTTATACTCAAATGGTGGAAGAAGGCAGGCAGCCCTTGCGACGCGCCTATGTGCCCACGGAAGAGGAACGGCTGGTGCGCGAGATGATCCTGCAAATGAAGCTCGGCTATCTGTACACGGCCTATTTCCAAGAGAAATACGGGGTGGATATCCTCGAAAAATTCCAGGACCAGTTTGCCATGCACAAGGAAAACGGCATGCTGGATTTCGGCAACGGCAAGGTTACCCTCACAAGAGCGGGCCTGTTGCGAGTAGACAGCCTGCTGCCGGCTTTCTACGATGCCAAATACCAAAACACACGCTATACTTGAGCGGATATGCAAAACAAGCTCTCGGTCGGTGTGAAAGCCGGCTACGGTACTGCCGAAATCGGCATCATGGCCGCCGAGGTGCTGATTCGGGTTTTTCTGCTTAAGTTCTACACCGATGTCGTCGGTTTGGCCCCTGACATGGCCGGCTACGCGGTAGCGATCGGCGTGTTGTGGGATGCGGTGACCGATCCGCTGATGGGCAGTATCTCCGACCACTTTCCTTCCCGCTTCGGACGGCGCATTCCCTTTATGGCCATCGGCGCCGTCACCCTGGCCGTTGCCTTGTACCTGCTCTTCAATCCACCTGAGCTGACCTCGGAATGGGGTCGGTTCGGTTATCTGCTGGGCGTCTATATCTTCTTCAATACGGCTTTCACGGTCCTATCCGTGCCACATTCGGCCCTGGCCGGCGATCTGACTGAGCATCCGGGTGAGCGTTTGCATCTTTTCGGTTATCGACTTTTTGCCGGTAACCTGGGTCTGGTCACCGGTACGGCCCTGCCCGGCATTTTTGCGGCGGTACTTACTACCGGCGATCCCGCTTCCTCGGCTAGTGCCGTGGTCGCCGGTTTGATCATTGTTACCGCCGGTATTACCATTCTGAGCACGGGGCGTTACGATCGACCGCAACCAACTCAAGTAAGGCCTTCCGACTCCCCAAAAACAGGGTTGGTCGCATTGCTCAGAAATCGCGCTTTCTTTATTCTATTCACCGCTTATTTCATTGCAACTCTTGGTCTGACGGTCAACTCATCCCTGGCTCTTTACTACTACAACTACCGTCTGAACCTGGACGAGGTCACGGTCAACTTCATCATAGCTTTCTTCATCTTGATCTTTTGTCTTTCCATTCCCGTTTGGATTGTGGTCGCCCGCAAATACGGCAAAAAACTGCCCCTGGTGATCGGCGTCAGCGGCCTGGGCGTGATGTCGATGATCGTCTATCCCCTCTTTCCCCCGGGCCAGGCGAGTTGGCCCTACCTGGCCGGATTCCTCGGCGGCATATGCATCGGTTCGGTGGTGTTGCTGGACGCCACGTTGGCCGATATTGTCGACTACGACAAGGTCTGGTCGCGCGAATCCCGTTTCGGCCTGTTCTTCGGCTTCTGGAAACTGGGCGGCAAAGCCAGCCGGGCCGTGGCGCTGGCTCTCACTGGAAAACTGTTGGCGATAATCGGTTTCGTCCCCAACGCGGTACAAACCCCCGAGGTATCCTGGTTTCTGGCCCTGGCGTTCGGCCCCGGGGTAGGCCTGTTCCTCATCGCAGGGGCGATCATCGCGGCGGCCTATCCTTTAAGTGAAAAAAAGCACGATCAGGTGCTCCGCATCCTGGCTTATCGCGAACAAAAAAGCGCGACAAATAATTGAATCAGTATAACTTATAGCTTGTCTTTCTCTTTTCTGATGTGTTAACGTGATCAGGTTGAGAAACAAAAGCCATTCCCTTCGGGGGATGGCTTTTGTTGGTTTAGGGATAATTATTCGCGACTACATATTGAGGAGGCGTTATGGCTCTGGAATTACTCTTGTCCCGTTTCGATACTCGTAAGGTCAAGGAAAGAAAGTCCGCCGACGAATTACCGGACATGTTCGACCTGCCCTCCGATAACCCGGAGGAACCAGGTTTGCCGGATCTCATTCACTTCTACCAACCGGCTCTTTTAAATGCCACATTGCGCACGGATAAGCCGCACTTCAAAGCCGCCGATATGAACTTGTATTACGATCCCAAACACCCTCGGCGTTTCATTCGACCCGATTGGTTTATCGCCGTGGGCGCCGATCCCCTCTACCAGGACGAGCAACGGAGGAGCTTCGTCATGTGGAAGGAACCCGTACCCCCTACCCTGGTCATTGAAATCCTCTCATATGGAACGGAAGATGAAGACCTGGGAACCGGTCCGCCTAAATCTAACGGCCGGATGAAGAAATACGAAATCTACCGAGATATCATCAAGGTGCCCCATTATATGCCCTTCAGTTATGAGGACAACGATCTGATCTATAAATGTCGTTTGAAGAACGGGAAATATGAAAACGAGGTCAACTTTGAAGGGGATTTCTCCAGGCACTACATCGAAGAATTGGATCTCGTACTGGGCTCCTGGTTCGGTACCTATCAAGGCATTTACGGTACCTGGTTGCGTTGGTTCGAGAAAGACGGAACCATGATACCTACGCCCGAAGAATTGGTAGAGCAACAGAACGTCCGTGTCAAACAAGAAATCGCCCGTGCGGAGCAGGCATCCGCCCGTGCGGAGGCCGCCGAAAAGGAGGTGGAACGCTTTCGCAGCCTACTGATCAGCATGGGGATCAACCCCGATACTTGATCGACTGTCCTTAAGGAACTGCCGTCATCGGCCAGATCAGGGGAACAAGGTATAGGCTTGCCGCCAGGATGATAAATACCAGCGGCAATCCTACCCTTGCATAGTCTCCGAACCGAAAATTACCGGGGCCCAAAACCAGGGTGTTGACCGGGGAGGCAATCGGTGTCAGGAAGGCCGAGGATGCGCCCGCCGCGACCATCATCAGAAGCGGGTAGGGGGATACTCCCATTTGACCGCTGATTTCCAGGGCCACCGGCGCCAGCAATACGGCGGTAGCGGTATTGCTGATAAACTGGCTCAGCAACATGGTCATCAAAAATACGCCGGCCAACAGGTACACCGGTTCGGCGCCGCCCAACCTTTCGATCAGGCTGGTCGCCATGAGCTCCGTGGCTCCCGTTTCCTGGAGCGCGCTGCCCATGGGAATCATGGCCGCAATCAAAATCAAGCTTTGCCAGTTGATCTGGCGGTAGGCGGTTTCCGTATTCAGACATCCCAAAAGAATCATGGCCAGGGCGGCTGCTAAAGAGACAATCACCAGTGGAAAGACCTTAAAAAGAATCAGGAGAACCATCAGGAATAGGATGCCGATTGCCGCGTAAGCTTTCGCGCTCAGAGGTCCTTCTCCTGCTTGAACGGGACTGCCAACCAACAGGTAGTTGCGCGTATCCCGGCCCAGTTGATAGATGTCTTCACTGGAGCCGTACACCAGCAGGGTATCGCCAAAGGCCAAGGGGGTGTCAGTAAAGGGCACGGGCAACGGCGCGCCGTTGCGCATGACGCCTAAAATCTGGAGCCGGTTCTTGGAACCGAACTGTTCATCGATGATCGAGCGTCCGCTGATGCGCGAGCGCTGCCGAATAACGACTTCGGCCAGGGAGCCGCCGCGACCTTCCTCGCCGGCGATCGGGGCGCCGGGCTTCATGCCGTTTTCTCGGGCCAGGCGCATGACATCGTCCTTGTCACCCTGCACGATCATTCTGAGTCCCGGCTTGATCAAGCTACCGGGTGTCGGGTTTTCCCGCATGGGTTCCGGATTGCTTAAGACGCCCACAATCATGCGGAAGGTGCTGACCTGGTGACCTTCAAGTTGCTTCCCACGTTCCGATTCCTCCCCGCTGCCGATGCTTCGCGGTTCTTTGAGGTGAATCACATGAACCCTGTATCGCCGGCTCAAGTCTGCCTCAGCCAGTGTTTTTCCGACCAACGGCGAGCCGTAATCGACGACCAGCTTGAACAGTTTGTCCTGGACTTCATACGAACGGGCCAATTCCCAGATAGATAACTGACCGTCCTCCCCGGATTGGCCGCGCTTGGGCACCAACCAACGGCCAAGCGTCAGGGAATAGACCAGGTACAGTCCAAGGAGGGGAAAGCCCAACAGTGAGAATTCGAAAAACGAAAAGGGGGCAAAACCCGCGTTTTCCAAGGCATCGCTGAGGATGATATTGGGGGGAGTTCCGATCAGCGTCAACAAACCTCCCAGTTGAGCTGAAAAGGCCATGGGTAGCAAAAGGGTTCCGGCCGGCACCTGCAATCGCCGCGAGGCGGAAACAACCGAGGGCAGCAACACCGCCACGGTACCGGTATTACTGAGGAATGCGGAGAAAACCGCGGTCAGCAAGCCCAAAACTACCAAAAATCGCCAAACGCTTTCTCCGCTCAGGGCAATCAGGTGATTGGCCAACCAGTCGGCCACACCGGTTCTGAAAAGCCCGCCGCCTACTACAAACAGCGCCGCAATCGTGATCACCGTGGGGTTGGCAAACCCGGCCAGGGCCGTATTCAGCTCGATACACTCGGCAAGGACCAAGGCCATCATGGAGAGCAGAGCCGGCACCTCCATGGGCAGCTTGTTCCATAAAAGTAGAGCGATGGTTACACCCAGGATAATAAATGTAAGCAGCATGGTCGGGTCTCCAGGGAAGATTAAAGCAATGGGAGGACTCTACCATATCTTTTACCGGACCGGGTATCCGGGAACCGTGTTTTGTCCGCCCTTGCCGGGAACCTTGCGACGAGGAAAAAACCTCCATCTACCGTCGTCGGCGGGTATTGATTCGATTTAAAAACCGCCGGCCCGGCTTCGGGAAGTGGAAAAGCGAGATCAAAAACGGACTCACCGCGCGCGGCGACAACTTAATGACGCGCAAGTCCTCCTCCCCGAGTGCGGCGACAATGTTTTCCGATGTCATTTGCCGATTCCGTGTTTAAGACCGTCCATCCCATCGCGGCAGGCGGCCGGTTGTTGGTGCGAAACGGGACGGATGCGATCAGCTGTCGATTGACCGAGGCCGACTTTTAAAAACAAAAAGCGCGACCCTCGGGTGATCGCGCTTTCGACAAAACAGGAGAAGCAAAAAGTAATCGTTTTATTTAATGGGCACCGCAACTGAGTGGGATTCCCTGTATTTCGTACCCTTCTTTTTGTTCTTGGCTTCGATGTAGCAGGTAACGATTATCGTAGGTTGGGCTTTGGCGGGATCGCCGCACAGTCTGACATCGACTTGACCCCAGTTATAAATGCCCTCGGGAGCTTCCGGGTAATTGATGGGGGTGGGTACGCAGTATTCCATTTTGTAGCCCTGGTCGACGCAGTCTTGGACATGGAAGCAAGCCATCGCGACTTCTTCCGCGCTACGGTATTTGAACCGACCCGAGCCGGCGTATACGCCCAGTACTACAACAACCAGTAATGCAATCAGTTTGGCCATAAGTTTCATGACAAACCTCCAAATAGGCGCCGCCGATCGAGGGAAGTACCGCGTGAGAAGGCATCACCGGATTTGCCGGTGAACATGGTCAGTAAGGTGTGCGGTTCACTTCAAGGGGGACGTGATCGACGGCAGTTTTGAAAGGCCGGTGACAGCCGATCTCATCGGCTGTTCGCACGTGATTGATCAGGAGCATAAGGCATGCCAAACCGACTTTTCAAAACGCGTTAACCGTTTTATTTGTGAAGGTTATGTAAAACACCACGTCTGCCAAGGGGTTTCATGGGACCGGTGATGCGATGGTGGACCGACAAGAAAATGCCGGCAATCAGCACTTGTGGAATATGACGCGAAGATGGGTTAAAATTCGCGATTTGTTATGTATAGTGGTATTTTTTAGAATTTATGTTATAGGTGTTAAGATTTGTTCATGTGTAAGGTAATTGGGCTTGCAACAAGAGTCTGTAATTGAGTCTATACTGTGTGCTGCTGGAAAATTTGCTGATCAAGCCATTTTGGTGCAGTCCGAAAAAAGATGCCGGCTGGTCATTTGAGGATCGCACCACCTCGGCGTCATTGACTGTGAGGCGGATTCGACTTAATGCTTCTGTTGCGGTATGATGCCTCAACCGGGCCTTAGCGTTCTTTCCGAGATTCGGCTATGCAGTATTCCCAAATCATGAAACGACCTGTTTTTCCTGTTGCGAGCGGAGGCATCCTTCTCCTCGCCGGCATTGCACTGCTATTTTTCAATGAGGGGAAAGGCTCCGTTCCCATTGCCCCGGATATCTTGCATCCTATCGAGACCGGACAAATCGACCCGCGATATGAGGGGCGATTGGTCTTTCTTCGGGGAAACCTGCGGGTGGTAGAACCTATTTTCGATGCTACGTTCAATATGGCCGGGAATGTAGTGCGGCTTCGTCGACATGTATCCATGTATCAATGGGTAGAAGAAATCGTCGATGGTAAACCCGAGTATCGGTTGGAATGGTCGGAACAGGCTCATCCTTCAAATCGCTTCAAACAACCCGAGGGTCATGTCAATTCCAAGAGCGGGCCGTTGGGAAAGCGGGACTTCACCGCCGGGCGTGTCTACCTGGGTGCTTTTGCCTTGTCCGGTCGTCTGTTGGCGCGTTTCAACCATTTCGGGCCGTTGCGAATAGAGGATGAGGTGCGGGTCGGGCGTCTGCGCGATGCCGGAGATTTCTACTATCGCGGCAGAGATCCGGACAACCCTGAACCGGGCGATTTGCGCGTAACCTATCAGGCCGTTTCGTCCATTCCCGTGACACTGGTTGCCTTGCAACGCGGTCATTTTCTCGATACGGCCTACGATGAAACGATGCGGGACATCACCGTGGTCAAGCCGGGTCGACAATCGCCGGAATCGCTTTACCAGGGAACGGTTGCGGTCCCGCCTCGAAGCCCGTGGTGGGGAAGAGTCGGCAGTTTCGGTTTGCTTTGTATCGGACTTTTCCTTGTCTCGCCCTTTGGCGACAGATCCCTTACTTTTAAGATTTCGGGAACACTTCTCTCCGCATGTGCGGCTTTCTGCCTGGTTCTCGGTGCGGCGCAACCCGGTTCCTTTGAAGAATCGATAGCATGGCTCGCCGGCGGCGTCTTATTCGCAAGCATTCAATTCATTTTTCATGTTCGAAGAAAACGAGCCGCTGATCGGTGACAATCAAGCCGGCATTTCACTTGCTCTTGATCGGCTCGTCTCCCGTTCCCCCGAAAGCGAGGAGTATTTCAATGCTTATCTTGATTTTTCTATTTCTGACGACCGGTAGCATGGTCGACCCCCTTACACTACATTTTACCGATCAACTACCCGATCCTGTCACCTATCGTTTCGATGTGAGGGAAATGGTTACCGACGGCCAAACGCTGGTGGCCCTGGATGAAAACGCCGTGGTACTGGTCAGCACGGACGGAATGCATTGGCAGCAGGTTCCCGGAGTAATTATCGGGTATAACCGTCCCGCCGAAGATGTCCTGGCTTGGACAGGCGAGGCTTTTGTGATTATCGACCGTAATCGGCAGTGGGTCAGTACCGACGGATATGATTGGCAGACGCGTGCCATGCCGGACGAGATCAGCTTCCCTGTTTGGGACGGCGCGCGTTTCGTCAGGGAAGACACCCAAAACCAGGTGCTCTATATCAGCCCGGACGGTGAAACCTGGAGCGCCCATCAGGAATATACAACGCCGCCGCATCGTGTGGCTACCAACGGCGCCGGCTTCCTTGGAATCCGCTATGGCGATGTGCTGGTTTCCGATGACGGCTTGACCTGGAGAGAGGTAATTCAATTTTTATACCCGAACTTTGATCAACTTATCTGGACGGGAGAGGTATTTCTAACGACTTTCACCAATTACGAGCGGGATATCGGCAACCCCGGTAGGGGCCAAACAGTTATTTATTCGAGCGGGTCGGGAACCGTCTGGCAGGAAGTCCACAGAACCAATGCGTCCACTTCATCCCTGGCTCTTATGAACGGCACGGTTGTCGTGGGCGCCACCCATAATACCGGCGTCTTGACCAGTGCGGACGGCGGACAGACCTGGGAACACATCGAGTCCGCGATCCCCGGCAATGTGGTCAGACGGTTCGGCGACCGCTTTGTTGCCGTGGGTGATGACGGTCGGACGGCCGTAAGCGATAATGGTTTCGATTGGACACCCGGACACATGACCACGCGTGTTCCCGTTATCTATGATGCGGCTCGCGGAGACAAGGGTTGGGTGGCCGTCGGTGAAAACGGCAATCTACTTCACAGCCGCGACGGGCGAAACTGGCGGGAGGGCGTTTACGTGGACCTGCCTCGATACAGCCGAATGGATTATCTGGTGCCGCGTATGGATATCAGCAAGGTACTGTGGACCGGCGCTGAGTATCTGGCGGTCGGCACCATTGTGCCGGCAAATCCCCATGGAACCTACTTTGAGCTCATCGTATGTAGAAGCACGGACGGCTTGAATTGGACCGCGACAACCCCGGGCTTCGCCGGGGAAAGAGGTCATGGTATGGCTTGGGACGGAGAGAAAGTGACGGCTTACCTGGAGCATGGTGATTGGTTCACCAGTCCCAACGGTAAAGAGTGGACCAAAACCGAACAAAAACACATCGCCCAAGCTTTCGGCGGCTCGGTAGTCATTTTCACGGATTTTACGGGGAATTACATGGTGAAGGACCTGGGGCTGCCGGATCTGGAACCGCAGGCATTGCCCTTGGAAGGGATTCTGTCCGTGGCTTGGAGCGGTTCTCGGTTTGCGGCAATCATCGAGGACCAAATCGTCTACACCAGCTTTGACGGACTCCAGTGGGATGAAAGCGGCCCATTGCACGCGGACGGCTCCCAGGGCAAGCCTGAGAATTATCTGGCGGGCGGTAACGGAGGTTTTTTTACCTACCATCGGAGTTCAATCACGGACGATCTGCGATTCAGCATCGACGGGGTTGATTGGATGGTTCTCAAAAAGGATTTTCACGCCTTGAACAGGTTGTATGCCGACGGTGATTTCATTCTGGCCGTCGATAGAAATCACCGTGTGCTGATGGGCGGTATCCAGGAAACCGCCGACGCGTTTTTTCCGCGCGTGCTTGACCTGCCGACTCAAACTGCCCGGATCGATTTAGTAAACCCGAACGACGCGGCCCTCTTCGTGCGCCTGGAAGCGGTCGGTAAGCAGAGTCGCCGTTCCCAAATCGTGGAATTGGAAGCGGGTGAGATCCAAACACTCGATACGACCGCTCTTTTCGGCAAGATGTTCGGTTATGCGCTTTACGTGTACGCATCCGGGCGACCGGTGGAAGTTACTGTAACTCGGGAATTGGAGCCGGATCGGGTAGAAACCCTATCGGCCCTCACGCCGGCCGATGCATCTTCCACCTTTTCAAGCACAACCTCGTCCGAGGATGATGCGGTTGTCCTTATATCGCCGGTGGCGGCTGAAGGTCACCGCACGCATATCGAAATAACCGCCGACCTGGATGATGAGAGCACCTTCCGGAAGGAAATCCTACTCAACGGAAGGGAGCCGGGACTCGTTTTGTTTTCCGGTCTTACTCCCGCTCCTCGTGTCAGGTCCATTACAGCAACAACACTCGGCGGCGAACCCATAGCCGGCCGTATCGTGAAACGCTCCCCGGTGAATTTGCCTCGAAAGAAAGACCGATAAGAGCACCTGTTCGGCGACACTTGAAAGTAGCCGCGAATCATGCGGGGCACTACGGCCCCGCATGCAACGGCCTTAGAAACCACCGTCGCCGTAGTAATAACAATACGTCGTGAGAACGCTATTGTCGGGCATGAGGTAATAGCAGTCGACCCAACCGTAAACACTGCTGGTAGCAATGGCGAACTGACCGCCTTGGAAGGTGCTTGGGCAGCAGAGTTGGCCCGTGTAGATTTCAACGGCCATCGCCAACTGCGAGATGCCGAAGGTCATGGTTGCAAGCAAAGTGAGTGTAAGAGCGAACTTCTTGAACATTAATTCTCCTTGGAATAGAAGTGGTTCTTAATGGGTTAACGGTTGAAGCGCCTGAGTCTATCGGCAATCGAAGTTGTAGGCGCAAGAAGGGGAAATATGATTACTGATGTGAGTGATGCCGATCGCCTATATGGCGTATGCTAGAACATTATGTGTAATCTCTTCAAGAATAAAATCGCAAAAAAATGCCTACGCAAAAAATTACATCGTTATGCTTTTTCATGACTTCCTGTCAGCATTTGGCTACAGGGTAGGATTGCTGTTATTGCTTGAGATCATGTGTCGATCAAAGGCAAAAAGGCGACCATGCTTCCATGATCGCCTCTTTGCGCTTATGACGTTTAGGGTCAATGATTACGGGCTGCCGTCGGGATCTTCCATCTGGTCATCCGGTTGGTCTACCGGCACGGGCGGAGGAGGCGTTCCGGAGTTGTTGGTGCCGCCCGTGTTGCCTCCAGGCTGGTCCACTTGGGGAGTGGGAGGAGGATTACCGTTGTTGCCGGTTCCACTCGTCGAGCCGCCGGTGGTCGTGCTGCCCGAGGTGCCGGTCACGCCGTCTGGATCTTCCATCTGGTCATCGGGCTGATCGACGGCTTCGCGATGGTTGCAGGGCTGCCCGTTAGCACTGACGGTAACGGTCGTGCCCGAATTCATAATCAGGCCGTGAGATTCTTCGTTCCTGCCGTCGGTTTGGTCTCGGCTATACTGTGCGGGAAATAAGGGCATCGTTTCCTCATCCTGGAACGGAACCGCGTCTTCTTCCAAAAGCAAACGGGTGATTTCACGGGTTCCCGGTTGATTCAACAAGATTTGGAACAGGCCGTTACCCGCCGCTCCGGCACTTACCGGTAGACCGCTGTTCTCGGGGAGCAGGCGAGGTTCGCCCAACACGCCGATTTGGTCCAAGGTGACTACAAAACCGTGTCTTCCCGGCCCTGCTTCCAATTGCCCGCCGTTCCAAAGAAGTGTGCCGCGGAACCAGCCGGTCACCAATATCACACCCTGGCCGTTTGTAGCCAGCGCGGTCAGGTGCAGCGTGTTTTGAGTCTTCAAGGTAATCAGTGTTTCGGCTTCTCCTGTCAGGTCGCTTCGTTTTACGTGAAACCCTGTTTCGTGCATATAGGCCGCGGTCAGGTTCCCATCGTTGTCCGAGGTCATCGCCGTGGGGTTGTTTTGCGCGATAGAGATATTAACGAACCAGGAAACAGTGAGGATATAAGTAAGAATGTGCTTTTTCATGGTCATACTCCTAGATAATATTTCCGAGAAAGACACCGCGGACGGGCGAATGGGGCGTGTCGCCGGTCGAAGGATGGAATGATGAGTCAAAGAGTTGAGATATGAATATGGGTTGCGGTTGTCGCGGCTGATGGCCGGCCGGCACCGCATGAGCTGGTTCTCTTTGACCTAAATAGCCATTCTCATGGTGTTTATCTCTTCGGTGCTCTATAGAGCATACATCGTGCCAACACTGATCAGGTTTGTGGAACTACTATTCAAGCTTCTGTTTTAATTGGGTTTAGCTTTAAGCTTGATACTTATCGCTAGTTAGGTCGACATGTTGGTTGGACACAACTTACTTATCCACAGGCATGGTTATGAACACGATCGTGTTCTCTTGGGTATCGAATGAACACAAAAGATTCCACCGCATTGGTATTGGTTTTCCTTTTCTCTTTATGCGAGGATAAGGAAAGAAAGGACTCCATTGATAGATCGGGGGCAAGTCCATGATCTCAACCCACCCAGGCGAATTATTCGAGTTGGCGGTTGGTCTTGACGCCGCCGCCAGGGAAACTTTGCTTGATCTGGTATCGAGACAAAACCCTGATCTGGCTCGCTATTTGACTGACCAGATCAAGCAATTCGATACCTTTCGCGAGAGTATGGAAGACCGGAGCATCCCCGAGATTATCGATCGCTTCAAGTCGAAGACCGGAACGCCGACCAATGTCACCGCGGAGACCATGACAGCCTGGTTCGATCCCCTGACCAGTCCCGAAAATGTGTCGGGAAAGCGTCTGGGCAATTACGTCATCGAGAAGGAAATTCAGGGCGGCGGCCAGGGGGTGGTTTACCTGGCGCGTCAAGACCATACCGGCAGGAAAGTGGCCATCAAGGTATTGCGTCGCTTCGGTCTTTTAGGCGGGCGGGCCTATGTACAACGCTTCAAGCGTGAGTTCCGCACCCTAGCCATGATGAACCATGAATTCATTGCCGCGCTCTTCGAGGCGGACACCACGCCGGACGGTACGCCTTATTTCTCCATGGAGTATGTAGACGGTTGTGCGGTGACCACCTACTGCCGGGAAAAAAGCTTGAGCCTGCGCCACAAATTAGAGCTGTTCATTCAGGTCTGCGAGGGCGTCCTACATGCACACCAGCGATTGGTATTGCACCGCGACCTGAAACCGCAGAACATTATGGTAACCGAGGTAGACGGCAAACCTCAGGTTAAGATCGTCGACTTCGGCGTGGCGCGTATGTTGGCTGATGAGATGGACCAGGATGAGCTGACCATGGCCGGGGCCGTCGGAACCCCTGCCTACATGGCCCCGGAATGCCTGACCGGGGGACGCGGTGAACCCGATGTTCGGGTGGATATCTACTCCCTGGGTGTAGTGCTCTTCGAATTGCTGACCGGCAGGCACCCGCTGAAACCGACCAAGGGAATGAGCTTCGGTCAACGCTGGCAGTTCTACAAGGAGCAACAGCCGGAGCGACCCGGCAGTGTGATGGCGAAACCCCACCCAGGCCAGGATGAACTGGACGCCGTGGTGATGAAGGCCATGGCCCGTGACCCGGATCTGCGTTACAAGGGCGTCTCCGAGTTACTGGACGATTGCCGCAACTTCCTCGATGGAAAACCGGTCCTTGCAAGGAATCCCAGTCCCTGGTACCTGATGCGCAAGTTCGTCATTCGCAACAAGGTTTGGGTAGGTGCGTCCTTATTGGCGGTGGCGTCGTTGGTTATCGGTCTGGTGACCACCACCCTGGCCAAGCAGGAAGCCGAACAATCCAAGAGCCGGGCCGAAAGTAGTTTCGACCAATTGAAAACCCTGTTGTCGTTCCCGGACCCGGCCTACCAGGGGCCCAATGCTCGGGTATTGGATGTGCTGCGCCATTCCGAGCAACAAATGCGCGACGATCCGGCCGATGACCCTGAGTTGAAAGCCTCGATGTACCATATTCTGGGCGACACCTACATGGGCCTCAGCAATTACGAGGACTCTCTTCGCCTGTTGGCGCGTGCGGTAGAACTGAGACGAGACACCTTGGGACCCACGCATCCCCAAACCCTTGAAAGCGAAACGCGTATGGCCATGGCGACAATGAGGATCGGCCGATACGATCGGGCTGAAGAACTGTACCGCTCGATCAAGCGCAACTATACCCGAACCGGCAATGAAAAGGAAAAACTGGATGTAATCGTAGGCTTGGCCAACACGTTGCTGTATCAGGGTCGAAGCCGGGAAGCAGCGGCTTTGGTCCAAGAAGAAAGGGTTGCGGACAGATTACCGGAGGGCCTGGAAGACAACACCGACATGATGGTGACATTAGGCAATATCTATCGGAGAAGCGGTCAAAAAAAGGAAGCCGAGGCTCTTTTCCAAACAGCCGTGGCTTTGCTGTCGAAAGATGACCAATTCGGTCCCAACCACCCCAAAACTTTGGCCGCATTGAGCAATCTGGCCAATTTATTCAGCACTTCCTCCCGATTAGATGAAGCCGATACCTGCTATCGGGAGTTAATTCGCAAGCGCGAAAAGGCCCTTGGCGACTTGCATCACTTGACCATCAGGGCTCGGGGCGGCCGGGCTCTAAACCTTATGCGTCAAAGGGATTACCAAGAGGCGGAACGACTGGCCCGTCGGGTACTTCGAGATTACCTCGAAACAAGCCCCGACCATCCCGATACCCTGGTGGCCATGGGGCGCCTGGCCAGAATCGTCAAGAGGGAGAACATGGATGAGGCGTTGCGTCTGACCACGGATCAGGTACGCGGCTATCGGGAGAGTGGCTTGGAGCAGACATTAGGCGGTATGAAGGCGCGGGGCAATCTAGGGAATCTGTACGTTGAATTAGGGCGCTTCGAGGAAGCATTTGAGGTGCTCAAAGGCACGGTTCGGGATATGCTCTCGAGCCTGGGCCATGGCCACCGCAATACCATTGCCGCGCGCATCACCCTGGCCCAGGCATTTCATGGCCGGGGCGAATACGAACTTGCCGATTCCCATTTCGGCCTGGCGGTGCATCACCTGCAAGAGTATTTTCCCAACAACAATCGGCTGCAATATTACAAGGCGCTCCAAGCCGGGAACATGTTCCTGATGGGCAAAAAGGAGGCTGCCGAAACCATGCTGGAGGAAGCTCTGATCAGGGAAAAGGAAAACCGGGGAGGTTATGTGGACGACATCGAAGAAATCTTGAAGTCGGTTCAGGGTCAGTAAAAGGCATTACCGGCTTTTGGACGCCAGGATTTCTTCAAGCGGCTTATCGGTAAGGAGGAGCTTGGACCATTGATCCAACTCTTTGGGATCGGCTTTATTGACTTTGGTCGAAGCCCAATCCGGCAAGGTGCCGAACCGTTGGTTCGCCAGGAGCAGAAAAAGGTCTCGTTTGCCCTCCAGCTTACCTTTTTGCTCACCACGTTTCATGGCTCTTCTTTCCCAACCGGTAATGTACTGCATCTTTTCCTCTCCTACTTCATGTTTTAGTTCTTCCATGAGCTTGTTGTCAAGGTCTTCCGGCACATTCATCACCCAGTCGATAAAAAGTGTCAGGTGGTCGATCAACTCTCGGCTGTAATCCCGGGTCAGGGCCATACGCAGCAGGTTCTTCTTAGCCCGGGCCCTAATGACCTGTTGATCCTCATCCTCCCCTGCATTTCTTTTGGCATTCAGATGAGCCAGAATGACAATGGCAAACGGATTGCTGCTTTGCTTCAGGGTTTCATCGTCCCAATCCGTCAACTTGACGACTTTGTAGCATAGACCCATGTTCGAACCGTAACCGCCGTAGCTGAAACTACCGGGACGCCAATCCTCGTCCAGGTCCGCGAGAACGGCCATGCTGATGACCTTCTCCCGGTATTTGTCGTAGATCCGATAGTTGTAAACGAACATGCGTTCGGGGAAACCCGTGTCCGGATTCACCTGCACTTCGATATGCAGCAGAACCCATTTGGTTTCCCCGCTTTTCAGCTTGATCTGGATCAGCTTGTCCACAAAGCGATTGCCCACCTTGTTCTTCGGGGCGATTTTGCTCAATTCCTTGTCCAGGGAAATCGGCTTGACGGTCCAATCGATATCGTCGAAAAGCTCGGGATTGATCATTTTCAGGCAATGAAACAACATGTGTTCCAAGACAGTCTTCCAGGGCGAATCATACTCCAAGGCATCCTCCGGCAGCAGAAATCAATAGGCTGCCAGGGTTCTACCATGGGGAAGCAGGCGGTGTACAGAGAATGTCAGGCAGTCTGTAAAAAGGCTTTTCTCAAGCCGCCCAATAGCGCGCCTTTCGGGTGAACCATTGCTTGTTGGTTCCGAACCGGGTCGCCATGACGATACCCACGGCGAAGACCGTAATCGCGGCAGCTGTTAAACTGCCCACAATGGGAACGTATAGCAGCAGTCCGGTTGCCAGCACCGCAATCAGCACGCCGATGAATTCCGGGACGAAGTTCTTGGTACGCGCCTCGATATACTGGC
>JAAUYB010014721.1_pt1 | contig 25592 bp, 9 predicted proteins | sample 7278071 | NCBI WGS metagenome assembly JAAUYB01 (sample SAMN14350121, study PRJNA611818) | marine sediment metagenome | isolation source: surface marine sediment (1.8m) | place: French Polynesia: Moorea | collected 2018-08 | reverse complement strand
GCATCTGGCAGCCGGCTTGCCCGAATATATGGTGCCCGCAACTTATATCTTCCTGAAGCGTTTCCCGCTGACCCCCAGCGGGAAGATCGATCGCAAGAGTTTGCCCAAGCCCGAATGGAACCCGCGCGCTTATGTGGCGCCGCGCGACGAGTGGGAACAAAAAATGGCCGACTTGTGGCTGGATCTGCTGCCGGTCGAGCGCGTAAGTGTCACCGACAATTTCTTTGCGCTTGGCGGTCACTCCCTGGTGACGATCCGCCTGGTTTCCAGAATTAAAGACACCTTTGGGGTGACGTTGCCGTTCAAGTCTGTCTTCGAAAACCCTAGCGTCGAAGAACTCGTCTTGTTTCTCCGGAACGGGGCTGTTCCCGGCCTTTCTTCTAAAACCTCCGACCAGATTGTTCCAATCCAGGAGAAAGGTAACAAACCTCCGCTGTTCTTCATACCGGCTGTCGGCGGAGATGTTTGGAGTTACAGAAATCTGGTTCAGGCGTTGGATCAAGATCGGCCCTGTTACGGTCTGGTGAGACCAATCCAAACACCTCCGAGTGTTACGGATCGAGCTCGTCGGTTCGTTGCGGCCATCAAAACTGTACAACCCAAAGGGCCGTATTATTTGGCGGGTTGGTCCTCCGGCGGCGTGGTCGCCTTCGAGGCGGCCCTTCAATTACGCGCCAATCAAGATGAAGTAGCATGGGTGGGTCTTCTGGACAGTTTCCTCCGCGACTCGGAAAATGTGCCGGACCGGGGTGATGAAACCGACTTGTTGTTAAGATTTGCCAGACATACCACGCGTGACACGCAGCGAAATATCTATTTGAACGAACAACAAATACGTGGCATGAATTCGGAAGCACGCCTAACAACGGTTTTAAACGCTTTGAAAAAGGCAGATGCTTTACCGGCTGAAGTCAATGAAGAACATTGGTTCGACGTGTGGCGTGATTATCGTTCGGGCGTGCTCGCCTGTGATGTCTACCGGCCCGGCTTCTTCGATGGTCACGTCACTCTATTTCGGGCAGCGAGTAAATCCGTAGACCAGGCTGAGCGTTGGAGAAAGCAGGTTACCGACCTGACCGTACGTGATGTCAACGCTTCACATTATGATATGCTGGATGAACCCCATGCCGGCATGATAGCCGCGTGCATTGCAGAGGATCTTGATCCGGCACACGTCATCGGTTTTGAACCAGACGGCGGCCACACTGACAACGGTGACGACTGGCAGCAAGAATTGCTTGGGGCAAACACCTTAACCTCGGTAAAATTAGTTCCCGAATCGGAAAGCTCTTCACCGCCGACACCCGAACCTACCCCGACTCAATGAATCAACGATAAGGAGCTCCCATGAGAGAGAAATTACCATTAGTCCCCATGAAAACAATCCAAATTGCTATTTTGCTTTGCGCAATGGCGATTCTAGTGAGCGGCTGCAAGGATAACTCGCCCGCTCCCCTCGCGGAAGGCGAAGAGCCGCCCCCCGGCGCGGCCATTCACTATGCCCTTGCCAAATTCGATCGTGGCGAGTACGAAAATGCCATTCCTCTTTTTGAGAAAGCGATGACGGAGTTGGATACCCATCCCCCTGAAAATGCGGATGCAGAACGCATCGTTCAATTGAAAGCCGAAGTCAACAATTACATCGGTGTGTCCTACTCCCGACTGGATAAAAAAGGTGAGGCGATTGAATATCTGCTGAAAGCTAACGCCTATTACGATCCCCTGACCAGCGGTAAACACAAGCATGTAGCCGCCATCATCCAATACAGCTTGGGTTCTGCCTATTTGGGTGTGGAGGACAATGAGAAAGCTCGTGAGTGGTTTGCTAAAAGTATCGAGCGGGCTGAGAGCATGGGTGACAAGAAGAAAATCTTGGGGAGCGCCCACACTCGAATCGCCCAGACCTATTACAAATTGGGACAAATCGAAGACGCCATTCAACATGGTGAAAAAGGCCGCGAGCTTTGTCGGGAGAAAAAGAGCCCTAAACTCCTTTGTGAAGCATTGACCTTGTTGGAAACCGCTTATGGCGAGACCAACAACGAAACCAAACGAGCCGAGGTGGAAGAAGAACGCAAGAAGCGGTGTTCTTGATTGCCGTCCGGATCATACCAACAACATGTAGCAAGCTTTCTTTAGTGGAGAACGAACATCATGGAACCACACGAGTACATCATTCTAGGCGGCGGACCCGCCGGGCTTCAATTAGCCTATGAGTTCAACAAAAGGAATCGGGATTACCTCATTCTGGAAGCCGGAGAAGGGGTGGGCACCTTTTTCAAAACCTACCCCCGGCACCGGACGTTGATTTCCATCAATAAGGTTTATACCGGTTACGACGATCCTGAAATCAACCTGCGCTGGGACTGGAACTCTCTACTGTGCGACGATGCCGAGTTTCGTTTCAAGAACTACAGTGAACGCTACTTTCCTCCCGCCGACAGCTATGTAGACTACCTGGAAGATTTCGCTGAGCGTTTTCAGATCAAGGTCAAAACCAATACCCGTATCGTCCATGTCACCAGGCGCGATGGTTATTTCAGACTGACCAGCACCACCGGAGAAAGATTTCAGGCAAAAAAACTGATTGTGGCAACCGGTTTGTCCGCCATGTGCAAATGGCCGATTCCCGGTTTGGATACTGCCGAATGGTATTCTGATGTTTCGGTTGATCCCAAAGACTTCATCAACCAGAGAGTCCTGATCATAGGTAAAGGAAATTCGGCCTTCGAAACCGCCGACGCCCTCGTTGAAACCACCCAATTCATCCACGTCATCAGCCCGGAAAGTCTAAAGCTGGCTTGGGAAAGCCGTTTCGTCGGCCATTTGCGTGCGGTGAACAACAACTTTCTCGACACCTATCAACTAAAGTGTCAAAATGCGGTTCTAGATGGGATTATCACCAACATCGACAAAAAAGAGGACGGTTACCACGTTTCTGTTTCCTACACCCACGCGGAAGGAGAAAAGGAAATTCTGGTCTACGACCGCGTAATTGTGGCCGCCGGCTTCCGTTTCGAGAACAACATTTTCGACGAACACTGCTACCCGGCCATGGCCATCAATAACCGTTTCCCCGAGCAGACTGCCGAGTGGGAATCCACCACGGTACCCGACCTCTTTTTTGCCGGCACATTGATGCAGATGCGCGATTACAAAAAATCCACGGCCAGCTTTATCCACGGATTCCGTTATTGTGTACGCGCACTGGCCAATATACTCGATGCGAAGTACCACAACAGCGGGTGGCCGAAAAAAGACCTTTCGACCGACAGCCCTCGTGCTCTTCTTGATGAGATCATTGAAAACGTCAACCGCACCTCCTCGCTGTGGCAGCAATTCGGCTCTATAGGCGACGTCGTCGTTCTTGACGATGAAAACGCCGCCTACTACCGGGAAGTTCCGATCGACCTGGTTAAAGAAAAAGGTTTTGCCCAAGGTAAAGATCATTTCGTCATCACCTTGGAATTCGGCAAGATCGAGGGGAATGCCTTTGCCTTGGAGCGCTCCATTCAACCGGAGAACGCCCATCGCAGTAGTTTCCTGCACCCGATCATTCGCTTCTTTCAAAAGGGCGAGTTGGTTGATGAACACCATATCCTGGAAGATCTCCATGCACATTGGAACAAGGATGTTCACGTGGAGCCTCTGGCGCACTTCCTTGAGAAAAATCTAAGCAGACAAGTCGGGGCTTGACGCGTGCTTTCGCCTGAAGCCGGCGACGGTGTCGCAGGGAATTCATTGCTGTTCCTTGCGACACTTTGTCACGGAATGGTGAATGTCGAGCGCCCGGCCGGGCACTGCAGTTGCCGTCAATCCATCGAGAGACACCTGGTATGCTCAATCTGTTACGACTAGAGGGGGAGCTATGACGACTCAAATCAACAACACACCGGGGCGCACCGGTCGCAAGCGACCGTCATTCAAACCCGGAGGACCGCGCAAAAGCAGTCGCCGCATGGCCATGGTAGATACTGCCGACCTTGTTACCGAATCCTTTATTGACCCGCATCGTTTGCCGCTGGTGCTGACGCCCAATTCCCCCGATGTAGACCTGGCCGAGTGGGCCGGGGTCAATCGTGATCGCCTGGAACGTCTTCTACTGACGCACGGCGCCATTTTACTGCGTGGCTTCGGCATTACTTCGATCGTCCAGTTCGAACGAGTCTGCGCCCTGGCGTGTGGGGAACTGTTTGGAAAATACGGCGACCTGCCACCCGAGGAGCAGGGTGAAAAAATTTACAAGTCGACACCCTACCCGGAAGACAAACCCATTTTGTTTCACAATGAAAGTTGTCATATGGCCCGCTGGCCTTCGCGGCAGTTTTTCTATTGTGTCAAAGCATCCAAGGAGGGCGGCGAAACGCCCTTGGTCGATTGCCGTCAACTCTACCGGGCGCTGCCGGAAGCTTTGGCCCGCGATTTCAGCACGAAGGGCCTGCTCTACGTGCGTAATTTCAAAGAGGGGCTGGACGTCAGTTGGCGCGATTTTTTCAAAACCGAAGATCGTGATCGGGTCGAGAAACTGTGCCGTCGTGACGGTATTCAATTCCAATGGCTGCCCGGAGACGGCCTGCGCATTCGCCAGTACGGACCCGGTGTCATCACCCATCCCAAAACGGGAGAAAAATCCTTTTTCAACCAAATCCAACTGCACCACATCGGTTACCTGGATGAGGAAATGCGAGAACTGATGCCCAAGCTCTACGCCGAAGAGGAGTATCCCCGCCACGTCTATTTCGGCGACGGCAGTCCGATTCCCGATGACGCGATCGAAATCGTAAACCAGCTTTACTGGGATCACGCTGTTGCTTTGCCCTGGCAGGAGGGTGACATCATTATGTTGGACAACATGCTGGTAGCCCACGCACGCAAGCCTTATGTGGGCCCACGCAAGATCTGCGTGGCCATGGGCGACATGGTCGAATCCGATCAGGTCGAATGGCAACACGCTTGAATGGTCTCATCCTTGCCAAGACCCCCGGCTCTTCACTTAGAGTCCGATTAGCGGGTAAGATAGGCGCCCGCCAAATGGAGCATAATCATGACGATACGTTATTTTGTTTTTCTGCTTAGCCTGACTTGCTTCGGTGCTGAAGAAGTGGTCAATGGAAAACGGCCGACCGGCTCTCCCATGACCCTGATTTTCGAAGAGGAGTTACGCCTGGGTCCCGACAGCGGAGAGGAGGATCATTTCCTATGGAACGGTGCCGGCGTTGCTGTAGAGCTGGATCAAAAAGGCAATATCTACCTGGTAGATCCGGTAGAGAATCGCGTTGTGGCCTTCGATAAAACGGGTCGATTCCAAAAGATAATCGGCGGCGCGGGTCAGGGGCCGGGACAATTCCAGGCGCTCAACTCCATGTCATTCCTGAACAGCGGCGGGGCGATTGCATTTGACAGCATTCAAGGAATGGCCAGGTTCCACTATTTCGATGGGGCCTTGAAGTTTGAACGGAAGCGGGAACCCCAAAACCTGGGAATGTTCTTTCAATATGCGATGTTTGCTCCCAGCGGCAAGTACTATGCGGCCATGTTCATGGTCCCCAAAAGAGAAGGAATAGACTCCTATGTTCGCACGGGCATTTTCGATACCGAATTCAAGCCGCAACTTCAAATTTCGGAAACCGTGGTCGATCGTTTTCAGCGCAGCCAGTTGGATCGCCCCGGCTGGTGGGCCGAATTCATTGCCAGTTGGTTGCGCATCGGCCATACCGGGATCGGGCTGATGGCGTTTACCCCTGACGGCTATCTCTACACGGCCACCACGGATAACTACGAGATTACCTATTACGATCCCGAACTAAAACCCCTGCGCACCATCAAACGCGAATACCGGGTTATCCCCTTGAAAGAAGACGAACTGGATGCCTTTACCGATCCCATGCGTGAGGTAATCTTTGCCAAGTTGCCGAGTTCCATGCAGGTGATGGTCACCCCTGCTGTCATCAGGCGCGCCATCGAATTGGCCGAATTCCCACCGCGCAAGCCCCCTATTTTCGGGTTGATTCCCATGGAGGACAACGGCTTGCTGGTGGTCCACGACTATAACCCCAAAACCGGTGAAACTCGTGCCGATATTTTCGACCGCACCGGCAAATTTATCGGGACCACCAGGCTTCCCGACATTCCTGTCAACCTTTTCGGCGGGTTTTTCGGCAATCCCGCCAAGATGACGTTCCGCCATGGCAAAGCGTACGCCATTGTGGACGACGAAGACGATAATCGCCATTTAGTGCGCTACAGCTACCGTTTGGTACCGGCCTCATCCCGGCGTTAACCTCATTCCATAAAGGGCGAACCATCCATGGCCATTCTTCTGTATCTGTTCAAGAAATCCAAGCGTACCCTTCTTTTGGCGACCGTATTCGGCCTGTTGGGCGGGGCCAGCAGTACGTTTCTGATAACCACGATCCATCGCGCCATAGAGGGCGGCCTACCCGCCGATCGTTTTATGACCACGCAGTTCTATGCCATGGCGATCATCTATCTCCTAACCTACCTCAGCGGTCAGATTCCCTTGTTCCAGCTCTCGGAAGGCGCGGTTTATCACTTGCGCTTGAAAATGATCGAGCGGATTCTGCACAGTCCCTTGCGTTTTCTGGAACGGATGGGCCCGCACCGCCTTTACGCCACACTGACCAATGACATCGGTTCCATCACACGCGGTTTAAACATCATTCCCAAAGTGGTGATCTACAGTATGATCATCTTGGGCTGCTTGCTTTATGTGAGTTACTTGTCACCTGCTGTCCTGGTGGCCCTGGCCGTCTTCACCTTGGGGATGGTGGGAATCTTCAGCTTGATGACCAAGCGCGCCAAACGGCGTTTCAAACGTTCTCGGGAAACCGGGGACCAGTTGTTCAAACTCTTCCGCGACACCACCGAGGGCTTGAAAGAACTTAAAATGAATGCGGGCCGGCGGTCCGCATTTTTAAACGAACACCTGCAGCCTACGGCAGCTTCCTATAAGGAAGACCGTATTTGGGGCCTGGCGGGATTCGAGCTTGCCACCACCCTCGGCAATCTCGGCTTTTTCTTCGTCATCGGGGCGGTGGTTTTTCTGATTCCTCACTTGATTGAGGTGGATCCCGGTTTGGTTTCCGGGGTGGTGTTGATTTTTGTTTTCATGATCAGCCCCCTGAGTTCCTTGCTCGGCTTTATGCCGGTGATTGCCCAGGCATCTGTCGCACTCAACAAGATCGAAGCCCTTGGTTTGAATTTGGATGAAATTGCGGGCGAGACTTATTTGACCGGCGAAACCCAAGCGCCCACGGTTGAATTTATCGAGTTGGAGGGCGTACAGCATACCTATTACAGCGAGCGCGAGGACGAACAATTCCAACTGGGTCCCATTGATCTGAAAGTGACTGCCGGTCAAATTGTGTTCATCGTCGGCGGCAACGGCAGCGGAAAATCGACCCTTGCCAAGTTGATTGCGGGACTTTACGAACCGGAGGCAGGTCGTATTTTGTTGGACGGCCGGCCGGTTGATACCGAAAACCGCGACCTCTACCGCCAGTGTTTTGCCACGGTATTTACCGATTTTCACCTTTTCCAATCGCTGCTGGGCTTGGATAGCCGGCAAATGGGCCCATTAATACAACGATACCTTGAGAGGTTGCACCTGGATCACAAGGTAACCCTCACCGAGGGTACTTTCTCCACCACGAACCTTTCCACCGGGCAGCGCAAACGTCTCGCCCTGTTGGTTGCCGTTGCCGAAAACCGTCCTATCTACTTGTTCGACGAATGGGCCTGCGACCAGGATCCCCAATTCAAGCGCGTGTTCTACCAGGAAATCTTACCCGACCTCAAAGCCGGCGGCAAAACCGTCATCGCCGTGACACACGACGATCAATATTTTTCCGTGGCCGACCACATCATCAAATTGGCCGATGGTCACCTGACGCCATACGGAGAAACCGTCACGGCGCCGTAACCCGTTAAATTGGTGCCTCGAAACGATAGCCACTTTTTATTGTAGGAGAATCCCATCATGACAGGTCAAAACCATCTTGACCCTGGTGGTGAAAATCGAGATCTGGAAAGGTTGCTGAGAGAAGCGCTGGCCGAGGCACTGAACATACCGCCCCACGAAATCAACCCCGCCGCGCGCTTCAAAGACATGGGCCTGGATTCCGGCAAGGCTACCGCGCTCATCCCGCTTTTGGAGACCAGGCTGGAACGTGCTTTGTCGAGTACGTTGTTTTGGGAGGCCCCTTGTTTGTCCGATTTGCTGAATAACCTGACTGGGACCGCGGCGGCGATGAACCGGCAGTCGGCCGGTTCGATTGACACGGCATCCATCAGCCGGCCGATAGCCGTTGTGGGCTTGAGTTGCCGTTTTCCGGGAGGTGCGGATAATCCCGATGCCTTTTGGCGATTATTGTGCCGGGGCATCGATGCCATCGGCCCTGCTCCGGAAGAAAGACTACACTTGAGCCGTTTCCATGATCCCGAACTGTCCCGTCCCGGCACCACCAATAGCATTCGCGGCGGATTCCTGGACCGGGTTGATGGTTTCGACGCCGACTTTTTCGGGATCAGCTTGCGGGAAGCGGTGCAAATGGACCCCCAACAACGGCTGATGCTGGAACTGGCTTGGGAAGCATTGGAAGATGCCGGTCGCCCGCCCGCTGACATGCGCGATAGCAATACCGGTGTTTTCGTGGGCGCCATGTGGGATGACTATGCCCGTCTCAACCCGGTAGAGGCATTTGTTCAACATACCGCAACCGGATTGGATTCCAGCATTATCGCGGCAAGGATCTCCTACTCACTTGGGCTGATGGGTCCCAGCGTCACGTTGAACACGGCTTGTTCTGCATCTCTGGTTGCGGTCCATCAGGCCAGGCGAGCACTTCAGTGTGGCGAGGCGGACTTGGCGCTTGCCGGCGCTGTAAACTTGATTTTGGCGCCGCATAGCACGGTTGCCATGGCTCAATTCGGCGGTCTGGGCAAAGATGCCCGTGTGAAGGCTTTTGACGCCGCGGCCAACGGTTATGTGCGTGGAGAGGGCGCTGCCTTCACTGTGCTCAAGCCCCTCGACCGCGCCTTGGTAGACGGCGACCGAATCTACGCGATTCTAGAAGGCAGTGCCGTGAACAACGACGGCTACTCAAACGGCCTGACCGCACCCAATCCTGCCGCGCAGCAACAGGTAATCGCCAAGGCTCTCGCCGATGCCGGAGTGGACGGCTCCGAGGTTCAATACGTAGAAGCCCACGGTACGGGCACCAGGCTGGGAGACCCCATAGAAACATCTGCCCTGGGGGCTGTTTACGGCTGCGGCCGTGACCCCTCGGACCCCTTGCATATCGGTTCGGTCAAAACCAACATCGGTCATTTAGAAGCGGCCGCGGGTATGGCGGGCCTGCTCAAGACAGTCCTCGCCTTGCAGGCAGACTGGATACCCGCAAATCTGAACTTCGCCAATCCCAACCCGGCCATCGATTTGGCCGCCCGGAAACTCCGGGTTCAAGACCAGGCCGGCCCCTGGCCCGCGGGTTTTCCTCGCCGGGCCGGTGTTTCTTCGTTTGGTTTCGGCGGCACCAATGCCCACGTCATTTTGCGTGAACCACCTGCCCGGCGCCGGTCCACGGTTTTCCTGGTAGCCGACTCTGCCGAGGAATTGGGCCGTCTTGCTCTTGAACGCGCCGAACAGCTGGAAACCGAGACCTATCCCGGTTCGGCCTTTGAGCCGCTTATAAATGATGAAGGCTCCTTTCGCATGGCTGTCAGCGGCGCCGACCACCGGGACCTGGCCGCGACCCTGCGCGAGCGCGCCAAGCCGGCCCGGCCTACTCGTTTAAGTGCCGGCGGCCGGCCCGAGAAACCGGTTTTTGTTTTTTCCGGTCATGGCTCGCAATGGCCGGGCATGGGTCGTGTTCTACTTGCTGCTGAACCTGTTTTCCACCATGCCCTTGTCGAATGCGACAGGGCTTTGAAACCTTTTACCGGCTGGTCTGCCGTCGAGCGCCTTGTAGCGGGCGATTTTTCCAGTGAATCCTTTGACGTCACCCAACCGTTGCTCTTTGCTATTCAAGTCGCCTTAACCCGGCTCTGGGAACATCATGGGGTGGAGCCCGGCGCCGTGGTAGGTCACAGCGTCGGCGAGGTTGCCGCTGCCCATGTGGCGGGCATGCTTGACCTGGAAGACGCCGCTCGCCTGGTTGTCAGCCGCAGCAGGCTTTTACAGCAAATCCAAGGTAGTGGTAGGGCATTACTGGTTCCCCTGGACGAAAAAGAGTCCCGAAAGGCTGTTGAAACCCACACGGCCAATCCGGACGACATCCATATCATTTGCCTGAACGCCCCTGAACAGACCGTGATCCAGGGCCCGCCGGATGCCATTGTTCAGCTCGGTGATATTTTGAACGGTCAGGGGCACGTCTGCCGTGTGGTGCGGGCCAACTGTTCCCCCCACTCGCCCGCGGTTGAACCTCTATTGGAGCCCCTTGCCAATGATCTGACTCACATCCGGCCGATGCCCCCAATGATCCCTTTCGCATCATCCGTTACGGGTGAAATTTTGCGGGGGACAGCCGGATCGGTCTACTGGCAACAGAACCTGCGACAAAAGGTGCGGTTTGTCGACGCTGTCGACTGCCTGCTGGCCGAGGGCCGGCGCACGTTCATCGAGTTGAGCCCCCATCCATTGCTTACTCGGGCGGTAGAGGCCACCGCCGCGGTCAGTTCTCAATCCGTCTTTACTCTGGGAACCCTGCACCGCGACGAGGACGATGTTCTCCGATGGCAGGCCTGCCTCGGGGAGTGGTTCGAAACCGGTTTCACCCCAACCGTCCATAAGCCGGACGGCCCGCCGCGGTCCCGCTCCGCCGAAGGATGCGCGGCGCAACCCTATCTCCTTGCCGCCCATCGGGAAAAAGCCCTCACTCAGCGTGCACGAGACCTACTCGCTTGGTTGGAGAGCCGGCCCCATGCTCGCGATCTGCCGGCACAACTGGCCGGGTTGCATCAAGGCGAAGAACGTCTGGTGTTATTCGCCGATACAACGACAACACTTGCCGACCGTTTGCAATCCTGGCTGGAGGGTCAAGAGCCCGCCGACTGTTACCGTGGTCGTGCGGCTGTCAATGACCCGGTCCGACCGGTGTTTGTCTTCCCCGGTCAGGGCTCTCAATGGCTCGGTATGGGCCGGGAGCTTTATCGTACAGAACCCGTATTCCGCCGGAGCATAGAAGATTGTGCCCGGGTGTTTGACGATCTGGTTGACTGGTCCCTCGCGGACGAACTCTTCGCAACGCCCGAGACCTCTCGCCTGGCAGAGGTCAATGTGGTTCAACCCGTTCTTTTCGCTATCCAGGTCAGCCTTGCCAAATTATGGCAACACATGGGCGTCAAACCGGCTGCCGTGATCGGTCATAGCATGGGTGAGGTTGCAGCGGCTCATATCAGCGGCGCCCTTTCACTGGAGCAAGCGGCCAAAGTTATTTGTCTGCGCAGCAAGATTGTGTCCGAGAGCGGAACCGGAGGCGCCATGGCAGTGGTCGCTTGCGATCCCGATCTGCTTCAGCCCCATTTGCAGGAGCATGCAGGCCGGCTAACCGTGGCCGCCAAAAACGACCCGGAATCCCATTTGCTTTCGGGGCCGCCGGAATTGCTGGACCGGGTATTGGATCAACTGGCGCGGCAAGGCGCGTTTTGTCGTCGTATCAACGTGGATTACGCCTCTCATTCAGCCTATATGGAACCCCTGCTGCCCAGGCTGCGACAAACGCTGGAACCTTTGCGGCCACAATCTGAGACCACGCCCTTTTTCTCCACCGTAACCGCGTCGTCTCACTCCGGCGAGCAACTTGACCCCGAGTACTGGTGCCGCAACTTGCGCCGGCCGGTACGCTTCCATGAAACGGCGGCGCTGCTTTTGGAGCAGGGCTATAACTATTTCATAGAGATCAGCCCCAATCCCGTATTGACCGTTTCACTGGAGCGCACGGTAGCCGCCTCGGATCACGACGCGACTGTTTCCGGTTCCTTACGCAACGATATCCCCGAGCAGCAAAGTCTGCTGCATACCCTGGCCGCCCTACACGTGCGCGGTTATCCTTTGAACTGGTCGTCTCTGCTCCCACGACGAGGACCCGCCCTGTCCCTGCCTCCCTATCCGTGGTTGCGGCAGTCCTTCTGGTTGCCTCAAACCCATGAGAAGCATGCGGCCGGACAGCCGGCGCCAGCCAGGACGGCGACGCATCCCTTTTTAGGTGAACGCCTGCGCTCCCCCTTGCCCCAGTTGCAGTTTCAGGGAAAAGTCAGTGCCGCCGACCCGGCCTATTTAAACGATCATCGCGTTGACGGCGTTCCCATTCTACCCATGGTCGCCTATCTTGAGGCCGCCTTTGCCGCCGGCGCTCACCACTACAAGGATCAACCCTTCTGCCTGGTCAACCTGACCATTCACCAACCGCTGATTCTGGCGACGGAACATCACGAATTTCTCGTCAACCTGGTCGAACCGGGCTCCCCGAGCCGCTGGCGCTTATACGTTTCAAGCGGCCGAACCGGAACCGAGGAGACCTGGAATCTTTTGGCCGAGGCGGAACTTTCACCGGGAGACGGCGAACCACGACCCGTTGCCGAAGGTGGTGTTTTGGACGGCATGCATGTCGAAACTTGGGACAAGACGCGCTTTTATGCCGCGACCGATGCCGCCGGCTTGAATTACGGCCCGGCCTTCAACGGGCTCCGGAAGATCAGGAGCGCGAACGGCCGTGCGGTGTCAGACGTGGCGCCGATACCGGTGATATCGGGTCTCGCCTGGCCGCCGGCCGTCTTGGACGCCTGCCTTCAGACCTATTTCGCAACATTGGCTCAAGACGGAACCATACCGAAATCTCTGCCGGTCTCCATCGGCCGCGTCCGCATGCACCCCTACGGCGGCGGCGCCCTTCGCACCGTGGTTGTTCCCAACCAACAAACGCCTTCGCTGATGGACTTGTCGATCAGCGACCAACAAGGTCGTACCCTGGTTCAAATTGAAGCACTGTGCGTACAAGAAGCCGGTTCGGATTTCGCCGCGCGCATCGTCGGCGAAAAGGTCCGTAACATGATTTTTCATGCCGCCTGGGTTGAGGCGCCGCGGTCTCGTATTTCCGACCGAAAGCCCGGACACTGGTATATTTTGGCCGATGATCGGGCCTTGGGTGAGCAACTGGCTGCAAGGCTGAAGCGTACCGGCGCCGTTGCCGAACTGCTTCCCATTTGTCAACCCGAAGAATTAGGTCCGCTTTTAGAACAAAAGCTCGCTCATTTGAAACAAGCCGCTCAATGGGTTTGGTTGGCAGACCGGGGAGGCGCCGGCCTTCCCGCGACAGACCAATTGGAAGAAGACACGATGCGGCACTTCGCCGTATGGCAGCAACTGGCCGCCGCGCTTGCCCAATCCTCCCTGCCGGAGCAAAAACTCTTCCTCGTGACTCGGGGAGCGGCAGCCTTGAACCGGGAGACCGTGCACCTGGACCCGCAACAAGCCATGCTCTGGGGTTTTGCTCGTTCCCTGGATCTGGAACTGCCCGACTTAGACTGCCATTGCCTTGATCTGGATCCTTTGCCCCATCCCGACAGTTTGGCGCGCGATGCGGACATGTTGGCACGCGTCCTCGCCGGCCTGCCCACTGAGAAAATTCTGGCGTTCCGCGATGAAACCGTCAAAACGCCCCGTTTACAACCCGGACTGCCGGAAGAAACGGAAACCGATTCGCAAAAGCTGAACCTACCCGCAACGTCCTATTACCTGGCGGCCTTACCCGATGGCGCCGGTCTGGCCGTTCAGCCTCTGCAAGTAACGCCGCCGGGACCCGGTCAGGTTTGTATCCAGGTAGAAGCCGCGGGCCTCAACTATCGCGATGTGATGAATGTCCTCGGTACCTACCCGGGTGATCCCGGTTTGCCCGGTCTGGAATGCGCCGGTCGCGTCATCGCGGTGGGCCCGGGTGCGACGCGGCTGCAACCGGGAGATGAAGTGGTCGCCTTTTGCAGCGGCGCTCTGGCCGACCGGGTGACGGTTGCGGCTGAACTCACCGCGCCTAAACCCAAGCAGCAATCATATGCCATGGCCGCATCCTGGCCGATCACCTACATGACCGCCGCTCACGGCCTGGAGCGTTTGGCTCGTCTTGCAACCGGAGAAAAACTGCTGGTTCATGCAGCGGCGGGCGGCGTGGGTCTGGCCGCAATCCAAATCGCGCAAAAGATCGGCGCCGTGATCTTCGCCACGGCCGGCAGTCCGCGCAAGCGGGCTTATTTGCGCGGTTTGGGAGTGGACCATATTTTCGATTCGCGCGATCCGAATTTTCATGAGGAACTTCTCGCCGCCGCCGGCCCCGAGGGAGTCGATGTGGTGCTCAACTCTCTGGTGGGCCCCTTTATCGAACATAGCTTCAACGTGCTCAAACGCGGCGGCCGTTTTGTAGAAATCGGAAAAACCGGCATCTGGTCACCGGAAAAAGTAAGCGAACTGGCCAAGGATATTCAGTATTTCCCCTTCGATTTAGTCGCCCTGGCTGAAAACGATCCAACGGCCATGGGTGCCTTACTGCAAGAACTGTCCGAGCGTTTTTCACGCGGAGACCTGCAACTTCCGCCGGCCTATTTCCGAGTCTTCCCCATGGACCGAGCAAATTGGGTCGTAACCCAAATGGCGCACGGTCGTCACATGGGCAAGCAGGTCCTGCAAAACCCGCCTGAGCAAACGCCGAGCATTCGAGACGACGGCGTTTATGTGATCACCGGCGGAACGGGCGCTTTGGGCTTGCATGTCGCCCGCCGTTTGCTGGACCGGGGCGTCCGCAATCTGGTTCTGTTCTCGCGACGCGGTACCAACGAGGCGGTCCGTTCACTGGAAACCGAGGGCGTCCGAATCAAGGTTTGCCAGGCCGATGTGGCTGATACAACGAGCCTGGCCGCGGCCTTGGAAGAAGCCCGCACCTTGGGTCCGCTGAGAGGCGTTATCCACGCTGCCGGTGTATTGGGGGACGGTTTGGCGCTGAACCGCGATTGGAACAGTTACCGCCCGGTACTTCAGCCCAAGGTGTTTGGAACCCGGAATTTAATGGACCTGTGCGGCGCCGATCCGCTGGATTTCTTCCTGATGTTTTCATCCATTGCCTCATGGTTCGGTTCAGCCGGACAAACCGGTTATGCCGCGGCCAATGCATTCGAAGACGCCGTTGCCGATTACGGTCGCGGTATCGGCCTTCCCGTGACCGGCATTGCCTGGGGAACCTGGGCGGGCGCGGGCCTGGCCGCCGATGCCGACGATCGCGGTGTTCGCCATTGGCTCGATCGCGGCATCGACGCGCTTCAGCCGGATGAAGGCATCGCGGCCCTGGACCTGATCATCCCGGCGGACGCGGCCCGTGTCGCCGTCTTCAAATGGAGCGAAGAAACACAACGGAATCCTGTAACAGACCTGATGCCCCTTTTGGATCAGCGGGTCAATCCCGGCGAAGCAACTGCTGAGCCCATAGAACGGGAGCGGGTCGAGACACCGGACTGGGATACCTTGGCCTCAGGAGACTTGACCCGGGCCGTTTACAAGCATACCCGAGCCTGCTTGCTCGACATCCTGGGTTTCGACCCGGATCACGAGGTGTCCGCCGAGCGGGGTTTTCGCGAGATGGGCCTCGATTCACTGATGACCGTATCGCTTCGCAATCGCCTGTGCAAAGACACCGGATTGGCCCTGCCCGCCACGCTGGCGTTCAATTACCCCAACCTTCGAGCGCTTTGTGATTTCCTGACGGAATGTTTATTGAAACGCCGCGGTGATGAAGCGCAAGCGGAGCCCTCCGATGCCGGCTCCGTAGCCGAAGAGGAACCACTCGCGCCTTCGGATGACGATGAGGAAGCACTGGACGACCTCAGCGGCGCCGAACTCGCTGAACTGCTTGCGGATGAAATGGAAGGTCTTGACATCTAACTCCACGCTGCCGGCGAAAGATTGACGCGCCGAAACCACGAATTTGAATTGACGAGGAACGGGAACCGACGCCATGAACCAGGAAGATCAGAAACAAAAAGACGCCTTGAAACAAGCGTTGTTAGTCATCAAGAAGCTCAAGGCGAAGGTGGCCGAACTGGAGCAACGCCGGCCCGAACCCATTGCCGTGGTGGGCATGGGTTGCCGTTTCCCCGGCGGCATTGCCGACCCGGACGCTTTTTGGCAGGCCCTGCGCAAGGGCCGCGACACCGTGAGCGAGATTCCTGTCGATCGGTGGGATGTAGACCGTTACCATCGCGAAGAAAAAGGCGTGCCCGGAACCATATACACCCGCAAGGGCGGCTTTCTGGACAATATCGACTGTTTCGACCCCTCTTTCTTCAATATTTCTCCCAAAGAGGCCGCGAGCATGGACCCCCAGCAGCGGATGGTCCTGGAGGTGGCCTGGGAAGCCCTCGAAAACGCCGGCATAGACGCGGCGAACCTGGTGGGCTCTCAAACCGGCGTCTTTTTGGGCCAGGTGATGAACGATTACGGCGATCTGACCCTCAAACAGTCCGATGCAACGGGGCTCGACGCCTACAGCGGCACCGGTTGTTATGCCTCCGTTCTGGCGGGCCGGGTTTCTTTCTTCCTGGGCTTGAAAGGTCCCAGCTTGACCTTGGATACCGCCTGCTCCTCCTCGTTGGTCGCCGTTCACCACGGGGTTAACAGCTTGCGCGCCGGCGAATGCGAAATGGCGTTGGTAGGCGGCGTCAACCTGTTTCTCTCCCTCAACCATTTCATTTACTATTGCGAGCTCAACGCCCTGGCCGCGGACGGCCGCTGCAAGACCTTCGACGCCGCCGCGGACGGCTTTGTGAAGAGTGAAGGCTGCGGTGTGGTGGTCTTGAAGACGCTGAAGCAGGCCCGAAAGGACGGCGATACGGTACTGGCCGTGATTCGCGGCAGCGCGACCAACCACGACGGTCGATCCAGCGGGCTGACTGTTCCCAACGGTCTTTCCCAGGAAGCCGTGATTCGCGCCGCCCTGGCTGACGGCGACGTTTCGCCCGACCGGATCGGTTATGTGGAAGCCCACGGTACGGGAACTTCCCTGGGCGATCCCATCGAGGCCCAGGCCCTGATGAACGTGCTGCGCGGGACGGACGACGAGCCGCAACCTCTACTGCTCGGTTCGGTTAAAACCAATATCGGCCACACCGAATCGGCCGCCGGGATCGCGGGTTTGATTAAGGCCGTTTTGTGCCTCAACCACGGTGAAATTCCGCCGAACCTGCATTTCGAACAGCTCAACCCGGCCGTCGAACCGGGTAAGGTACCGCTGGTCATTCCTACAACACTGCAACCCTGGCCTGACAACATGGCCCGTTTTGCCGGCGTGAGCTCGTTCGGCATCGGCGGCACCAATGCCCACGTGGTTTTAGAGGCGCCCCCGGAGACTACTCCCGCCGAACCCGGCATCGACAAGTCCGCCCACCTGCTGGTGCTGTCAGCCCATCAGCAAGGGGCCTTGAGAGACCGGGCGGCGTCCTTGGCCCGGTTATGCCGCCGGGCAGAGCCGCCGAGTTTGGCCGGAATATGTCGTGAAGCCGGCGGTCGGCGGACCCACCTGGCCCATCGGTTGGCCGTCCCGGCAAGCGATTTTAACGGTATGGCGGATGCGTTGGAAGCTTTCCTGGCTGAACGCCCCCCTGACCACCTGGCTACCGCTCGGGTCAAGGAAGGCGACAACTTCAAATTCGTCTTCTACTACCCCGGCCAGGGCTCCCAATGGGCGCACATGGGACTGGGGCTGATGCAAAGCTCGCCGGTCTTCAAGGAAAAAATGCTCGCCTGTGATGCCATTTGCCGCCGACGCGAGGGCTGGTCTATTCTGGAAGAAATCGAACGGGAACCCGAATCGAGCCGCATGAACACCAGTTCGGTAGCACAGCCGACCATTTTCGCGGTTCAGGTCGCGCTCAGCGCTCACTGGGCTGCATGGGGCATCCGGCCCGACGCCGTTGTGGGTCACAGTATGGGCGAGGTGGCGGCGGCGCATGTGGCCGGTATCCTCAGCTTGGAAGACGCCATGCACATCATTTGCCGCCGTAGCGCGCTGGCCTCCGAAATGCCCGTCCCCGGCGCCATGGCTGTCGTAGAACTGGCTCCCGACGACGCGCGGCAGGCAATTGCCGGTTTCGAGAACCAATTGGCAATCGCCGCGCACAACGGCCCCGCCACCACCGTGCTTTCCGGCGAACCCGAAGCCTTGAACACGGTGCTGCAACGCTTGGAAGAACGAGATGTATTCTGCCGGCTCATCAAGGTGGAATACGCGTCCCACTGCCCGCAAATGGACGCGCTTGCGGAACCGCTGGGCGCCGCGCTACGCGAGGTCAGCCCCAAGACCGCGACGATCCCCTTCTTTTCCACCGTAGAGGGCCGCCGTCTGGAGGGTACCGAGTTGAACGGGGACTACTGGGTGCGCAACATCCGCCGGCCGGTGCTCTTCTTCGAACAAATCAGTGAACTGGAGACAGCGGGTTACAATGCCTTCGTGGAAATCAGTCCCCACCCGTTGCTGACCAACGGACTGCAAGAAGCCTTTCGCGACAACAAGCGTACGGTCCAGGTGCTGCCCTCCCTGAGGCGCGACAGTCACGAAGTCTCGGCCCTGTTGGAGACCGTGGGCCGGCTCTACGTACGGGGTTATGCGCCGGATTGGACGGCGATGACCGACCCGGGTGCGGAGCGCGTCGCCTTACCCGCCTACCCCTGGCAGAGGCAGCGCTTCTGGGCAACCTCCCTGGCGCCGGAGCCCGTCATGGTTCGTCTCGACGATGTAGACAAACATTTTCCCTTACGCGCCTCGGTTCACCGCATCACCTCGCGCTACGGTTTTGCGCCCCGGACCATGGGCCAGGCGACCGGTAAACGCTTCCTGTTTCTGGACGACAATCGCGATGCCTTGTTTTTCATCAACGCCCACGGCGGCACCCTGACGGCGATCAATTACACCGGCCCGGAAACGGCTTTTTCGGAAATGGTCAGCCGATTGGAACAACGCGCCGGGGAACTTGGACTGAACCTTGCCATACTCGAAGAGTCCGAACGTCACCTGGCCATGTTACACGCCGCCGGTTGGGCAACCACCTCAATCGGCGTCTGGCAGACGATCGGCCCTCTGGATCAATTCACCATGGCCGGCAGCCGCATGCGCAAGTTACGCTATGCCGCAAACCGCTACGCCGAACTGGAAGGGGCGCAACTGACCCGTTTCCACTTCGGTCGGGACACCGCCATGGATGCCCGTGTGCACACCGTCATGGATCGCTGGGCCGCCGGCAAGCAGAACGCGGCTCCGCTGGTAGCCTGGCTCGAACCCCGCTTGCGCGACCCCCTGCGTACTCGGGAAGATATCCGTTATTACTGTTGTGGCCGGGAGGACTCGCTGGACGGCGTCCTGATCCTTTCCCCCTGTCCCGCGCTGGACGGCTTCCTCTTGGACATGGAGTTCTACGGCAAAGACGCCCCTTTCGGCTGCATGGAATTCGCCATCGTGCAAGTAGTTGAACTTTTGAAAGCCGAGGGATTCCAATCATTGAGCTTGGGCATCACCCTGGGCACACGGTTGGAAGCACATCGCCGGCAGGATGACGATCTGGCCGACCACCTGAAGGAACTTCACGGCTCCGGGCTTTTCAACGGGGACGCCAACCTGCAATTCAAAAACAAATTCCGTCCCCAAGCCTATCCCTCCTTCCTTTGTTGCCGACCCGGCGACGGCGTCGCCTGTTTAGAGGATTTCCTGGTAATGCTGGGCGATCCCACCAATGCCTTGGAACAAGCCTGCCCCTTGGACAACGCGGTCGAAACGCCATGGGCCGAGGCGGATCACCCTGAGGACGCCCCCGTCTTTCCGGGTCAGGTCGTCGATCTCGCCTGGAGTGGGGAACGGGTCTACCGAACACGCGTCGACATGGCCCGGTTCTCGTTTTTATCCGAGCACCGGGTATTGGATCAGGCGCTGATGCCTTACGCCGGAATTTTGGCGTTGTTCTCCGCGGGGTTCTCAAGTATCGAGGCCGGTTTGTTTCCTCGGAACATCGAAGTGCACAGCCCCATGCCCCTACAAGGCAATTGGGATCTACAGGCCCGCTGTCAACGCGATCGAGATGCCTGGCAATGCCGGCTATACGGCCGACTGAGCGGTGGAAATCGAGACTGGCGGGAACTGGCCGGCGCCGAATCCGACCGGGCTGAAACGAGCCCGGCGGACATGAACCGGGAAAGCTTGGAGGAACGGCTGTCGCAACAAGTCACCCCCGAAATGTTCTACAGCGCCAGGGCTGACGAAGGGTACGATTACGGCTCCACGTTCCGCTTGTTGCGCCGGCTCCATTTGGGAACCAATGAGGCGCTGGCCCTCATCGATCCGGGCGGTCGTCGCGAAACGGAAGCCTTCGGGCTGTCACCCGCCTGGTTGGATGCCTGTTTACAGCCCTGCCTGGCCCTGTTGCCGCCCTCGGGACCGGATGAACTCTGGCTTCCGGCGGTTGTGAACGCATTCACGCTTTCGTCGCCTCCCGCCGGTCCCGCTTGGGTTCACTGTCGTATGGACGGGGACCTGTCGACGCCAGGTTTCGACCTGGACGCCTTCAGCGAGGACGGCCGGCCCTTGTTCAGTGTGCGCGGCCTTTCCTTCCTGAAAAATACTCGCGGCGCCTTACGCATCGTGCTTGCGGCCGCCCTGCCCGACTATTGGTCGCTACACTGGAACAAAATCACCCCCGGCCGAACTTTGACCGAAACCGGTGACAATTGGTTTGTGCTTAACCGAGATCAAGGCTGGGAAGCGTCCCTGGCCAGTGCATTACAAAGCCGCACCGGTCGCGCCGAGTCGATCGAGCCCGCCTCGCTGCATGCGTCGCTGAAGGACCTGGTTACCGGCGGCTCCGGTACATGCAACCTGGTTTTTTGGGCTCCTTCCAATGCCGCGAACGCAACCGGGGACCACACCGATCCGCTTGAAACGCAAAAGCTGTTGTGCGGCGAGTTGCTGTCGCTCCTGCACGAACTGGATCGAATCGATTCGGACAGGCCGGTGAAAGTCCGGGTGCTCACAACATCGGCTCAGCACCTGGAAGGCGATGCATTGCCCGTCGATCCCCACCAACATGCCCTTTGGGGTTTCGGCCGGGTTCTGGCCTCGGAACAGCCCGAGCGCTTCGGCGGCCTGGTGGATTGGAACCCCGACTCACCCGGCGCGGCGGACGCTTTGGCCGCGCATCTGAAACAAGGGACCCACCTGCAAGCCTGCCTTCGCGGAGATCAGGTTTATACGCCCCAACTTCAAGCGCTGGAAACCACCCCCGCGACATTGGCGCTCAGGGATGACCGCGCTTACCTGATCAGCGGCGGCTTGGGCGCCCTGGGCAGGGCTTGCGCGCAACGCCTGCTGACGCGGGGGGCGCGACACCTCGTTTTGCTGGGACGCTCACGGCCTTCGGACGAAGTCGCCGAGACCATTGCCTCCTGGCGTGAGCAAGGAGCCGTTATCGACGTCCACGCCGTGGATGTCGGTTCCCGTGAGTCGTTGGCCGAGGCGCTTCAGCCCTACGGCCGGGACCTGCCCGCTCTCGGCGGCGTGTTCCACGCGGCCGGCGTTTTGGACGACGGCTTGCTGTTGCACCAGGACTGGTCGCGCTTCGGGAAGGTTTTCCACCCGAAGATCCGCGGGGCCTGTTGGCTCCACCAACTCACGCGCGACCAGCCGCTGGACTACTTCGTGTTGTACAGTTCGGCCTCGTCGTGCTTCGGCCTCGTGGGCCAGGCCGCTTATGCCGCCGCCAACGCTTACATGGAAGCTTTTGCGGAGACTCGGCGCGCCCTGGGCTTGCCCGCGACTGCCGTTCAATGGGGACATTGGCGTGAATCGGGCCTCACTGCCGATTTAGATGAAAACGCTCAGACAGGATTGGCACGGCTGGCGTTGCGAGGCTTCTCGACACGCGAGGGCCTGGATGCCCTGGAACGACTGGCCGGATCGGATACAGGCATAGCCGCATACTGCCCGTTCGTGGAACAACGGGAACAGACCTTTGAAGTCCCCGGGCTCGATTTTGCCTGGCGGCAGCCGGCCGCAAGACACCGGCAACCGGCGGCGGTCACCTCGAAGGGTGCGAAGGATTTCGACCCGGCGACGCTGCGCAAGTTATCGCCCGAGGAACAAAAGGCCGAGTTCGGTGCTTTCCTGACCGACCTGATCGCGATGGTATTGGGCGCCGACCCCAAACAGTTGGACCCGGAAGAGCATTTCAGCTCGCTGGGTTTGGATTCGATCATGTCCATGAAACTGCGCAACCGCATCAGGGATGTTCTCGACCTGGATATCTCGCTGGTCAAGTTTTTCAAGTTCCCCAGTATCGACCTCTTGAGCGAGGTGGTTCGCGAGGCTTGGAACGAGACCCACCAACAGGCCGAGGATGACGACGGACCTTCCGAGGATGCAGATTTACTTGCCAAAGTGGTGAGTTCCGGCGACATTGACAGCCTGTCCGAGGACCAGGTGGAGCAACTGTTGCAGCAGATGCTCGAAGAGGGAGGTTGAGAATGGCCAGGGATAATGACCCCGGATCTCAGTCAAAACGGGCGCTGCTGGCAGAATTACTGTTGGCCAAACAGCGCAAATCGTTTCCTCTATATAACGATACGGTCTATCTCAACGTCGGCGCCCAGGGCATCATGCCCGAACCGGCCCGGCAGGCCGTGGCGGCCTATTTCGAAACCCAGGCGGCCCATCCGCCCTTTTCCCTGGAGTTGGCCGCGTGTGCCTTTGAACAGTTTCAAGGCCTCCGTGCGCTGCTGGCCCTCGAACTGAATGTGCCGGAGAACCGGATTGCCCTGATGGAAAATACCACTCATGCGTGCGCCGCGGTATTGTGGGGATTGCCCTGGAATCCGGGCGACCATTTGTTGCTTTCGGCCAACGAGTATCCGGGCATCCTGACGGTGGTGGACGTTCTGAAAAAGCGTTTCCAACTTCAGGTGACCAGCTTTCCCACCGACGTGACGGACGAGGAGTTGTTAGCGCGTTTTCAAGCTGAACTCAGACCCGACACCCGCCTGGTTTTGGCCAGTCACGTCACCTGGGACACGGGTCGCCTGTTGCCCATAGAAACCATGGCGACCCTGTGCAAAGCCAAAAGCGCGGATTGCCGTTTTCTGGTGGACGCCGCCCAGTCCGCCGGGGCATTGGCGCTGGATTTGGGTCATAGCGCGGTGGATTTTTTTGCCTTTCCCGGCCACAAGTGGTTTTGCGGCCCCGAGGGTACGGGCGCCCTGGTACTGAGCGAGTCGGCCCGCGATATGCTTCAGCCGGCGCTTGCGGGCTGGCGCGCCCTCGATCTGGTCAAAAACCGGGTCGCGGGCCTGTATCGGGATTCGCGGGGCTTGGAAGGCGGAACGGCTTCCCCGGCTCTTGCCGCCGGTTGGCGGGCCGCTGTCGAAAGCCACCGCAAATGGGGCGGTCCTGAACAACGAGCCGGGCGCGTGAATTATCTGGCCGGAACCTTGTGGGCGGGCCTGGCTAATGCCCGGTTCCAGGATCACCCGGTCCAACTGCTGCAGAAAGAGGCGCCTGGAGCGGGCCTGGTTACCTTCCGAGTCCTCGATATGGCCGCCGATAAAGTCGTCGCATTCTTTCAGGAGCGCGGCGTTCACATTCGTCAGATCCCGGACAGCGAGACCTTGCGCGCCTGTCCCCATTACCTGAACACCGACAAGGATATGGAAACCTTTTTGGGATTTTTCCAAACGGATCGTCGGGTCAAAAGTCCGCCGTAAGCGGCCGGTTGACCTGAAGTTTGAAGCATCGCCCTTGCCTTCAGATTGGAGACGTTCGATTTCCTGAATAAAAGAAAAAAATAGCACTCGAAGAGGTGTCACTGTGATCTTAAAAAATGACGCGGAGTTGGTTTCCAAAACCTATATTGAAGCCGATAAACACTTTCCGCTTGTGATCAAGCCGAATCAAAGCGATGTAGACCTTGCCGCCTGGGCCGGGGCCAATGTGGATATGTTGGAGGCCGAATTACTGAACCACGGCGCCGTTCTACTGCGGGGTTTCGGGGTTGCTTCCACCGGTCAGTTTTCCAAGTTTGCCAACGCCGTCTGTGAACTATACGGTGAATACGGTGACCTGCCCCCCGAGAATCCCGAGCAAAAGGTGTATCAATCCACGCCCTACCGTGCAGATAAGATGATTCTGTTCCACAATGAGAGTTCGCATATGCACCAGTGGCCTTCGCGCCAGTTCTTTTATTGTGTTACTGCCGCCGAGGAGGGTGGTGAAACGCCCCTGGTGGATTGCCGGAAACTGTACCGAGCCTTGCCTGCCGAGCTTGCAAAACTGTTCGAGGAAAAAGGCTTGCTTTATGTCCGAAACTTCATCCCCGGCCTGGATGTGAGCTGGCAAAATTTCTTTAAAACCGAGAATCGGGCAGAGGTGGAAACCTATTGCAGGAACGCCGGTATCCATTTCGAGTGGCAAGACCGGGGCGGCTTGAAAACCATGCAAAAAGCCCCGGCGGTGATCACGCATCCCCAAACCGGTGAAAAGTGCTTCTTCAACCAGATTCAGCTTCACCACGTCTCCTACTTGGACAAACGCGTGAGAGCGGCGCTGACCAGGGTCTACGGCGAAGAGGGCCTCCCGCGCAATGTCTTTTTGGGAGACGGCTCGCCGCTTACGGACGATATCATGGAAACGGTTAACCGTTTGTACGACACGCACGCGGCGGCCTATGCATGGGAGGTCGGCGACGTGATCATGCTGGACAACATGTTAGTAGCTCATGCGAGAAATCCGTTCAAAGGTCCCCGTAAAATAACCGTGGCCATGGGCAAACTGGTCCAGGCCGGGGATATTCTCTCCAATTCCCCGCTCGCCTCTTAAACCGGGGGCGGAGGGAGGGTACGCACTCCGGACCACAACGCGGAAGGGGCCCCATTCCCGGGAAGATAATCAAACTACCGGCCGAGGGGAGCACCATCCCCGAGCAGTGGCGTTGTTGAATTTAAAAACACAACACCTGTCCCGGAAACAGGTCCGCCGACACCGAAAAATGGGGTCATCAACCCGGAATGATGCCTACTCCATTTACAAAACAGGGCATCAATCCCAAAACAGAGTCCTCCACGTGACAATTTTAACAACCTCAGCCCCGGAATCGACCTCCTTTCGCCGTCAGCTCGATGACCCCTGACCGGAATAACAACCGAAATTGGGATTGAGTTGACCTGTTTTCCGGGGAAATGTCCTCTTTGAGCCGACCAATATGGTCTCAATTTCGGGAACGGGACCACCTCACGCTCGCCCAACCGGTATGCTTCCCGGGAATGATGCCACCCCCGGCATGTTCAGGTAGTCCTATTCCCGAGCATCGGATCGCCTGAACATCAAAAATACGGCCTCTTATGTAAAAAACTTGCGCATTTATACGTTAATCCTCTATTTGACGCCCGAATAGGGTGTATCTTGGTAAAACCAACATAATTCAGTCTGGAACTTGCGGAGAACGACCGTACAAAGACCAAACCCGAACCCTTGTTTCGCCAAACCCAATATACCCCGCCCCTGTTT
>JAAUYB010080084.1_pt1 | contig 25611 bp, 23 predicted proteins | sample 7278071 | NCBI WGS metagenome assembly JAAUYB01 (sample SAMN14350121, study PRJNA611818) | marine sediment metagenome | isolation source: surface marine sediment (1.8m) | place: French Polynesia: Moorea | collected 2018-08 | reverse complement strand
GTTCCTTTAATATTTCTTTAGCTTTATAGATGGCACTGCTGTTGCTATTTCTATTGTGTAGAGGGAGCCACACCGCCGTTGCCGCCCTTGCCGCTGTTGCCGCCGCTACCGCTGCTACCGCCGAAGCCGCCAGCGCCGGCACCCAGACGAGGAAACTAGGAGTAAAATTAATAATACTGATTTCTACTCTGATTAATGCTATATTGTGTCTTTTCTTTTCAGGACAACATCATTACTACTCGACTGTACCTACCATACCTACCATGGAAAGTAGGCGTGGCATACCAACTTTCCGGGGAGAAAGCTCCATCCTCGATGCGCGGATCAATACTTACATCAGCTGATGGATCGATCTTCTCAAAATGGATCGTCTTTCATTTTTTACCTGTGCTGCTTGTTTGCTCTTTTTAACTGGAAAATGCCATTGCTATGTTCAGGTAACTAAAAAACATAGCGAATAAATAACCAAAAAAATTATGCTACAAATAGGGTGGAGGTCCTCGCTGCACAGGCTCGTGCACGAGCTGCAAGTGTGTGTGTATTTGGTACATTGCAGGAACGAAAAAAAGATCACGAAAAACACTTTTTCACACCAGTTCTATGAGAAGATGCGAATGTTCCATTAGATGTTTGCGTCACGACAAGGAAAGATGTTCTTTAGAAACGTCCAATTCAAATAGGATAGTGTATCACTGGGAATGTCGTGAAAATTGGGTGCAGTGCGAACATATGCTTTTAGTCTCAAAGCAACTTGAGGAATATTCAGAGTATATGTCAAAACAAACCGGATTGCCGACTGTACCTGGAGGATGCATTCCATTAATAGGCTACCCAAAAAAACCTTCTACAATGTTATCAATCAAAGAAGAAGGGCGAGATTTTTTGGCTGAGCGAGAAGCTGCGATTGCTGTGCATAAAAGAAAATATGGAGTCTCACGAACAACACATAGAATGAAGAAAAAGAGATGTTACAATGATGTCTTTCTAAAAGATACCAACGAACCTCAGCATACTAAGAATATATTGTTTGAAGAAACATTCGAAGAAAACAGTCTAGAGCCAGATGCAAGCTATTTGCCCACAAAGACAAGTGAGTTTCTGGGGAAAGAAAAAAAACGAGCGAACCAACGGATTTATCTAAAATCATAATGTTCCGAAGGTCATCACAGGTATAAACTTTTTGAAATTTGAGTGATTAATCCACTATTTTATTGTTTTTTAGGTGCACTACTCTCTGAACTGGATGGGAAAACAACTAAAATGTAGCTTCTCCATTTTGAAAGAAACCACATTGGGGCAGCAGAGATTGACATATAATTTTGTTAATCTGTACTTTGCGTTATTACAAAAGTGGGGCAAATTTTCTTTCCTGCCAGCAAACTTTATTTCCAACGATTTATTTTCCTCCAAATCAATTTGCCGTCTTGTCGTGGATTTTAAAAAACAATATCCTCAGTTTAAAACCGATTTTCTTTCTCACGGTCTGTTTTTTCTCCCATTTTTGTATCCGGCTGAGTCTGCAGAAAAAGATACAGCTAAATGGAAATGGAATTTAATAATTCTGAGCCGAAATCACTGCATTTTTGGATCGACGTCTTCGAATACGCAAAATGTCCTTTATATGCACTTATTCAATGCCTCTGATGATGCGGCGTCGCCATTTCGACCTTCTCAGCGAAAACTCATGAGGTAAAATAACATAACCATACGTGGGCAAGGGGGCGCCGGAATGGGAAGGAAATAGGCCCCCCGCCCGCGACGGCCAAAAAACTTACTACTGTTCCCCCCCGTCTCCCCCCCGGCCGCCGCAGGCGGCCAAATTTTTGCAAAACTTGAGGAAAACAAAGGGGAAATGCAGTGTTTTTAAAAAATCGGGATTTTTTTTGCCGCCGAAGGCGGCTAAAAAAATTTCCCCTCTCGTTCCCCCCTTCAGGTCAAACTTTTTCTGCTTTCTACCCCAGAGGGCCCAAAAACCACTCCCGTCAAAAAAAAAATTTCCCAGATCCCGCCACTGACCGCGGACCCTGCCCACGTATGAACATAACTATGGCAAACTTGGCGGTGAAAAAGGCGGTAAAACTGGTGCGGGTAGGTTCCAAATGGTAGCGAGGCTACGCGGTTAAAAAAATTCCTCTCGGTCGGTCTTCCTCCGCTTAGTACTACTTTCTCTCCTCTTCCAGACGATCACGCCGATTTTTAAAACGAATTATTGGTATTGAACTTCGCCACATTGTAAATAAAAAAATGACCCTTGCACATCAGACGGGTGAATGGAAAACAGGCAATGATGTGTGTTTTATTGCAAAAAAAATTACTAGGTAAGCCAAAAAATACCATCAAGAAAAACTTGCATGCAACTAAGTCTACTTTCCTTTTTGTAGGCCTGAAGCTAATGTCGAAACTTTCCATCAATTGCTTTTGGAAGAAATGTACTATGGTAAAATAAAACAATAATTTTTTTCTTCTCTCATCTCATCTCCGCATTTTACTGACTGGGCGTCGTATTCTTGCTCTCTGGTGTTGGTGGGGGACTCGTGCGAAACGGCATCTCGACTGGACTGCCATGAAGAGATGGCGTTGCCTCAATGCCAACTTCGGCTGTAAACCGAGGATTTGGCACGGAGCGGGGAACGGCTCCCCTAAGATCCTTTGCTCTGATCCAATGAGGGGAGCGCAAGACTGCCATCGAACTGGCCCGTTGAGGTACAGCCGATTTCTTGACCTCTTCATCCTGATCTTCGACCTCCTCAGTGAGTGTGATGTCCTGCCAACGGGGAGAGGACGCCCTTCTAAGAGCTGCGCGCACAGTCTCTGTGCAGTCACAGTCGGGATTGAAGTTGGAGTTCTGAAAAGCACAGAAATAGGCTAGTTTAACAATAAACTTCTGCGCATTCATAGCGAGGACTGGCCCGTTAGGGTGGAATCGTCTTCGGCGGCAAAAATTCCCCATTTTGTAAAAAAAACCGCATTTTTTCTTCAATTTAGCGTAATTGAAGCCGCTCCGACCTGGGCCGGGGTGGTGGAAAAATATAAACAAGTATTCTGTAAAATGCTATTTCAAAGTAACACCTCAACGCCTCTTGGTGTTGCGGGTGCTCCAGTCCTTGGTCGAGCGCCTCCTTTATAGATTGGACGATGACTCATGGAAGATTCCTGCTGCGAAGATTGCGAAGATTCCTGCTGCGATTGACGCGGTTGAACTGAATGTCCTCGATCTCCTGCTCCAGTTCCGATGCCGATCTCGTGCATCTCAACATGGGCTGATCTTCCCCTCTCAGCTAGGCGCTGGCGAAACCGAAGCCGATCTAGCAGCGGACGTCGCTCTTCTTGTTGCTCGTTCCCTTCATCAGTGCCATTAGGAGGTTGCCTTCTTCGACAACGCCGAAAGCAGCAGAAGCAGGCCAGGACTGCAAAATTTATACATACCAATAAATGAAAGAACGTATAAAAAAACTAAAATGTTACTTAGTAGTCCTAGGAGAAGTGTCGTGGAGATGCCAATACCAATGAGATGATATGGCGGAGGAGTAGGTGTAGGTGATGGTGGCGGCGGCTTGACAGTACAGTTGGCAGCAGGGCACTGTAGATTTGCTGGGAACTGTTCATAGTTTGAACAATCTCGTGTGTTCCACTGACACAAGGATTTGCAGTAGAAATGGAGACACGGGTCTTCTGGAACGTACACTAACGTGCAAACCCGGTGAGTACCGTCCGTGCAATTGTCAGTCCGATTGAGAAGACTAAAAAAGAAAAAAATAAGAAAATAATGATTGTGTAAAGAAAAACATTGATGTATATTAATTTACCTTCTCCTGCTCTCGAACATCCACCCACTTGTTGCATTAAACGTTCCATTGTTCGTGTGGGTGTTATTCGTAAAGATGCTGCTGTTGTTGTTGACAGTCATCTCGGTAGTAAGGCTAGTGGTTCTGTTGTTGAGGACTGAGAGTTGGTGGTGCAGGTCTAGGCGCTTCTTTTCTCTCTCTTGCGACCGTTGAAAACCGGAGTACTCCAGCTCGCGAATCCAAATTTCCTGCATAAATCAAACATAAATTAAAAGTTTACTTCTGTAAAAACAGTATAAAATACCTGGAAATCTTGATGACGTTGGACTCCTTGGACCAGCTGAAGTAGTAGGTTGAATGCCTCCTCGTTGCGTTCATTTTCTAGCTGTTGAGTTGCCCAAAGCCGATCAAACTGCTCTTTTCTTAGGAACTCCTTCTGCTCTAGGTCTTTTTTGAGTGTTTGTAGTGTTGCGATGTCATCCCGTAGCTGCTGTTGGGTCCTGCTGTAGTCGTCCTGGTTGTCACTTAAAATCTGGAGCTTCTCAGTAGTCTCGGCTGCGAAGGAATTTTGCTGCGTAGAGACCTTGTCCGTCTGTTTCTTTGCTACGAGGATCTGGTGTCGGTTGTTGTTCAACTTCTCGTCTGCCTCTTCTACACGTCTTGAGAGAACATCCTGCTGTCGCCGGTATCGCTCCCAGTCCGCCTGGTTCTGCTCAAGTGCGCTTTCGTGACGTGACTCCCACTCTGCATCCTGCAGATCGAGCTGGCCCCTTTGCTCACCAATAAAGTCCTGAGAATGTTTACCAAAAATAAAAATAAAAAATAAAAAATAAATTTGATAAACATCCTCACGTTCAGCTTCTTTCTAAGCTCTGCTTGAAACTTGGTAAAGTCGCTGGCTTCCACAAAGTTTCCGGCATCACCAAAGGCAGATTCTAGTTGCACTTCTGGTGTTGGTGTCGGTGGAGCTGTTGGTGTCGGTGGAGGTGTCGATGCTGAAGTAGTTGGCGAAGGAGGAGACAACTGCACAGGTGCGTTCTGCTCGGAGTGATCGTTCTGAACAGGCTGTTTTCCATTAAATAAAAAAACCTTTCTTTAAAAAAAACCCTTAAAAATTTATTCGTTTGAAATACCTTGCAGTTAAACTGCACACAAGGTGTTAGTCTTCTCTGGATGAAGGGCTCTGGACAGGGCGAAAGTCTCCAAGGTCGGCATCCTGACGCTGAGAAGTCGAAGAGACGGCATCCTTTGATCCAGCGAGTGGTCTTGGTGCACAAGAAGACATTGTTGGTTAGGTCATCAGTCATGAAGATTTCGTCGCTACTCTCCGTAAAGGAGATGATACAAAAGAAAAAGGCAAAGGGAAAGAAATAACTCGCCATTTTAATTTCTTTTCCCCCTCCTAGTCAAAAAGTAACAAATCCCTACCGCCTGCTCGGCGGAAGAGAACTAAAATCTACTCTAGCTTTATCACATCCCGAATACATATCGCCCTCCTTCCTTCCCGTCAGTCTGCAGCGTCCCCTGCGGTCCTGATACTCATAGACAACAGAGAATATTACATTGGCTGACGGGTGGAGAACCCGGGGTGTTACGCATCCCATCCTAACCGGGTTGGGGCGGCGAGTCTAGAGCTACTGGAAGAATAGAAGAAAACGCCCATCCTGTGACTATTAGAAAAATTTTCTGCACCCGCTCACAATTCCGAAAAATATTAAAAAGCATATGCTTCGCTACACAACAAAAACAAACCTTAGTTTCAAAGTGTTCGCAAGTTGAATTTTTAAGATTTTACGAATATTTTTTTCTCTCTCATATTGTATATGCCACTTGAACGATGGAGCTGGAAAGAAGAGAAGAAGACAGATCGCTCGAATACCCCATAGTCCCATGGGACTAGAAATCGTTGAGTCATACATTTTTGGAAGTGCAAAAAAAATTGGAGACTTTTTTCGTACACAAAGAGAGGGGAATCGTAAAAGCTTCTGTGCAAAAATGAAATGTATACAAAAGGACTTACTTACCCCTAAATAGGCGGCGTAGTAGAGATAAATGATTCCAGTGCTCTCATTTCTAGGCCTTTGCCTTTGCACACTTCAACTCGTTGATGTCGTTCTTGCTAAATTTTTTGCACTTACGCTCACAAAAGCACGAGCTTCTTTTTTTAGCTTCTCCTTTCTTTTTCAAGGAAACTAAATAAGGCTGAGAAGCGGGAAATTGTAAGTGGCTTTGTAATCGTCTTATTTTTGACTTCAATTGAGCGAAGTACATTATTTTGGTAGGTTGCGCTTCCTTTGCGCTATTTTGACCTCTGCAGGAAAAACAGCAGCTATTGCAGTCGCAGCAGTCGCTCCACCACCACTGCAGTAGCCTATATACGGCACTAGGGTCAGTACGGGGCGAACTGGAATGGATGTCTAGCCAGAGTGTAGGGAAAAAGAAGGGCTTGGTGTGGTTGAGGCAGTGGGTGGGTGGGAGGCAAAGGATCGCTGCGTAGAACAGATGGGGACCGTATTCCATGGCCAAAGGGCGAAGGCGAAGTATAGCAGATGGGAAGATACAGGAGAGGGATCTGGCGGTGGTGGGTGGGGCTTGGGAATGTGCTGGTGGTGGTGGGTGGGGCTTGGGGATGTGCCGATGCCGGCGGTGGGAAAGCTGGCTGTCAAAATCAAATTGTTGGTATGCTGTTCGAAGAATGCCAGGTTAGGAGAGATAAAATAATAAAAATTTTCTAGTTGAAAATTGTCTGAAAATAATAGTTTATTTGAAGAAAAAAAGTTACTGGTGGTATTGTAAAACAAGCTAGATTTAAAAATGGATGCCAGAATTTAGCCTCTTCGCAAGGAATAAAAGGATCGAATTAAATATTTTCTTTCGCCACCTTTTTATGAGAAGAAAAATTTATGCTTGGTCACAGTTGCTTTCGATATATTGATCCCATGAGACATTTTAATTAGTTCCAGAAATAAAAGAGACAATGTAATTCTGTGTATGTGAAAGTGTATAGCCCTCTCGGGCATCATTGAGAGTGTCATCATGACCCAGCTACGGAGCATAAGTGCCGTCATCTTCGTCCTCCTTCTCTGTCTTTCGTCCTCAGAGAGCCTCATTCCGGTAGGATTTAAAAAGAATTCTAAGAAAAGAGAGAGAGAAACAAAATAAATTAATATTAAATAATTTGAAACAGGTAAAATGCCGCCAATACTACTCGAGAGAGAGAGCCGTCACCATGTCGTGTCCGACGTACGACATTTCTCTGGTTCCCCCCAGCATCCTCAGCTACCGGACGAAAATGCCCTGCCTGATAATTGAGTAAGGACAATACGAATGGAGCTAAATATGTAGAAAGGTTTAATATAAAGGTTTAATATAAAATTTTGATTATAGGTGTACTCCGAAGATCGTTCGTCCAGGACAAGGAATTATCCTGACTGAGCACGAGGAGGAAGGCGCTGCTGAAAATGTGGACGATTCAGGAATTTCTACGCGCAACCACGGTACCACCAGCAGTAGCAGCAGCAGAAACAGGACTACCAGTACCAGCGACAGCAGCAGCAGCAACATCAGCTCAGGGCACGAGGACAGCACTTTTTCCCATAGTGATCCATCTGCTCCTCTTTCTGCTTCTTCTGGTGATGAAGCTGATGATGAGGATGAGGAAAGCGACCCCGATTGGGAACCACCACCAAGGCCAGCACATGAACCAGATGAAGAATTCGAGTCGGATTCGCAAGAGGAGGAGGAGGCTAAGGGCGTAGGATCAGCACGAAAAAAGGACTGGCATAGGAGGCGATTTCCTGCCGTTCTGGGAAAAGGTGGAAGGCAACGGCGAAAAAAGAAGAAAAAGCAACCAGCTCGATTCAATGAATTTGGTCTAATGAGAAGAAGAATTCGTCCTTCTTCCTCAGAAGAGGAAACAACTACCACCGCTGCAACTGCATTAGAGGAGGAGGAGCAGGACTACGACTACAACTACGACTACAGCACCACTACTTCTACAACTACCACTACCACTACAACTACTACTACCTCAACGACTACTCTCACAACCACTACAACAACTGCAACTGCAACAACAGAGGAAGAAGAGGAGGAAAACAGCAGGTCGACTACTACTACTACCACCACCACAACTACTACTACTGCTACTACTACTACTACCTCAACTACCTCAACTACAACTAGCACCGCAGGCGGAAGTGCTGAACCGGAGACTGCTGAAAAAAATAACGCTGCTGGGGATAACACAAATTCCGAAATTGAAAGTGACGACTCAATTTACCGCGTAGAAGAAGTATGTGGCAGTGATTCCAGCTGTGCCAGTTCGAGGACACAGATTGGCCTTGGTTCAGCTTCAGCTGTTGTAATTTGTGGAGGAATTGTCTTTGGCCTTCTCTACTGCGGCCATCGGCAATATCGAAAGAGGAGGGGTAGAGAGACACCAGAAGAAAGTTTACCCGCATTGCGACAAAGAATGGGCGAACTCATGGAGACTTATGCTTATTTAAGGGAACAAGAGGCACAGCGAGATACTCTCGATGCTTTTACTCAGGCCCAACGGCGCTTTGCTGCAAATGCAGCAAATGCATGGCTTCTCTCTCGCCAGCGACGGCTACAGAATGAAAATTCAAATGTTCCACCGGCACCACTCCATACCTCCTCACCTGAAAGACCAATTTCATGGTCAACTCACATGGTTGTGCCTCCTCGCCCTCGTTCTCGTCCAGTGCCACTACCTCGTCCGCGACGCACGCTTTTGGGTCCCCCGCCGCCGCTTCCGTCATCAGACATTTCGATTACAACAGCCAGCCCGACTACAACTACCACTACTACTACTACTACTACTAGTAGTACTACTACTACAACAACAAGAACAACAGCTGCCACAACAACTGCTCCCACCACTGCTGCTACCACTACCACCTCCCCTTCTACGGGAATGAATACAAATCCTATTCCTGGATCCTCACAGCCGCCGCCTCCGTCCTTGACGCAAGAAAACAATGAGGGGAGCCTGCAATTTGCACGAAATTTTGCCTCGTTTCTTTCTCACAGTCGAAGGAAACAACTCGATGTAATCTTAGAGCTGTCGGAAAATTCCAGTGTCTTAGAAAGCAGTGGCACGATTCATATTGAGGACACTACTTCTGATGCTGCGAGAACTGCGGCACTCTTTTCGGTTTCACCGAATCGTGGGCAACCTGATCCCGGCTCAGCTCCTTCTGCACCTCCGACACCACCACCCTTACCTCCGTTGCCTAGCCCTATGCCTCCATCGCTACCTCCTCGCTGGAAACCAACAACTCCTCCGACACTACCTCCTCGTTCTCATTCAGCGCCAGCATCTCCTGAAGCGAGAACAAAGGTCACTCCTCCTACTGCTTCAGTATCTCTTCCTGCATCTCCAGTTCATCAACCTGAATCGGATCCGACACTGCTACCTGCTGACCTACCCGTGCCTCATCGGCGACTATCTACAACTACTGACTTACCCATCCCTACGCCGCGAAAATTAGCTCCAGCTACCAACCCAGGAACGGCAGGAGCAGTGGCAGCACTAGGAGCAGCAGCAGCAGCAGCAGCAGCAACAACAACAACAACAACAACAACAAGAACAACAACAACAACAACAACAACAAATGCGCACGAATACGGGGAAGCAACAGGAGCAACAACTTTTGACCCACCTCTTGGTGTCAGATTACGTTTGCGCCGTGCCTTCTCCCACCCAGAATTGCGTGATTTCAATCGATTTATTGAGGCAGAAGAAATTGCTGTTATGGTTCAGAAAAAGTCACACTCTGATAGTAAGGCTCAGCGGAAGCAAAAGAGTCGCCTCGGACGTCTTAGATACCTACGGCTTTATAAGAAAATCAGTGCGAACAAGATCAAAAAATGGTTAGGATCAAAACAGTCTGTGGCTCCGAATACTACATCTGAGCATGAAAGACAGGTTACACCTGTGCGTCGCAACAGTGCTCCCTCTCTGTCAAATCCGCCTACTCCTCCGATCCAAAGTATTTTTGAACATTATTACCGTCACATCGCCTCCCACACCCCGCCAACACCAACAAGCCCTCCTCCTCGCTTTGTTCGAAGTGTTTCTGAGGCAAGAATAACTCCCGAAAGTTCAATTGCAGAAATGCAACGCGTCGCGGCAGAAATTGCTCACAGGGGGGCTCTGGAAGGCAGGCCGCCTCGAAATAGACCCGGAGCATCAGCAAGAGCAACAGTAACAACAACAACAGCAACCTCAACAACAACAACAATTCCAACAACAACAACAACCCCAACAACAACAACAACAACTACTACTACTACTACTACTACTACTACTCCGCGCTCGAGTCGGCAAGAGAGACTTCGTTCTCGTTCTATGAGCCACGCAATGTTGCTACGCCCGCGTCAGTTTCTTAAAAAGAAATAAGTTTTAAAATCGTTGTGCCTTACCAAGTCTTGTTTTAAAATATATTGGCCTTTTCAACAAATCGGCATGTCTAAGCGGCCTTTATTTTTTCTTTGTTGTTAAAACATACAGTTTATACTGGACCTCAAGTAGTTGGAAATGATTTAATATGAAATATTTCAGATGGTGTTTTTCTTCTTGGCGAAAGTCTCTGTTTAGTACACTTTGAATATCTTCCTCAGCCTCAGTAATTTTAGGGAAATGATAAGAGTTCTGACGAACATATCTTACAAAAAAATCCATAACGTCGAATTCGTCTGTCGATGGAACAACAATCCAAAAAATAAGTTTTCGCACACAAATTAAGAAATTTAGAAAGTCTGCCAAGTCAAATTGGAGACTAACTTTGCACGTAGCTCGTTCAAAAGCCAAAGATGAACCCTAAAATATAATATAAAAATATGGATTTTGTGGTGAATATACTTTCTAAAATACTTACAGTACTTGAGACTATGCCTTCTTTCAATACAACTCTTTTCCGACTCATTTCGTCTTGATCAGAAGATTCAATTATTGTTTTGGCTAGATCTTCTAGTACTTTCATAAATTCTAAAATTTTATTTTCTGGAATTACGAAGTGTTTCTGCGGATGAAAAAAACAAGTAGTATTTTCGTAGAAAGTATTTCCTACAATTAAACCGCCTGGTAAGGCTCCAATACAATTACAAGTATCAAAAAATAAGTGCATTAAGCACTCTTTTGTTGTCCAACTGTTTTCCTCACTTTCTTCGTCCATGCTTTCTTTTCTAAACTTAGCAAAATTACAGATAGTAAGAATAATTTATTTCCAAAAAATAATTCATAGTAACTGGCAGGTACGTACAAAAAACAACGAAAATAACATTGACGAGAAATTAAATAAATTAAATTGCGATATTTTACTAATTTGCTTTTTCTATGCTTCTGCTGCCTCTTTGCCTACGCATCAATATCTTCTTCAAAGACAAAAAGAAAGCTACATGCACTATGGAGGCAAAAAAACGTCCTCTTAATGCAATACCTATATCAGAAGCTACGAAAAAGAAAATCATTTCTCTTTGGAAGACACCAAGTTTTGCAGGTAGCTATTTAGGGCTCTCAAATTTTCAAATAGCCTTAAAAATGGATCAAAATATTGACATATCGCGAAACGATCTCCGAAATATTATGAGAAATGACGAAGACTTCTTATTAGAAACAAGCAAATTAAAAAAAACTTTTCCAAGACGAGAAATGAATACTCATGGATTCTGTGCAACTTGGCAGAGTGACTTAGGGTTTATTGTTCCCTATTGATAATTTCATAGGATTTTTAATTTGTGTTGATGTATTTTCTCGGAAAATATTTTGCCGAGCAATTAAGTCAAAAAGTTCTGAATCAGTTCGGAGAGCTTTCCGGAAAATTTTTAGAACAATTGATGACAAGCCAGATGTGCTTGAGACAGATCAGGGGTCTGAATTTGTTTCAAATGCCCAATTTTTTAAAGACGAAAAAATTTTTTTAAAATTTAAAAGAGGGCCAAATAAGGCCAGCTTTGCCGAAAATGCAATTTTACTAGTAAAACGAAAATTATTTCGCCTGATGAGATCACTTTTAACGAGAGATTGGCCCAAATATCTCCCAATAGTTGTCAGATCACTAAATAATACACCACACCAAGCTCTAGGAGGTTTAAGACCAAGCCTGATAAAGTCTCGGAAAGATACTCCTTTAATTGACAACACTATAGGATTTCACCCAGATGTACCATTTGAAAATCAAATAGAGAATCAGAAAAAATATGAATTAAATCCAACAAAGTTGCAAGTGGGCTCGTACGTATATATACATTTTTTGCCATCGGCTTTGAGTAAGAGTTTTGATTCGCCAAATTATCAATTATTTATTGTTTCCCGTGTTGATGCAGGCAAATCGCCACCATTATACCAAGTGAAAGATTTAAAAGGGAAAATTCAGAAAGGTTTTTTTTATAGAGATCAACTTGTTGAAGGTAAAAAGCCCGAAGCAGGCCAATTTTTCCGCATTGAAAAAATTTTAAAGAAAAAAAAGAGGAAAAAGAAAACAATATATCTTGTTAAGTACTTACACTATCCAGATAAATTCAATTCCTGGGTAGATGAAGACGACATAAAATTGTAAGCTGTAGTGTTTCTTGCGACCTACAGTTTAGAAGTATTGATTTTCCTTTCTTCCTTTGTCCTGCAAAAATGAAAGTGTGTAAGAAGTACGACAATTAATATGAAACTAATACCAATTCTTCTGCGTGGCACTTTGCAAGAAGACTTACAATATAATTTTGGAACTGTATACCCAATTTCCAAAGGGACCTGGGAATTAGCTATTCAAAGTATTGCTTTTGAATATCTTAAAAGTAATGATCAACAAAAGCCAGATCCACCACCAGTAGACGAATTTCTCTATGTGTCCTGCAATTACGTCGAAGGTACAAGAGTTTTTACATCTGAAGAAAGTTCAATTCAACCAGCTGTCTTGTCTCTCTTGCATATTAAAATTAAAGCTGGAGAAAAAAAATATTTTCCATTTGGAAATCGAGACTATTTTCAAGTGTCTGCGCCGACTCAAAAACTCGAATTCTATTTAAAAAACGAACATAATCAAAGACTTCCGAACGTTGTTGAAGAAAGACTAAATGTGACAGTAATGTTACTGCTCCGTAGAATAAGCTAAAAAAGAAAAAGGAGAAATTATTACCAAAAATGAATTGTAAGGAAGAGCTTAAAAGTGAAATGAATGAAAATCATGAATTTTTGTGGAAAATGTATACAGAAAAGCCACATTCCGTGCGGAGAAGACTTGCTAAGGCAAATAATAGTGAACTATGTACTCTAATCAAAATTGTATATTGTGTTGAACAAGGATATATTCCAATTAGGAAAACAAATTACAATAAGCTTGTTAGTACGAGACGTATGAAGCCAATTTTAGAATTAAAATATCATATTAAAAAGTTACTTCGTAAACCTTTAGCAGAAAAAAAAAGTGGGCGATGAAAATTTCTTCGCTATACAAATTTTTGTTGTACTCTGTGTTTGAAGATTGAATGAAATAAATATTTTTTCTTTACTTTTATAGGAGTTGTGCGTCGGTGGATTTCTTCTATCATAATATAAAAATGAGTCTTATCACAAAAGTTATAATTGATACAAACGAATATAACAGGTTACTAAAAATTGAAGAAGAGTATAAAAAGCTAAAAGAGTTTCACGTCCTTAAGAGGGCCAAAAAATTGAGAGAAGACCCTTCTACTAATCAGACTGGATCGGGCGAAGTTTGTGGGTGTGGAAATGAACAGAAGTGTTATTGTAGCAAGAAAACACCTCCTCTAAGTCAAATTGTGGCGTTGAATGACAAAGCAAAAAGTATTGATCTTCCTCCTCGCGGTCTTTTGCCTTCAATAACTGATCCAAATGAGACTGAAACAAACAACGAAAAAGAGAAAAAAAGAGAAAAACTAGATCATAACGAGTGGAAGATGTTTGCAGATGATAAGTCAAAATGGTACTTTCTTGGCCATTATGAAGAAAACTAAACAAATAATGGAGGATGTATGCTTACGAATTGGAAGAACATTTATGCAAATTTAAGTCTATCCATTCTCACTTACGAGGCATTTGTGCAATAGATCGACTGCCTAATAATCTTGCTGTTTTGGACTGTATCATTGTAAATACCGAGTAAGTATCAAAATTTTATTTAATTTCACTGCTATTTCCCTTAGCAAGGTCATTTTGTCCCTCTGAGTCTCTCTGTAAGTTCACTTTGTCCCTTCTGCGTCTCTGTCACTTTGTCCCGGTACGGAATATGAAATGGTCTAAGGCTATACTCCCAACCTATCCTACTTTGTCCTCCTTCTTTCTTCCTCTCGGCGTGTGCACACTAGCCCAACTAACTCACTCTGTCCGAGAAAAAAAGTCAAAGACGTGCAGCGGGCGAGGTTCGTTCTCCCTTCACTTTGTCCGTGTCGAGAGCCAATAGGAAGAAAGAATATGCGCACACTGTGCGCACGCCAAGGGGTGCATAGGAGTTATACACTGGCTGTATTGGCTTTGGAAACAACAACAGGGGCGGTCGAAGAGGAGGAAGTAGGGGCAGTTAAAAGAGGGCGAAAAAGCAGGGCAGAACATTAATATTCTTTTTCTCCGGGAACCTTTAGAAAATACTAATGAATTGTAATCTTGGTTCTTCTTTACAGCGTTGCAACAGGAGAAGGAAAACATTGGTTTGCAGTTTTACGCACAAGTACCCATGTAATTGAAATTTTTGATTCTATGGGTACATCAATAGACTATATTAAGAAACATATGCCATTCGATGCTGTATATGAATTTAATTCTTTTCCAGTCCAGTGTAATGACAGTTATTATTGTGGATCTTTTGTTGTTTACTTTCTAGTGGAAAGATACTTTAATTTAGATTTAGAATTTGAGGAACTACTAAATGACATATTTAGTCCAGACTGTAAAAAAAATGAAAAAACTGTAACAGAATTCTTAAAGGACATAAAGAAGTAAAAATGGCGAAAGTACCAATTAAAGAACATGTAACAGTACAAAAAATCACGGTTTCAAAAGATTTTCAAAAAATAATATGTCCTTCAAGAATGCTGATTGCTGGACCAAGTATGATTGGCAAAAGTACTTTTATTTTAAAAGTTGTTCAAAATAGACATTTAATTTATAATGAAGAATTTGATCGTATATTGTATTGCTTACCAGAGGATTCTTTACATTTGCACCAAGATTTCATAAAAAAAATGGAAGAGGCATTTCCCAGACTTGAGATTATTGAAGGTCTCCCAAAATTAAATGAACTTCATATTAAGGATTGTAAAACTCATAAACTTTTAATTGTTGATGATTTAATGATGCCTGTTTTTGAAACACATTCAATGATGGAGCTGATTACAAAAGACTCTCACCATTGTAACTGTAGTGTTATTATAACTTCTCAAAATTTTTTCCACCCCTCAAAATATGGTCGAACCTTTGTAAGAAATTGTTCCGAAAAAGTATTATTTTTTGATAAAACTGATGCAAAGCAACTAAGTATTTTATCAATGCAAATTTATCCAAATAAGCCATCCTTTCTAAAAAGCTGTTTTGATTGGATTTTCGAACACTATCCGGCAAATCATCTTAAATACATTCTTATTGATTCATCAACTTTAAGCCACTTTCCCCACAATGCTCTGGTACGTACATTTATATTCCCAAATGAACTTGGCAATGTTCAACCTGTCCTATTTTTTCCATCAGAAGAATAAACCGTCAAATACAGAAGTCTCATTTTTCTATTTTATTCTGGGTAACGGCGAGAAGAGTGCTACTATCACGTACGCAAGTTTGAGGCAACAAAAATTTATTCTGTACAAAAGTTTATACGAGACAGCCTTTTTAATTTTAATCGTTCGAGGGTTCAGTGTTTTGCTGCTGTTGTCCGAATTCTGGCCCTTCTATCCTTTTCATATAACCGTATGGTAATGTCATTTTATTCACATCAATCAAAACACGCGTAAAATTATTGAGGGAATTTGATATTTTGAATGTCATAATTTTACTTTGTACAAAACTTAAATTTTCATCTTTGACCACAAAAGTTCTTAACTGAGGTACAGAAAAAGTTGATACTTCTTTTTTTTGCCAATTTAATACCATATTTTGAAATGTTTTTGGTGATATATTTTGTTGTGAAATATCAGACAGAAGAGACAATCCACTACTTTTAATTGAGAATCCTGGTTTTTTTGTTATCTTATCAGTGTAGGAAAGAGAATATGATTTTTTTGCAATGCATGAATAAAGTTCAATTTCATTATTTTCTCCTAATTCGTGCTTATAGTCTCCTAAACAAGGGGTAATAGCTAGCGGAATTTGGTTCTCCTTCTCTTGGGGACAAGTAAATATTATTCCGTCCGTATCAACATAACATAATTCAAATCCCCTATTTTGTAGAGACTTCAGGTCTTTATGCAGCTGAATTCGAGCAAAAGCAGTTACAAAAGCTCCAATAATGCAGTTGCCACTTCTATTTGGAGTCTTTTTGATATCGTTAGGAAAAATTTGAATTTCACAAATATCTTCCGATATTCCTTGAACATCTACAATATTGGATCTTTCATACATAGCTTCAAGCTCTTCTTGTGTTTTAATATATATTGTTTCTGGAAATTGAGCTCTTTGTGAAAATTTCCCTAACATTGCGTTGCTCATGAGCTTAAAAGTGTTTCTTTTTGAGGCATTAAACACAACATTCGAAAGTGTTAAGGCTAGTTTTCCACTAAATTTCATTTTTTTATTAATAAAATTAATTACACTTTTTTTGTCTTGTTTTGTTCTACAATTTTGGAATATTTTTGAGTGCTACGAAAGAGGTTATTAGTATTATTGAATTTTACTATAGAGAAAAATCTTACCCGCAAAATATAGGATGCTAACACTTTCATATATGGCCCAAGGAACTCGGACTGTTTGGGAAAGTGATAGATTTCAAAAAATGTAAGGACTCGGTATCCTAATTTCATTGCATATTCAAGTTCTGCTGTGGTACAAGTACAAATCCAGCTTCGTTGTCTAAAAGAGACATTTGAAAATGTTGTTTGTTATATATATGTAATGCTATTACCCGATAGTATGGTGACACTTTTGCGTATTATTTGATTCAACACATTCTTTACAACACGGACGGAATGTTCGCTGAGTTTTCACAGAGTCATATGACATAAATGGGATGTCTAAATCTTTTGGACATAGGATGCGTATCATCACTATCCCAAATATTTTTTTTCCATTAGCAAAACAAAAGTTTGTTCCATTAAAAAAGATTTTGTCTAAATCATATGAAGAATACACTTTATATTGCCCAATAGGAAATGTCTCGGTCATTGCAATATAGCAGTACGCAGCGTTTCTGTCTAGCTGGAACATTTTTTCTTTTTCATTAGCCTTTTTACTCCAAAGAACTCGGTAGACCTCTGTTAGACCTCCTTTCACTGAAAAAATAATAAGTTAGATTATTTGTCATCCTAAAGCAACAAGAACGCGACCCTGTGAGTACCCCCCCCCCCCCCTTCGGTTCGGGCCAAACCCTCCCCCGCCCCGTCCAGGACCTCTACCTTTATTCACCCCTCCCCGGTCTCCTGAAATATATAAAAACCCTCTTTTTACATTTTTTTTAGCAAAAAACAAAAATTTCGGCCACCTTCGGCAGCCGGAAGAATTCCCCCCCGCTCCTTCTATAATTTTTGGGGCTCCCCTGTGAGTGTCACAGGGGAGGGCTTTGACCCATACCCCCCCGGTTGGGCCCCAAATCCTACCCCTCCCGGCTTTGGGTATCCTGCAAAAATTATTGTGCTTTTCTCTAGCTCCCTTTATTGACATGTACACGCGCGAAAAAGAGGAAAAATGAATTGTGCCTATCTGTGTACTATACCTGCATTGCGTGCGTCCAAACGATGCATAGGAGGATTTTGATAGATATTGTCCATAAAGTAGCGAACATTTGCATTGTTCTTTTTAAAGAAACGCCAAACACATTCCCACATAACAACGACATTTTCAATTTTATGGTTTTCTTTTATTAACCATAATTTTTTTTTAAATGTTATTTCTTTTTCTTCTGCGAGTGTATTTGATTTTCTTTTAAAAAAGCACTTTTCTGGTGCATGTGAATGAAAAAAACAACCATGATAATACCAAAGAGTTGCAATGTTTTCACAATAACCATCTGGTTTGCTATAATATAAATCACGCTGTCCCTTGGAACTCCATGCATATTCGACTTTTATGTTAGGATTTTGCCATTTGACATATTCCATGTACTCTATTTCACCTTTAGAACTTTTAAAGGGTATTGGATTGTTAACTGTAGTAATTTTATCTGATTCTTGACAGTATTTAAGAAATAGTTGAAATGTATAAGTAGCCGCCGTAAAAATGGGGTTATTGAGTGGATGTAAATAAGTTTTTGTTGAATTATTTACGTTTCTTTCTTGCATGTGGCTCATTAAAATTTGTTGACAATAAAATGTTTCTCTAATAAAATCAAGAAAGACATGTGCCAAAATTTTCACTTTTTTTGAAATATATTGAGCAAGCTCTAATTTAAAGTTCCACTTATTTCCCATACTATGGACAAAATTAGTCTTTTCTTTTAGGTCATCTTTCGAATCTTCAAAATGAAAATAATCATCTAATGATGGTGGTTTTCCATTGTATGTGTAAAATTTAGGTTGGATCCAACTTAACGGAAAAAAGGGTTCTTTTGCTGAAATTCTTGTGCACAATTCTTTAAAACTACAATTGACATAATTTTGAATTTCAACAAATCGGAGGCCAAGATTGGTGTCTTCAATTAGCATAATTTGGTTGTGCCTTTTTATAACTTTTGGAGAAAACCCATTTTGAAGTAAACCTTGTAATATATAAAACATGTCTCGGTTTGTACCACTGAAGACAAGAATAGTTGAGTTTGAAAACTTGTTACGCATTAAATAGTCAAAGAAGATTTGCATAAATGTCATACAAGGACCTTTAAACGCATTAACATATTTGTTACTTTTTTTTTGTCTTTGTCCAAAATGAGTTTTGCGGCCTTCGGGAGCAAGCTTTGGATATTTCTCTACAAACGATGGAATATAACAAAATTCAAATGCTTTTTTCAGAAATGTTTCCTTCTCTTGTACTTCTTCTATTTTAAACGTGTTGTCATACAAAATTTTAAGTGAGAAGGAGTTCCTGTTTTGTTCCTCTTGTAAAATAGCAGCACAAACTGGATGTTCTTGTTCATTCAAGCAATTTGCGCATGGTGGATTTTGTGAGACAAAACAAACTTTACATTTTCCTACATTATAGCCAGCATATTCAAATGTTACAAAGCCAAGGTTAGTGAATTCTCTTTTGTCGTCAACCTGTTTTAAAGTGCAAAAATGAGGAGTTTCTTTGTGTTTCCCACAATAATTACAGGTTCGTTGAAAACAAATGTGTTTTGTTTTAATATCGTTTTGAGATTTGTAGAATGTATTACAGCTTTGAAAAATTTTACAGGTAGGACATTTCCATCCATGTTGACATACTTTTGTGCAGTGCTTTTTATAGCAATTTGAAGAAAAATAGGTTACATTACACTTTTTACATTTAAGTGCTGGGCTAGGTGTTAACAGGCCGTCACAAAAATTATCTGCAGTTTCACAAGTAACATATGTATTTTGTTGCAAATATGGACGATGGCATGAAAAGCAATTTGGAATTTGAGAACATTTGTGGATACAACCTCGTGATGTAAAAAATTTATGACAAAAAAAACAATGTATCCCAAATATATTAAAAAACTTTTTAAGTTTTGGTATAATAAAATAAATTTGTTTCTCACCGTCATAGGAATCAGTAGCTAAATAAATTTGACGTAATTCTGGCTTATATTCATCAGGAAAAGAGCGAATAAAATTGCCGGATTTTGTGTGAAAGAGTTGAACTTGAAATTCAAGGTGTAATTTTAAGTTGTCAAATTGTAGCTCATATTTAGGAAGAAGTTCTATAAAATATTCCAACGAACCTTGGACATCATATTCTCCAATTTGTGTCAGCAGCGTTCTAACTATTATTTCAAAAGTTTCATATTTTTGAAGAAGTATAGAACTATGCCAAATATTTGATTTTTGTTCATTTGCTAGTGCTGATAATATTGCTGCTATCAACAGAAATAGGTTTTGTGTTTCATAAGTAGGAAGCCGCAAATACCAACAGTCTCCTAAAATGTATAATTTTTATTCTTCACGGTAAACATGATGTACATAATTGTTTCTTGCTCGTTGCTGTAAACGCCGCATATGAGTCATATGTGAAACGGACAAGACCTTGATTTGAATTTTAAATGAAGGATTTAATCTTAAAGTTTGATACGATTTTAAATAATTATATAACATAGAAAGTATTCGATTAGCTATTATAAAAGAAGGTGTGTTAATATCGTAGTTGCCTGAATTAAGGCCATTTAAAATTTTATTTTCAATTATAGTTACATAAACTTGATGATGCAAATGTTTTGCATAAACTTGCTTAAGGTTATCTAGAACTTTAATTAAGCTAGTTTTAAGTGCACGAGACAAATTAATAACTAATGGTGCTTTCGTTTCATTTGGGGAAACTTCAATATTATAGAGATGATCTTGTAGTGCAAATCTTGTAAAGCGTTTATGACTCACAGATTTTGCTTTTACAGAGACGGTCTGATTCTTAAATATAATTTTACCTTCAACATAAGGATCTCCAACTTTTGCACGCTTATTAGAATCATTTTCAAGATTAGGGGATGTTTGATGCGTTCTTTTTCTTGATCTTTCATTTTCATCTTCTGATGCGGCACTTGGCCTATTTTCTGTTTCTGCTTCTTGTTCTTCTTCATGTCGATCTAAAAATACAAATGAAAAAAAATAGGAAATTTTTTTAGGAAACAAAAACAACTACCTCCGTATTGTCTTTCTAAATTTTGGCGAAATTCGTTTATATCAATGTCCTCCATTTTAATGCTCCGTGAATGTTGCTTTACGATGTCAATAGTAAGAGAAGGAAGAAGAAAGGTAGCAAGAGAAAGTCCAAAAAAGAAAGCCAGCACGATCGATTTTTCTCCATTTTGGTGTCCTATGAAAATGATAAGTCCAAGAAAGAATTTTCTCTTTCTTCAAAATAATCCACGCTTCAGTACTAGACCAGCCCAGCCATTCTTCAACTATTCATTGGGAGGTATTGCACGACCAAATATTATATATGTTAGAGAACATGCTACAAAAAAAAATATTCGTCAAATTGAGAAAATCATGAGTGAAACGTCTAAGGCAATTAGTCCTGCTACAGTTTCTTCAGATTCAAAAGACAAAAAAATGCGTCAAAAAAGAATCCCGAAAGAATCCCCAAAAATTCCAACTATTTTAAAAGGAGGCGCAAAAAAAGCAAAGCTAGAAAAAAGAACTGGGTTACAGGAGCGAAAAAATACAAAAAAGAAACTATCAAAAGCAATTGAAATGCAAAAAACACATCATACCTTTGGCAAAGGAAATATGCCAATTGAAAAGCATAGAAATATTGGAAAAGAACTGTTAAAAACAAACACTAAAAAAGATTTAAAACAACCAGTTTCACTCCGTGGGAAGCCTCATATTATGGCATACGAAAAAGGCCAGAATGAATACACAAAGAAAAGCTATTCTAAAAAATTCAAAGACGCAACACAAGATGAAAAAATTCTACAAGAGACAAAACAACAACGTAAAAAACTCAGAGGAACACTTCGAGCAGAAAAATTCCAAGTCTTGGAATAGACAGCAAGGAAGAGGCAACGGAGAGGATGAAGATGAGGATGAGGATGAGGATGAGGATGAGGATGAGGATGAGGATGAGGATAGCAAGGATGAGGATGAGGATGACGGTAATGTTGATTTTAATGATAATAATGAGGCAGAGGAAGCTGAGGAAGAAGAGGAAGAAGAGCAGAACGAGCAAAAAGAGAGGGAAGATATAGAAAAGGGGCAACAAGACGATGAGGAAGAACAAGAGGAGGAAGAAGAAGAGGACGAAGAAAAGTTTTTGGAAGAGGAGAAAGAAGACGAAAACTCCGAAGAAGAATTGGACGACGACAAAAGCGAATCAAGCGAATCAGAGAGCGAAAGCGAAAGCGAAGTAGAGTCTAACGAAGATATTTGGAGAAATCAAACTACAAAAAAAACAAAAGTTGGTTATGGCAGTCGCAAGAGTAAAAAAGGGAGAAAAAGGAGGAAGATTATAAGAGGCAATACTTTTGATAGCGACAGAGAAAAGGAAGAGCAGGCTTTAGCAAATGCTCTCATGCATCCTTTAAAGGTACAAAATTTCATTGCCTAGAGAATAATATCTACTATTACTTTTTAGGTTTCTTCCGTGGAGTTTAAACGACTCCTTCGCAGTCGACGGCAACAAGCTATGAAAGGAGGATTTAAAGTTGTGCCATAAGAAGGTAAATAAAGAATATAACATAGTTCTAATTAATACATATTTTTTTTAGATTGGCATATATAGTACAAAACGAGCAGAGAGCATAATCCAAAAATGGCTTCTGGGTAAAAATATACATCAACAATAATTTTTGTTCGTCTTGCTAGGCTTAGAACTAGATTACTCTCTCACTTTATCCTAGTGCAAGTGTTTTAGACATGGTTCTATACCTGTCACCTTTTCCGAAGGTTTACCTCACTTTGTCCTAAAACGCGTATACCTAGCCTTCACTTTGTCCTGTTTTCACACATTTTCTTTGGCTCGCCCCACACATGGGCAACAGGGGAGGGGACGGGGGGATTCCCCCACCATGAGGGTCTACCCTTATTTAATAAAATCTGTATCCCCCGTGGCACCTCCGAAAAAAGTTGCTCGCCCATGTGTGGCTCGCCCTCTTCTCTCACTTTGTCCTACTATTCCAGTCTTAGCACTTTGTCCCGGGCTTACCTTATTACTTTGTCCCAGGCTCATTGTAGGACGTCGTCTTTCACCTTTTATCACTTTGTCCAAGCATTCTAGTTTTCGTAATTTCGCCAGAGCTCAGAGAAATTTGGGCTTGTGCCAAAAAAAAAGACGCCAAAGGTAGCTGGCGATTTTTTAATTTTTTTTACTTTCTTACAGAATCGCCGTTGAGCACGACGCTGTCCTTGCACAAGATTGGGCACAAAATAACTTTCAAGTTCGCGTCGCCGATTCTCGCTTTGACTCTGTTGAGTTTCTCAGTTTTTACCCTCAAAATAGCCTCTCAAACGCAAAAAAAATAGAATTTGTACTTCCCCGCTTCACGGGGCCAAATTTATACATTCCAAAAGAAATGTACTTAAAGGTTGAACTTGAGTTATGTAAAGCAGATGGCAATGCTCCAGATAATTCAAAAAATGTTGCACCAATTAACAATATCTTGCACAGTTTGTTTAAGGAGTGTAAAGTTTATATTGAAGACTATTTAGTGAACGATAACAATGAAAATTATGCGTTTAAGTCATTTCTCATTGATACCCTTTCCTATGACATGAACGCAAAATATTCTTTTATGCAAACTCAAGGATACTATCAAGACACTCCAAACCAAATGGATTCTGCAGGAAATGCTTCGTTTGGTATTCGTAGAGACCTCTTTAAAAATGCTGCAAAAAGTGCCTACTCTCTAGACCCTATCACTTTTGTTGGAAAACTTCATTCTGACTTAATTTCCTCAGAGTGTGGAATTATTCCTGGCATTGGTTTAAAAATTGAACTCACTCGTGCAGATTTGGACTTTACTCTAATGATTCCAGATCTTGGTGATACAGAAAAATATCAGCTAAAGATAAAGGAAGCAACTTTGCTCTGCTCTGTAGCAACCTTGTCGGCAGATCATTACTTAAAATTACAACAAAACCTTGACACAAAACATGCTGCAATTTACTACAAACGAGTCCAAGTTCAAAACAAAGCTATTCCAGCAAATAGCAAAACCTTTGTTTCTGAAAATTTATTTTCTCCTACTCTTTTACCCTCCAGGCTCATTCTTGCTTTTTTGCCGACGACAAGTTTTCTTGGAGATCGAACAAAAAATCCCTTCAACTTTGGTAGAAAATGGAGCTATACAACTTCTGTTTCTGAATCAAGATCTGGAAGTCGTCGAACTTCCTTTACTATTTTAGGACATGAAGTTGGTGTTCCTCTTACTCAACGAAATGAAGATGAAAGAATAACTGTAACAGGAACAAAAACCATTTTCCTTGAAAATGTTAATCTCACCTTGAACGGCAAAAGTTTAGATGGGTGGGATGGGACTGCAACAGAAAACCATGATCCAATGATGTTTATGAGACTCCACCACTATTTAGGTTTCACAGACACTACTACAGGAAATAACCTTACTATGGAAGAATTTTTGGGCGGAGCTTTTTTTTGCGTTTATGATTTAACTACCTCTTCTCAAAGTTTTCTTGATTTTGTTATTCCTTCAGTTCGTCTTGGAAATCTAAGACTAAAAGTAGAGTTTTCATCCACAACAGTTGAGGAATTGACACTTTTGATGTATGCAGAATTTCCCTCCCTGATACAAATTGACAAATTTCGAAGAATAAAAATGAGCTTCTTGTAATAATATAAATGTCTATTACTGAAAATAAACGTGTATTTGAAACAAAGTTCTAAGTGCCAGTTTACTATTTTATACGGATCTGCAACATTTTTAGTTAACTTAAGTCAGGAAAATTCCACACCCGACACATTTATACTGTTGCGTGTGTTTGGTGTGTCACGTCTGTTGCGTCTGTTTCGTCTGTTGCGTCTGTTCCCCCTGTTGCGTCTGTGTCTCTCGAGCCAGCCTGTTCCCTTTCTGCTATTGACTGTCACATCTATCGCCTATGTTCTAAGACTTTTGTCGTGCGTTTGACCATTACTATTTTTGGTGTTTCCACCATAGAAGAAATATCTGCGTCTTACCATCGCAGATTGCCTACTTCAGTCAGAGACTGGCCTCATGCGCGCTCTTCACAGAATTTGCTATTCTAAAGACTAATTAAGCAAAAGGGCAAAAACAAGATTTTTTGACTTATTTCATTTGTAATCGTACAGCGTACTTTAACGACTTAGCTGATTTGTAGATACAACTTTTATTTTCATTTATCTGGCATTTGAAACAAAATAAACATATCTCTCTATATTACGGACAGTAAGTCGTTTTGTACTACAAAATCTTGGACAGAAGACTGTGGAGACATCTTTTGCCATTTAATTCATAGAAATGTTCAATGGGCTCCGTGTCGACGGTGCTTGAAGTTTTTTTTCCTCGTGCATGGCCCCTTTGCTGTGTCGAGTTGAGTAAATTCGTCCTGCAAATAAAAAAGAGTGGAGAGAGAAAATTGTAGCAGAAACCGGTTTTTTTTATAAAAAGGAAAATAATGGGGATGTAGAAGAAGAAGACGAAGACGACAAAATACGAAAATTTTCGTGTTAAGAAAAGAAGAGCCACATTATACCCAACATCCTTGCGTATACCGTAATAGATGCGTGTAAAAATAAATCGACATCGGAAAAAAAAATACGGCTCAAATTGTAAGCGGCTGTGGGCTTGATGAGTGAAGCGCCATCTACCGTCAGAGATAGCGCCATCTTCAAGTAGAAAATGCGGTAATTTTTTGGTCTTCACCGCAAGGCCGGGCAGGGAAGGGAAAGGGGCAGAGAAGGCCCGGTTATACACAGGTAACGCCTTTCGGGGCTGCTCCGGGATGAAAAAATGGAAGGTCTTTATACATGTTCAAGGTGCAAAAGACCAAATCGGAGGCTAGTTTGGGTGTACAAAGAGTACATAGAGGAGGGCCCTCCTCCAGTTCTTTCTGCTTCTTC
>JAAUYB010015760.1_pt1 | contig 25764 bp, 18 predicted proteins | sample 7278071 | NCBI WGS metagenome assembly JAAUYB01 (sample SAMN14350121, study PRJNA611818) | marine sediment metagenome | isolation source: surface marine sediment (1.8m) | place: French Polynesia: Moorea | collected 2018-08 | reverse complement strand
TCTCTGCAAATGGGTTTCAAACAAACCTTCCGCGGCTCCCACGGATACACACGTACATCAAAGTCCTGAGCTACCGTCGTGGCCGGTCAAACGGAAGCAAACAGCAATACCCCAACCAGTTTGATTCGTTAAATAAAGTCGTTGGAGAGGTCGTCTAGTCCTTTTTTCTCCAACTCCGTTGTGTTCCTGAAATTTCGCTAATTTTTTTGGTCGTTGGCGGAGTCGTTATTTTTAAAAGTCGTTGGGAACGTCGTTATGCACGAAATTACGACCTGACCAACGATTTTTCGGGAATAGTCGTTGTCACGTCGTTGAGGACCTCTCTGGGAAAAAGCCGTTTGAAAAGTTTAATCGGCTTGAAAAGCCGCTCACATCGTCGTTGGCCACGACATTCACTGTCATGCCGTCCGCAACTGCCTCTACAGCGGCTTTTCTAAAAAGCGTTTCGAAATCTGTAACCGACTGAAGCAGTTCTCACCAGCCTCTCCCACGACTTTTCCTTTTATTGTCGCCTCCAACTACATGTAGAGCGACTTTCGAAGTCGTCCTCAAAGATTTCTGTGCTATTAACCCGTGGGCGCTGGAGTTGGATAATACTCGACCGGCTAGTCTGTGGAACTGTCTTATTCGGCTTTGTATGCCACTCTGTCTTGAAAAGAAATATTGTGGACTTGTTTCTGCGCGACACGGACCGAGTTAAGAGGGAGAAATATCTGGAATAGGTAAAAGGGAAATGTTATTTTAATGTTTCTGGACGGACGGAAGATTCCTGTCCTGTCCTCTTTCATTTCATTCTTGATTCCCTCGCTTGACTGAAGCGAGAATCAAAAGATAATCTCATTTAAATTATTGCGTTACTGATTTTTCACTTGTTTGTGAAGCCCAAACTTCCTGGGATCATGATCAAGGGAGTACGGGATTTGAACTTTGATGGGATTCGGGCTTTTGGGGCGGGCCAATGTTCTTGACTAAAGAAGGATTTTCTCCGATGCTTTATCAGAATCCTAGCTTGTCAGTGGCCCACACATAAATTCTTGTAGATGGAAAGACTCAAGAGGGAGATCCAAAGACTTAAGTAATAGCTACTCAGCTTCTTTTCGGTTTTAGCCGAATATACGTTTGCTTCCTCCATTGAAGAAAACACATTTTTTTGCATGTACACTATATCAAAGAAGACTACTTTTGCTCCATTATTCTCCAAAACCCTTTTAAAGTGCTTATTGATTAAGAAAAAGAAGTTGACTGACTTTTTTATTAATAAATGTATGTATTATTCACCTCAAGAAACTTCCTACCCGCTGGTAGAGCCCTCTAGGGGGCCCGCAGCGGCAGAAATCAGGATATCATGAAGGTGCTGCCACCTATAATGGAGAGGTTGCGAGCTCGCTGCTAGCTGATAGAGTCGGTCAGCTTAATACATTTCCAGACGGACATGTAGATTGTAGCACCATAGTCATATTTTTTTAATTTTTCCAACTAAATTTACCTGGTTGATATTCCGATAACTACATTGAGAATCATCATGTAGAGTGTGAATGTTCTTTCCAGGGCCAGTATCCAGACGGTCTCAACTCTCAACCCAAAAAAGGCGAGGCGACTAGTCTTTTCCAACAACCCCCCCACACCCCAGACCCACCTCATATGTATAGACGCCCTTGAAGCTTGAAGACTTCCACATTTATTTCCAAAGTTGGGCGGGCCACCCTTTTTAAGCTTTACTAAGACCATGTTAAAAGTCTTATTTTTAGCCGGTGCCCTAAGAGAGAATTGTTTGCATGGTAATGTATTCTCCGATGGTCGTTCAGCGGATGGCATATCCAAAGAACGTTCATCTTTTTTTTGCTTTTAGCCGGGAGAAGGAAACTACTCTCATTGAAAATAATAAAACTTTTAGGAATCTTGAGTTGCGAACAGTTTCCTTTTACATAGAGCAGTCCCTTCTTTTGAAATGAAGTATCATAACATGGCATTTACTTGAATAAGAAGTGGTTTTACGTTAAAACCAAATTGCACATTGCTAAGTTTAAAAAATACTACCTGACCCCTGTGCCATCTAGGGAGCCCAACAGATAAACCCCGGTCAGCTTACAGCTTTCTTCCTTCCTCCTTTCATTATAGGTGGCAGCACAAGCCTTTTTCGCTTTTTCACTCCCTAGGTGGCACTGGAAAGGAAATGAAAAACAACCATTTTCAATTTTTAATCAATTCAGTTTTTTTTAAAAAAAATACTTTGATCCTAATAGGAGAAGCCTATAGTCCTGTTAACAATAGGTGTATCCCTGAAATTTCGTTGTCTTCAATGCCAGTTGCGTTGCGGACATCTACCTGGCTAAAATCAAACTCAATTGAACCTATATTTTTTCAAGGTTGACGATCGCCGTCTTCCTCCTGTCGTTCAGGGTTTTCTAAACTCTAAAGCCTTTTTCTATTACTGGACTGGTCAAGGAAAGTTCGATTCGCACTACATATGATCCTCTATGTCAGTATATCTAGACTTTTTAACGATAGTACCTTACAAACGATTTTTTTTTGCCACGCAAATGGCTACCAAAAAGTATGGCATACATTTTCTACCGAGGAACCGTAATGACCACGCTGCGGAAAAGTTGGTGACGAGCTGATTTCTTTCTAAAGTGCTTCCTTATCTTCCTTGATTAAATTCCTCCCTACTGCTATTTTTTAATTTGTGCAATTAAACAATAGGTGTGATATATTTCTTTCCTTTTTTACTGAAGTCGAACTTTGATTTAATTTTCCAACATGTGTTTGTGTACGTAGCGTAACGCACCCTACTTATTGCAGGTTTTCCCGCCAATCGGTAAAGCACCACCCTCTGCCGAATGTATTTACGGCAACCTCGGCCGGTAATGAGACGGTAGGTAAAAAAAATTACCTCCTATTTAGTATTTACTAGTTATCTCGTCCATTCTCGGAATAATTTGTCTCGAAAAAAATCGACGAAACCGTCTCGTGTCTCGTCTCGTCTCCTGACTTGCAGTACCGGCCATTTGCGCCAGCATCCGACCGATTGACTTGGCTTGAGTCGGGAGCAGAACTGTTAAGAGATGGCGCTACCTATTCCAGGTCTGCTTTTTGGTGGCTTTCTTAAATATTGTCGATACTTGAAAACTCTTTTTCGGTCCTTTTTGGGCTGTTTTTAACTTGTTTCCAAAACCTGTTCCAGGTGTTGCTAAAGACGCGTGGTGCTACTATCGGTATTTATGTATACAAGGAGGATCCAATCAACGGAAAAAACCCGTGTGCAATAAAAGTTGACCGAGGGAAGGCCGAATCTCCCACATTCTTGTACGCCGCGTGCGTTTCCTTGTGTTTCTTACGAATAATGTTTCGAAGCCGCGTAATAATCGGCGATGGCGAAAAACTGTTATTTATATAGTATATACTATATAGTTAGGGGTTTAGGACTCGACGCGGGCCGCAAACGTAACCAATTCTTTGGTTTGACTTTAGTTTAGTCCGGATTCCGAAATTGTTAACTTTTCACGTCGGACGGAACTCTCGAAAGAAGATCCACAAGCAAGCAAACAAATGAGCTCGCTCGCTTCCAGCGTCCCGCACAAGTGAATGGAGATGCGCAATCGGTTTCTCAGAGTGAGAAAAACGTTAAAAGATGGCGTTAGCTCTGCCAAAGGGGAAGATGTACTTAGACAGCTTACATTGTAATATAAGTACCGCATAGTCAAATGAATGGCCGGATTATTCAAACGGACGACGGCACTACCTACAAAGTCCGTGAACCCTCGACGTCTTTTAATGCCAAAAATGCCCTAGCTCGCGGGTTGATGGTTCAACGAAAATAATGCACGGGAAGCTGAACACACTGGGGAAAAAACCTTTTTTATTTCAGTTCAGGTCGTTGAGTACACCGTACCTAGTAGTACGAATACCATAATATCTGGAAGCCGCAAACGCAAGCCGCTAATTTTGTTCCCGCGAGATGAATTGTACAATTTGATTTCTTCCACATCATTCTTGCTTCGTTGCTTTTTTGTTCATTTGTCATTGTGGTAAACTGATTATCTTACAATCTTCTGTCTTCCTTACTATCCCTCCGTCTCACTCTCTTCCTTGTGTTTCCTTCTCCTCCTCCTTCTTCTTATCCTTCTCCATTCTTTCCCTCATCCTCTTCCTCCAGTTGTTCATGATCGAGGCCGTTACTTCCGGCCAGTCCTTCCCGCAGTGAGAGTGAGTGTGGACGTGCTTTTTCCGCCATCTGCTTACTAAGATCCTTGTTGGGGGGGATGATGGCCACATCCAACTCCACAGGAAATCGATGGGCCTGTACCAGGGGTCTTCGAAATAGTATACCTTTTCCCATCCAGGCCTCACGTCAGTGGCGTTGGACTTGGTGTTGGTGCTGTTCTTATCAGGGGTGTCGAGGGTGGCCAAGTATTTTTTGTGAAAGTAATCCTCCTCCAGCATTTCGGGTTCTCGTTTCACCTCCTCATAGGAGGGTGTATTAAGTGTACACCCAGTCACCGCGGTGAACAGGATCGTGGCTGCCAAAAAGCGAATCATTTTTCCCCAGTTACGGAAACTAACACGGACACTGAGAGTCTGAGACTGAGTTCTTATCCTCCCTCAAGTTAATTGTTGTGGGTGGGGCGCGTCCGTCTGATCCCCGTCCGTCCGCTTCTTTTAAAAGCGCGCTTCGCGCGCCCGGGGCTTTACGAGCCCGCCGACACCGACAGTCGGTGAGAGTCAGTCCGCTAAGAATCTAGAAGCTGGAAGCAAGAAGCAATTGCTTTTCAAAGTTGAATTCTTCCGACACATATTTTAAACATGAAGCTTCCGGGCGTGGTCGAGATTGCTGCAGCAGCAGCACTGCTTGTGGTCATCGCTGGACTTCCACTCCCACATCCCGGCCTTGATGCTGACGTCCTCGAAGATGATTCAAGAACGGAAGTAGAGTCAGGCAAGTCCACCGTTACAAAATTTGTGTGCAATTCTGACGACTACTTATTAAATGTCAACCCCGGCCCAATTTTCCAACTCCTACTCTACTTCCAGAGCCGTGGTGGCGTCCCCTTGACTTCTTGTGGTCTTGGTGGCCCACCTCCTCAGCCGACGATAACGATTACGATTACGATTACGAGGATTTGATTATTGACAAAAACCACCGTCATAACCACACACACATTGTTTGTTTTACCGAGCCGCTCAACGAGACCAGAACGGAACAAAATGCTACTGCCCAACAGCAGCAGCAGAAGCAGCGGGAAGAGGAGGAGGAGGAGTAGTATCCGAATATTTCTAATGAACTCATTGCTTGTTCGAAGTGATTGAATAAAGTTCTGAAATCCGTCCTCCAGCGCCATTACATTACAATACTAGTTGTCATTGCATTCAATTCTTCTCTAAGACACACCGGAGAAAATGCGTAGGTGTCTATGGCCACCTTGAGATTATTTTAGAATTTTACCTATTATTCCCCCCAGATGGAGTTCCCCCCCCCCCTGCCAACCCCACGCCCACCAATGCATTAGGGGAGAAGCCACAGGTAGGTGCTGCCACCTATATTTAAAGGGTTGTCTCTCTCGGTCAGCTCATCTTGACAGCTTAGCAGCTTTTAACGGTTTTTCCTTCCTTTACGGCCAGTAATTTAGGGGTAGGAGCGTGCAGCATAATGGCGGTGTTGTATTTAAAAAATACAACTTTGATAATACTTTGTTTAAAGTATTTAAAGTAACGTTTTTCCCCTTGAACCATTAAAAAGTTATATTTTCTTGAGATTCTTCAATATTGCCAGGCTTTTGAGAGAGGGGGCCGGTCCGCGGGCTTTCCAGGCTAAGCATGCGCCCACCTCTAGTCCCCTACACTAGTTCAAAATTCAAATAGAAGAATCCTTGGAAATACCTCCTCTCCGACGGCGGCGGCGGCAGTAAAAAAGTATATCATCAAGCCAACGACAACGACCCACAACGACAACATGTCCGGTCATGGTAAATGGTTGTAAGTTAAAAGGAAGCCTGGATTCGCTGGATTTTTTAAATAATATTAATATTAATATTCTAAAATTTAGAGAGTGCGGGCAATGTAACGGCGTGGGCCGGCTACCATGCATGTTCTGCCGGGGCACACAGCATGTCTTCTGCCCCGGCAGTTCATGCAGGTGGGGCGGGCACTACCGCCAGACTCCCGAGGAGAGGAGGAAGTGCACCTCTCATCCATGCATCTGCGCGGGTGGAGGTGCCCTCATCAGGCAAATCTGCCGGGCCTGCGGTGGCCAAGGGAAGATCTTTGAGTGTCGTAACGGCCACTAGTTTTCATCTCAATATACGCGGAAATATACCGTTTCCGAAATAATACGTCAGCTAAGCTCCGACTTCTCCTTCTTTTCTGCGGCGAATGCAGGTAATAATATTGTCGCTTTTCTTAATAGTAATATTTTTGTCAGAAGCAGGAACTGAAAGAAAGAGGGGTTCCTTTCGGAAGCAATTTTTTTTGCTTATCGGCAATAGCAGAAAGGGTTTAGACTTTTGAGTTTTTCAGACTCATAACGCAATATTTTCAAACCGCTTTTAAAAAAGGTCGGCGCTGGAGTTCTCCGGTTGGAAATTCCTTTATTTTTTTATTGTTTTCAGTCATGTGTATGACAAAGTGCTCCGAATTGCGTCTCCAAATCTCGTTTTGTGGTCATTGTGGTAATTTTCTTGTTTGATTCTTCTTTTCAAAGTCTACCTACTGTCCCCCTTCCTGCCCATCTTCGTCCTCATCGTCATCAATCTCTTTTCACATTTCGATTTCTTTTTTCTTTCTTCTTTTTGTGCTTATATCCATCATTCGGGGCGAATCATGGCCTTCGCGTCCGCCTCCAGTTGTACAATCAGTTTCCTCATCATCTTCCGTGCAAGTGCTGGCCATTCGGCGTTGTCGGTGGTAGTCTGGTCGGAGGAGTCAGTGCCGGGAAAGTCGGTAACGTTGTTGCAGAACACGTTCAGGTGGTGGTGGTGGTGGTGGTGGTGCTGCTGGACCAACACCACTTTCCCTTCGCCTGCTTCATTAATTGCCTGTTGAAGGGCGGGGTCGATACCTCGGCCTTTCCCAAGTGCTTCGGGCGTTGGTGAGGCAACCAAGGACTGGACCAGGATCGACAGAAGGATGTAGATCTTCATTTTGCTGTCTTGTTTTACGGAGAGAAAATGTTTTTCCGTTCCCTGTTCGTCCCGCCATTTATATACTGTGTGGGTCTGGGCGGGGCAAACGGCAGACGGAGGGGGTGGGATTGGTAGGTAACGAGTGCGGTTTTTCTTCCTCTTTAAACTAAACGGCATTTCGCTTAGCGAAATGCCGTTTAGTATGGTCCTCCTTTTGTGCGCGTCTTCCTCTACCTTTTCCCCCTTCCTTCCGTCAGTCCACTGGACAGCGAGGAAGCATGATGTGGGCGGTGGGATTTTTGCTTCTTTCTCTGGCTTGCACTGCTTCCGTGGGCTCCCCGATCTCTTTAACCTCCGCTGAAATACCAATGTCCACGGACGCGGGGAGAGGCAAGTTAATTTTCTCGTAAAATATTTCAGTTTTTGTTGTTAATATTATTCTTAATTACACAGGCTCATGGCTGAGGCTATTGTTGACTTCCTGCTTCAGCCAGACGACAACGGAGAAGCCGCCGCCATCCGAGACTTTCATCTTCACCACGGACGTAGGCTTCAATCCCTTCCGGGACATCCCTTTCCTGGCCGCCGACAACCTGGACGCCGCCGACAACCTGGACGCCGACAACCTGGACGCCGACAACCTGGACGCCGACAACCTGGACGAGAAGGGCCCCACCCCGCAGGAGGACTCGGTGAAGAACTTAGAGAAGATCAAAATGACAAATTCATCGGCAGCCCCCCCCCGTCAAAAAAGAGCGGCCGCCATCCTTGCTCCCATTCTGCTCATCCTCAAAAAGTACAAGAAGAAAGATGTCATCGCAATGACATAGATTAACTTTGCAATACCTCAATTCGCTCGACACGCTTGGATTGTAATGTCTAAACTTACCTTATTCATCGTCAAAGTACAAATACAGGGTAAACATGAACATTATTGAACACCACAATCGCAATTTAATGCTTGACAGTAACTTTTTATGCATCCTTTCGCATTCTTTTCTCGCTACGCATGAACAAATCGACAATGGTACTTTTTTTGAAGAATCAAACCTTTTTATTCAACAATTTACATCATTCAATTCGCTCATGACACGACACGCTTGGATTGTATTGTGTTTGTTACTCATGTTCCCCGTCGACCTCGTTCCACACGATGTTGTCGCTGTCCCCGGGAACGGTTCCTTCGGCGGCGGCTTCATATCGCGCCTCCATGTGAGGGCCTTCCACCCACCCCTCGGCGTCTGCCACCCGCTTTCCTACGAAATCGTCCGTTAGGAAGTCTGGTCTGTTCACCGACGTCCGGATGTTGACGGACCCGTCTTGGCCAATTGCGTAGATGTGGGTGTGCTGTTGGAAAGGTGATTAAAAAGGGAAACCCAGGTTAAGAGTTATGTTTAAGGTGAAAGATTTAACTTACATTGTGTTGGTGGATGTGGGTGTGATTGTGCTCCGCCCTGGTGATGTGGAGGCCCACGTTGTTGGGGTCTCCTCCTCGGGCGGTGATCTCCCCGTTGGCACCCAGATGGTAGACGCGCGGGGGATGAGGGGGGGGGCGGGGCTTACAGCCCCCCACAATTGCAGCCACTAGAAGGAGGCTGCAGCCGACGGCGGCAACCAAGCCTGCGTTTGTCATTTTTTTCCTCGTCTGTCCTCTTCCAGAGTACTTTCTAGACAGACTGACCTTCTTTTTGGGTGGGGACGTCAGAGGAAGCGTCGATGGATTGATGGAGGGATGGAGGGACGGAGGGACGGAGGGACGGAGGGACGGAGGGAGTGGGAGGGGGTGCTTTTTCTTCCTTCCTCCGCCCCCGCCCTCGCCCGCTTCCCCCGTACCTCCCCCGCTTTCACTCTTTATACTTTATTCGCCGCTGCCCCTGTGGGAAAAGGAGAACGTTGTTACTTTTGCATTTGAGCCCTGTCGCCTGTCCGTAGCAATCAGCAATGTTTCATTTCCCCGTCTTTGTTGCCTTTCTTTTCCTTTCCTCCTGCACAGGACTTGAAAGAAATCAAGCAACAGTAAATGGCACTTCGAGCCTCTATGCTGATCTCTGCCAAATATCCTATGACGAGTACTTGCAGTCATTAGCCCAATGCAGGCGAGCACGTGCGAAATGTTCCCCGCAACATCCAATCAATCCTCACAAGTCTGTCTGCCAGGTCGGAAACGAAATCGTTTCCGTCTACGTGGACACTTTCGGTGGCAACGGAGTGAGTAACGCCACTTGTCTTGTTCATTGTCGCCGTTCATTTAGACTACCGAAAATTCTGTGCAGGTGCCCTGCAGTGTAGCAGTGGAGACCAAAGCCCTGGTGAGGACCGCAAACGAGCACCTGAAGGTGGTGATCACCGTCCTGGAGAAGCTTTGCAGCCGCATACTTCAGTAACCGCCGTCGCCCGCCGAGAAGAATAGTTCCATTTTTAATTCGAAAATCAAATAGTTTTATTTTTCGCCCCTTTTAATTAGGGAAATTAAGCGTTTGATGAATAAAGTAAGGTAAAGTTTCAAGAAAAGGATGTCGTCCTTGGAGTGCTTGCCGGACTTGATTATTTGGGAAATCTTTTCGAAGATGGGCTACCAAGATCTGGTTTCCTTGTCGAAGACGTCTTTGGCCATGAACGCCAGGGTTGAAAGTTTCCTTTGCTCCAACTCCGCGGCAAAGAAGCGAGAGGCAGCGGAATGGGTTGAAAAGGGATTTCCTGATTCTCTTCCGCTGGTTGAACTTCCCTGGACAGCAGACCTGACGCAGCAGGAGTCTCTGGAGCTGAACGACGCCGTGCGGGACCGGATGATGAAGGCGGAGGAGGTCCTCCAAACCGAGCCTGGCAAGATTTGCCCTTTTTACGCTCACCCAGTACCAAAGGTTGAAAAAGGTTTTCGTCCGTTCTCCAGGAGTATCCGCCGTGGAGCTGCGTATCTGTATGGCCTGGGAGTCCGAAGTGAAAAGGAGGGCCTTTTTGCATTCTGCGTCCGGGGAGACAACTACCAGGCCTTGTGGGTTGAAAAGATAAGCGACAAAGTGCCAGATCAGTATGCGACTCGTGCAGTCAAAGGATACTTCTTCATTGGCTTCTACTTTCCGAGGTTCGACGGAGTTTCCAATGAAGTGCCCCTCCAGATCGCGGTGGTGAGAAACGGCAAAGTTACTCACAGGAACGGCGGACTAATGGTTGGCATAAATGCGGCCGTGTACTTTGGGATTCGGCGGGGGAAACTGGAGGTGCTTGAGTCGGACAACTACCAAGCTGTCATATCAAGGATCCCACTTCACAACTTCAACCAGATCGCCGTCAACCGGAAGACCGTCATCGAGCGCTCCAACAAGCCGCACAGGGCGATCTTCTTCGCCGGCAACTATCTCGTAACGGTGCAGGAAAGCTTCGCCTTCCACCCTGTGAAGTCCAAATTTATCGGCAAGGTCATAATTCGCGACAGATATACCTGTCAGGTAGAAAGGGTTGATAGGTTTGACAACAAGAAGTACAGTTACTTGGGAATTTCAAGTGACGGAATAATAATCCTCGAGAGCAGGAAATTTCTCCCCTTCCCTAAGCCCAGGATAATTTCCCTGATGGCGCCGCTCAACGTCCGCTACATGAGGAGGCTTATGTACACGGCAGAAGAGAAAAACTGTTGATATGGTTGATATGTATTGTCTGATTTTAGGATTGATTGGTTGGTGCATCGAAATTTGTAGTTTGGTGTCTGAAATAACATTCTTTCCTTAATTGTTACTGACGTCTGATTGGTTGAAACATTAAACATGCAGTTTTGCCTTACGTTTATATACATCCTCTTCATTCGTTGGCTGTCGGCTGCCGCCGCTATTTTTAAAGCTTGGTAGGGGAGGGGACTATGGTTTTCTCGGATTGCGGTTTGCGGCGGTTTCTTACAATTAGTGGCGGACACTTTTTGCTCTTCTTCTGTTTTCTTGATTTTGTTTTTTTGCGGACAAGTTCTATTCTTCATGCCTTCAGATTTGAATCATCTTCTTCAGCTCTAGCTCGTCGGCCTCGGCGTTGTTGTCTGCCAGTGCGAGCTGGTCACACTTGCGCTCCAGGTGCTGATGGCGCCTGGTGTCCCTGTAGAACTTGAAGGCGGGATATGCCATCATTGCAGCGGCGGAGACCGTGACGGCGAGGATGGCCGCGACGAGCCCGAAGATGAGCTTCAGGTTCCACACCTCCTCGGAGATGGCCGCCTTAGTTTTGTTCATCTGGATCACTCGAGGCTCGGTGCCCCGGACGGCCTGTTGTGCATGTAAATGTAATTTTAATTTATTTACGGTACATTTGATCGAGAATTGGAGAATTGAACTGTTCTCACCATGTCTTGTTTTTCAATGGCGGAGAGGAGGTCGGGAACCATGCTGAAGTTGTACGAAAGGCCCGGGGAGTCGATCTCACCGGCGTCCCCTGCGTGGAACTTGGCGGGGGGACCGAACAGGACGAAATCGTCGAGATTTGCGGAACACCCAGGTGGGACCTCCACCTGGGCGTTCCCTCTAACGGGAATCTGTCTCACTGGCTCCAAGGGACATTTGAGCTGAGGGGAACGGAGAGGGGGAAAAAGTTAAACAATTAAAGGTGACAGCACTACTTTGTTGAACGCACCGTCGCCACTCGGTCCTGCACATTTTGGATGGCGAATTTGCCCCCGTAGAGCCACTGCACACTCGCCTTATTTGTAGCTGCTCGGCGGATCGTGCAGTAATGGGCGGCTTGTTCTCCCCGCCTCTTCATCAAGGCGTACAGGCACCTAGCCTATGGCAGGAATATTTATTGCCCGTTCATTGAAAAAAAAAACTTGCAAATGAAACAACCCGAGAAAACTTACATCATCTACGTCTCCTTCGAGGTCTTCTGCTAGTCCATGGTCCCGGTAGAGGAAGTGGGCGTGCTCGCAAATCCTCACACGAGAGGAGGCCATTTTGCATTTGTCAAACTCGTTCTTTGGTATGTGCGTGGGGGAAGATATCTTAGATAATGGCAAAAAAAGGGGGGGAAAAGGAAAATAGAAACCTGTGTCATTGCCGTGTAGGCGTTGCTGTGTGAGCGTCCGATAAGCAGGTACTCCTGCAAGAGCGACAGAGCCATTTAAAAAAGAAAGATTACATCCTCTTTGAAAATTTTCCTTTACCTTGTCCACACTAATTGACCTTTGCTCCCCGTCAAAGGGGGCTGACACGCCTCGAAAATTTTGCACTCGAAAAATGTTTTTTTCTTCTACAAGTGGCACACCCATCTCTACGTGCATGTTCCCTGTGAAGGCCTCTACCCTAATTGTTACGTCGGCCACTCTGATGAGTTCGGACGGCTCCGTCACCAAGCTCAGCATACCTTTGGAAATTGAAAAAATTAAAATCTATTGGTTTTTTTTGGCTAGATAGCGTGTGTATACCATTGCTGGTAGCCATTTCAGCCACTCTTTCAAGACCCTCCTTTGTTGCTTTGCCGCGAATCATGCGTGGATGTATTTTTCCCTGGTAGGCTGCGTATGCAATTGTGCCCAACTGTTTTTCAAAGAGGAATAATGACGAGTAATTTGAATACCGAATTTGACAACCAAGAATAGTTAAATTACCTCGTTAAAGCTGTTTTCAAACAGTGTGACAGTGTCTTCGATCTCGTTGATGCTCACGTAATCCTCTAGTCTTTCGATATACTTCGCATTCTGGAGGATGGGGGAGGACGTGATAATTAAGGAACGAACCCGTAAATGAAAAGAAAAGGGGAAGACGTACCACTTGCGAGAGGTAGTCGGAATCGCTGTCCATCCTCTCTTGCGTGGTTGTGAGGTTTTCCTTTTAAAAGGAAAGGCTAATGCTAACTGGATTAACAGTACGAATTTCCTGGAAGAACTTACTTCTATTTCCGAGATTTTGTTGTTGAATGACTTCGTTAAATAGTAACTACCCGCCAATGCGGCGCCGTTGAGTGCCGTGTGGGCCGCGATTGTCTTCCAGTTAGCCTTAATGGTGGTAGCCAATTTCCCTCCCACGTTACCAACAGCAGCGCCAGCTTTTGATGCGGCGCTGCTTGCACTGGCGGCGAGACTGGTCATCTTTGGGGCGGCTTTACCAACTACGGCAGCTCCTGCCCTTGCTACCGGGGCGAAAATTCTCGTACCAAATCCCAAAATTGGCCCCAGGATGCCCGCTGCTCCTCTTTTCTTTCTGCCCGGCATTGGATCAGACGGAAGCATCTCATATGTTTCGCTTTCCCTCTGCAGCTCTAAATGGTATAGGGTTTTCTATTAGACAAGTTGTTTTCCAAAAAAAAATACTACATTATCTAACCTCGAGTGACGCTATGTGGCCTCCTTAGAGTAGATGTCACGGTTCCGTTGCTAGTTCTGTGCCAGTCGGAGGTATCGAAGCCTAAATAATTAAAAAAAACGTGCCAAAGTTGCGGACTATTTTTTTGAACCCCCTCCAGGGTAGTGCAGCCTATAAGCCTAACAGTTATTCCCCACGCCCCCAAACTCAAAGGAGTTGGAACATAATTACATAAACTTGCGGACTTACCCATGAAGTAGTGTAGGTCTTCGAAGTTGGCAATAGAAACTTCGAGTCTCTTTATTGCGGTGGCGACAGGAGTGAGGAAGCCACTTTCGCGCTGCTTGATATACTCAAGGAAGTGGAGAGCATTTCTGCAATGTAGTTTTTTTCCACCAATCAATAATAGTACGTGATGGAGTGAATGTCAGATAATTTCGGTTTTTTTGCAAATTTAAACGGATACGTTCGTTGCCCATTCCTACCTGTACGTATCGCCAGACTTCAGGATTCCTCTGATGGTTGCACTCTGACCGGACAGGGCGACATACCTGGATCGGACACATTTTCCATCAGTAAAAAAAGGATAAAACCATAAGCATGGATTGTAAACAGCATGCAATCGCCCTATGCACTCCTAGCACTCCGCCATTCCGATTACTGTCACATGGTATGACTCTGTCTTACCCGAGATCGGCGAATAGAACCTCGTTCAAGGGCTCAATTGCGCCTATTATGTCTGGCAGGTCGACGAAGCAAGTGAGGAACGCGGCCGCGAGTGCAAGGTCCAGAATCGTCAACTAGAGGTGAAATCGGAAGTTTTTTTAATTGTGCATTAGATGGGGGGGAAGGAAGCTATTTACAAATTCAAATTCAAATTTACAAATTCAATGAAAGGCATGAAAGATTTTACTGGTATACCTGCGGCTGCGCCTTCCTCTTCCTCTTGCGCCTGGCGCGCTTCAATTGGAGGAGCACTTCCCTCTTCTCCATTTCGGCAATTACCGTATGTCGGTGCTATTGTCGGCACTACGTACGAGCGCAAACTGACATTCCAAGAGAGTGCCCCCTCTCTTAAATAGCCTCCCCATTGCGCACCTTTGTGGACATGATGCCGCCCCCCTCCCCCCGCCGCCGGCCCCAACGCCGCTCGCAAGGTCGCATTTGTGGACATGATGCCGGCCGCGCAATCTTATTTCGCCTTTTTCCATACATGTATCGTTTATTGATGTCGATGTCAAACTTTTTGAATTACGTTGTAATGTTTGTTTCGTCTTTTTATTTTTTTGCCCGCTGTTGGATTCTTTCAAAGACAACTTCAATGGTACTGGTTCAATTTCCTATGGCCGACTTTTCGTCCCGTTCCTCCATCTTCTCGCCCATGTACTTGGAGACGCAGATCCTGCAATGTAGCAGCAGTAGACGAATCATCATTTCGGATTTCAAAACGGATGAAGACTTACAGCACGTTCACATTTGAACGAAGAGAGCGAAATGACTCCGGACATTTCGGGCCCACGGTCATATCGCAGATCTGTTCGGGGAGCCCGATGGGCACGGGCGGGAGTGTGTAGACAGCGGCGGGGAACATCCAGGGATGGGCGAGCAGCGTCTTATGCAGGAAATCTTCTTCGTTGGTCAAATATCTGCTGTCCGTACGGGCGATTCCGCAGACGTAACGGTGTATGCAGTCCTCCCTCTCCCACATTTGGAACTCTTCCGCACATGGGGCGGGGGCGGTTGTTGTTGTCGTTGCGGCGGCGGTGGTGGTAGTGGTGGTGGTGGTGGTGGTGGTGGTCTGTGGACGTCTTGACCTTGGCGACGACGACTTGCATGCGTCGCTGGTGACGCAAAGGGCGACGATGAGAGCAATCTTCAATTTGCGCATAGTTGGAGGGTATTCAACGGCGTTTTCCCCTCTTGCCTCCAACAATTCGACGGCGACTGACTACCTGTGGACGGGGGAAAAACAAAAAAAAGGTGGGTGAGCAATTAAGGTTAAAGGAAAGAACAAGGGAGAGGAGAAGCTACGGCTATACCGGACGGCCACGGCTGTTATTCCCCTTTCCGTGAAATCCGATTGGTACGCGAAGATTAAAAAATTGGCATGTCGTTGCTAGAGATTCTTCGCCGAAAGCCGTCTGGGAAGTCGTTCATTGGCGCTGGCAATTCCTGCAATTAGCGAAAAAACCAAAAGTCGTTGCGAAAGATTTTGGTGGGAAAAGTCGTGGGTACCGTTTTTTTTTGAAAATGTCCGTTGTTTACGGGCCGCTTCCACTCTGCAGGTGCAGGTATTTTTTCCTCCGCCAGTCTGCAGCGTGGCGTGGCGTGGTGATTGATCATTGACCGTCTGTCTGGCTGTCTGGCGACCGTTACCGCCGCCAAAAGCGGGAGGGGGCTTCGAAAACAACCCTCTCTCTCCATCTGCACTCTGCAGGGAAATTGGACGCCGGACGGTCACTTCGGATGTTTTTCTTTCCATCCTGTCTACCTGAACCCTTTGTCCTGTAATCCTACACGCCGCCCAGACAGGATCTGGGGAGGGATTGTAACCATCAATAACGCCAGGATGTTTTCGCAGTTTGTCGCAGCTGCTGTTTTTTTGGCCGTTAACCTATTAATAGAATGCCCATTGCCGTTTCTCATCGATCGTCAGGGTGGATTCGTCTTTTTGCGCTTCGCATTGGGAAAACAGAAAACAACTAAAAGTTAGGGATGTTTTGAAGCTTGTGGACTGGTTCTTTCCTCTCAATATAATGTTAAATTTATTACGCCACTATGATATTTCATACGGTGGAAAGTGGGCGTTAATTTTCAAAGAATTCAATGGAGGAGTATTTTTCTTCCGACAAGGCGCATGAAATACATCTCCGCTCCGTAACGCAAACTCCATGATACTCAGTTTCTTTCGTTGGTTGCATAGGAGAACACGCACAGAATAGTGGAATTCTCACGCTTTCTCCCCTGAAGGGGGTGAGGGGGCGGCGGGTCCAAAACCCAAACGGCAAGTACACATTTAATTCAAACCAAGGTTTAATGTAAACCTTACTTGCATCAGTTGCATGCATTGCTTTCCATTTCCCTGCATTTGTATTGGTATTGGTACTTAGTAGTATTCGATCTTAATTCGGGTTTGACAGTTCGTTTTTTTCTACATCGTATCTTAAATGGGAAAGTTTGAAAAAATACGCGAACTTTTTTTGGAGCCTCAGTGAAGAGGGGTGGGGGAATTTTTTAGCATGAAGAAAACATATTTCTTGTTGTTAGATATAAATGACTTTTTCAGTCATTTGCTAACAGTTGCAACTACTCAGTTTGATTGGAAGAAGAGACATGCACAATAAAAAAGGCCAAGAAAAGGGGGTATAGACTATAGAGTAGAATAGATCAAGGATTTTTTTGTGATGGGTACCCATTTTTCTGGTGCAGGGGAGGGGACTTGTTTTTGACCGGCCCTCAGTGTGCTCCTGAGTCATACTGGATTCTGAAATCTGTAATTAATTATTAATTATGACACGTTACGAGTTACGACTTTTAAGTTTTTACGTCGATCGATTTAGGAATTAGGAGGGAGGCCAGAGAGTCAGGACTCAGGAGAGGAGACTCACGCACCCTCGTAAAGAGACAGAGAAGAAAAGAGGTTGAAAGGTAAGACTTGAAATTGAAAATTTGACATAGGGATGGGTTCGAGCTGGGTTTCTGCGGGCTCGAGCTGGAATGAATTTTTTTTTAAAAAAATGGAAATTTTTGGCTCGTGAACTTTGGTTTGAACTTTGAACTTCAGAAACCCGATATAAAAACTCGAGTTTACGAACTCGAACAGTCGAACTAAGTTCGGACCCATGCCTACGTGAATTCTCAATTTCAATTATTGAAATTTCGAAATTTTTTTTAACTTTTCAAAGGTTGAAAAAAGGAGCAGCACATCACAGAACTTAGGTCAGGGTCAAGGTCAGGGACGCGGCCAGGACCAGGTCACCGGGCGCCTCTGCCAGACTGCCTCCCGGAGTCCCGGGCGGCCCCGGGATCTTGGTTGAGAAAGGTTGATACGGTTCGACTACCATGGCGGACTTCATCGACCTCAGCGGCGCCTCCATGCAGGAGGACAAGTTCTACATCCTGCTCATCGGCCTCCCGTACTACCTGACCGAGGGTGGGCTTCAGTTCCAGCTGGAGCTCTTGGACCCGTCGATATACGTGGGGCCGGAGAACATCTCGTTTCTGACCACTGACGAAAACCAGCGTTTCGGAGAGAAGAGCGGCGTCGCCCTCATCGGGCTCTGCAGCGAGGATCAGAGGAACAGGGCCGTCTCCAACTACAGCGGCCAGTACATCGGGTCTCGGTTCCTCACCGTCCGGAGCCTCACGAGGGAGGAGGTCGTCCAGGTCATTGGCAAGGAGGGGGACAGGCAGCGAGTCATGGGATTCCGGAGGCTGCTGGAGTTGGTCGGGCCCAACAAGGACAACATGGTGCAGGTGGACTCCCTGCTGGCGTCCTCCTCCAGGGAAGATATCCTGAGGGCCGTCGGATCTGGCGCAACCGCTGTGATCGTCACCCGCGTCAAGAATGTCAGGCTCAGGATCCTGGTGGTGTACGAGAGCCAGACGTTCGCGAGGCTGGCCCTGGAAGCTCCGCGCCACTACCTCGTCGCGGGGAGGACGTTCAACACCCGCAAACTGAACTACGACTACGCGACCCACATCGCCCTCAGGACCGATCCGCCAGGGGTAGGGAGAGTCCCTCGTCCTCGTGACACCGACAAGAACTGGGAGGACATCCGCAGGCGGGAGGCCGACCTTTGCAGGCGGGAGGAGAATCTCAACAGGAGAGAGGAGGAGGCAAGAGCCGCCGCCAGGGAAGGAGAGGCATGGGCAGCCGCCTTCGAAGAGGAGGCTCAGACCGCCGGATGGGAGGAGTTGGCCGCGGCCGCCAGTCCGGGAGAGGAGGCCAACGTCAAGGGCAAGGAGGACAGCAACAACAACACAGTCGAGCTGAGCTCAAAGGATTCGGACAGCAGCTTCGAGATACTAGGCGGGGTACAAGGAGGACAATCGGCCGCAGCCAGCAGGAGCATGTTCACGCCCTCCAACACGGCCGCCGCAGCCGAGGTGGTTGACATTACGAACGAGGACGCGCCTGCATCCGCCCGACCCTCCACAGAGAAGAGCCTGGTTGACAAGGAGGTCAAGAAGCCCGCCGCCGCCCCGGCCGCCGCAGCCGAGGTGGTTGATATTACGAACGAGGACGAGGACGCTCCTGCTTCCACCGCGCGGTCCGCGCCTGTCTTGGTCTCTGTCAGCAAGGACACCACAGAGAAGATACAGAACAGCGGCAGCGGTCACAAGGAGAGGAAGAATGAAACGCAGATCAAGTCCTCCTCCCCCGGCTCGAGTGCGCCAGGTCCTCAATCGGGCGGCGTAGAGCAGGGATCCCGAGGTCGTGGCCAGTGCCAAACATCGGCGAGGCCGCCGCCCCCCGGCCCGGGCAGAGGGAGGGGGTCGTCGCCCCACGCTGGAGTCAGGGCACCTCTCGCCGGACGGGGAACCTCATCTCCGGGAAGGCCGAAGCCCCCTGCTCCTCCGGGAGGGGGGTGGAACCTCCGAGAGAGATGCATGAACCTCCCCATCAACATGGTTGACACCAGCTGCCACTTGAGCAAGCTGTACAAACACTTCAGGCTCAAGAATGAGGACGCCTTCTTAGAGAAGGAGATCCACGTCCCGAAGAACGTCAATGGGTTGAAACATCACTTCAAACTCCCCGTCGGCCTGAAGAAGATCATCGCGGTCGAGGACAACCCGAACACCTGGCAGTACAACAGGCACACGGAGGATCCGCAGGTGCTGGTTGTCATCGGTTGCCATCCCCTGAACGTGGCGTCGTGGGACACAGGACACGCTGACCAGCTCAAGGACATTCTCCAAAACAGGCAAGAATTTTATCTGTAGGGCTTCTTTCAAAGGGGGTGTGAAAAGGCAAAATCTTTGTATCAAAAAAGGTTGTGACAAGGGAAAAAATTTGGTGCATCGATGTTATTTCCTAATATTCCACGCCGCAGATTTTTATTGTTCCGATGTTATTGCAGGAAAAACATCGTCGGCATTGGGTCCACCGGGATCGACACCTCGCGCGAGGTGGCAGTGTCCCTCCAGAAGTCAATCTTCACCCTCCACATCAGGTTCTCCCTGGACTTCAGCCGACCGCTCATTTGCCACTTCCGGGGAGAAGGCACCTACAACCAAGGCTTCGACCTTATCTACAACGTATGCATCAAGAAAAGAATCTTGCCTACGCCGCCGCACTTTCGTAGAAAATACCTTTCCTTATTTTTTCCCTTTTTTTCCTTCGTGTCAAACAGTTACAACCCCCCTTCCCAGATTTTTTTATTTCCTTCGTTTCCTTCCCACAGGCCGGCGTGCCGAGGGACCACCCCATCGTCATCTCCTGCTTCGGCGGGACCTGGGAGGACGCGCAGCAATTCCTGGAGTACTTCAAGAACGCCTACGTGGGCTTCTCCCCCACCACCCTGAAGGCAAAGAAGCTGAAGCAGACGGTGTACTCGACTCCCCTCTCCAGGATTCTTCTCGAAAGCGGGGCGCCCAACTTCCCCCTGCAGGGTCAAGAGATTGGGACACCAGCGGACGTCGTCTCCGTGGGCATGAACATCGCAGAGATCAAGAGGATTCCTCCGGAGGAGGTCTTCAGCGCCAGCACCAAGAACGCCGAGAGGATCTTCGGCTTCAGTGTCCCCGAGAAGACAACAAAGGCAGGCCTGGTTCCCCGGTTGATACCTCCCTCAGGAGACGAGCGAGCGGTTGAAATGAGCAAGACCGATAAGATCACCGTGCTCAGGAACATGGGCTACAACTTGGACCTCGCCGAGATGTCCCTCGTCAAGGCCGACTTCAACCTGGAAAGGGCAAAAGGAATAGCTGTCGCCGACGCCCTGGAGGATCACCAGAAGCAGTTGGAGAAAAGCGCAAGACAGGAGTACGGCCGGGCCAAGATCCCATTGGTTGACAACGACACCCCCGTCCCCAAGCCAAACATGGACGGGAGGGGGACCAAAAGGGGAAGACCAGCCTCCAGAGGGGACCAGGAGGTCGTCAAACTCGGCTACTCGGGACTCTTCAAACGCTTCCATAACAACTACACCTGCGTGGTTTGCTGCGAGGTTGATAAGCAGCATGAGGTCCTGTACCACTGCCGGAACGGGCACCTGCTGTGCCAGGTGTGCTTCAGGGTGGAAGGGGACCAGACGCGGTGCGCCGTCTGCAAGCAGGGCGTCACGTCCGAGCACCGCTGCATCACTTCCGAGTCTGCCTTGAAAACATTCGCCGAAAAGGACATAGCGGGGCTCATGGAGAGGAACGAGGAGCTGGAGGAGAAGAAGAGTGACCTGGAGAGCGTCATCGAGTCCCTCCAAAGCGACTCCAGGATTGCCAAGCTAACGGAGGAGAACAGGAAGCTCGGGGAGCACATCGAGCAGCTAAACGACGAACTGGAGGACAAGGAGGGCAGATTGAAGCACCTTCTCACCACCTGCGGAAATGCCGAAAACGCCGAGAGAGCTGAGCGCCTCAAGGTCATCGAGCTCAATAACAACAACAAGCAGCTCCAGCAGAAGGTGGCCGCGTCCAAACGGGAGGCGGAGCAGGCACAACAACAGATGCGTCGGGCGGACGAGAAGGCCAAGGCGGCCATGGAGAAGGCAGCGCAGGCGGAAAAGAGGGCCGAGGACTACAAGCGGCGCCTAAACATCATCGTGTCCGCCGCCAGCCAGGAGGATAATGAGGAGGAGAACAAGACTGGAAACGAAGACGTAGTGTCCACCATGTATGGTTGATTTTACCTCGTTCCCAGATCTCGGTTGATATGTATTTTTTTCTCGCTGTAGAATGCCTTTTTGGATTTTTGAATGAGAAGAAAATTGGTTGATACATGGTTGATTTAAGGAAATCAGGTTGAAAATTTTGCACGTGACAATGGAGGGTTTCCGGAAGCAAAGTGGTTGATATATTTCTTCCCTTTTTGTGACGGTGCCGATTTATGGCTCTTTCGAATGACAATCTGTTCGCAGGAAAAAAATAAAGGAAGATGAAAAGGGGGAATGCTCACAATGAGGTATAGTTTATTCCGGAAGACGCCGACTCTAACGCTGAGTTTGTTGTTGAGGCCTACATTTCCAGAGCCGTGGTGACGAGGGCTCAAATACGATTATCCGATCATCATTTCGCAAATTAGGATCCATACCTTTCGGTCGTTTGTTGACCGGCGCTTTCCTGACAGCTACTTTAAAAAATTATGTGCTTAAATTTGTAAAGGTCTTCGTTGTTCACAGCGGGTTGTTGCGCCTGCGCCAGGTGCAGCAGGTGGTACAGCCATGTAGGGTTTGTACAAGTGTTATATTCCGCCAAATTATCATTGTGCGGCGTATCAAATGGGAGCAGTCGCCGCGAGACTGACAGCGGCGGCCTTGGAGGCGTTCAGCGTGTTGGCCGACCGCAAGGGGAGGGACGAGTTTAGGGTTGGGAATGGTTAACGGTTAACTATCGGTTAACCAATAAGACCCCTTAACCGAAATTAACCGTTAATTTTCGGGGCAAATCGAATAATTTCGGTGAAAATTCAAGACTTAATTTAGGTCAAAAACAGCAAGAAATTGTACAATTTCAGGCTCTTTTTTTTAGAATAATTTAGAAATTTTCTATTCAACAATATTTTTGAACGTCCCTAATGCAAATTGCATTATGAAATTTATTTTAATTAAGTGTTCTTAAAAAAATTCAAAGTGGATCTTCCATCAAAACAAAAAAAACTGCCAAAAAAGAGATTTTATTTCTATGGAAAAAGTAACCGAAATTAATGGTTAATTAACCAATTGACCCCCTAAAATTAACCGGTTAACCGAAAGGCCAAATTTCCACCAAATTCCCAACCCTAGACGAGTTCCTTAGGGTGTAAGCCCACCAGGTGTAAGCTTACACCTTGTATTTTGCGGGGGGTGGGGGGTGGGGGGATTTGCGTCTAACCTACACGAGTTCTTCTCACGTTGCTGTCGTTGCTGTTGATGCGGCAGGCGGTGGGGAGGCAGCCGATTCACCTAAAATTTCTTCCACTCTTCTCTTGTCACACTCCAGAGCCGCTACGCGATAGCATACCCTATTGAAGTAAAGTAATGTTTCTTTCAAATTTGAATTCCTCTACATTTATTAAGTCAAATGCAAGTAGGTTGAAATATCACGTAATAACTGGAAGTCCTCCATCGAACCAACGGGGATGGAGGAGCTTTTATTGCAATACGGAGCAAGCACAACCTACGTGGGACAAAGAGATGCCGCCTTTCTTGATATTATGGGAGATTCCAACGTCTTGGCCCAAGAAGACGCCAAGGTAACCCAGCCATATGCCAAGGGTTGGTCCCTCATGATGGTTGCTCAGGGAGACCGGGCGCTGATGAGAAATCGCGGAGATGGAAGCTTCATAATTGCAAGAAAGGGGTTGAAAGAAGTCGACATGACCAGGATCTTTCAAGATATGACGGGGGAGAACGGCCTCTTTGTTATTGCAGGAAAATCCTGCCTGTTCGTCATGGTTGATACCTCGGGCGGGATTTTGCTCAAGATGTTTTGGTGGGTTGGATGCTGGGTCTTTAGAGACGTAGGCCGCCAAATGATACTGGAAGCGTCGACCAAGAGGGCCAAATGGTTCGCAGAAGATTCTGAGTGCGTCGGCGCCTTCACGGTTGACAGGTTGAAAGTACACCACATAACAATGGCTTACTTTGACAAAGCCTGTGAGGGGAAGATGAAGTTTTGTAAGGACATAGAGCTCCCGATCCCCTCTGCAATTCACGGGATGATGCCCTTCATGACGAACACCTACGTCGGAGTAATGTACTACCGCTGCCTCGAGCATAGGAACGGTTTGTTGGAGGAAATTGACCTCTTTTGGACGGCGAAGAGTAGAGGAGGGACGATTGTCCACCACATCTGCAAACCCATCCGAGGGATAGAGAATGAAAATGTTTCATGGATCAAAGGGAATTTGGACGAAATTTACGTCTTTGACAAGAGGAGGTTGAAATTCAACAAGGTGGATCTGAAGAGACGTCGCTGCAGTGAGGTTGTGAGCATCATAATGCCCCACGACAAGGGAAGCGTCTCAGCCTGCATCAGATTCGAGGACAGGAGCATTATCGTCGTAGCAACAGAATACGACCAGAAGCTGAGGATCGCTACCTTCATGGAGGACGGAAGTAGATATGGGAGGAAGCTAGACCTTGACAACCTATCACCTGTCCGCTTCATCAAACACGGATGCCTACTTGTGACCGACTGCTCTGATCATCACTCTGTAATCGATCTTCCTGATCTCTTCCGGCGTAAAATTATTGGTTGATAAAGATGAACATCAAAAGGCGCCGAGTGCGAAAAATACATGATACTTGAAAATGAATTTCTTTACGCGTTTTTATTTCACTCGCGTCGCGCGGAGACGAACTTTAATTCTTCTCGTCCAACATCTTCTTGGCGAGGAAGATCTCCTCGCAGGTGACGGGGGTCTTGCAGACGACGACGTTGGGACGCCTGGAAACCTCTTCCAGGCTGCCCCTAACCTCCACCGGCTTACCGTTGCCGTCGCGCTGGAAGAACTTGCCCCACACCCTCTCTGCGCGACTGTAAGACGGAAAAAAATCGGTATCAATGGACGGCTTTTGTACATGAAAATTTCTTTTCCAATTACATATTTTGAGGAACGAAGAAAAGGGTACCAGCCTCGCCGGGGTCCTTAATTACGTTCCACCGCTTGACGCCCTGGAGTTCCACTTCCTTTAGGAACTTGAGCATCAGGACCAGGCGGTTGGAGTCCTCCAGGGAGAGCTTGGTTTTGTTAGCCTCCTGCGAATTTTACTTAGAACAATTTAAGACAGCCACCTCCCCCCCAAACCCTCGTTAGTCGTTACCTTAAAGTCCAACCCGGTGTTGAGCGGCTTGTTGAACTCCCGGTCCAACATGTCCGCGAGGTCCTTGCAGGGCTCGCCAGCCGTTTCCTTCTCGGAGACAGCAAGCTTCTCAATAAGGGCGATGCACTCCCCTGTCACGAACTCCACAAGGCCCTAGCAAAAGGAGCAAAATCGAGCAGGTGAGCATCAGAGGGGATATTGATAACACTGTCACCTGCTTCACGGCGCACTCCTTCCTCAGGAAGTCCACCTGGGCGTTCGAGGCCGACGCCTTGCTGAGTAGAGGCATCGGAAGTGTGAGGGCGAATTTGGAACCTAGAGTAGATTTCTTCTCCATTTTTCTTGGTGACGTGTTTGCGCTTTGGCATCCAAAATGCGAATGGGAGTCACGTCATGTGCTTTCCCCCCCGTCCGCCCCCCACCCCCCCCAGTCATTTTTTTGGGCATCTCCCTCCGCCCCTTTTTCCTGTGCGCGCGCGGAAAGAGGTGTCCAATGAGGGGAAAGACGCAAAGTGGAAAAGAAATGAGACGGGAGGAAAGAGATGGATGCAGTTTCTCCCCCGTTGCAGGAGAGCAAACATCATGGACGGGAAAGATGAAAAAAAAAGGTTTCTGGAGAAGAGAGACGAGGCCGAGAGGCAGACGAGAAGTGCTGTCCTCTCCGGCAGCTGCCCAGTATGCGGCGGCTCCATGGGGGCCTATTTCTGCACCAGCTTCCGATGCACGGTTAGATCCGCCCTGAATGCAATCGGATCCTCCATTCTCCGTGGTCGCGAGCTTTTTCGTCTTGCCGACGCCCAGCGTGAAGAGAACACCACCGCAAACCTCGACCAACCCTACAACTGGCCCGGGTAAGAAAGAAATCAAAAAATGTTATACCAAAAACACTTAATAATTTAAATTCTGTAATTCTTACACAGGCTGAGGAGCGCTGACGAGCTAGAGAGGAGGGTGCGCCTGGAAAGGAGGAGGCTTGAGCAGGAGGCAGAGCGCGGGTTTCGTCTCCCACCACCAGCGACCACATCTTCGGCACCTCCGTCTGTCGGCTCAAGGACGCCAAGCCATGCACAAGCTTTGTGGGATTCTCCTGCCGAAGCAGCGGCGGATCTTCCTCCGTGCAGGCCGAGCGCCCCTCCTCGACATCTCGCCCACGGAGGCGCTGGCGGCCTTCTCCCGTCCTACGCCGACGCCGCACTACTTGGAGAAGCTGCCCCGAGGAATCCAGGTGATCGTGGCCTTCTCCCCTCTTATGACGCTGCCACGAGAGCTGCACGAACATCTCCCGGGGATGCGGCTAACGCGCCTGTCCCCGTCCGCGGTTCCGCTGCTCCTGCAGCTGAAGCCGCCGCCGCCGCTGTAGTAGTAGAAGCTGCTGTTGCATCTCAGGCACCCGGGGGCGCCGAG